>Ga0213831_1000415_pt1 | contig 30384 bp, 8 predicted proteins | sample SWATP12_FD_163421 | JGI IMG/M metagenome (GOLD analysis project Ga0213831, IMG submission 163421) | Coastal seawater microbial communities from Marineland, Florida, United States - SWA TP1 #2 | ecosystem: Environmental > Aquatic > Marine > Coastal | place: USA: Florida | collected 2016-08-06 | reverse complement strand
GAATCGAACCAACATCTAAGCCTTAGGAGGGCCTTGTTTTATCCATTAAACTATGGGGACCTAATGCGTAGGGAGTTTTATTATACGTAGTTCGGGAAAATACGAAACCCTTTGTTAATAAGGTGCAGCGCTATGAGAAGAACATCTCTGTCATTGACGTGAAAGTAATGAGCCCATGGCCTGGTTTTCTAATGCATATAAAAAGCCCTCGTAGATACGAGGGCTTTGGCTATGGTCAGCGTATTTTTTAAATATCCGTAGGTGGAAGTTTATCAATCGCCGTTTTCAGCACCTCTGACTCGGTAGGAGATGTCGCGCCCACGTCACTTCCGCTTTCTTTAGTTGTTTCAACTGCTGAGTCGCTTGAACTGGTAGTGGAAATACTCTCGCTATCAGAGTCAGGCGATGTTGGCTCAGTAGAGGGGAGAATTAAATCTTCTGGAGGAAGATCAATGTCCACAACATCAACAGTCACTTCAGTAACAGGCCCAGTAGTAACAATATCGCCTTCTTCAGGAAGGGTGATAGTGTCTTCTGGTACTGTTCCAGAGGTGATAGGTTCTGGCGCTGTACTTTCTGGTGTAGAAAGCTCAGGCGAAAGCGGGCTTGTACCCTCGTCCGGCGCGGTGGGCACAGGACCGCCAATATCAACCGTATCAAGCTTAGTGCCAGACAGGTCGATAGTATCTCCTCCACCAAAACCATCGCCCACAGTGGTACCAAGTGTGCTTACCTCGTCTTCAGGTAGCGTAATGATATCTGGTGTACTCTCTACTGGCTCCGTTATCGCTGAAGGCTCGCTCATAAGCGGTGCAGTAGGCTCGTTTTCTGGTGTTATCAGTCTAGTTTCAACGTTTAGATCGACTGTTTGAAGCGTTTGCCCTGTTAGGTCAATGACGTCAGGTGCAGTAGGCTCGTCAGTAACCACGGTGCCGCTGCTGTCTGACGCGCTTACAGACTCAGATGAGCTGCTCATTACCACTTCTGGTACGCCTTCACCAGATGCCGTCACAAACACGTTAAATTCTGCCTGTTCGACAGTACCGTCTGGATATTCGATACGGTAAGTAAAAGTATCCGTTAAGGTCCCACCAAATACGGCTTGCGTGTTATCCGGGGTATAAGTGTAGGCGCCAGTTTCGTCAATTTGCAGCGTGCCGAAATCTCCCACTAACGTAATGCCGCCTGAAGCGTCTTGGAAGTTAGTTCCATCGGTAGATACCGTCACGTCGTATGTTGGGCCAAACAGTACATCGTTTTCGAACAGGTTGCCCGTGGCGGTTTGTACGCCGCTAACTTCAAACTGGTCAAGATAGTTGATGGTAGAAGACAGGTCTACACTAATACTGCCGGCTATACCAACGCCAGTCGTACCGCTCATCGACAGGCGGTACAAACCTTCAGTTAATCCGTCAACAGTGAGGACGGTATCGCCATCAATGCCTAATAAGCTAACTAGCTCGCCGTTAGGGAACACTCTGTACGCTTCCCATGCACCGTTTTCAAACTTCTCTACGGTAACAGTAAGGCTTGAAACCAGTGACAGCAAACTGCCATTATCAACGTTTAACGTAATATCTTGAGTTGTATTTGTAGCGACGGCAAATGTACTGCTGGTATCACTAAAGCTGCCACCAAAAATACTTGCTAAATAAGTGTGAGATAGTGCCCCAGGTTCATCAAGACCAGCGTCTGTAACAAAATCATAGGTCAATTCAGCACGGGCCGAGTCTGCAGATACCCCTTGCCCTGATAAATTGAAATTTAAGTTTGCAGTAGAGGTATTCCTGCCATCTGAAATGGTGTAGCTGAAGCTATCTGTATTGCCTAAGCCATCACGCACGCCGTTGGCTACATAGGTGTAACTGCCGTCTTCAAAGATGGTGAGGTCGCCATAGTTACCTTCAATAGTAATGCCCGATAGCCCAGTGCCCAATACGGTCACCGACTCGCCGTTTGTATGGGTAACTTGCGTCACTACACCGCCCTCGGCAATGCTGTCCGTTACGTCGCCCGTATTAGCGGCATCGATAACATTCCCCGATGTTGTCGTGCTACCTTCAAACGCATATTCAGTAAGTGTTGAAGTTATATCGGTAGATTGTAGTAAAGTGACCGTGTTGCTCAGCAGTGCTGCCGCAACCGCATCTAGAGCAGCACTTGCAAATGCGCCTAAACCCAAGAGATTAAGTCCTGTGGTAATGGTACTGACTAAGTCGCCGGCGCCTATGGTGTCTGAGGTGCTTAAAGCTGGCTCAAGAATAAGGTTTCGAACAATCGTACCTAAACCAAGCCCATTTAATACGCTGGCGTTAGTGCCGTTTAGGGCGGTCTCAACAGCAGTTAGCACTACACCCTGGTTCTCTTCACCCAGTACTACGCCGCCATCACCTAATTCTGTTAGCGTAATCGAGCCGTCGCTATTTTGATCGAATAGTGTCTCAAGGGCACTTTCATCATTGCGCACAACCACGGTGTAATCACCCGCAGGTAGCCCAGAGAATTTTGCAACCAGCGTATCGTCACCGGTTACTCCGATTAGGTTTACCCCGGCCACATCACCTATTAACGGGTTATCTGGCGTCATAGCGGTGGCAACCACATTGCCATCTGAATCAACAATATCGATACGATACGAATCGGCAACGGCCACCAGTGCGGTTTGGCTAACTTCTACTACTACTTCGCCAAAGAAACCAGCATCAACGGTAAGCGTTGTGCTAGCCTCTGGCGAGCCCGCTGCTGGCGAGCCTTCGGTTAAGCCAAGCACTTGGAAGTCACTATCGCTAACTGGTGCATTCACAATGGCCGTTTGTGCGCCCAACTCCATGTCATTGTTATCGGTTTGAGCTACTACTGGCGGGAAGTCGCTGCCAGATATGGTGATGGTAAGCGCCGCAATATCAGAAGTTTCACCATCTGACAAGGTGTAGTTAAATACTTCGTCCTGGCCAATTGCACTGCGATCGCCATCAGAGGTATAGGTGTACGTACCGTCTGCAGCAATTTCCAGTACGCCATAGTTACCTTGAATGGTAACCGTGCCTGAGGTAGGAACCGCCACACTGTCGCCTGATGCGTTGGTAACCAACGTTACTTGGGCACCGTCTAAGATAGTGTCGGCACCCACACCACTAATATCACCATCAATTAAGTTACCTTGGGCCACTAAATCACCTGTGTAGGTGTATTCGGTTAAAGTCGTGGTGATGTCAGTGTCTTGCAATAGGGTTAACGTGTTGCTGAGCAATGCATCGGCAAGAACATCGGCCACAGCGTCGAGAAGACCGGTAATACCCAGCGCATTTATTGGCGTAGTTAGCAGACCAACCAGCTGACCTGCGCCAATTACAGTAGTTGTATCAAGCAGGCCTTCAAGGATCCCTCTAACTTGCGTGCCAACGGTTCCGGGCAAGACAACATTCAAAATTCCACCGTTTAATGTGGTTTCAACGAAATTAAGAACTTCCGTTTGGTTATCAGGCCCAAGCACGACACCTGCTGTCCCTAGTTCATCAAGGTCAACGTCGTTACTGTTGTCATTGTCTAATAAATCTTCCAGTATATTTTCATCATTGCGGACCACCACACTGTAGTTGCCAGCATCAAGGCCTGCTAACGAGAAGGTAATCGTTTCATCACCTGTGACATTGAAAATGTCTAGACCACCGACATCGGCAAGTTGTGAGTCAGCGCTTACCCCTTTGTAAACAAGTTGACCACTCTCGTCATACACCTCAACAATGTAGGCATCGGCAACAGCAACCAGTGCTATTTGGTCAACTTCTACTAGTACTTCACCTACATGGTTAGGAGAAACGGTAAAGGATGCACTCGCATCAACACCGCCTGTAGACTCAGCTAAGCCGATAACATCTACGTTGCTGGTGGTTTCCGGTGGATTTACAGTAACCACAGATTCGCCCATATCAACGGTGTTACCGTCGTTTATAGCATCGAGAGCCTGTACGACAACATTCTGACTTGCTGTGCTTGCCGAGTTACCTGCTTCGTCTGTGACTGTTGCCACCACCGCGTAGGTGCCTGCTGGTAGCGTTGTGCCTGTTAAATCCAGGCTCCAATTACCGCTGCCATCAATGGTAAGTTCAGGGTCAGTGCCAAAGGTATAGGATGTGCCATCAACGGTAACGGTTAGGGTAGTATTGTCACCAAGATCAACCGTTCCATTAAAGATTAGCGTGCTATCGCTAGTAATAAAGTCTCCAGCCACCCCAGAGTCGTTTGAGATACTGTCGAACGTTACTGTCTGACCATTATTGTTTTCATCAATACTGGTATCGATAACAACGGTACCTGTATCAGTTGCAACATTGCCTACCGCATCTGTGGCGGTTACCACAGCCGTGTAATTGCCTTCCGCAAGCAGGGCGACGATATTATCAGCCAGTGTCCACGTGCCGTCACCATTGTTGGTAGCGGTGTAATCGTTGCCGTCAATGGTCACCACCACAACCGCATTGGGGTCGTTCACCGTACCGGTAAGCTCAGGCGTGGTGTCGTTGGTGGTGAGATCGTTTATTGCAACCGTAGGCGCGGTGGTATCAATAACCAAAGTGCCGGTATTGGTTACCGTGTTGCCCGCGGCGTCTGTTGCACTTACCGATGTTGGGTAGCTGCCTTCTGCAAGCGTGGCGACTGCGTTGTCAGCCAGTGTCCATGTACCATCACCGTTATTGGTAGCGGTATAGTCGTTGCCGTCAATGGTTACCACCACAACCGCATTCGGGTCGTTCACCGTACCGGTGAGCTCTGGCGTGGTGTCGTTGGTGATTAGATCGTTTATTGCAACCGTAGGCGCGGTAGTATCAATAACCACCGTGCCGGTATTGGTTACCGTGTTGCCTGCGGCGTCTGTAGCGCTTACCGAAGTCGGGTAGCTGCCTTCAGCTAGCGTGGTTACTACGTTGTCAGCCAGTGTCCACGTACCGTCACCGTTATTGGTAGCGGTATAGTCGTTGCCATCAATCGTTACCACAACAACCGCATTGGGGTCGTTCACCGTACCGGTAAGCTCAGGCGTGGTGTCGTTGGTGGTAAGATTGTTTATTGCAACGGTAGGCGCGGTGGTATCAATAACCACTGTACCCGTGTTGGTGACAGTATTCCCCGCGGGGTCTGTTGCGCTTACTGATGTTGGGTAGCTGCCTTCAGCGAGTGTGGCGACTACGTTATCAGCCAGTGTCCATGTGCCATCACCATTGTTGGTAGCGGTGTAATCATTACCGTCAATGGTCACCACCACAACCGCATTGGGGTCGTTCACCGTACCGGTGAGCTCTGGCGTGGTGTCGTTGGTGGTGAGATCGTTTATTGCAACCGTAGGCGCGGTGGTATCGATTATCACTGTACCCGTATTGGTTACCGTGTTGCCCGCAGCGTCTGTTGCACTTACCGAAGTTGGGTAGCTGCCTTCTGCAAGCGTTGCGACGACGTTGTCAGCCAGTGTCCATGTACCGTCACCATTGTTGGTAGCGGTATAATCATTGCCGTCAATGGTCACCACCACAACCGCATTGGGGTCGTTCACCGTACCAGTAAGCTCTGGTGTGGTGTCGTTGGTGGTTAGATCGTTTATTGCAACTGTGGGCGCGGTGGTATCAATTACTACAGTACCAGTGTCGGTATCGGTATTACCCGCATTGTCAGTTGCAGTAACAGATGTTGGGTAACTACCTTCAGCGAGTGTAGCGACTACGTCATCGGCCAGCGTCCACGTACCATCACCGTTATTGGTAGCGGTGTAGTCGTTGCCGTCAATGGTGACTACTACAGTAGCCGTTGGGTCATCAACCGTACCCGTTAGCGCAGGCGTAGTGTCGTTGGTCGTTACATCATTGATGGTTACGACAGGTGCCACGGCATCTACCGTGTCAGATGCAGGCCCACTGGTGTTACCCGCTTCATCGGTAGCCGTTGCCGTTACTACAACTCCATCTGCTAATGGTGTATCTGGCGTTACGCTCCAATTGCCGTCACCATCAGCGATGACGGTGAAATCTGGCGTGCCGTCTCCGTCTACATCCACATTTACCGTAGCGCCCGCTTCGGCTGTGCCGGTAATTTCAGTGCCGTTGCCCGCTTCAACGGTAGGCGCAGTTGGTGCTGTGGTATCAATAACCACTGTACCAGTATTCGTACCCACATTACCTTCTGGGTCGGTTGCAGTAACCGTTGCGGTATAGCTACCTTCAGCAAGTGCCGCTACCGCATCGTCAGCCAGTGTCCAGGTGCCATCACCGTTATTGGTGGCGGTATAGTCGGCACCGTTGATGGTAACAACCACCGTGGCTGTTGGGTCGTCAACCGAACCAGTAAGTGCCGGCGTTGTATCGTTCGTTGTTAAATCGTTAAAGGCAACCACTGGCGCAGCCGCGTCAACCGTGTCTGAGGCTGGGTTGCTAATGTTACCCGCAGCGTCAGTTGCCGTTACGGTCACAATTACGCCATCGGCAAGCGGTGTATCAGGCGTAATGCTCCAATTACCGTCGCCATCAGCGATGACGGTGAAATCGGGCGTGCCGTCGCCATCCACGTCCACATTTACGGTTGCGCCTGCTTCAGCGGTACCGGTAATTTCGGTACCGTTGCCCGCATCCACAGTAGGTATGGCAGGTGGTGTAGTATCAATCACTACCGTTCCTGAGTTTGAACCTACATTGCCATCGGCATCCGTGGCAGTAACGGTAGCGGTATAGCTACCATCTGCAAGTGCAGCCACTGCATCGTCAGCCAGGGTCCAGCTTCCATCGCCATTGTTAGTTGCGGTGTAGTCCACACCATCAATGGTCACTACTACGATAGCGTTTGGATCGTCAACCGTACCGGTTAGCTCTGGTGTGGCGTCATTAGTGGTTAAGTCATTGATTGCAACGACTGGCGCAACAGCATCTACTGAATCTGACGCTGGTGCACTGACATTGCCAGCTTCATCAACCGCTGTTGCCGTAACAACCACGCCATCGGCCAGTGGTGTAGTGGGGGTTACTGACCAATTTCCATCGCCATCAGCGATGACGGTGAAGTCTGGCGTGCCGTCGCCATCCACGTCCACATTCACGGTTGCGCCTGCTTCCGCAGTACCCGTAATTTCAGTGCCGTTACCTGCATCGACGGTAGGCGCTGCTGGAGCAGTGGTGTCGATCACCACAGTGCCAGAGTTAGTTCCGGTGTTACCGTCGGCATCAGTAGCTGTAACCGTAGCGGTATAGCTACCTTCAGCCAGCGCGGCAACGATATCGTCAGCCAGTGTCCAACTGCCATCACCATTGTTTATAGCGGTATAGTCTGTACCGTTAATGGTAACGACCACGATGGCGGTTGGATCGTCTACCGAACCGGTAAGTGCAGGCGTGGTGTCATTAGTCGTTAGGTCGTCAAAGGCAACGATTGGCGCAACAGCGTCTACCGTATCAGAAGCCGGGCTACTCGTATTGCCAGCTTCATCGGTTGCTGTTGCAGTGACAACCACGCCATCCGCTAGCGGTGTTGTGGGTGTTACTGACCAGTTACCATCGCCATCAGCAATCACTGTGAAATCAGGTGTGCCATCACCGTCAACGTCTACGTTTACGACAGCGCCTGCTTCGGCTGTGCCGGTAATTTCGGTACCGTTGCCTGCATCAACAGTAGGCGCAGCTGGCGCAGTAGTATCGATAACGCCGCCATTTTCGTTTGCGGTTGCCGTATTACCCGCGCCATCTGTTGCACTTGCGGTGACTGAATAATTACCTTCAGATAAGGCCGCTGGCACATCTACAGAGAAGGTGCCATTAGCTTGAACAATGGCGCCAAATGTTTGGGTGTTTCCTGCACTATCGGTAACGCTGATGGATACGGTGCTGCCTGGCGCAATATCTGTAGTACCGGAAATTGTCGGTGTTGTATCGTTTCCTGTGCCAAGCGAATCCAAGGTTAGGTTTGGCACGGCTGTATTTATATTGCCGCTGGTAGTATCAGACGCCGAGTTTCCAGCGGCATCAGTGGCGGTAGCAGTAACATCGAAGTTTCCGTCTGCCATTGCATTGGGCACGTCGGCGCTGAAATTACCAAGGCTATCGACAATAGCCGTAAATGTCTGTTCTGCTCCCGCGCTGTCGGTGACGGTTATGGTCACTGAACTACCTGGGCTTAAATCGGTGCTACCCGTGATCGTTGGCGTAGTATCGTTACCTGTGCCTTGTGCATCTAAGTTGATCGTCGGCGCGGTAGTGTCTACGCTACCGTTTGTTTCAGTGGCAGTTGTCTCATTACCTGCTGGGTCTTGGGCAACGGCGGTAACGGTATACCCTCCTTCAGCCATGGCGCTTGGCACATCGGCCGAGAAACTGCCGTCTCCCTGAACGGTTGCATCGAAGGTTTGGCTTACACCTGCGTTATCCGTCACAGTAATCGTTACCGTAGCACCTGCAGGCAGGTCAGTATTCCCTGATATTGTAGGTGTAGTGTCACTATCTGGGACTAGTGTATCTAACGAAAGAGTAGGGGCTGTTGTATCAATAATGCCTGTGTTGTCTACGACGGTAGTGCTATTACCCGCTTCATCATTTGCCGTGGCTTCAACACTGTATGCACCTTCTGCCAAAGGCGCAGGCACATCCACTGTAAAGTTTCCATTTACATCAACCGTAGCTGTGAGGGTTTGAACATTTCCGGCGCTGTCAGTTACCACAAGCGTAACTTCACTACCCTGCGCAAGGTTTGTGCTACCAGATAGGGTAGGCGTTGTGTCATTGCCTTCCTCAAGTGGCGTTAAGGTTAATGATGGTGCTGTAGTGTCTATGCTTCCAGCATCACTGGCTGTCGCTGTATTACCTGCCTCATCACTGATGGTAGCGCTTACCGTGAAGTCGCCTTCAGCTAAATCCGTACCTGGGGAGATAGAGAAAGAACCATCGGCCTGTACCACTGCCCTTAAGGTCTGGGTCGCACCAGCGCTATCCGTTACCAAAATAGTGACCACAGCGCCCGCAGGTTCATCGGTTGTACCGGTAATGAGTGGCGTCGCGTCGTTAGTGGTATCGGCAACATCTATAGTAAGTGTAGGCACTAGAGTATCAACTACGCCTGCTTCGTTATCGGTTGTACTGTTGTTTGCTTCATCGGTGGCGGTTGCTGAAACAGTGAAGTTTCCTTCAGCCATCGCCGCTGGTACATCGGCAGAGAATACGCCGCCCGCGCCAACCAATGCAGAGAACACCTGTGTATTACCCGCACTATCAACAACCGTTATTTGCACTGTAGAACCTTGCGGTAAATCTACAGTACCGCTTATGGTTGGGGTTGAGTCGCTAACTGTACCTGGCTCGTCCAGCGTAATAACAGGTGAAATTGTGTCGATTAGGCCGGTTTCAGCGTCGGACGCTGTATTGCCAGCTTCATCAACGACCGTTGCCTGAACTGTGTAGCTACCCTCAGCCAAAGTGGTGGGTACGTCTACGCTAAAAGAGCCGTCGCTTTGTACGGTTGCTGATAAGGTTTGTATATTGCCAGCGTTATCGGTGACGGTAATTGAAACCGTGCTTCCGGCTGGCTGGTCTGTCGTTCCGCTAATGGTCGGTGTTGCATCATTGCCTACACCCGGATCTGCCACATCAATAGCCGGTGATGTGGTATCTACCACACCGCCAGTTTCAGAGTCAGAGCCTGTATTTCCGGCTCCGTCAGTCACCTCTGCGACAACTGTGTAGCTACCTTCGGCCAGGTCTGACGGTACGCTAGCGCTGAAGGTGCCATCTCCTTGTACTGTTGCGGTAAAGGTTTGAACTGCTCCAGCACTATCTGTCACTGTTAAGGTGACAGTGGCACCAACTGGCGCGTTAGTTGTGCCTGAAATAAGAGGCGTAGCATCGTTTGTCTGGCCAAGGGCATCTAGGGTAATGTCCGGGGCGCTTGCATTAATATTGCCGCTATCCGACACAGTCGTGCTATTGCCCGCAGCATCGCTCGCACTGGCTGTTACATCGTAATCGCCATCAACAAGCGCGCTGGGTACTTCAACTGAGAAAGTGCCATCCGCGTTTACCGTAGCGGTAAGGTTCTGTACATTACCGCCTGCATCGGTGACAACCAGTGTAATTGTTGCTCCCTCTGGCAAGTCGGTAGTACCGCTTAATACTGGCGTTGCGTCATTGCCGCTGGCCACTGGATCTAAGTTGATAACAGGTGGAGTGGTGTCAACTGTACCGTTGTTATCAACCGCTGTGTTTTGATTACCTGCATCATCAGTCGCCGTCACTTCTACTGTGTAATCGCCTTCTGCAAGGTCAACCGGCACATCAGCGCTAAAGCTACCGTTCGCTTGAACTATGGCAGTGAAAGTTTGCGTATTGCCCAGGCTATCAGTCACGCTAATGCTTACAGTGTTGCCCGCAGCTAAGTCGGTGGTTCCCGATATAGTCGGTGTAGCGTCGTTGGTTAGGCCTTGTGCGTCTAACGTTATGGTGGGGGCTGCTGTATCTATGACTCCGTTGTTATCTATTGCCGTTGCTGAATTACCCGCATCGTCAGTCGCAGTGACAGTCACACTGAAACTGCCTTCAGCTAAATCGGCAGGAACATCAGCACTGTAAGTACCATCGTTTTGAACGGTTGCAGTGAATGTTTGGGTATTTCCAGCGTTGTCTGTCACGCTTATGCTAACTGTGTCGCCAGCATTGAGGTCTGTGGTGCCAGAGATAGACGGCGTTGCATCATTGCCAAGCCCTTGTGTATCGATGGTTATCGATGGGGCTGTTGTATCGATGTTACCGCCATTTTCGGTTACCGATGCACTGTTGCCAGCGCCGTCTGTGGCGGTGGCAGTAACAGAATAGTCACCTTCAGGTAAGCTTGCAGGAACATCAGCCGTAAAGCTTCCATCACCTTGCACTAAGGCACTGAATGTTTGTGTGTTTCCAGCACTGTCAGTCACAGTTAGCGTTACAGTGCTACCTGGCGCTAAGTCGGTATTACCTGAAATGGTCGGCGTCGTGTCGTTGCCAGACCCAAGAGGATCAAGGGATAGGGTAGGCGCGGCAGAGTTTATGTCGCCGCTCACTGTATCTGAAGCAGTATTGCCTGCAGCATCAGTGGCCGTTGCAGTAACGTCGAAGTTTCCGTCTGCCATAGGGTTAGGCACATCTGCACTGAAGTCGCCGTTACCATCGACAGTTGCAGTAAACGTCTGCTCAGTGCCAGCGCTATCAGTCACTGTAATAGTCACAGTGCTTCCTGCGGCTAGGTCGGTACTTCCGCTAATAGTAGGCGTGGTATCGTTACCTGTGCCAAGCGGATCCAAAGTGATAATAGGCGCTGTGGTATCTACGCTGCCACCCGTTTCAGAATCAGAGCCTTGGTTGCCAGCCGCGTCTTGAGCGGTTGCGGTAACCGTATAGTCACCTTCAGCTAGTGGCGAAGATACGTTGGCGGCAAAACTACCGTCGGTTTGTACCGTTGCGGCAAAGGTTTGCGTGTTACCCGCACTGTCGACCACTGTTAGTGTGACAATGGCGCCAGCTGGAAGGTTTGTGGTGCCAGAAATGGTTGGCGTAGTGTTATTCTCTGGCGTTAATTCGTCAAGGTTTAGCTCAGGTGGCGTGATGTCGATAACACCTGAATTATCGAGAACCGACGTGCTGTTGCCTGCTTCATCAGTGGCGGTAGCTTCAACACTGTAAGAGCCTTCAGCAAGTGCCCCGGGTACATCAACCGTAAAGTTTCCTGCAGCATCAACTGTTGCTGTAATTGTTTGAATGTTGCCTGCGCTATCTGTGATAACTAAGGAGACCACGCTACCTTCCGCTAGATCTGTACTTCCCGAAATGGTTGGCGTTGTATCGTTGCCTAACCCTTGAGCGTCTAAGGTTAGGGTAGGCGCTGTGGTGTCAATGGTGCCTGTTGCATTGACTGACGCACTGTTGCCAGCATCGTCGGTGGCCGTTGCGGTAACTGTATAGTCACCTTCGGCCAATGCAGCTGGCACATCAACAGTAAAGTTGCCGTTTGCATCAACCGTTGCGGTCACAGTTTGTGTATTGCCAGCGTTATCGGTGATCGACAGCGTTACGCTCTCACCTACTGCTAAGTCCGTAGAGCCTGAAATGGTGGGCGTAGTATCGTTATTTGAACCCAGCGCATCTAGTGAAATAACGGGGGCGACGGTATCGACATTACCGTTATTGTCGGTGACAGATGCACTATTTCCGTTGCTGTCTGTAGCGGTAGCCGTTACTGAGTAATCACCTTCGGCAAGAGGCGCGGGGACATCAGCACTAAAGTTACCGCTTGCATCAACAAGTGCAGTAAAGGTTTGGGTGTTGCCTGCACTGTCAGTGACGGAAAGTGTCACGGTTGAACCCGCGGGTAGGTCAGTCGTACCTGAAATGGTTGGTGTAGTATCGCTAACCGTCACTTGCGCATCTAGTGTCAACGCAGGGGCACTGGTATCTAACGTACCGGTATCGGAGGTGGTGGTTGTGTTACCTGCATCGTCTGAGGCACTTGCTGTTACCGTGTAGCTGCCGTCTGGTATAGCGTTTGGAACATCTGCGCTGAAGTCACCATTCGCGTCCACAATGGCGTCAAAGGTTTGTGTATTGCCCGCGCTATCTGTGACGGTTAACGTGACTGTGCTTCCCGGCGCTAAATCAGTGCTGCCCGATATGTTAGGCGTTTCATCGTTGCCTGTGCCCTGCGGATTTAGCGTAAGTACAGGGGCGGTGGTGTCAATATTGCCACCGTCTTCAGTTGCGGTAGTTGAATTACCTGCATCATCTGTTGCAGTCACTTCGACGCTGTAGTCTCCTTCAGGCAATGGTGACAATACCTCTGTTGCAAAGTTGCCGTCTGCATCAACCAATGCGTTAATGGTTTGCGTGTCACCATTGATGTCAGTCACAGTGATCACAACGACAGCGCCTTCAGGTAAATCTGTATTACCTGAAATAACCGGCGTAGTATCATTACCTGAATCTAACGGGTTAACGGTAACAATAGGCGCTTGTGTATCAATACTTCCATTTGTTTCGTTTGCCGTTGCGGTGTTGCCTTGTGCATCGCTTACTGTTGCCGTAACGGTAAAGTCGCCTTCAGCCAGGGCGCTAGGCACATCGGCACTAAATGTGCCGTCTGCTTGCACGGCTGCTTGGAAACTTTGCGAGTTACCGTTGGCATCTACCACAGTAATGGTAACTAGTGTGCCAGGTGCCACGTCGGAAGTACCTGTGATAGTTGGGGTAACATCGCTGGTAGCGCCTTGTGTATCAAGGGTTAACAGCGGCGCTTCGCTATCTACATTACCTGTTGTACTGGCATTCGCGGTATTGCCTGCACTGTCGGTTGCACTGGCACTAACAGTAAAGTCGCCGTCAGCTAGTGCGTTTGGCACATCTACACTGAAGCTACCATTTGCATCGACCAAGGCATTGATAGTTTGTGTGTTTCCTGCGCTATCTGTTACGACAAGTGTAACCGTGCTTCCTTCAGGAAGGTCAGTGGTGCCTGAAAGCGTAGGTGTGGTGTCACCCGTGCTGCCAGGGTTTTCAAGGGTAAGCGTAGGCGCGGTGGTATCTACAACGCCGCCATTGTCGGTTACTGTTGTCGTATTGCCATCGCCGTCAGTTGCGCTGGCGGTAACGGTGTAAGCGCCATCAGCGAGTGGGGTGGTAACATCTGTACTAAAGCTTCCGTCTGCACCTACTGTCGCGGTGATCGTTTGCGTGTTCCCTGCGCTATCCGTTACGGTTAAGGTAACCGTACTTCCTTCAGGCAAGTTGGTGGTACCTGAAATAAGGGGCGTGCTGTCATTCGTCTCGCTTTGCCCATCTAGCACTAACGTGGGTGCATTAGTATTAATGTTACCCGTTGCGTTGTCTGTAACTTCATTGCCTGCTTCATCTTCTGCCGTGGCAGTAACCGTATAGTCTCCGTCAGCCAGTTCTTGCGGTACGTCGACAGAGAAATTACCGTTAGCATCGACTAAGGTGTTGATGGTTTGGGTGTTACCAGCGCTATCAACGACTGTTAGCGAGACAACACTTCCTTCAGGCAGATCGGTGCTGCCCGATAAAGTTGGTGTGGAATCGTTACCAGAACCCACTGGATTTAAAGATAGCGATGGTGCGGTTGTATCTACAATGCCGCCGTTTTCTGTCACGCTAGCGGTATTACCATTTTCATCAACAGCGGTTGCTGTAACGGAGTAGTTACCTTCTGCTAATGCGCTAGGTACTTCAGCGCTAAAGTTTCCGTTTTCATCTACAACGGTTTCAATCGTTTGCTGATTACCTAAGCTATCGGTGACGACCAGTGTTACCGTGCTACCTTGTGGCAAATCTGTCGTGCCACTAATAAGCGGTGTGGTGTCGTTGCCAATATCTTGTGGGTCAAGCGATAGCGTTGGTGCTGCGGTATCAATATTGCCCTGTGTCGATGCAGAGTCTTGATTACCCGCATCGTCAGTGACCGTCGCGGTAACGGTAAAGGTGCCGTCGGCAAGCTCTGCCGGCACGTCAACAGAGAAAGTACCGTCATTTTGGACAAGAGCGTCAAAGGTTTGCGTATTGCCTGCACTGTCTGTAACAGTGATTGATACACTGCTACCCGGTGCCTGGTCTGTGTTACCTGAGATGGTTGGCGTAGTATCATTGGTACTGCCTTGAGCATCTAGATTAACCAGCGGCGATGTAATATCGATATTACCGCCAGTTTCCGTTGCCGTTGCAGTATTGCCGTTGGCGTCGGTCGCTGTAGCCGTTACGCTATATTCACCTTCAGCTAATGGATTGGGCACATCAGCACTGAAATTACCAGAACCATCTACCGTTGCCGTAAATGTTTGCGTATTGCCAAGCGCATCGGTAACAGACAGTGTAACAGTGCTGCCAGCGGGTAAATCGGTAGTACCTGAGATAGTAGGCGTGGTGTCGTTGTCATCACCCAGTGGGTCAAGGGTTAAGCTTGGCGCATTGCTGTCCACTGTGCCAGTTTGTGACGTTGAAGCACTATTTCCCGCAGCATCGGTGGCTGTTGCTTCAACAGTGTAGTCGCCGTCAGCGAGTTCAGCAGGCACGTCTGCGCTAAATTCGCCATTCGCGTCTACTGTGGCAGTAAAGGTTTGACTGTTTCCAGCACTATCGGTAACGGTAAGTGTAACCGTGCTGCCTGCTTCCAAGTTCGTAGAACCGCTAATTGAAGGTGTCGTGTCGTTACCTGTGCCAAGTGGCTCTAGTGAAATGGTGGGGGCTTGCGTATCAATGTTGCCGCCATTTTCAGTGACAGTCGTTGTATTGCCTGCCTCGTCTGTTGCACTGGCCTCTACGGTATATTCACCCTCAGTAAGCGGCGTTTGCACGTCGACGCTAAAGTCACCGTTTTCATCAACGATGGCATCGATAGTTTGCGTGTTGCCCGCGCTGTCGGTCACTGCAATGGTTACTGTTGAACCAGGTGGTAAATCGGTAGAGCCTGAAATCGTTGGCGTGGTGTCGCTACCGTCAGTTTGCGGGTCTAAAGAAAGCGCTGGTGCGGTAGTGTCTATGTTGCCACTGTTGTCGACAGCGGTGGTTGTATTACCCGCTGCATCAGTTGCTTCGACAGAAACCTCATAGTTGCCCTCTGCTAGCGCTTCTACGACATCGGCGCTGAAATTACCATTTTCATCAACAACGGCGGTAACAGTTTGCGTATTACCCTGACTATCGGTGACGGTAATAGCAACCTCGCTACCTGCGGGTAAATCTGTATTACCTGATATAGTCGGTGTTGTGTCGTTAGTATCCGTTTGCGGGTCGATGTTCACAATTGGTGGGGTGGTATCAAGTACAGTAGTGGCCGTTGCGGTAGAGCTATTGCCATTTTCGTCTGTCACTGTCACTTCAATCTCGTATTCGCCCTCTTCAGAGCCAGGAGGGAATGCAACATTGAAGTTGCCATTCTCATCGGTTGTCCCCGTTATTGTCTGGCTGTTGCCGTCGCTATCGGAGATAACAACCACAACCTCTGAATTAGGGGCGTCTGACGATCCCCCTATGCCTTCACTACCGTTGGTAGGAGAGCCGGTTTCAATGACAACATTAGGGCCTTGGGTATTAATAACCGCATCGATAGACGTTGAAGCGGTATTGCCAGCCACATCAGACACAGTAGCGGTTACCGTGAAGTCGCCGTTTGCGAGTGCTTGCGGCACTTCAGCACTGAAGCTACCGTCTTCTTGCACAATTGCAGTTATGGTTTGCGTAGTGCCGTCTGAATGCACGATATCTAGTGTAACTATCGCACCTGGTTCAGCGTCGGTGTCGCCATTTATCACTGGCGTGTCATCATTGGTTGATCCAATAGGATCAAGGATGATTATCGGCGCCGTGGTGTCAATTTCGCCAGTCACTGTGGTGATAGAACTGTTGCCTGCTGGTGTCGTCACAGTAACATCTACCGTGTACTCACCTTCGCTAAGTTCCGCTGGCACATCTTCGTTGAACGTGCCGTCAGCGCCCACTGTAGTGACGATTGTTTGCTCGTTACCCTCGCTATCTGTAACAACGATGACCACTTCACTGCCTGGAGGGGCATCGGTTTCACCAGAAACGTTTGGCGTAGTATCGTTCGTTGGCGCAGGTTGATTTACGGTCGTCGAAGGACTTGTAGAATCATAATCGCCACTTGCTGTTGCTTGTGCGGTGTTACCCGCACCATCTGTCACCTCGGCAGTTACGCTGTATGTACCCTCTGCCACCGCATTTGGAACTTCAACGGTAAAGGTACCATCGGCAAGCACAGTGGTGGTAAAGGTTTGAGTAACGCCAGCACTATCGGTAACGGTAAGAGTTATCGTGCTTCCGGGCACGGCATCCGTTAAACCCGAGAGTGTGGGTGTAGCATCGCCATTTATTCCTGGGTCGTTTAATGAGATGGTTGGCGCCGTCACGTCAATTGCGCCCTGAGCGTCAGCATTGGCCGTATTGCCTGCTTCATCAGTCACGCTGGCGTTAACTGTAAATTCGCCTTCAGCTAGTTCAGCCGGTACTTCAACGCTGTAAGTGCCGTCAGCCTGCACAATGGCGGTCACGGTTTGAGTAACGCCTGCACTATCGGTAATGGTTAATGTTACTGTGCTGCCAGGGGCGGCATCGGTAGTACCTGAAAGGGTCGGCGTGGTGTCGTTACCTGTCGCTATGGTGTCGATAGTGATCGAAGGTGCGGTAGTATCAATCTCGCCGGCAGTATCTGTGGTTGCTGTGTTGCCCGCTTCGTCGGTCACGCTGGCGTTAACGGTAAATTCACCTTCAGCTAGTTCAGCCGGTACATCAACGCTATAGGTGCCGTCTGCTTGCACAGTGGCAGTTACAGTTTGAGTAACGCCCGCGCTATCGGTGATAGTTAATGTAACTGTACTACCCGGTGTAGCATCAGTGGTACCTGAAAGGGTCGGCGTGGTGTCGTTACCTGTCGCTATGGTGTCGATAGTTATCGACGGTGCAGTGGTATCAATTACGCCCGTGGTGTCTGTGGTTGCTGTATTGCCAGCCTCATCCGTCACGCTGGCGTTAACGGTAAATTCACCTTCGGCCAATTCAGCGGGCACATCAACGCTATACGTGCCGTCTGCTTGTACAATGGCGGTCACGGTTTGCGTATTGCCCGCGCTATCGGTGATAGTTAATGTAACTGTGCTACCCGGTGTAGCATCAGTGGTACCTGACAAGGTTGGCGTAGTGTCGTTACCAGTCGCTATGGCGTCGATAGTGATCGACGGTGCAGTGGTATCAATTACGCCCGTGGTGTCTGTGGTTGCTGTATTGCCAGCCTCATCCGTCACGCTGGCGTTAACGGTAAATTCACCTTCGGCCAATTCAGCCGGCACATCAACGCTATACGTGCCGTCTGCTTGCACAATGGTAGTCACGGTTTGCGTATTGCCCGCACTATCAGTAATGGTTAGCGTAACTGTGCTACCCGGTGTGGCATCAGTGGTACCTGAAAGGGTAGGCGTGGTGTCGTTATCAGAACCTGGCGCATTAATGGTAATGGTTGGGGAGGTAGTATCAATTTCCCCTGTAGTATCAGCGGTTGCTGTATTGCCTGCTTCATCGGTCACGCTGGCGTTAACGGTAAATTCACCTTCAGCTAGTTCAGCCGGTACGTCAGCGCTGTACGTGCCATCTGCTTGCACAATGGCGGTCACGGTTTGCGTATTGCCTGCACTGTCGGTAATGGTTAGCGTAACTGTGCTGCCAGGAGTGGCATCAGTAGTACCTGAAAGGGTAGGCGTGGTGTCGTTATCAGAACCAGGCGCATTAATGGTAATGGTTGGGGCGGTGGTATCAATTTCCCCTGTAGTATCAGCAGTTGCTGTATTGCCTGCTTCATCGGTCACGCTGGCGTTAACGGTAAATTCGCCTTCCGCTAATTCAGTGGGTACATCAACGCTGTAGGTGCCGTCTGCCTGCACAATGGCAGTCACGGTTTGAGTATTGCCTGCACTGTCGGTAATGGTTAGCGTAACTGTGCTGCCAGGAGTGGCATCGGTTGTACCTGAAAGGGTAGGCGTGGTGTCGTTATCAGAACCCGGCGCATTAATAGTAATAGTTGGAGCGGTAGCGTCAATTTCACCAGTGGTAGAACTATCTGCAGTATTACCTGTAGGTTCTAATACGGTAGCATCTACCGTGAACTCACCATCAGCCAGTGCGTTTGGTACGTCTACATTGAACGTACCGTCGTCTTGTACTATAGCGGTAACAACCTGAGTGTTTCCCTCACTATCGGTAACGGTTAATGTTACTGTACTGCCTGGAATTGCTGAAGTAATGCCTGATAGTGTTGGCGTGGTGTCGCTTGTTAAGCCAATCGCATCTAGGGTAAGTGAAATGTCTTGTGCTTGCTCGCCTGTTCCAGAAAACTCAACTGGTGTAACATCGTCGTTGCCATTTGCACTTTGATCGAACTGGAAACCCACAGGATCGACTTCTTCATTTATGCGATCAACGCGCACAAAATTACTACCGCCGTCAGTACCAGCACCGCCATCTAGACCTGCTGCGGTTGCTTCTAACGATTCTAAAATGTCTCCGTCACCAGCAAGCACATCAAGAAAGTCAGCGTCACCTTCTTGGTTGTTACCATCAACGCCGTCAACACCGTCAAGTAATGCTGTTAGCTCATCCACACTTTCATCAAAAACAGCAAATTCATCGTCAGAATTGTTTTCGGTGAAATCTAATTGCAGCGGGAAAGTAACACTTTGTCCGGCTGGAAGTGTGCGAAGTTCTCCATCTACACTTACGGTAACAAATCCATCAGGTGATATGTTTAATACGTCGCCTTCCGCCACCGTCATACCGACAGTAACATTGACCTGTTCACCTGTTTCACCACGTACTAAAGAAGCCTCGCCGTTTACTTCTGCAATGATTACTTCAGCCATAATTCCCTCTCAATCGATAAATTTTCTCGCTATACAAAAAGCGTAGCAGGGCTTTTTTATCTCGTTACCGGACCGTGGTACGGAGGACACATATCCTTTGGTATAAAGCCTAGGTAGTTCCCCCTAATTTATTAATTTTTAGTCTAATAATTGTGAGTCAAGTTTGCAGAAATACACATAGCGTCTACTTTTTAAAAGTAAGAAACGACACAAATGTCGCTTAGTATTTATAAAGTGAGATGCATATATGAAGTTGATAAATTCAGTGCTTTCCAAGGTTGTTATTGGAGCAACTGGCGCTGTGCTAGCTCATGCTGCTATTGCTCAAAGTAATGGTGTTGGTGACTCGTCAGTCAGTTTGGAAGACTACGTTCGCAAGGTAGTAAACGAAAACCCAGAAGTGCAAGCCAGCTGGCGTCAACTTCAAGTGGCTATGTCAGACGTTGATATTGCTCGTGGCGGCTTTCGCCCTCAGGTCGATGTGTTGGCATCAAGTGCTTATACCGATAGAAACTACGGGCTAGATCGGGAGTACATGGGACATACCGCGCAAATCGCCTTAACCCAGATGCTGTACGACGGTTTCTTAACAAGCAGTGAAGTTAAACGTTTTAAACAAGCGCAAGTGGTACGCTTTTTCGAACTAATGGGTGAAGTAGAGCAGAAATCTCTGGATACGGCTCTCGCCTACATGGATGTAAAGATGTTTCGTGAGCTCTTAAAACTCGCTGAAGAAAACTTAATTACTCATGTGGACGTGTTTAAACAAATTGAAGAAAGTGTAGAAGCAGGTGTAGGTCGTCGTGCTGATTTGGAACAAATTAGCGGACGTTTGTCTCTGGCCGAGTCTAATGTGCTTACCGAACTGTCTAATTTGCACGATGTTACCGCGCGGTTTTTACGGTTGGTGGGCGAGAAGCCCGCGAATAGCTTGCAGCCGGTAACGTTAAACTCTGCGTATGTTGATGCTAGTGTTACGGATATTCAAACCTTACTCACTAACGCCTACGGCACCAACCCCCAATTTAATGCTGCTATTTACAACATTGATGCCCAGCGTTACGCCGTGGACAGTGCAAAAAGTCTTTATCATCCGCAAGTCAATTTAACCGCAAGTTATGGCGCACAAACGCGAGACCAAGCTGCGTTAAATAACACCATTACTGAAGCCAGTGTTGGCGTTAACTTTTCTTATAATTTGTATAACGGTGGTTCGGACCGCGCAGCGATTCGACAAGCATTATCACAGGTAGATTTAGCAAAAGACTTGCGGGACAAAGCCTGTATCGATATGAGACAAACGGTACAAATTGCTTATAACGATATTATCAATATTACTGAGCAGCTACCCTCTCTGAATGCCCATCGCCTGTCTTCAGACAGAGTAAAGTCTGCATACATGGATCAGTTTACCATTGGTGAACGTTCTCTATTGGATTTGCTCGATTCCGAAAACGAATATTACGAGTCTAGTCGCGCATATTTAGAAGCACAATACACCTTAGAAAAGGCGCGTGTAAGACTGCTTGCGGCTTCGGGTAGCTTGGCACAAACGTTAGGAATTACAAAAGATGGCGTGCCTGATGTACTAGACAAAGCTGAAGAGAGAATAAGCTACGACCCTAACTACGTTTGTCCAGCCGTTCGCACGAATTTTGAAGATGAACTTAATATTCTTAAGCGCGACACAGATGGCGACGGCATTGTGGATTTGTGGGACGACTGCGTCGATTCTACGCCTGGGGCTATGGTCGATGACTTTGGTTGTGAAGCCAAAGAGCCTGATATGGCGCCAGAACCAAGTGCTGCAGATTTTACGTTAGATAATGCGAAGATAATCAATTCATTCAACGTCAATATCGAATTTGCGTCTAATTCTACCGAGGTTTTACCTGAATACGAGAACTCGCTTCGGGATGTCATTGAAGCCTTAAACAATGACCCAAATTCAGGGGTGATTATTCATGGTCACGCCTCTCTAGATGGGGATGCAGCCTACAACCAGCGGTTGTCTGAGCGCAGAGCTAAGGCGGTTGCGTCGCTGCTTATGAATAAAGCGAACATAGAAGCTAGAAGAATTACTGCGGTTGGTTACGGAGAGAGTCGTCCGCTGGTTGATGAAGAATCAGACGCGGCGAACGCCCGTAATCGCAGAATTGAAGCGGCTATTATCCAGCTTCCTTCTAACGAATAGCAATGTGTAGGCCTATATGAAGGAAAAGAAGGTCGTAGACGACATATCCTATTTGGAACAGCAAGGAGGCGTATTGATGGATTGTTTGATTACGATCTGTCATGCGCACCATCTGGATGTATCTCGAGTCAGCCTGCTCAGTGGGCTTCCCTTAGATAGCGGCGAATTATCGCCCACAGGATTTGAGCGTGCAGCTAAACGGGCGGGACTCGCCAGCAGAACGGTTAAGCGCGATTTAGACCACATTAATACTGCGCTTTTGCCCGCTGTATTAGTCTTAAATGAAAAGCAAGCCTGTGTACTACATGGCTTAGAGCCTACCCATGCAAGAGTTTCGTATCCAGAACTAGATGACGCCGTGGTTGAAGTTCCCAGAGATGAACTTGCTGCCCGTTATACTGGGTACATAATATTTGCTCGTCCAGAGATGCATGCGCAAGAAACTAATGCGCAAATTGACAAGTCCTCGGTAGGGCACTGGTTGTGGTCATCTATCAAATCTGCAAAAGGGCTGTATAGGGATGTACTAATAGCCTCTGTTTTTATTAGTCTGCTTTCCATTGCCCTGCCTCTTTTTGTAATGAATGTATACGACAGGGTGGTGCCAAATGCGGCACTGGAAACCTTGTGGGCGCTGGCGATCGGCGTGCTTTTAGTTCTCGCGGCAGATTTCCTGTTACGCATGCTTCGGCAGTATTTTGTAGAGCTGGCGGCAAGTCGGCTAGATGTCACGCTTTCTGCAAAAATTATGGAAAAAGTACTGTCTATAAATTTGGCCAGTAGACCAGCAAAAAGCGGTTCCTTTATAAACAGCTTGCAATCTTTTGAGAGTATTCGGCAGTTTTTTGGTTCTGTAACGCTGGTGGCATTGGTTGATTTGCCATTCGGGCTCCTGTTTGTCGTTATCATAGCCATGATCGATTTTTATTTGATCATTCCTATTCTTATTGGCGCAACTGCGCTTTTCCTATACGCCATGAAAGCGCAGCGCGTAATGCGTTCTCTTTCAGAAGAGTCGATGGAGATTAGCTCTCGAAAAAGCTCCCTCGTTACCGAAAGCGTGACTTCTTTAGAGGACATTAAGGCTTTTGGTTACCAGAGCCGAAACCAAAGTGCGTGGGAAAAACAGACGATATTTCTAGCCAAAGTTAACGCCAAGCTGCGTTTGGTTTCGATGTCGGTAAATAATGCTGCACTTTGGGTTCAGCAGTCAGTCGGCGTTGTAATCATTTTAACTGGTGTATATCTGATCATTGAAGGTGTAATCACCCAAGGTGGATTGATTGCTGCCTACCTATTGTCTAGCCGAGCCATGGGGCCGGTCTCCCAGGCTGCGGCTTTATTGGCGCAATACCATCACGCTGAGACGGCGAAGAATGCCCTTGACGATATTATGTCTTTACCGAGTGAGTCAGGCAGTAATAAGCAGATAAAAAGTAATATTGTGCTTAAGGGGAATATTGATGCAAGCCAGCTTTGCTTTAAATATCCGGATGAAACCGTACTTGCACTCAAAGACATAAACTTCTCAATTAAACAAGGTGAGCACGTAGCGATTTTGGGCAAAAACGGATGCGGAAAATCTACCTTGAACAAACTGCTTATGGCCTTTTACCGCCCTGAGTCTGGGCAGTTACTCGTGGATGGCATTGACCTTCAGCAATACGACCCGACACTACTTCGCAAACAGATAGGTTACGTGCCACAAGACGTCAGCCTTTTCTACGGTTCATTGAAAGACAATATTATGTCTGAAGATTTACATATCGATGAAAGTGACTTTTGGGAGGTACTGACTCAGTGTGGTTTGGCGAAACTTGTTAATGGTAATGCCAACGGGGTAGAGCAAAATGTAGGTGAGCGAGGTAGCTTACTTTCTGGTGGTCAGCGACAAGCAGTAGCGATGGCTAGAGCCATAGTGCGAAACCCTGCGATATATATCATGGATGAGCCTACCTCAGCCATGGACTCAACAAACGAAGCGCAGATGAAGGAAACCATAAAAGCAGCGACATCCGGCAAAACACTCATCATCAATACTCATCGTACTACGCTGCTTGACCTTGTTGAGCGCGTGATTGTTGTCGAGAACGGAAAAGTTATTGCTGACGGTAAGAAGGAAGATGTACTTGTTCAGTTTAAACAGCCAAGTCAAATACTTAAGAGGGCACCATGATTTTAAACAGTGGTGGTGAGAAAAAAGACTGGTTGCAGCGATTAATGCGAGGTTGGCTAGCGCCACCTCCAGGTCAGGACTGGGTATTGGAAGCCGAGTGGTCACGTATAATGCAAACGCCGGTGAAAGCCCGTGGGCTTTTGTATTTGGTATCACTAGTTTTATTTCTTTTGGTGGTGTGGTCGTATTTTGCAGAGATTGATGAAGTTGCCAAAGGCGATGGTAAAGTCATACCGTCACAGCAACTACAGGTTCTCCAATCCTACGACGGAGGAATTGTACAGGATATATTAGTACGAGAAGGGCAAACGGTTAAAGCTGGGCAAGTGTTATTAAAGGTTGATCCTACCCGATTTTTGTCAAGCCTTGAAGAAAACACAACCCAGTTTGCGGCGCTGGCGGCGAAAGTGCAGCGCTTATCTGCGCTTACCCAAGGTGACGTATTGCGGTTTAATCGAGAGCTTCGCGAACAGGCTCCAACGATCGTTGATAACGAACGCAAGCTCTACAATTCCAACTTGGCTGAGCTTGATGAAGTTGCAGCAGGATCGGATTCTCGTATTATGCAACGCCGTCAAGACGTGGAAGAAGAGCGAGCGAATCTTTCCCAGTATCAAAACGTTTTGTCCCTCTCAAAGAAAGAGCTCTCTGTGACCAAGCCATTACTTGCATCAGGTGCTGTGTCGGAGATTGAAATCCTTCGATTGGAACGTCAGATAGTAGAGCTAGAAGGAAACATCACCAAGTCCAAGGTAGCGATTGAGCGTGGCTTAAACGCCATCGAAGAAGAAATTATAAAGAAGGAAGAAGCGCGTCTAAAACTGGTTAATCGATGGAACCAAGAATTGACCGAAGCCACCGCCGAAATGGCGACATTGCAGCAGTCTCAAACCAGTTTAGAAGATGTGGTGTCACAAGCAGCGCTGAGATCGCCAATCAATGGTACGGTGCAGCGCTTGCTCATTAATACCATTGGTGGGGTCATTACACCAGGCAGCGCGGTAGTGGAACTCGTTCCTCAAGATGATCAACTTATTGTTGAAGCAAAGGTTTCGCCTAAAGATATTGCGTTTATTCGAGAAGGGCAGCAGGCCATCTTAAAGTTCAGTGCTTACGACTTTACTATTTATGGCGGTATGTCTGCTGAAGTCCAACATATCAGTGCTGACGCCATTACCAACGAGAAAGATGAAACCTACTATTTAGTCAGGCTCGAAACGAAGAAAAGCATTGCTGATGAAGCGTTAGATATTTTACCTGGAATGATCGTACAGGTAGACATATTGACGGGAAAGAAAACTGTCCTTAACTATATATTATCCCCTCTGTTCAATGTTACAGCCTCTGCGCTGCGGGAGCGTTAAATGAGACATTTCATTGCAGAGAAAGATTTGCAAGGGGCGCTAACCCAGTATTCGTGGACCAGCTATAGTCGGGTTGATCAATTAACATGTGATCAAACTGATTGTATATGGATATTGGCAAGCGATGAGAACTGGCGGCAACAGCTAATTGAAGCGAAGCAAAAAGTAACGCAAGTGGTATTACTGACCTACAAATATGACCGTTTAGAGATGCAAACAGCGCTGATGCTAGGCGCTAGGGCGTATTGTCACGCATTAGGAACCCAGTCTCTTTTATCTTCAGTAGCGAGGGTGATAGAAGCCGGAGGCATGTGGTTACCTAATGAGTTACTTTTAGTGACAACATCTAATGTGGCGGTCAATCTGCAGTCTAAACGAGTGCTACCTGCTTTAAGTGGCTTAACGAACCGCGAAAAGGACGTATTGAGCGGCATTTTAGATGGGTTAAGCAATAAAGAAATTGCAAGAGAGCACGGTATTACTGAGCGTACCGTTAAAGAATATGTGGGTACGCTCTTACACAAATTTGAGGCAAAGGACCGAATCAGTCTATTACTTCGACTTGGTGAATTTAGTCATCTAAAAGATGCTCTATAACTTCCATGTGTGATACAACGCCGTCAATACCAAGCTCTATAAAGAGCGCTTGATGGTCAGAGCGTTTAACGCCGTCGGCGTATACTTTAATACCGAAAGTATGCGCCAGTGAGCAGAAGCCTCGAAGAAAAGCGTGATTAGCTGGGTTGAAGTCTATGTCGGCCATAAATGCGGAATCAATTTTCACATAGTCTAGCCCCATCTCTTGCACATCTAACAGTTGCGAGAACGATTCGCCTACACGTTTAAGGCCTATTTCGCATTCTTTAGCTTTTAGCGTAGTGCAAAAGTCGCTAAATTCGTCAGGGAAACGTGTTGCGGTAGATTCCCTTACCTCGAAGCACAGCTGTTTAGCTGCTTTGAAGTTGGTGCCTATTTGATAATAAAGCTGTGCAAGAATTTCAGGGTCTAGCATGAACTGTTCAGAGCAAAGAAAAGCAAACTTTGATCCTGTGCCAGAACGGTTGATGTAATCAATAAGGTGAATAATGGTTGTCAGTTCTAACTGTGGCAACAAACCTAAGTAACGTGCCCAGTGAGTATAGAACCCGCTCTTTCTAAGCTCGCCGTCTATGTTCACCCCAGCCCAGCTTTGGTAATGAACCAAATTTCTGTCTATGTCGAGCACTGGGAAATTAAATGTTTCTACATCGCGCTCATCGATAGCACGTTTGAGCTCTTGCTCCCATCGTTTCTCTTCCACAAGTGAAATGAATTCTCTTAGCGGAGCCTCGACAAACGGTTCGTCCATTTCATCCGCTTCGGCTTCATCTATCATTGCATCAGCGCGCATAAGTGCGTTTGAAAAGCTATCATCCGATCGTAATTTCACAACCGACTGAAAGACTTGAGGGTCGCCTTCGCGGCTAAATGCACTCAAACACGCACCGTGTAATGCTTCAGAAATAGTGACGGCGTCGTGGGTTTCGGTGAGGAGAATAGCAAACTCGTTTTTTTGCATTCTAGCAATACGACTGTCGGTGAAAAGGTGATGATGCATAGAAAGGCAATCATTAATTTCTTCAACGAAATCTCGAATACGATTTTTACGTATATTGGCCGGGGAGCGCAAGAAGCCTTCGCCCTCAGTAAATCTCACAAAAAAGACGCAGTTAATGCCTTCTGTATCGCGAAAGGCAAGTTGGCCTTTTAAAATCGATATAAAATAGTCCCTGTTGGCGACACCAGATTCGTCGTCGAATTGGGTTTTATAGCGCATGAGATCAAGGCGGGTATTCTCCTCCTCCATGATCTTCTTGGACGTTCTCGCTAAGAAGTTCATCGCGCGAACCACACGTTTGAGTTCTAACGTACGAGGTTCGGGCAGTTGAACAAATTTCATTTCACCAAAAGACTCGGCTTGATTAACAACGCCATCCAGAGGTCGAATAATAAAGCGAAGAGCCCACGCGCCTATTATTCCTGAGAAGATACCTACAAGGGACAAGCCAAAAATGAGCCGTTGAGTAGCGCGCCACATAGATGCGACGGCGAAGCTGGTGTCGGTTTCAACATATATCGTACCGTACTGACCCCACCCCTCGCTAACCTGAGCAATACCTGGATTGACATTCGGTGAGAAATTGTCTGCAAACCATCTGGGCGTGTCTTCATCTAATTGCACTTCGTGGGTATGGGCAGACACAATTTCGCCGTCCGCTTTTTGAAGTACAATTGTTGCGTAGTGTCCTATATCGAATTGGGACATGATGAAAAGGTCTAAAGATACGGGGTCTTTTTCTAATCCACTTAGCGTTAACGCCATCATACTGGCGTTATCTAAGTTTTTTGAGTAAAGCTGTTCTTCTACGTATTGCTTCGTAGTAATTCCATGAATTGTCACGCTACCTGCAATTGCAACAAGGACAACGACTACAATGGCGAGCCACAATTCTCTTGTTATTGACATAGACTCCTAGGACCTTCTGCTAATCCCCTCTTGCTTCATGCGCTCAATAACGTCACGCCACCTAGATAGTCTACTGGTAGACGAAGAAACCTGTGACGTTTTGCCCGGTTGCCATATACCTGAGTCGTTAAAACTAAAAACAGGTATAAGGTCTGTGCGCTGTGAGCCGGGTAATACATTAGACACTAAGCTGTCTAGCACAAGGGGATCCGATGAAGGGGAGTCATAGTACCCTAAAACCATATGTGCTTGTGTTACTCGACTTCTACCAATCTTCGCTTTTACATAAATTAGGCGAAGTTTAGAACTATCGATACCTAAGTGTAGCAGAGCTACGTATTTTGCAATGGCATAATCCTCACAATCTCCGCGAGAATGGCCAAAAAGTTCAGAAGGGGTTGCCCAGTAGTCTTTTTCTTTAAACACAATATCGTCAGTAGCATACTGAATATGCTCATCAAAGAAAGCGTTTACACCAAGCAATTGATCTTTGACACCCTTACTTTCAAGAGCGTGTAGGGCAGCTTCTAGCGCTGCAACGTGTGATGCTTTATCAGCTCCAAATTTATTTTTTACTTCCTGTTCAAGCTTTGGAAACTCGATTACATACTGATCCTTCATTTGCTGTCCAGCCAGTAGCAGGGCCACTAATGCTAAGCAGTGCGACGCAAATAGAGAAAGGGTCATAACTTCATTATTTTAGTTATACTAAAGTATAGGCGAGAGTAACCTTCTTCACCTAAAGTTTAAGTATAATTTGCTATACGTAGTTATAGGTATAACATGGCTGTGCTGATAAACCAACCATGATTTCGAATGCTAAAGTGGAAATCGAGAAAGACTATTTTTTTACTACAAAATCGTGTTCTTGAATGTTTGCGATAATTCCTGCACCTTCGTTTACTACTAGAGACGAATTACCGTAGGCACTACTCACTACAAATTTGCCAGGATATAGCGAGTATTGTAAGTATTTACGGCCACGGTTATCGACAATCTCTTTAGCTTGATAAAGATATAGTTCATCCTTTTCAGAGATGCCATTGTCTCTTCCTAAAGAAACGGAAATCTTATCTCCAGCAATATTGATAACTCTTCCTGTAATAGGCTGACAGGCAGTTGTCTCTTTTATATCTTCAATGGCCTCTTCAATTATAGCGTCAACGGTTTGACCGTAGATAGACTGCCAAAACGTTGACGAGTACTCATCGACATTTTCAAACCTATCAAATGTCCATTCTCCCTGACCCTGATAGGACTTGGTTAACAACAAGCCACCGTTAATTCCGTCGTAAACTTGTATTGAAAGGGCAAACGCGCGCTGTGAGGTGCCATCACGCCAAGGAGTGAACACTGATACTTCCTCATAGGTCACACTAACATCATCGATAACCCCTACCAACACAAATTGTGTGTTACTTTGTGCTGAAAGGGTACGTATATTTTGATCTGTATATCGACTGTCAAACTTTGCAGTATGTGGTGCAATATAAGTAATGCTTAAGTTTTCAGTTTTATCTTGCATGGCTTGCGCCAATCGCTGCGTAAATGATATATCTAAATTTGGGATGTTGCCCTGAGTCAACTGCGCTCTATTGCGAACGCGAAAATGCGTAGTGGCGAAATGCTTTTGGTCGCCTTGTGCAGCGCATACTTTGCCTTTAGGAAAAATGTCAGCGCGTATACTTACTGTTAGCACATCGCCGCTATAGATTTCATCAACCAGCTCCAATTGCTCCACTTCACCAGTAGAGCGAATTGTCATCTCTTCATTTTTTAACAGGCCGTTGGTAAGTTTGGCGACGCTATGAACTGATGCGCCAGCAAAAAGCATAGCCTGCTTAAGAGCTTCTTGAGTGGCAGCGCGTCTAGCTGCTTCTTTGTCACCGTTTCTGATTACAGCTTGACCGGTAGCTTCATACCACACGGCATTTGCTTGCCCAACGAAAAATACAAGCAGGCAAATTACCGCCACTACAGCGTTGAAAATGGTTGCTAGCGTTGTTCTGTTAATGTGTCGCACCCTACACCTCTAGAGGTTTCATGTATCTGCGCTACCCCACGTGAAGCTTTATAGGCATTAATCGATAGGCAGTGATTGATAGCAAGTGTTATGCGAAAAGAGTGCCAAATTATGGCGTCAAATTTAGTGTTCATTTCAATTGAGCTAAAACGGGCGCATATCTTGCAGTGCTCCCATTGTCATGAACCTGGCAGAGTTTAAGACGCTATATCTACTCATGTGTCTTACACGTCCACCGCGAATGTGAAAATACGCCGTAGGACGCTGTTGAGGAATGCTTAATTACATCGTGTAGTAATTTTGCCGCTAATTAATTGGCAGCGTCTTTACTACACGCTAAGTTTGACCATAAATGTAAACTGGAAATATAACTATGTGCTTGAAAAAATTGAATAAATCAAAATCGCTTATGCTGTCTTGCTTTCTTGGTTTAGCAATTAGCACAGGCGGGTGTGGCATAATTGATAAGCACGTAGAGTGGGAAACGGTGGAGCCGGAGACTTACCCAGTACTGAAAGCCGTGGGCTATGCGCCAATCTCTTCTCAACGAGGAGAGGGCGATAGTATGAAGCTAATTATGGCAATGAAAGCGTCAAAATTAGATGCATACCGAGAGCTAACCGAGCAGGTTTATGGTCAAAAAATTGAAGGCAACCAATCTCTGTCTCATCTAGTTATCGAGAGTGAAACCTTGCGCGCGT
>Ga0213831_1000401_pt1 | contig 31922 bp, 22 predicted proteins | sample SWATP12_FD_163421 | JGI IMG/M metagenome (GOLD analysis project Ga0213831, IMG submission 163421) | Coastal seawater microbial communities from Marineland, Florida, United States - SWA TP1 #2 | ecosystem: Environmental > Aquatic > Marine > Coastal | place: USA: Florida | collected 2016-08-06 | reverse complement strand
AAAATATAGGGAATTCAATGTCTAATAATATTAAAAAAGCGGTTATTCCGGTAGCAGGCCTTGGCACTCGCATGTTACCGGCAACTAAGGCCATACCAAAGGAAATGTTGCCCATAGTTGATAAGCCTCTTATTCAATACATAGTTAAGGAATGTGTTGATGCCGGTATAAAAGAAATTGTATTGGTAACACACTCCTCAAAAAATGCCATCGAAAACCACTTTGACAAGTCTTTCGAGTTGGAGACCACCTTGGAAAAACGGGTTAAGCGCCAATTATTAGACGAAATTCAGGCCATCTGCCCTAAAGATGTCACCATCATGCATGTCCGCCAGGGGGAGGCAAAAGGGCTTGGCCATGCGGTGCTTAAGGCCAGGCCCTTAGTTGGCGACTCACCTTTTGTCGTGGTTTTACCCGACGTTATTCTTGACGATGCAACCGCTGACTTAAAAACAGAAAACTTGGCGGCCATGTTATCTCGTTATCAGGAAACAGGCTTTAGTCAAATCATGGTGGAACCCGTGCCAATGGAGCTGGTAAGCAGTTATGGTGTCGTAGACTGTGATGGTCATCAGCTGGCGGTTGGAGACTCCAAGGCCATGACGGCAATAGTTGAAAAACCTCCGGTAGATGAGGCACCTTCAAACCTGGCGGTTGTCGGTCGTTATGTTTTATCAGAGCAAATATGGGACCTGCTGGAGTTTACCCCGCCGGGGGCTGGAGATGAAATTCAGCTCACCGACGCAATAGCCGCGCTAATGAAAATAGAAACGGTTGAAGCCTTTCATATGTCAGGCAAGTCCCATGATTGTGGTTCCAAAATAGGCTATATGAAAGCCAATGTTGAGTACTGCTTACGTCACCCGGAATTGGCGGAAGAGTTTACTGCCTATTTATCCGGGCTAAACATATAAAGGTTAGTATCTGGCGCTTCTTTGTGACTTTACTTTAAAAAGAAGTGCCTTAGATAGATTGCCGTGAATTCTGATCGAGTGAGTTGTCAGCAATAGGCTACTCAAATTCTTCCTATCTTGAGAAATATTACCGAATATGGACATATCAAAATTACCTCAACTTGCTTTGGCTGCCAAGCAACGCTCTATTCTTAGTTTGTTTTCAAATCCTGACAGGGTGGGTGAATACTCCATTTCAGCGGCCGGTCTGTTCCTCGACTATTCTAAGCAAAATATCAATAAAGAGGAGCTTGATGCCCTGATTCAGCTGGCAAGAGATGCAGGGTTAAATGAGAAAATGACTGCCATGTTTGCCGGTGAGAAGATCAATAATACCGAGCAAAGGGCAGTTTTACACAGCATATTGCGCGCCCCGCTATCGGAAAAACAGCAAGTGTTAGGTGTGGTATCAGAGGAAGTTGTCAATACCGAATTAAAGATGCAGGATATAGTATCTCAGGTGCATTCGGGTAAATTAACCGGGATAACAGGTAAAAAATATACCGATGTCTTGGCCATAGGTATCGGTGGTTCATATTATGGCATTAAGGTGGCGTTATCTGCACTTAAGTCTTATCAGAATAATGGCCCGAATGTTCATGTTTTGGCTAACGTTGATGGCGGCGCCTTACAGGAAAAGCTCGAACTGCTTAAGGCCGATACTACCCTGGTGGTTGTTATCTCAAAAACCTTTACCACTCAGGAAACTCTCCTAAATGCAAAGGCCGTCAAAGAATGGATGCTAAAAACGGAGCTAAATGAAAATATTATTTCACGCCAGTGGTATGCGGTTAGCAGCAGTGTTGAAAAGGCGACGGCATTCGGTATCTGTCCGGAGAATATTTTGCCAATGTGGGACTGGGTAGGAGGCAGGTTTTCTCTCTGGTCCGCGGTCGGCTTTCCTTTGGCACTGGCCATCGGCAACGAGAACTTTGCCAAGCTAAAACAAGGGGCATATGCCATGGATCAGCATTTTCAATCTGCCGAGTTTGAAAGCAATATGCCAGTAATCATGGCTTTGCTCGGTATTTGGAACAGAAATGCGCTTGGTTATGCCAGCCTGGCAATACTGCCCTATGATCATTCTCTTCGTGCCCTGCCAGGTTATTTGCAACAAACGGATATGGAGAGTAACGGTAAATCGGTGGCAACTAATGGCAAAAAACTGCCCTGGTTAACCGCCCCTGTGGTATTTGGCCAGGAAGGTACCAATAGCCAGCATGCCTTTATGCAGTTGATGCACCAAGGGGACGATATTATTCCTACCGACTTTATCCTTGCCCTCAATGGTTCTAGCCCTTATCAGGAACACCATAAAGTGTTAGTGGCGAACTGTCTTGCCCAAAGTGAAGCCCTGATGCGAGGAAAAACCTTACACCAGGTTGAAGCCGAGCTTAAAGAGCAGGGAGCAACCCCCGAAGAAATTTCTAGTCTTGCCCCCCATAAAACCATGAAAGGGAATACGCCCAGCAATATGCTATTGTTAGATGAAGTGACGCCTTTTTCCCTTGGCGCTTTATTGGCACTCTATGAGCACAAGATTTTTGTGCAAGGTGTTTTATGGCAATTGAACTCTTATGATCAATGGGGAGTAGAGTTGGGCAAGGAGTTAGGAAAACAGATATTGTCAGTAATGTCAGGGGACGAGAATCACAAATTGTCATCATCAACGGCTGGCTTAATTAAGCGATTCTTAAATGCTAATCAAGTATAAATAATCAAACACTTTATAAGTCTATTTTTATATTTCCTTTGGTTATATAAAAGCTGTTTCTTATATGGTACTGGTTATCAAACTGTGGCATGATACTGCTATTGAATTTTTATTAGAAATTAGCAAGAAAGCCCATGAATTTGACCCATTTAAAGAAGCTGGAAGCTGAGTCCATTCATATTATCCGTGAAGTTGCCGCTGAATTTGATAAGCCAGTCATGTTGTATTCGGTTGGAAAGGACTCGGCAGTGTTACTTCACTTGGCCCGTAAAGCCTTTGCACCAGGAAAAATCCCTTTTCCATTGCTGCATGTTGATACCGACTGGAAATTCAGGGAAATGATAGAATTTCGCGATCAGATGGCAAAAGAATATGGTTTCGACTTGTTAGTCCATAAAAATCCTGAAGGCCTGGCCATGAAGATTAACCCCTTTGTCCATGGCAGCGCCAAGCATACTGATGTCATGAAAACTCAGGGACTCAAGCAGGCACTGGACCAATATGGCTTTGATGCCGCATTTGGCGGCGCTAGGCGTGATGAGGAAAAATCCCGTGCCAAGGAGAGGGTCTATTCCTTCCGCGATAAGAATCATCGCTGGGATCCCAAGAGTCAGCGTCCCGAGCTTTGGAATATATATAACGGCAAGGTCAACAAAGGGGAAAGTATTCGTGTCTTCCCTTTATCTAACTGGACCGAACTGGATATCTGGCAATATATCTATCTGGAAAGCATAAAAATTGTACCCTTGTATCTATCCGCCAAACGCCCTGTAGTAGAACGTGAGGGTACCTTGATCATGGTTGACGATGACCGTATGCCGCTTGAGGAAGGAGAAGAGGTGCAGATGAAAAGTGTACGTTTTCGCACCTTGGGCTGTTATCCGTTAACCGGGGCGGTTGAGTCTGAGGCGGCTACTCTGCCTGATATTATCCAGGAGATGTTGCTGACAAAAACCTCCGAACGTCAAGGCCGCGTCATAGATCACGACTCTGCCGGCTCGATGGAGAAGAAAAAGATGGAAGGTTACTTTTAGTTCCTACCTCTAAAATGGCTTGAATTTATACCAAGCCGTATTTTACTCCAATTTGGTAAAGATATTAGATAGTCCGCAAGCGATTGCTGAGTTTGCGGGTAAATCGCAAAGGTGTTAAAGGAAAAAAAATGAGTCATCAATCAGACTTAATCGAGAGTGATATTCAGGCCTACTTGAAACAGCACGAAAATAAAGAACTGGTACGTTTTTTTACCTGTGGTAGTGTTGATGACGGTAAAAGTACCCTAATTGGCCGCCTACTTCATGATTCAAAGATGATCTTTGAAGATCAGCTGGCGGCAATTGAAAACGACAGCAAAAAGTCCGGTACCACAGGGGAGGCAGTTGATCTTGCCTTACTCGTTGATGGCTTGCAATCCGAGCGTGAACAGGGCATCACCATAGACGTTGCCTACCGTTATTTTTCCACGGACAAGCGCAAGTTTATTATCGCTGATACCCCGGGCCATGAACAGTACACACGTAATATGGCGACAGGGGCATCCACCTGTGACTTGGCGGTTATTCTGATCGACGCCCGCCATGGCGTGCAGGTGCAAACCCGCCGCCACTCCTTTATTTGCTCGCTGTTGGGCATTAAGCATATCCTGGTGGCCGTCAACAAAATGGACCTGGTTGATTACAGCCAGGAGCGCTACCAGGAAATCAAGAAGGAGTATCGTGACTTTGCCGATGCTTTGGCTTTTGACGATGTCAGATTTGTGCCCATTTCGGCGCTCAATGGCGACAATGTGGTGGAAGAAAGTGGCAATATGCCCTGGTATCCGGGCGCGACCCTGATGAAGCTGCTCAATACCATTAAGGTTGATGCCACTGACGCCTTGACCGAGTTCAGGTTACAGGTGCAATACGTTAACCGGCCCAACCTGAACTTTAGAGGCTTTGCCGGCACGGTAGCTGCGGGGCATATACGCGTAGGCGATAATATAGTGGCGCTGCCCTCTGGCAAGGAGAGCGTGGTTAAATCCATTGTCACTTTTGACGGCGAGCTGGAAAGGGCCGATAAGGGGCAGGCGATAACCTTGACCCTGGAAGACGAGATTGATATCAGCCGCGGCGAAATGATTGTTAAAAAGGACAGTCTGCCCACCTCCTCCAAAGAATTTAACGCGACCGTCGTCTGGATGCATGATGATGAGTTTGAGCCGGGCCGTGAATACTATATTAAGCATGGCAGTAAAACGACTACGGGTCATGCCAAGAAAATTCAGCACCGCATCGATGTCAATACCATGGCAAAAACCAATGTCGCGCAATTGGCCCTGAATGAAATAGGCACCGTGGACTTTGAGGCTGCGGAAGTATTGCATTTTGACCCTTACAGTGAAAATAAGGCAACAGGCGCCTTTATCATAATTGACAGGCTGAGCAATATTACCGTTGGCGCAGGCATGATTTCTCACGCCCTGGAAGAAGGGGGGGAGCAAGACTACTCGGAGTTTGAAATGGAATTCAATGCCCTGGTGCGTAAGCATTTCCCTCACTGGGGAGCAAGGGATATTTCTAAATTGTTGAAGTCTTAAATATTGAAGCGGTGTATTGATCATAAATACACCACTCCTGTATATTCTATTAATTGCACTAATAAAAGTTTGTTTTTAGTGTTATTTCTTTCCGTTGGTTAAAAAGTATTTATTAAGGAAATAATGCATGGCGGCAACACAATGGTTAATGCTGTTAATTTTTATTGCAACCTTTGTTGCCTTGATAAAATATCAGCGGATACCTGAACGTGTTTTTGCCGGTACCATGCTGGTCTGCCTGGCATGCTCTTTTGTTTCCTACCAGGACATCTTGCACAATGCCGTCAACCCGGGCCTTGTCACTTTGGTGCTGTTAGTGGTTTGCTCCTTTACCTTTGAGCGAACCAGTGTTTTGCGCCGCCTCTCTGGCGTTATCTTTAATGGCTCCAAGTTTAAGTCGGCGCTGAGAATGTTTATGGGAACCGCTATTGCATCAGGCTTGATGAACAATACCGCTGTCGTGGCCACCCTGATTGCGACCATTCAACGCAATACCTTGATTAATCCGGGCAAACTGCTGCTACCGCTGTCTTTTGTCGCTATTCTTGGCGGTACCTTAACCTTGGTGGGCACATCAACCAACCTGATTGTCAACAGCATGCTGATCGAGCGGGGGCAGGAAGGCTTGAGTTTTTTTGATTTTACCCTGATTGGCCTGGCAGCCCTTGCCGTGTGTTTACTGATCATCTTTTTCCGCATGCGTACCCTGCCCGATATGGCCGTTGATCCCCTGGTCACCAAGGAATACTTGCTGGAGGCGGAAGTAAACCCGGATTCCTCGCTTATTGGTGTCACCGTGGAGGAGAACGGCCTGCGCAACTTGGATTCTCTGTTTCTGGTAGAGCTGGTACGCAGGGGCAGGCTTATTTCGCCAGTAGCGCCCGATGATATTATCCAGGCGGGTGATAAGTTGATTTTTACCGGCGATATTTCCAAGGTCTTGTCCTTACAGCAGTTTGATGGCCTGACCCTGTATGCCGAACAGGATGGCTTGTTACGCGATAACTTAACCGAGGTTTTGATAAAGCCTGGTTCGGCAATTCGGGGAAAAACCTTGAAATCGGCCGGTTTTCGTGCCCGCTTTGATGCCGCCGTGGTTGCCATTCGCCGGGAAGGCTCAGTTTTATCAGGGAAGCTGGGCGATATCGTGATGCAATCCGGTGATTTTCTGGTGCTGGCGGTGGGTAAGGATTTTAGCTCCAGAACCAATTTGTCAAAAAACTTCTATATATTGTCCGGGCATAAGCCGGATAATATGCTCTATGGCTGGCGCGATTATCTGACTGTGCTTGGCTTCTTGGCCGTCATTGCCCTGTCGGTAACCACCGGCGTTACCCTGCTCACCTGCCTGATTTTCTATGTCGCGACGCTTATTTTTACCGGTGCCTTAACGGTAAACGAGATCAAAAGGCGCTTCCCACTGGAAATATGGATGATAGTGCTGGGCGCGCTTTCTTTGGCGCAGGCGATGGAAAATACCGGCCTTGCCGGCGTATTTTCCGGTGAAATCAAAAACCTGTTACAGGGGCAAAGTGTCTACCTGGCCCTGATTGTGATTTTTGTGACCACCCTGGTGACCACAGAGCTTATCACCAACAGCGCTGCGGCGGCCCTGATCTTTCCCATCGCCTATAGCGTCGCCTTGGGGCTTGATGTCAATCCCATGCCTTTTGTGATGGCGGTGGCCTATGGGGCGAGTGGCAGCTTTATCAGTCCTTTTGGCTATCAAACCAATGTCATGGTCTATAGTGCAGGCAATTACCGCTTGGCCGATTTTGTAAAATTCGGCCTGCCTGTGTCTATTGCCTATAGCCTGGTGGTCCTGTATTTAATTCCGATTATATTTCCATTTTAGTTACCTGCATTAACCAATATTTGAGCAAATTTATGAAAACAGAAAACACCGTCTGGCATGAGCACCATGTAAGTAAAAATGAGCGGGCCGCCTTGAAAAAACAAAGGCCCTGCCTGCTTTGGTATACCGGCTTAAGTGGATCGGGCAAATCTACCATAGCCAATGCCGTGGATGCATTACTCTTTGAGCGAGCTTGCCATACTTATCTGCTTGATGGCGACAATGTTCGTCACGGCCTTAACGGTGATCTCGGTTTTAGTGATAAGGACAGGGTGGAGAATATTCGCCGCATCAGCGAGGTGGCCAAACTCTTTGTCGACGCCGGCCTGATTGTCTCCACCGCCTTTATTTCTCCTTTTGCTGCCGACCGGTCCATGGCGGCTGATATGCTAGCAGATGGGGAGTTTGTCGAAGTCTATGTTGATACGCCGATCGCCGTATGTGAGCAGCGGGATCCCAAGGGCCTATATAAAAAGGCCCGTGCCGGAGAGATCAAGCATTTTACCGGTATTGATTCAGACTATGATATTCCAGAATCTCCTGCGGTTCATTTGAAAACGGCAGACAGCTCAATTTTGGAATGCGCCAGACAAGTGGTTAACTATTTAGAGGCTCAAGGCTTTGTTGAAAAAGGATAATTTAAGGACATAGTATGCACTATGACGTATTTAATGGCGATGCCGATGGTATTATCGCCTTGCTCCAGTTGCGACTGGCCGAGCCTAAGGAGTCAACTCTGGTTACCGGCATCAAGCGGGATATCGAGCTGCTAAAACAGGTAGATCCTAGTCTGGCTCGCTCTGTAACCGTGCTGGATATTTCGATGGAAAAAAATGCCAAGCCATTGAATGAGCTCCTTGGCCAGGGTATTGACGTTTTTTATGTAGATCACCACAGGGCCGGAGATATTCCGAAATCAGACAAGCTAACCGCTTTGATCAATACAGATGCCAATATCTGTACCAGTCTACTGGTGGACGAGTATTTAGCTGGCAAGTATCGACACTGGGCAATCGCAGCGGCATTTGGCGATAATATGGTCGAGAAGGCCAAGAGCCTGTCGCTAGAGTCGGGGTTAACCGAGCAGCAGCAGCAAGCTTTACAACAGCTGGGCATCTATATCAATTACAATGGCTATGGGCGGTCCGTGGAAGATCTGCATTATCATCCCGCTCAACTCTTTCAGTTATTATTGTCCTATCCCGAACCACTTGAACTTATTGCCGAAGAGGGCTCGGTATTCTCACTATTAAGGTCGGCCTATCGGCAGGATATGGACAGGGCATTATCGGCCAATGTGCTGTTTGAAAGTGCTTCCTGTAAGATCATTCAGCTTGATGATGCTCCCTGGGCAAGACGTATTAGCGGGGTGCTGGGGAATGAGCTGGCAAACCAGTCTCCGGATAAGGCTCATGCGGTATTAACCCGCAATGCAGATAACAGCTTTACCGTCAGTGTCAGAGCACCGCTTAACAACAAACAGGGAGCTGATGAAGTTTGTATCCAGTTTCCCACCGGTGGAGGGCGTGCCGGTGCCGCTGGTATCAATCAATTACCACAAGAAATGCTTGATGACTTTATCCAAGTGCTGTCACAATACTACCTTTAATGGTAGGTACTTCATTTAGCATTAATGAAATTGCACTGAGGATTAAGGGAAAATAATGAGTTTGTTAGTTACGGGTGGCACGGGATATATTGGCAGCCATACGGTTGTTGAATTGCTTAAACTAGGGCAGGATATTGTTATTGTCGATAACCTTTCCAATTCCTCAACTCTGGTGCTGGAGCGCATCGAGCAGATAACAGGGAAAAGGCCGGTGTTTATCCAGGCCGATATCTGCGATTTCGCGGCCATGGACAGGATCTTTACACAATACAACATTGAAGCCGTTATCCATTTTGCCGGTTTAAAAGCGGTCGGCGAGTCGAATGAAATCCCCTTAAGTTATTATCATAATAATGTTTCCGGCTCTGTCACCCTGTTTCAGGTCATGGCAAACCATAAGGTGAAAAATCTGGTATTCAGCTCTTCTGCGACCGTCTATGGAGAAAACAACATATCTCCTTTGGATGAGACCATGCCGACTTCGGCCACCAATCCCTACGGCCAAACCAAGTTGATGATAGAAAATATTCTTTTTGACCTGGCCAAAAGTGATAAAGACTGGTCGATTGCCTGCCTGCGTTATTTCAATCCCATTGGGGCGCATGAGTCGGGTCTGATCGGGGAAAATCCAAATGGTATTCCAAATAACTTACTGCCCTATGTTGCTCAGGTGGCGGTTGGCCGTTTACCCCAGTTACAGGTCTTTGGTGATGATTATGATACGCCGGATGGCACCGGAGTAAGGGATTATATTCATGTTGTTGATTTGGCTTTGGGTCACGTTAAGGCGCTACAGTCTCTTGACGCGTTAGAAGGCTGCCAACCCATCAACCTGGGGACGGGCAATGGCACCTCGGTTTTGGACATTGTACAGGCATTTAAGAACATTAGTGGCCAGGATATTCCTTATGTCATTAAGCCGCGCCGGGCGGGAGATATTGCCACTGTCTATGCCGATGCATCCCTTGCTCATCAATTGTTGAACTGGCGGGCGGAGCGTGACTTAACGGCCATGATTTCAGATACCTGGCGCTGGCAATCCGAAAACCCTAATGGCTTTTAGCAATTAGAAAAGCCGTGAATGGCAGACATTAATAAAAAAGCTGAACCTGGGTTCAGCTTTTTTGTTATTGCTCTGCTGATGGGAGTGCTTAACCGGACGCCAGCTTGGTTTGCTCATCGGCCCAATTTATCGCTTCATTATAGTGCTCGAGCACTTTTTCTTTTTCCAAGTGCAATTTTTCCATCAGCTGAGATGTTTTTGACCATTCAGCTTTTTCTATCAGTTCCACCAGCTTAAGCACCGCCGCCATAACCCCTTTTTTGGTTAACAGCGGTTCTTTGATTTCCTGGGCCAAAGGGAGCTTTTCAAGCACGCTTTCAAGGTCTTCATCCAGTATCGCATCTATCATGGATAACAAGCCGGTTAAGAAGCAGATAGACATATTGTACTGCCCCTTAAGCTCGGTCGATATCAATTCACAAAATTTTGCCCTGGCCATGGCCAGGTTAATCAATTCACTGGGCTTGTCCGGGTTGACACTGACGGCAAACATCAGGCCGATAAAGCGTTTTAATTCAGCCGAGCCTAAAGTCACCAGGGCTTGCTTGATACTGGCTATCTCATTTCTGCGCCTGAACATGGCGGAATTGGCGTAACGCAAGAGCTTGTAAGACAGGCTGACGTCGCGCTCAAAAACGCCTGTGATGCCGGCGAGATCCAGCTCCGGCTTGGAACTTTCGTAAAGCAATTCTGCCATTGCCATTTGTGATGGTGACAGGCTTTTGCTTTTCACCATTTCCGGCTTGGCAAAGAAGTAGCCTTGGAAGAGTTCAAATCCTAGCGAAATTGCGTGCTGGTATTGCTCGTGTGTTTCTACTTTTTCCGCCAACAGCTTGATATGGGGATAGTCGGCAATCGCGTTAATGATTTCGTTGATTTGATTCGGGGAAGTTTCTAATACGTCAACCTTGATAATTTTGATAAAGGGATAAAAGTGTGCCCACACTTTTTGGTGGATATAGTCATCCAGTGCCAGGGTATAGCCTTTTTCATACAAGTCTTTACAATGGGCGAGCAGGCGTTTTCCCGGTTTAACCGTTTCTAGAATTTCCACCACAACTTCATCTGTGGTCAGCATCTCTGGGTAACCCTTTGACATGGTATCCAGGGTAAAGTTGATAAAAGCCGGTTTGTTAGCGGTAAAGTCCGAGATGCCCATATTAAATTGGCTGGCTTCAATAATCTTACTGGTTGCCTCATCACCGCAGACGTCGGGAAAAACGTTATCTATGCTGTCTCTAAATAATAACTCGTAGGCGAAAAGATTTTTATTTTTATCTAAAATGGGCTGCCTGGCCGCATAAAAGTACATAATTACCGCTGTTCCTGACTATATCATTCCTAGTAAGAATATATGGTAAAAACACAGTTATTTCATTATTTATTTGAAATTTCACCGCATTTTATTTGCACCTTTGCCTGTACGACAAAATTTCTTTCCCGTGTTATAGTGCGAAGCTCAATCTCAGAACTAAAAAAATAATATACGGGTGGTTACTTTGGAATCAGGAACAGTCATTTCTTTAGCACTTTATTTCATCGCCATGCTGGCCATAGGCCTATATGCCTACCGAAAGTCAACCGATGATGTTTCTGGCTATATGTTGGGAGGACGGAGCTTAAGCCCTTCGGTTACCGCATTATCTGCCGGTGCTTCCGATATGAGTGGCTGGATGCTGATGGGCTTGCCTGGCGCCATGTATATCACAGGCATTAGCAGTGCCTGGATTGGCATAGGCCTTGTGATAGGAGCCTTTTTAAATTACCTGATAGTTGCCCCCAGGCTCAGAACCTATACCGAATTGGCAAACGACTCCATTACCCTACCGGATTTTTTCGAGAATCGCTTTCAAGATGATTCTCGCATGCTGCGGTTGGTATCGTCGTTGGTCATTATTATTTTCTTTACCCTTTATACTTCGTCCGGCATTGTTGCCGGTGGCAAGCTTTTTGAAAACTCCTTTGGCCTAAACTATGAACTGGGCCTCTATGTTACCGCCGGTGTGGTTGTTGCCTATACCTTGTTTGGTGGCTTTTTGGCGGTGAGTCTGACGGACTTTGTTCAGGGCTGCATCATGTTTATCGCCCTGGTGCTGGTGCCCTTTGTCGTACTGAGCGATATAGGAGGATTTGAGGTGATGCACAGTAGCATAGAAAGCATTAATCCTCAGTTGCTCAATATGTTTAGCGGGGTCAGCTTATTGGGCATAGTATCGGCCATGGCCTGGGGCCTGGGCTATTTTGGCCAGCCGCATATCATAGTCCGTTTTATGGCAATTCGCTCGGTAAAAGATCTGCCTGTTGCCCGTAGAATCGGCATGACCTGGATGATAGTCTCTCTGTGCGGGGCCATGGCCACAGGCTTTGCCGGTATCGCCTATGTCGCCAAAACAGGTTCCGCCTTACAGGATCCGGAAACCATCTTTATTGTCTTATCACAAGTACTCTTCCATCCGTTAATCGCGGGCTTTTTACTGGCGGCCATCTTGGCAGCCATCATGAGCACCATATCCTCTCAGCTGCTGGTTACATCCAGCTCGTTAACCGGAGACTTTTACCAGGCTTTTTTAAATAAGGAAGCCTCTGAAAAGCAACTGGTGCTAGTAGGGCGCATCTCGGTACTGGTGGTGGCGCTTGTCGCCATCTATCTGGCCTACGACAGGGACAGTTCCATTTTAAGTCTGGTCAGCAATGCCTGGGCCGGTTTTGGTGCCGCCTTTGGCCCAGTCGTTATTTTGAGCCTTTACTGGCAGGGAATGAACAGAAATGGTGCCTTAGCCGGGATATTGTCGGGGGCCGCAACCGTACTGATTTGGATATATGCTCCAATTAACGTTAGTGGTCAGTCTTTGAGTTCACTGATGTATGAGATAGTGCCGGGCTTTATTGTTTGTACGGCGGCGATCATTATTGTCAGCCGCATAACGGGCGGTGCGGCGCCACAGATACAGGAAACCTTTGCTCAGGTACAGAAAGAGCATAGTTAGCAAGTTTTTTCCTACATTAAAAAAAGGCCGTTGATTGGATTAACGGCCTTTTTTATGGGTCTAATATTTAGCTTAGGTCGACCACTGGACATTGCGGTTGATATTTTCCTGCCATTTTTCCAGCGACTCGTATTTGTCGCCGACAACTATGATGTCGGCGTCGTCAAATGCCATGGATTTACCCCGTAACTTGCTATCACTAAAGTCGGCACTAAAAGTTAAATCCTTATTCTTGGGAATAATAAAAACATTAACCGGGCTGTTTAGACCCTGAAACACTAAATGCAGGCTCTTCATGCTGTCAAAACGGCAAAACTCCGCAGCAATCAGCTCTCCCATGGTGGTAGAAAAGCTGCCGTCAAAGGAAGCCATTTTCTGGTTTAAAGACGCGAGGCTGACACTGGCTGCTTCCTGGTTAGAAAAGTATTCCGCTTCATGGTAGACGTGGGCCAGGGCATAGTCACCTAAATTGGTGTAGGCACTGGAAAATTGCATAAAGTTCAATGTCAGTCCCAAAACAAAAGCAACCGATGCCGCCATCGCTAACTGGATACGGGCTTTCTTCTTTTGCTGCTGATGGGAAGACATGGTTTGGCGCAAGATCAGCTTGTCATACAGGTCTTCCGGTACGGGGACTTTTAATGCGTCAAGAATATCTTGGTCCAGCTTTTCTATGTCCTGAGCAAACTTCCGTTTACCGGGATCGGCTTGCTGGGCTGCTCGCACATCCTTATCGGTTGTCTTTGGATCTGCATATATACTGCGTCTAAATTGCAAATCATCCATTGTGTTGACCTCGCATCAATGGTTCGTTATCTAAAGCGTCTTTCAGTTGATTACGTGCTCTAAATAAACGCGTCATTACGGTATTCTTGTTAAGAGAAAGCATATCGGCTATTTCTTCGCCGCTAAAACCGCCCAGCACCTGGAGTACCAAGGGCTCCCTGTATTCCTCTGGCAGCTGGGCTATTTTTTCCCTTAACCAGTGATTTTCAAGCTCCTGTTCGGTACCTACTGATATGGTATCTGTAATGCTTGCTTCCTCATATTCGCTCATATCAAAACGCTTACGTTCAAACCTGCGGGCATTTTCGCGTCTTAGTATGGTGATCAACCATGACTTTGCTGCCTTTTCATCCTTCAATGAGTCCAATGCACGCCAGGCCCTAAGAAACGTCTCCTGCACTAAGTCTTCTGCGATCGACTTATCGTGACATAGCCAGTAGGCATATCGGAATAAATCGCCGTGAAGCGCTTTAACGAGTGCTTCGTATCTTTTCTGTTTAGTCGCCATGTTGTAGGAGACCTGAGCTTGCTCTTTTTTATTTCGGAAAATTTTTTTAATCATAAAATAGCGGCATTCTATCGGCTCAAGATAGGAAACAAGTATTCATCTTCTGGGCAATACTTGATGTGTCTGCTCGCCAGTGACGGCGAGCAGTGAATTAGGATTGTACTTGGATTAGGGGTTTAAAGAAATCCCCTCGGCCGTGGCGGCCGCGTTTTGAGACTTGTTGATGCCTTGGATTGCCACTAGCAGTTCATTTCCCTGCCATTCTTGCGTCGATTTACCATAATAGCTTCTTTGCAACTTATTCACGGCCAGGCTAAATGCTTCATCGCTGATTTGCCTTAGGGCATCGTCCAGGGTGTTCACCTTTTGGGTGAAAGCCAGGCCGTTGGCCCAGGGCACCAGCAGGGACAATGCCTGCTCCCCCTGATGCTGTTTACAGGCAGACATCAGGGCCAAATAGGCGTCGTTTACAGGCCGGGATTCTCTGCGCTGTTTTGCCGATGGGGCTTTGTTTCGATATGCCGAGAGCATCCAGGCCAATGAGGTCAGCAGCCATAGCGCCAAAAACAGCCATTGTAACCAGGAAGTCTCTTTAACAATAACAGTTGCCGGCGCCGGTTGCAGGGACTGGCCGATACTGGGCGGCGGAACTAAGCCGGTTTGGCTGGCCTCGGCACCGGCTTGTATAACAATTTCTTCGCCGGGAATAATTGCCTGCTGGTATTTATTGGTGACCGTGTTCCACCAGGGGATGGTCATTTCCGGTAACTGATAGGTGCCGGGACGACTGGCCACAATTGCGAAGTTTTGGACTTTTTGGCTCACCAGGCGGGTTGAATTGATCCCCGTGTGCAGCTCGGCCTGATCCGGATATATTTTCAGGCCAGGCGGCATGCTCATTTGTAAAGACGGCAGTTGCTCTTCGGATAAACCGGCCGCCGTTAAGGTAATGGTACGGGTAATAGGCTCTCCCACCTTAAAGGCAGATTTTTCCGGTTGCCATTCCTGGTGCAGGGTCAGCAGTTCGCTGGGCAGCCATTGTCCCTGATAGCTTGCCGGAATCGGGCGCACCGTCAGCGGAATTTCATCGCCAACAACACTCACCGGCTTGGTTTCGCCAAAGCTGAGGAAATTTGAGTGACGTCTGGATTGCACCATGATTTCCCCGGAAAAAACTGGCGGCTTTAATATCAGGTCACCGCTTTGCTGAGGACTGATGGCATAGGTGCGTTCGATAACGCGAAAGCGCCTGCCATTGATGATGCTGTCCGTTTCCTGATCCTTGCCGATTTGGCTGATATTGGCATTTTCCAGTATCGGCTCGCTCAGGCTACCGCGTTTGAGTTCGGCGGCAAAATGCAGCTTAACGGTCAGGGTCAGTTGCTGCTGTACATAGACTTCTTTGGCGGAAACATCAGTGGTAATAAAGATATCCTGCTGTCGACCCATACTGCTATCGGAAGCGCTTAACACTTCCAGGGTAATGGGCGCTGACTTCGTACCTTCAACCGTGAGCGCCGGGATAACATAAGTGCCCGGCTTGCGGGCAATGAGCACGGTTGACCAGCGGGTGGTACGCGTGGTCTTGAAATTGATCATATTGGTCTGGCTGCTGACCGAGGTGCGGCCGACAATAAAGTCCTTCATCAAGACCGAAGTGTCCAGGGCATTGGTGTTAACGTCATCATCGGCAACCACTTCCAGAATAAAAGACTCGTTGGCGATGACAGGGTTTTTGTCCACCGTGGCAGTGATCTGTAATGCCATGACCGAATGTGTAAGTAACAAGCCGAGAAGACATACTATTGCTCTTACCACTTTTTCTTCACTCCTAAATTGGTTTGGTTTTGACGACGTTTCTGATATTCGATTTGCATCTTGTTTCTTAACAGCAAATAGGGATCGTCGGTTACCTTATTGAGCAGTTGCTGATGCTTTTGTTCGGTTTCCTGATCCAGCTTATCCTGGGCGAGTTGGGCCTGTTGTTGCTGGCTGCCTTCTTCTGGTGACTTTTCTTGCTGCTCACTGGCCTGGGCTTGCTGTTCCTGTTGCTCTTCACCTTGTTGTTGTTCTTGCTGACCTTGCTCTTGTTGCTTATCCGAATCGCTAGGCTGATCACTGCTATCCGACTGACTATCTGATTGCTGACTGTCCTGCTGGCCCTGTTCAGAAGAGCTTTCCTGTCCTTGCTCGTTTTGCTGTTGTTGCTCGGATTCGTTTTGGCTTTGCTGCTGATCACCACTTTGCTCTTGTTCTTGCGACTGGTCCTGATTTTGTTCTTGATTGTTCTGCTGATTGTCCTGGTTTTGTTGCTCTTGTTGCTCTTGTTGCTGCTTTAGCTGCTCCAGCAGTGCCTTGTTGTCCTTGGCATCCTGAAGTTGAGGATCTTTGGCGATGGCCTTATTGTAGGCTTCGATGGCTTCATCCAGTTTTTGTAGCTTTGCCAGCGTGTTGCCCTGGTTATACAGGGCTTGGGCACTGTCTTGCTGCTGAAAGGCTTCCAGCGCCTGTTCATAGTTTCCGGCTTTGTAATGGGCACTGCCTTGCCATAGCTTGTTTTCAAATTGCTCGGCCGCCTCCTGGTAGGCTTCTTGGTTGAACTTGTCCTGTGCCTGCTGATCTTTGGTCTTCCATAAGTCCTGCCAAAGAGACGCATATGCTTGCTCTACGGGTGTCAAAAACAGGCAAAGCGGCACTATGGCTAGTAGAGTGCCACGCCTGAAATAGCCTAACACCAGGGGCAAAACCAGCAATAACAAATAAGGGCCGGCCTCCTGCCATTGATCGCCCGTGCTGAACTGCTCAGATTCTTTATCTTCTTGTGTGGCAGTTGGTGGCTTGATCAGGGCGTTGATATCGCTGAAATCGTTGCTAATGGTGCGATAGCTGCCCCTGCCGCGCTCCGCGGCGCCATAAAGCCTTTGCTCCGGCAGCTTGGGGATAACGATGGCGCCGGCATTGTCTTTCATTAACTCGCCATTGGCGAGCTTGATGGGGGCGCCACTGGCCGTGCCTATGCCCAGGATATTCAATCTATGTGGGGTTTCACGTGACCACTCGGTAATATCCTGAACGTCTTCACTGTCTATGCCATCGGTAAACCAGTAGATATCTCCCTCGATATGGCCGGCATTGCTCAGCATCTCATGGGCCATGGTCAGGGCGGCATAGGGGTTACTACCAAGCTCTGGCATGATATCCGGGGTCAATGAAGGCAACAGCAGCTTGATGTTATTGATATCGTCGGTCAGGGGGCTGATAACAAAGGCATCGCCCGCATAGGCGATAAGGCCGATTTCACCTTCATTCAGGTTGTCCAGCAGGTCCGTGGCCTTATATCTTGCCCGCGTCAAACGGTTGGGTGTTAGGTCCGTCGATAGCATGGAATAGGACATGTCCATGATCAACACAGAGCCTCGCTCCAATTGATAGACGGGCTGGGGCAGTTTTTGCCAGCTGGGGCCGGCGAGGGCGACAATAGTTAAGAAACCAATAATAAAGGGCAACGCCAGGGAATGTTGTTTGCCGCTCTGGCTACCTTCTATCAATACATTGGCCAAATGTTTTGGCAATAGCTGTTGCCATCCGGATTGGCTGACTCGCATCTTCTTTAATAAATAGATAACGAAAAACAGGCCGACGATGGCCAGCAGCCATAGGGGGCGAATAAAGTGAAAGTCAGACATCCTATTCATCTCCCTGTAAAAATTGCGGCCTGTTTAACCAGAGCAGGTAAACAAAACTGAGTACTAGTGCCATGGCGAGCGGCCAGTAAAATAGGGCGGTTAAGGGCCGCATTTGTTGCTGCTCCTGCTCAACCGGCTCCAACTGATCCAGTAATCGATAGATTTCACTCATGCTTTCACTGTTTTTGGCCCGAAAGTACTTACCATTGGTTTTATCTGCGATATTTTGCAGAGACTCTTCATCCAGCTCACTGGAAGGATTGACCCTGCGGGTACCAAACAGGGAGCGCTGTAGCATGACATCGGCGCCAATGCCGACCGTATATATGGTGATATCTTTGGCCACCGCCAGTTCCAGTGCTTGCTCCGGCGAGATTTTCCCCGCGGTATTTTGTCCGTCGGTCAACAGTAACAGCACGCGATTGGATTGCTTTTTCTCATCAAAGCGTTTTACTGCCAGTGCTATGGCATCGCCTATGGCGGTTTTCTTGCCCACCAGGCCAAGGACGGTTTCATCCAGCATTTGCTGTACCGTTTTGCGATCAAAGGTCATGGGGGTTTGCATATAGGCATCGTCACCAAACAAAATCAGGCCAAGCCTGTCACCGGTTCTGCGCTCGATAAATTCGCCCAGTAAGACTTTTAGCATATCCAGGCGGTTGACCGTATTACCGTTCAGTGACATGTCCTCTACCTGCATGCTGCCGGACAAGTCTACGGCAATCATCATTTCCCGGCCCTGTGTGGGGATATCTATCGCTTCTCCCAGCCATTGGGGCCGGGTGGCTGACAGCACTAATAATAACCACACCAAGGATAATATAATCAGGGAGCTTCTGTTTTTATTGGCCTGTTTGTGCTGGCTAGTTGTTTGCCCCAAGATCAGCAAGGGCATATGCAAGGCGGCAGTACTGGCCTCCTTTTTGGCTGGCAGCCAGTAAACCAAAAGTGGCAGGGGCAGGGCGGTAAAGAGCCAGGGCCATTCAAAATTAATCATGGGCAGCCTCCCTGGTAATAACAGGGTTTTCCTTTGTTTCTGTTATTACCTGTTTTGGTGGCAGTGCCTGGTTTAGCCAGAATTCAGCCACTCGGTGTATGGCCTCTCCTTCCAGGACCTGTTCCTGATAGATGTTTTCAAAGGCAGACTTTAAATTATTGCTGCTAACAATCGCATCAAATTCTTGCTGTTTATTTTCTGGTAGCATTTGCTGCATAAAGGCAAGCAGGCTCTCACCATATAAAGGTGCCACCTGAGTACGTGGAAAATACTGTAACGCGGCCCATTTGATCAGCTTGAGAATTTCTTCGCCATTGCTTGTGCCGTTAAGCTGTGCCAAAGCCAGCCTTTTATTTTTACGCAATGCCTTGAATTTCCGGTACTTGATAACAGAGGAAACAAGAATAATGATGATGAGTATCGCAAGTATCCACCAGCCTATAGCCAGCGGATAATTATGAATTTGTTCAGGAACATGAATGTCCTTTAGCTGTGCTAACGGGTCCACGTAACGGCTCCATTTTTTAACTGGTTTTCAAGCGATTGGCTGGCGGAAAAATGCAAAATGCGGGCGCCTGCCTTGGTAAGCAGCTGCTCTTTTTCCTGGCTGAGCAGGCTGGCTTGACGTTGATAGTTCAGCGCCGCCTTTTTATCGCCTATGGTCAGTTGCTGGCGTTCAATGCCATTGGTTACGGCAACATTTAACCGGGTTTGACTCTCAGGCAGGGCATGTTCAAGCGGGTCGGTTACCAGGCACACCACCAATTCACAATGCTTACTGATATGCGCCAGGTGTCTGATAGTTTCCTGATTTAAATGTTGGCCATCGGTTATGAGATAGACCAGGCTGCCGGGCCGAGCCAGTTGTCGCAAACGCGCGCTATTTTGTTCAAAATACAAGGTGTCATCTGCCAGCGCCTGGTAACTGACCTGATTGAGCAAGCTATCCTGGTGTGTCTCTACCAGGGCATGCAGGTAATGGAGTACCCCTTGCTTGCGGCTTCTGGGCTTGAGCTCGGTATGACTTTGCTGGTTGAACACTATGCCGCCGAGCCTGTCGCCTCGTGATTTAGCATGCCAGGCAACAATGGCGGCGATATGGGCCGCTTGAACCGATTTAAATAACAGCCGGCTACCAAATAGCATGCTGGTATTAAGGTCGGTCGCCACCAGTACCGGACGTTCGACTTCCTCACGAAATAGTTTGGTATGGGTTTTACCTGTGCGGGCCGTGACCCGCCAGTCGATGGCGCGAATATCATCACCCACCTGATAGTGCCTGACTTCATCAAACTCCATGCCCCGTCCCTTGCTGCGGGCTAGGTAATTCCCCGACAGTTTACCGTGCAGGTTTTTACTGGCGGCCAGGTTGATAAGGGAAGCCTTATTCTGGTATTGGATCAACTCATTGATGGATAATTCAATACCATTGGTATGCATCTCAGCAAGGAGGCCGGTAATATTTTGCTGTTTCTGCTGTTGCTTTGAATGACTGAACCACATAGTACTTAATTAACCAATAGAAACTAAGGTTTTGCAATTAGCCAACGGCAACTAAACTCAGCAAGTGATCGAGCAACTGGTTAGGGGTAATGCCCTCGGCCTCCGCTTGATAAGTCAAGAGTATGCGATGGCGCAGGACATTATGGAAAACCGCCTGAACATCTTCCGGGCTGACAAAGTCTCGTCCGTGCAGCCAGGCGCGTGCACGGGCACAGCGATCCAGCGCTATGGTGGCACGAGGACTGGCACCGTAAGCGAGCCAGAGCTTGAGCTTATCATCATATTTTTCAGGGTTACGGGTTGCCATGATTAAGTCGACAATATATTTTTCAACCGCCTCAGCCATATGAATTTTCATCACTTCTTCGCGCGCAGCAAAAATATCCGCCTGTGAAATTTCATTCACCACTTTTTGGCTTTGATTAAGCGCCTCACCCCGGTTGAGCTTTAATATCGCCAGCTCACTGTCCGCATCCGGGTAGTCAATTTCAAGGTGCATTAAAAAGCGGTCCAGTTGGGCTTCTGGCAGGGGATAGGTGCCTTCCTGCTCTATGGGGTTTTGCGTTGCCATGACTAAAAAGAGCTCTGGCAAGGGATAAGTCTTGCGGCCGACGGTAATTTGTCCTTCCGCCATGGCCTCAAGCAGGGCTGATTGCACCTTGGCTGGTGCCCGGTTAATTTCATCCGCCAACACCAGGTTTCTAAACAGCGGCCCAGACTGAAAAACAAAGCTGCCATCTTCCGGACGATAGATGTCGGTACCGGTTAAATCCGCAGGCAATAGATCCGGGGTAAATTGTATGCGATGAAAATCTGCCTCCAAACCCTCTGCCAGAGCGTTAACGGCTCGGGTTTTAGCCAGACCAGGAGGGCCTTCTACAATCAGGTGGCCATTAGCCAATAGGGCGATCAATAGGTTTTCCACCAGGGCCTGCTGGCCTATGATTTGTTCCGATAAATGTTCTTTTAGCGATGAAAAGTGTTCAATTGGCATACTAATCTTTTTTCTTATAGGTAAATCACAAAAATTGCTGTCTGTTAAGACCCGCATATTTATATATGGTTCAGCCCATAAAAAACAAGCGGCAATGTAAGAAAATTGTAACTAATTTCATCAAGTGTCTCTAAACAATGAGAATGGCAAAACCAGGAATAGCAAGAATCAATACCGAAAATAAATTCCTGTGTTAATTACACTTTCTTCTATTATTTTAACCTGATGGCTGAATTTTTTGCTTGAGGAACTTGCTAACCTGGCGACTTGGCATTGCTATTTTTCTATAGTTGGTTAAAATCAATGAAAATGTTTTAGAGGTCGGACCTCTTTATCGAGGAGTAATAATGACAAAATCAAAGTTAGTGACAGGTACGGGTGAGCGTATCGCAGTTGTTGCAGGGTTACGTACCCCGTTTGCCAAGCAGGCGACGGCTTTCCATGGTGTGCCTGCCGTAGATCTGGGTAAAATGGTCGTCAATGAACTCATGCAAAAACATGATGTTGATCCCGCTATAGTCGATCAGCTGGTCTATGGCCAGGTGGTTCAGATGCCGGAAGCGCCCAATATTGCCCGTGAAATAGTGCTTGGCACGGGCATGAGTGTTAAGACTGATGCCTATAGTGTTTCACGCGCCTGTGCCACTAGTTTTCAGTCAACGGTTAATGTTGCAGAGTCTATCCTGTCTGGTTTTGTTGATGTAGGTATAGCCGGTGGCGCGGACTCTTCGTCGGTTGCTCCTATTGGTGTTTCCAAAAAATTTGCCCGCACCCTGCTTGATTTAAGCAAGGCAAAAACCTTTGGTCAGAAGTTTGCCCTGATCCGAAAGCTGGGCTTTAAGGATATTCTCCCTGTTCCCCCTGCAGTAGCTGAATATTCCACCGGCTTGTCGATGGGGCAAACGGCTGAACAAATGGCAAAAACCCATAATATCTCCCGCCAGGATCAGGACGCCTTGGCTCACAGGTCTCATACTCTGGCGACAGAGTCCTGGCAGCAAGGCAAGCTGGCGGGTGAAGTGATGGCGGCACATGCAGAGCCTTATAAAAACTTTATCGATAAAGACAACTGTTTCAGGGAAAACTCGGTGTTAGAGAGTTATGCTAAATTGCGCCCCGTGTTTGATCGCAAGCATGGCTCTGTGACTGCGGCTAACAGTACACCACTAACTGACGGTGCGGCAGCCATCTTATTGATGAGAGAGGGACGTGCCAAGGAACTGGGCTATAAGCCTTTGGGCTACATTAAGAGCTATGCCTTTGCCGGTATCGATGTTTGGGAAGATATGCTGATGGGGCCAAGTTATGCGACGCCAATTGCCCTGGAACGTGCCGGCATGGAATTAAAAGATCTGGATCTGATAGAAATGCACGAAGCCTTTGCCGCACAAGCCCTGGCCAATATGAAGATGTTCGCCAGCGACAAGTTTGCCCGCGAGCAGTTGGGACGCGACAAGGCCATAGGTGAAATCGATATGAGCAAGTTCAACGTTATGGGGGGCTCTCTGGCCTATGGACACCCATTTGCGGCAACCGGTGCCCGCCTGATTGTTCAAACCCTTAATGAATTAAACCGACGCGGTGGCGGAACAGGATTGACCACCGCCTGTGCGGCAGGTGGCTTGGGCGCAGCTATGATAGTGGAGACAGATTAATGAATGATGCAACAACAGAGTTAACTCAAGAGCAGCAAAGCGCCTTCACGCTTGCACGTCAGGAAAATGGCCTGGTTCACCTGATCATGGATGTGCCGGGAGAAAGCATGAATACTCTAAAGGCGGAATTTGGTGAGCAAATTTCTCAGGTACTAAAAGAAATCAAGGCCGATACCAGCATTAAAGGCCTGGTGCTTGTCAGTGGCAAGAAGGGCTCCTTTGTTGCCGGAGCCGATATCAATATGCTGGCCAGCTGTCAAAGCGCGGAAGAGGCGGTAGCCTTGTCACGCCAGGGACAGATGATTTTTGATCAACTGGAAAACCTTACTATTCCGGTTGTCGCTGCCATTGATGGCCTTTGCCTTGGTGGTGGTCTTGAATTGGCCATGGCTTGTCATGCTAGGGTTTGTAGCGATAATGCCAAGACTGCCCTGGGACTGCCGGAAGTGCAGCTGGGACTCTTGCCGGGCAGTGGTGGCACCCAACGACTACCTAAGCTGGTGGGCATTCAAAAAGCGTTAGATATGATGCTAACGGGTAAGCAATTAAGGGCCAAGCAGGCGCTTAAGGCAGGCTTGGTCAATGATGTAGTGCCTGTCAGTATCTTGGTTGAAACCGCGGAGCAAGTTGCGCTTGCGGGTAAGGTAAAAGCCAAGAAGCGTAAGCTAACCTTAATGGATAAATTGCTTGAAACCAATCCCTTGGGGCGGAAACTGGTGTTTAGCCAAGCATCAAAAACCGTGATGGCAAAAACCAAGGGTAATTATCCCGCACCGCTGAAGATTATCGACTGCGTACGCACGGGAGTTGAACAGTCATCGGCCAAGGGCTATCAGGTGGAAGCGGATCATTTTGGTGAGCTGGTGATGACGCCCGAGTCGGAGCAGCTGCGTAATCTGTTTTTTGCCGTGACTGAAATGAAGAAAGAACAGGGGGTTGATGGTGTCGAGGCCGAGGCCATCAAAAAAGTTGGTGTGTTAGGTGGTGGCCTGATGGGAGGCGGTATCGCCTTTGTTACGGCTACCAAGGCTAACCTACCGGTCCGTATCAAGGATATCTCCCATAAAGGCATTACTCATGCCCTGAAATACGGCTATGATCTGTTGGCCAAAAAGGTCAAGCGGCGTTTTATCCGTCATAGTGAAATGCAAAAACAATTGGCGATGATCACTGGCTCTGTCGAGTATTCCGGTTTTAGTGATGCGGATATGGTTGTTGAGGCGGTGTTTGAAGACCTGTCATTAAAACAACAGATGGTGGCGGATATTGAAGAGAAGTGTTCAGACAAAACCATATTTGCCAGTAACACCTCCAGCCTGCCAATCGGGCAAATTGCCGCCAAGGCCAAGCGTCCGGAAAATGTGATTGGCCTGCACTATTTTTCTCCGGTGGATAAAATGCCGCTGGCAGAAATTATTGCCCATGAAAGTACCTCGGATCAAACCATATCGACGACGGTTGCCTTCGCCAAGAAACAGGGTAAAACGCCGATTGTGGTAAAAGACAAGGCGGGCTTTTACGTTAACCGCATCCTGGCGCCCTATATGAATGAAGCGGCAATCTTGTTGCTTGATGGTGAGCCCATTGACAAACTAGATAGCGCCCTGGTGAAGTATGGCTTCCCGGTTGGTCCCATGCAACTGCTGGATGAAGTGGGGATAGATGTAGGTGCCAAGATAGGGCCTATTTTGCAGGCCGAGCTAGGGGATCGTTTTGCGGCACCTGCGGCATTTGACAAATTATTGTCAGATGGTCGTTTGGGTAAAAAAGCCAATAAGGGCTTCTACCTTTATGGCAATAATGCGAAAAAAGGCAAGAAACAGGTGGATGAGAGTATCTATACTCTTGTTGGTGTTAAGCCGACAGGAAAGCTTTCGGCGCAGGAATTGGCGCAGCGTTGTGTCTATATGATGCTAAATGAAGCCGCTCGTTGTCTTGATGAAGGCATAGTACGCAATGCGCGAGATGGTGATATTGGTGCCATTATGGGCATTGGCTTTCCGCCTTTCCTTGGCGGCCCCTTCCGCTTGATCGATAAACTGGGGGCGCAGAATGTTGTTGCTCAATTAAGACAGTGGTCAAATCAGCATGGTGAACGTTATACGCCCTGTGATGCTTTGGTCGCTATGGCCGAACAAGGAAAAACCTACTACCAAATTTAGCCGCCAAGCGGCAATTTATTACCAAACAAGGGGGCAATATGTTGCCCCTTTTTCGTTTCCGTTAATAGCGAATATTTGTTTAATTTATCACCTTAGTTGTTTAAAACTGGAGTTGGTTTTGCTAGACTTGCGCGCCTGAAATTTCCTTCTTTATTTTGTTGACTTGAGGCCTGGCCCTTATGCTGTTGTTGACTGTTTTTATCAGTATTGTTTGTGCAAGTTTTTTCTATATCCAGGCGTTTACAAATGGCTTGGGACGTAGGCGCTGGGCATTTGCCGGCCTGATATTTGGGCCCTTGGTGTGGCCGATGTTTTGTATGAAAAAACGTATGAAGGTAACCCAAGCGTTTGGATTGGATTATTTGATCTGGCGAGCTTAGTAAATTTCATTTCCAACATCCTTGTTTAAGAGGAAATATAGCCGCTACAGTCCATGTAGCGCAAATTGAGTCGCATACAGGCCTTTAAGCAGGCGAGTGCGCTAGGCTATATATTCAAAGATTATGACCACCAGGTGCTGGCAGGTATCTCTTTAATTTCGATGCTGGCGGCAATGGCATTTTCTTTAACGTCAGAGATAAAAAAGCTTTTAATTAAGTTAATCATAATAAACTCCTTAGATGCGGACTGAGCGGCGCTTCAAGCCTACTTGTTCTGTTTCTTCTAGGATTCTTACAGAACGACGCTTAAGGCCTGCTTCTTCAGCATCTGCAGAAATACGTACAGAACGACGCTTAAGGCCTGCTTCTTCAGCATCTGCAGAAATACGTACAGAACGACGCTTAAGGCCTGCTTCTTCAGCACCTGCAGAAATACGTACAGAACGACGTTTAAGGCCTGCTTCTTCAGCACCTGCAGAAATACGTACAGAACGACGTTTAAGACCTACTTCCTGAATTTCCAATGCATTAACATCAGCTACGGGAGCGGGTGAAGCAGACATCGCCAGAGATAAAATTAGTGAGCTAAGCATTAGGTTTTCCTTCTTGTTAAGTTGATTAGCGTGAAGGATTAAGCGAATACTATGCCAAAGTTGAAAAGCCTTGCTTTATAAGGCCTCTAAGGAATTTATTTGTTAATGTCAGCTTTTTGACAAGGGCAATAGCAAAGCAGCTAGCTAAACGCCGTAGATTTGTCGGCTATCTGGTGTGAGAGTAAATATTTCTGGAAATCCCCCTCGGCCAGCGGCTTACTATACAGATAGCCTTGCAGTTGCTCGCAACGCAGCCCAGATAAGAAGCTTAGCTGCTGATTGGTTTCAACCCCTTCAGCCACCACTTGCAAATCCAGATTATGGGCGATGGTGACTATGGTGGCCACCATATTTCGGCCCTGCTCTGAATGCTCAATATCGTCAACAAAGGCCTTGTCAATCTTAAGCGTATTCAAAGGGAATTTTTTCAGGTATGCCAAGGAAGAGTAGCCGGTACCAAAGTCATCCAGGGATAGATGAATGCCCATGGCACGAATTTGCAGCATGGTTTCTATTGCTTTTTGTGGCGAGTCCATCACAGTGCCTTCGGTAATTTCCAGCTCCAGGTATTTGGCCGGCAGCTGGCTTTCCTTAAGGATCTCTGCTATCAGGCTCACCAGGTTGGGCTGGGTAAATTGTACCGCCGATAGGTTAACGGCAATTCTGCCATCAAACAGGCCAGAATCTACCCACTTCTTGGTAGTATGACAGGCCTTTCGCAGCACCACTTCACCTATATCGATAATTTGTCCCGTTTCTTCCGATACCGGGATAAAAACACCCGGGCTGACAATGCCCTTGGTCGGTGTTTCAAATCGTACCAGGGCTTCCATGCCGGCGATTTTGCCGGTAGCGATTTCAATCTTGGGTTGATAGAAAACGGAAAAATAATCATCTTTCAGGCCCAGGCGGATCAGGTTTTCTATTTGCAGGCGTTTTACCGCCTGTTTATTCATAGAATCGCTGAAAAACTGGTATTTGTTGCCGCCAGCGTTTTTTGCATGGTACATGGCGGTATCGGCATTTTTTAACAGTTCATGTGGGCTGTTACCATCTTCGGGATATAACACAATACCTATACTGCTGTAGAGCACCACTTCCTGGTTTTTCAGTTTCAATGGTATGGCAATAGTTCGGAGAATTTCCTTCGCTATGGTGGTGATGGTATGGATATCATTGGTATTTTCAACGATGATACTGAATTCGTCGCCGCCAAGGCGGTAAACCGTATCTTGCTTTCTGCCGACACTAAGGATGCGTTCGGCTACCTTGCAAAGCAGGATATCACCGATCTGGTGGCCCATGGAATCGTTGATTTTCTTAAAGTTATCCAGGTCAAACACCAGTAGCGCATGTGGCACCTTATTCTTTACCAGGCGCGACTGGTTGGCCTGGAAATAGGAGCGGTTGGGTAATCCGGTTAGGGTGTCTGAATTAGCCAGTTTTCTGAGTTCCGCTTCGGTTTCTTTACGCTTGGTGATATCGGAAAAAACGCCAACAAAATGAGAGATATTGCCGTTTTCGTCACGGATGACATCGATATTAAGATCGGTTAAATAGGGCTCGTTATCTCGAACACTTTCAATTTCTCCGTGCCAGGTACCCTTGGTGATCAAATGCTTTTTGACATTCTGGGTAAAGCTTTCCGGGTATTGACTAAAGGTCAGTGAAGTGCCAACCATTTTTGATCTGCTTTTTCTGGTGATGCGCTGGAAGGCCTTGTTAACATCGACGGTTCTAAACTGCCTGTCGTAAATAACGACGGCGTCCGAGATATTTTCAATACACTTGGCAAACAGCTTAAGCCTTTCTTCTGCTATTTTGATCTGGCTGATATCTTTTAAGGTACCCGTCATACGAGTTGGCCGGTTTTTATCATCCCGCTCAACGATTTTTCCACGATCTAATATCCAAATCCACTTTCCATCTTTATCCTTGACCCTATAGGTAGATTCAAAGTGTTCAGTTTTCCCATCACGATGTTCACTTATCGCATTTTTCACTCTATTCAAGTCATGCTCGTGAATATTAGTATCACCCGTACCGACATTACGCTCACCGTCTTGCGGAAATTCTAGGACTCCCCAAATATTGGAACGATATATTTTTTCCCTCTTCATATTCCAGTCCCACATTTCATCGCCGCTGCCCCAAAGCGATAGTTTTAGTCGCTCTTCGCTTTGTTTGATCTGCAGGTGGTACAAGCGTTTGTGGCGCATCTGTTGCAGAAAATAAGCAATGATCAGCATAACCAAAACGGCATAAAGGACAATGGCACTTTTTGACAACCACCAGGGCGGCAGAATATGAATATCGAGTGTTTTGGTTTTTGCCAGTGCCGGGTTGTATAAATCATAGGCCTGGACTTCAAAAACATAATCGCCAGCACTTAGGTTGGTATAGGTGGCTCTTTGGTTATTTTCGCCCGATTCAATCCACTCGGTCTCAAGACCATTTAATCTGTATCTATACCTTAGTTGTTCCGGTAGTTTTGCATTAGGAGAGGTAAACTCGATACTAAAGGGAGATTGACCGTATTTTAGCTCAAGAGTTTGCGTTGAATTTAACTGCTCGGATAGAACAAATTTACCAGTGCCTTCTGTTTTGTCAGAATGTCTTTTAGGGTCAATATCAATTTTGTTATTGGCGATTAAAAGGTTAGCTAAAACTGGAGGATTTAATACCTGTTCTATTTTAAGAATTTCTTCTGGAATAAACTGGTGAAAGCCGTATAGGCCTCCAAAATAAAATATACCATCTGACGATTTTAAGCTACTGTGGCTTAAGAATTCGTTATCATTGATGGCAAAGTCCTGGTTAAATTGTTTTACCAGTTTTGAGTTAGGGTTTATTACTACTAAACCTTTGTTGGTTGATAACCAGGCGTTCTCGCTGTCATCAATCAGGATACTGGCGACAAAGTTATTTGTTAGGGTATTAGATTCATTAAATACCTTTGCTTGGTTAGTTAATCGGTTGATTAAGGCAATGCCCTGATCGTTGGACCCAAGCCAGATCCAACTATTTGACAAGGCTATATTGGAGGTTTGTCCTATCGTATAGTGTTCAAGCTTTTCAATTGGCTTTTTTGCAAAGAGGCTTTGTGTAATATCAAATACTAGCAACTCATTATTTGTATTAGTCACCCATATTTTCTTATCACTTTCTACTTGAAGGCTGGTTAAGCTGTAGCCGGATTCAGGAGCAAATCTCGAGAATGATTGGTTGTTAGTACTATAGGAAGATAGAAGTCCATCAGAGTCAATATACCAAATATCATTATCTATTAATTTAAGTGAATTTCTTTCGTTATGCTTAGATTCACTCTGCCATTTAGTTTGCTTGGTATGTATTTGACTCCTTATGGAATACTTATAGAGGTCATTGTCTACGGTTCTGAGCCACAGGTTATCATTATTGTCTGATAACAAATGAGATATGTCACTAATGTTATTCAAAGGATGAGGAGTTAACAAATTATTGTCGGTAAAATTTAACAAACCCTTGTTTGTCGCCAGCCATATTTGGTTATCTGTAGTTTCGGTTAAAGCGGCAACACTGGAGCTTTGTATATCGCCAAATAGCCCATGTTGAAATAGTGCCAATTGAGGATTAAATATATTGACTCCCCCCCCGTTGGTTCCAAGCCACATCGTATTGTTATCATCTTTATATATTTGCAATATCCAATTGTCAGATAGAGAACTTGGGTGAGTCGTTTTGGTATGGTTAGTAATTTGTCCGGTAAATAGATTAATTTGGCTAAGTCCTTTAGAAGTAGCAAGCCAAATATTTGACTTGTCGATTTCTGCTATTGATCTGACTTCATTTGCCATGATCGATGGCTGTGAATCATTATGCTGATAGTGCTCTGTTATTTGATCGTCTTGACTTACAACATATACGCCATTGTCAGTGGCCAACCAATACTTGTTTTTAATAACCTTGATATCAAATAGCGTATTAGCATCAATCTGCAGGGTATTTTGAGTCTTGGATTGTAATGAAATGGCTCCTGATAAATCATTTTCCAGTATATAGATACCACTCTCATAGGTACCGAACCAATAGCGGTTAGTTTCATCCTGAAATATAGTACGAACTTCTCTGAGCTTATTGTCTAATTTCCTTATTCTTACACGAGTAAATTTGTCCTCCTTGGCAAGGAATTTGTGAAGACCCTCTCTTGTGGCTACCCAAATTTGATCTTGTTTATCTTGGTAAATATCCCAAATTTCGTTGTCTTTGAGGGAAGTACTTTCATTCTCTTGGTGTTGGTAGTTGTCAAAATTATCAAGCTCAGAATTGTACCTGCTTAGGCCATTTTTAGTTCCTACCCAAAGCACGCTGTTTTTATCTATAAATAATTTACGGATAAAGTTATCGGCAATTGAATTTGGGTTTGATACATTATGACGGTAGTGGACTACTTTATGTCCATCATAACGGTTTAGACCATCTTGGGTCGCTATCCAAGTAAATCCTTGTTTATCTTGGATAATATCATAAACATAACTTTGTGATAGCCCTTCATTAATGGAGAGCTTTTTAAATTTAATCGGAGTATCAACCGGAGATGCATATAACTGCAGGGAAAATAATGCCAGGCATAAGCTGAACAGGCTAGGTACAGGTAATGCGAAAATAGATCTAATATGACAAACCCAATACTGGATTATGGATAAAAGCACCAAAACAACCTTGCGATAGAAAAATTAAAAAATTGCCCTTTGAGACAACTAGAGGTATTTATTAATCGTTATTATATTTATTATTCTAATGCCCCATTAAAAATGATGCCTGCGGCTAAGTCAAATTTTTTGCCTAACTAAGCCTGTTATCGGTAGTATTAGTATTTTCTTTGGCAAAAACTGCTAAATTCTTCAACTTGTTCGATAATATTCCCCGAGACGGGTGTTTCCTGAAATTCCTTTTCATCTTGAAAAGTGATTAAACTGATGCGGTCCGGCGTACCGGAATTCATTAGCTGAAGCTGAATAAAAAATTTGATATCTTCCAGGCTCAGGTTGACTATGGCAGTTATTAGCTCCGCCTTATGGCTAAATTCTTTGTCTTCATTGCAAATAGCCCCCCAGAATCTTTGGCTCTTGATGCGTAAGCTGGCATCTTTCTCTTGTAGCTGTCCCGCCAGCCCTTGCTGCAAGTGTTGCCATTCTTCCTGTGCCATATTGTCTATCAAGCTCAAGCTGTTTTGAATAAACACATCCATCGCCTGAATTAACTGAACTGAGCTGGTATGTGGGGACTGAATGTAAAAGGCAATACCAGGGTAGCGGTTAATTGGGACAAAACCGACGCCGACTAAATAGCCATACTGTTTTTCCGTGCGCATGTCCTGAAAAAATAAGGGTGACAACAGGTGGCTGGTGACCATGGTTTTTGCAATTGTGATGAGTTCCTTATCCGCCAGCGGATAATAGAGCACGGCGGCATGATCATGTTCCGGTAGTACCAGTGGCAAGGTTAGTTCGCCCTGACTGGCAATGTCCAAGACAGGAATTTGTGCCTTATGTTTTTTTGAATACTGATCAGCAAATGTTTCTTTAATCGTTTGACCGATTTCCATGGCATGCTTTGTCTGCCAATTACCATGTATCAGTATATCCAAGGAGATCTTTTCAAATATTTGTTTAATGAACTGGTTAAACTCTTGAAAAGTCACTTCGGTTAATGCTGTTGCCAGGGCATTGCTGTCGGGGTTTTTTGGCTGCATGGTGCAGCTGAGCTTAGAGAAGAGCTGTGAAATTGATTTGCTCTTGTCTGAATTCTGCCAGTGAATAATCAGCTGCTGCTTAATTAGATCGAATCTTTCCTCTGTAAAAGTATCTTCCTTCAGGCTGGTTAACAGCTTAGTAAGCAGATGTGGCTGCTTTTCGCT
>Ga0213831_1000397_pt1 | contig 32162 bp, 27 predicted proteins | sample SWATP12_FD_163421 | JGI IMG/M metagenome (GOLD analysis project Ga0213831, IMG submission 163421) | Coastal seawater microbial communities from Marineland, Florida, United States - SWA TP1 #2 | ecosystem: Environmental > Aquatic > Marine > Coastal | place: USA: Florida | collected 2016-08-06 | reverse complement strand
CACCGCCAGGCTCCCAATTAAGAGAAAAGCCCACTCATACGAGTGGGCTTTTTTCGTTTCTGCACACCGATATAACGCCGATAAAAGAAAGAATCGTCATCGGAACACCACATCACCGTCATCCCGGTTTCGCTCGGCGAAGACCGGGACCCCCTTCGTGCAACTGTAGAGTTAAAAAGCGCTCTGTACACAGAGCAAATAAAGGAAAGAACCGTCACCCCGGTTTCGCTCAGCGAAGACCGGGCCCCCTACGTACAACCGTAGAGTTAAAAAGCGCACTGTACAGAGCGCCGATAAAAGAAAGAACCGTCACCCCGGTTTCGCTCAGCGAAGACCGGGACCCCCTTCGACCAATCGTAGAGCTAATAAGATCACCGCTCGCAGCAAAATAAAACCAATAAACTACGTATAGTTATCAAAAACGATATTTAAGACGTGAATAAAACTAGCACTTAAGTGCTATTTTTTTGGTTTAAGAATCATGACAATGCTTGAGTGAGTCTGAACAATAAATGCCCTAGACTGAACTCTATTGGTCATAAATGGTGCAACTTACAACTTTAAACCGTTAAGATTTTTTACAGTTTGCGACTAAAGCGCTGTATTTACGGGTAAAGCACCAAAATAATTGTACTGGTATACAAATTGCCTTAATCAGATAAGGGCTATCTGATTTTAAAATTTAATAAATATATAAGAAGCCTATACAGAGTAACAAACGTCTGCAGTAGTCATTTTGTAGTAGTGACGTAAGTCCACTCTCTTGCTTAAAACGCTATAACTCATCAATCAGATCATTTTTACAATAATTCTGAGTGAGTTTTTGCGTCGGGATGCAATGAAGCACACTGGAGACGGAAGATGGAAATTTTTAGAGCAAGGGCTCCCCTGCGTATCAGTTTTGCAGGCGGTGGTACAGACGTTAATCCTTTCGCGTCGATGTATGGCGGATTTGTACTTAACGCCACCATTAACAAGTATGCATATACGAGCATTGCATTAAATAACAGTGAATCCATCACTGTTAATTCTTATGACTTTGATACTACAACTGAGTTTTGTAGTTCCACACTGAAAACTGACAACGTCAACGATTGCTTTGTAAAATCAGTTTATAAGCATCTGGTCAGCAAGCCGTTAGGCATGGAAGTTATTACCCACAACGATGCGCCTCCAGGTTCGGGTTTAGGTTCGTCTTCAGCCATGATGGTATCCATCATCAGTGCTTTCAAAGAACTGGAAAATCTGGTTATGAGTCCCTATGACATTGCCCGACTTGCCCACGATATAGAACGCCAGGAATTACAGCAATTAGGTGGTATGCAAGATCAGTATGCAGCTGCTTTCGGTGGTTTTAATTTCATGGAATTCGACGGCGACAGCGTACTGGTAAACCGTTTAAAAATGGACCCTTGGGTAGTACGGGAACTGGAGTACAACATGATCCTTGTGTACACCCAAAAGTCTCGTCTCTCATCAAACATCATCGAAGATCAAATCAGTAATGTTAAGTCTAAGAAGACTGACAATATTGCTGCCATGCACCAAATTAAGCAGCACGCGAATGACATGAAAAGGCTACTGTTAAAAGGCCGCACCAATGAGTTTGGTGAGTTGCTTCATGAAGCCTGGCAGCAGAAGAAGCGCATGGCTGACTCCATCTCTAATGAACATCTTGACGAACTTTATGAAGCAGCCAGGCAGGCCGGTGCAATCGGCGGCAAGGTAAGTGGCGCCGGTGGCGGTGGATTCATGATGTTTTATTGTGAAAATAATAAGAAACGCCAGGTTGTTGAAACCCTCGAACGGATGGGGGCAAGGGTAGAAAGCTTTAAATTTGAACTGGATGGTGTTGAGTCCTGGCGGAATATAAGAAAAGAACAGCTCATTCGTGAGCGCTTAAACGTAGCTGTGTAAGGTAAGGATACCATTATGAACAGTGAAGCTACCACAGTCCCTTTGGATCTGGATGACAGCACGAGCGAAAGCGTCGCGGTAAGCAAGGCTTTTGAGTTGTCGGAAAAGTTGAGCAGTGTCTCAGTTATCTTCCCTGCTTATAACGAAGAAGAGAATATCGCAAATTCGATAAACAATGCGATCAAGGCTTTCAGTAAATATTTTCACGAAGTAACAGTAATACCTGTGGATGACGGTGGTCATGATGCCACAGGCGAGATAATCGATAATATGGCCGCTAAGGATGAGCGGATTAAGCCAGTCCATCATGAAGTGAATAAAGGCTACGGTGCAGCACTACGCAGTGGCTTTAGCGCTGCCGAAAACGACTTTATCTTCTTCTCAGACTCAGATGGTCAGTTTGATTTGGAAGAAATTACTTTATTGCTGGAGCACATAGACAGTTTCGATATGGTGCTTGGTTACAGGGCTCATCGTGCTGACCCTTTACATAGAAAGTTAAATGCCTGGGCATGGGGTGGTTTGGTACGTCTGTTATTCCGTGTAAAAGTAAAAGATATCGATTGCGCCTTTAAGCTATTCCGTCGCGATATTTTTAACGAAATTAACCTTCAGGCCGGTGGCGCGATGGTCAATACCGAACTATTGGCCCTGGCAAGAAAGCGCGGTTTCAGTATGACTAATGTGCCGGTATCGCATTATCCCAGGCAGCTTGGCGAGCAAACCGGGGCAAATCCGCTGGTAATTATCAGAGCGTTTGTAGAATTATTTAAGCTCTACGCAAAGATTTCTTAGGTTGGGTGGTTGTTGAATTATGGTTTATCAACAGTTTTTAAACATCGTTGATGCGCATGGCGACAAAGTTGCCATCAGTGCTGGTGAGACAAATATGTCTTATGCCCAGCTCAATGCTCGCGCAGAACAACTAGCTGCTTCCCTGGCATCGAGTGGCGTAACCGTTGGAAGCGCTGTGGCAACGATCATCCCGAATAGCGCTGAGTTTTTTGTAGCGACTCTGGCAGCATTCCGCCTTGGCGCTACCTTGGTTCCGCTCAATGTTAACTACACAGATTCAGAGCTTTTTCAGTACATCGATAAGTCAGGGGCTCTGGTTGTAGTTGGCGATGCTGAAAGCCAGCAATCGCGAATCGAGTCTTTGGGCTTAGTCGCCAGTTTCATTGATACTAATCCTACGGAGTCGGTATCTGTTCCCCCAATAGCTATGTGTAAGGCAGAACAGCCCGCGCTGATTATGTTTTCTTCCGGCTCTACGGGTGGTTCAAAACAGGTAATGAGAACCTACTCAGCGTTACTTGCAGAGTGGAAATCCGAAGTCGAAACCTTCGAAATCACAACTGATGACACCATTTTGTGTACAGTTCCGCTGCATCACACCCATGGCTTTGGTAACGTATTGCTGGCGGGAATATTAAGTGGCGCAAAAATAGTAGTCACTATTGGTGAATTTAATCCTCGGACTGTGATTAAAGCGCTCGATACTCATCAGGTTACCATATACCCGTCAGCCACTTTTATGGTCAAAATGTTATCGGTGATGCGCCTGCGTCAGCAACCGGATTTAAGCCGGCTAAAGATTGTTTACACAGCTGGGGCACCGCTTGAAGCCGATGTTATATCTTCCTTCTTTTCGACGTTTGGCGTCACGCCCCGTCAGCTTTACGGCTCAACTGAAACTGGCGCAGCAGCAGTAAACAAACTTAATGCACCTACCAATAGCGTTGGCAAACCGATGGCCAATGTCAAAATTCTGATTGTTGATGAACAGGATAAAACGCTTCCGCAAGGCGAAGAAGGAGAGATAGTGGTTATTAGCGCTGCATCAGCAAATGTGTATGTCGGTATGCCTGAACAAACAGCAAAAACCTTTCGTGAAGGGCGCTATTATACAGGTGACCTGGGTCGCTTTGATGATAACGGCGACTTATACGTTACAGGCCGGCGCAAAAAGATGATTAACGTTGCTGGCTTAAAAGTGGATCCGGCCGAGGTTGAGTCTGTCATTCTCGCTATGGAGGGCGTTAGCGAGGTAGTTGTGCTGGGTAAGAAAGACGGTGACTACGGAGAAAAAGTCAAAGCCGTAATCGTGCCGCTGGAGGCGGCTACCGAAAGAGATGTAGTAGAGCATTGCAAGGCACACCTGGCAGAATATAAGTGGCCAAAAATCATTGAATTCAGAAATGAAATTCCGAAAAGCCCGCTCGGAAAGATCTTACGAAAGTATTTATAAAGGAAAGCAATTATGTTGAAAGAGCACTTTAGAAGTCGCGGTTTCATAGAAGGGGGCATTGTCCACAATTGCGAAAAGGCCGCGATGGACATGGAGGCCCTGCCTCCATTCCTGCGTACCCTTTTGGTAACGGATGGTACGGTAACCAAAAGCCTGGAAGCTTTCTTTTGGGAAAATATTAAAGTAGAGATGCGCATGCAGGAGCAATGCTGGCTTACCCAGGATCTACCGTTCATTAATGCCAAAACAGGTGAGCATGCCCTGAAGCGAGACGTCATTTTAAAAGGCGCCAAAACCTCTGATATCTATGCCTACGCTACGTCTTACCTGCTAACAGGATTGCTGGATGAAGAAGTAAAACAGCAAATGCTTGGTGGAAAGATAGGTATCGGCGAATTATTACGTGAAATTGGCCTTGAAACCTACCGCGAAATTGTTGATTTCGGACGCGAAGTTTTTAATGCCAGTGTAAAGGAGGATGGCGAGCCAGAGTATGTGGAAGCTATCTACAGAACCTATGTCATTAATATTGGCGGTAATCCGGCAATTCAGATTACAGAGCGATTCCCTATCCGCTTATTTCAGAAAAAAGCCATTTAATCAGGAAGAATTATGAGCAGTAAAGCGCAAATCATTGAGTCGTTACGGGAAACCCTTACCAAAGTAGTGAAAAAGGATTTCAGTCAGGTTGGTGCAGACGAATCGCTGAATCTTGATTCTATCAATCGTATTTCGCTTATCGTCGAACTGGAGTGGGTTTACGATATTGAGATAGATTCAGACGGTCTGGATCCCGAAGTATTCGACACCCTTAATTCACTGGCTGGTTACATTGAAGGGTTGGTGAACGAAAGTGTTTGATCTAATTACGGCTGACCTGAAGTTTAAGCAAGACTGGTTCCTCAGTCAGAAAAGCTGGTTCACCAAGAATATACGGATATTTCTGGAACCCGGCACAATTGCTTCGATTGTATACCGGTATGGAAACTGGACCCGCACGGTAAGTCCTAACTTATTAAGGCTCCTGGTAAGAATTCCCTATTTCTTTGCCAAAGCGGTAGTTGTTACGGCCTTTGGTATTTATATCCCGTCCAAAGCCAAAATTGGCAAGGGTTTCACTATTCACAACTTCTCAGGGATCTTTATTAGCGAAGGGGAGATGGGTGAAAACGTCATCGTGTTTCAGGGAGTGACTATCGGTCACCTTCGCGGACAACCTGCACCACCGAAAATTGGCAATAACGTATTGATTGCAGCCGGCGCTAAGGTACTTGGCAGCGTCACGATTGGTAACAATGTCGTTATCGGTGCAAATTCCGTGGTGATTAACGATGTGCCGGACAATTGCACTGTAATGGGAAATCCGGCACGGATTATATCCCGTGAGACTAACTGGATGTCAGAAAAGCTGGCTGGTAAAGACGACAACTATTAACGCAGGACTCGGTCGGACCCGCATATAAGGTTCAAAGGGATGTTTAAAAAATTAAAAGTTGATGCTGAGCAGCGGCGTATCTGGGCTGTCGATGGTGGCTTAAATGGCAACGGCGCTGGCCACCTGTTGAGTCGCACATGGTTAGCAACCTGTGTGTACCGGTTTGGACGTTATGCCAACGAAATTGATATCAAGCCACTGAAAGTGGTGTGCAAAGTACTTTATTACCCACTGTTTTTCATCACTCAGGGCGTAACAGGGATCAGCGTTCAGGCACACTGCAAAATACAGCCTGGATTAGTTCTCAATGGTACCGGTGGATTGTTTATTCTGGCTGAAACCATTGGTGAAAACTTCGTCGTGGGCTCGGGCGTTACCGTTGGCAATGTGCGTGGCAGTAAAAACCTGCCGGTCATTGGCAATAATGTATGCATCGAGCCCGGCGCCAAAATATTAGGCGAAGTAACGATTGGCGATAACGTGCTGATCAGAGCAAATAGCCTGGTGCTAACGGATATTCCGGACAACACCATGGCGGTGGGCAATCCTGCGCGGATAAAACGTAAACCAGATGAGTCGGAGAGTTAGATGTCTCGGGAACAGTTTAAAGTTGACTTTATTGGCGTAGGATCAGGCAAATGTGGTTCTACCTGGCTGTATGAAAATGTTATCCAGCATCCCGAAGTGTTTGATGGTAACCCCAAAGAAATTCACTATTTTGGTGATCTCTACGAGCAGCAGGATTTTAACTGGTACAAAGATTTATTCGCCGGCTCAGAAGGCAAGATCAAGGGTGAGTTTTCTATTAGCTATATGTACCACCCAAAAGCGGCGGAGCGCATACATAAGCACTTCCCCGACGCCAAAATTATCGCCATGGTGCGCGATCCGGTTGAGCGTACTTACTCAGATTATCAGCATTTTATTCGCAAGGGTGACGTCAGTCGCGATTACCCCTTTTCGGAGTATATCCGCGACCAGGACAAGTTAAAGTTTGGCTATTACACCGATTATCTGGCGCCCTTTTACGAACATTTTCCCAAAGAGAATATCCTGGTACTGGTGCTCGAGGAAATGCAGCACGATCTGGCCGCCTGCTATAAACAAATCTTTGAATTTATAGGCGTAAAAAACACCAACTTTTTACCCGAAGGCGTTGAGGAAAAACGCAATCAGGGTGTTAATTACCGCTTCTTAAAACTCGAAAATGTGCTGGTCAGAACCTATCGCTTTATGGTGAAACGCGGTCTAACCGGGTTTGCCGAGCGTCTCAAACGGTCTGGCCTGGCGCAGCTGGTCAGAAAAATGAACGCCAAATCAGAACCGCTACCTGAGATGGACTCAGCAAGCCGGCAACAATTGGTTGATTACTTTGCTGAGGAGCAAACCCGATTAGCTCAACTACTAGGCAGGGATACGCAAATATGGAATCGTTAAAACTCGACGGCGTAGTATCGCTACTTAACCGGGTTCCTGCATTGCGCAGAATAATCTTTCGAGGCCCTTCTGTCGCCCTTTGTTCAATGGGGGGCGTAGGCTCAACCGCTCTGGCGCGGCACATCGGCTCAATTGCAGATAAAACCGTGCGTGAACATGCTTATTCACCGGCGGTCTACAACGACGAAACTCAAATCAAGCTTGGCTACGTGTTTGGTAATCCCTATAACAGCGTGCTTTCTGTCTTTCGCCGTGGCTATCAGTCTATGCACGCCAAGGCAATGAATGCCAACAGTGATACACCTGCTGCGGATCTGAAAAACATGTCTATCGAGGCCTATCTGGAGCGCGGAGTCGATGAATTTCGCCTTGAGCGGCAGTTGGATAACTGGTTGAACCCTGAACTGACCAGACATCCGATTATTCTTATCAAGTACGAGGAGTTAGCCAGCTCAATTGATGAGGTACTGGCATTTTTCGATTGCGATAAACCTTTTGAGGTGCGAACCAGAAAATCCTCCTGGCGTGATCAGCCTGCCGCCATCGTGGCAGGACTAGAAAAAATGTACGGTGGTTTCAACGAACGAGTGAACGCAATGCCTGCGATCACAGTGGTTGAGCCACATCCTGTGGTTAACAAGGAAGTAGCAGTCAGTCATGGATGAATCCCGTAAACATAAAGTTGTGATGGTGGCAGCATGCCCGTTCCCCGCTAACCATGGCTCGCCGGCATCCATCAGAGAAATGTCGGAAGCGTTGGTAGAGTTGGGCCATGAGGTGCATATTCTTACCTACCCGATTAAAGAAAATATTCCGGTAGTCGGGCCCAAAATCCACCGTGTGTCCTTTCCCTTCCTCAATAAGGATAAGGTTACAGTTGGCCCTACGCTGGAAAAATTTGTCTACGATCCGCTAATGGTATTCCGCCTTATCTGGATGATTTGGCGATATAAAATTGATGTTATTCACGCGCACAATTACGAAGGCGCGCTGATTGGCTGGCTGGCGAAGCTGGTCACCCGCCGGCCGATGCTCTATAACGCAGTGAATAATATGGTCGATGAACTGGTCACCTACGACTTTATCTGGTCTAAAAAGTTCGCTCTTAAACTGGCCGGTTTACTGGATAAAACCATTCCTTTTATGGGTGACTATGTCACCGCGGTATCGGATTCTTTAAAAGCTTATCTGGTTAAAATTGGCGTCAGAGCCGATAAGATTCAGGTATTACCTGCCGGTGTGAATGCCAGTATGTTCTCTGCCCGGGATAAACAGGTTCTGCGAGAAAAATACGGCTACCGCGAGGGGCAACAGATAGTCATTTACACGGGGAGTCTCGACAAATTTCAGCGCATCGATTATCTGCTTGATGCCACCCATCTGCTTAAGCCACAGTACCCCGAACTTAAAGTGATTCTGGCGTCGAATATCGCCAATCAAAAAGACCTTGATACCATTGAGGCGCAAATCCAGACATTGGATATTGCAGACGTAGTGGACATTGTAAAAGGGTTGGAACTAGAAAAACTGCCTGATTATCTCGCCTTATCTGACGTGGCAACGTTACCCCGAACAGACTGCCCCGGTCATCCGGTGAAAATTCTCAACTACATGTGTGGCAATATTCCTATCGCCGGTTTTACCGGCGCGGCAAAAGGGCTGCACCATATGAAAACCGCTGTGCTGGCTGAAGATCACAACGTGGAAGAATTCGCCAAATCGATTGCCATGCTGCTGGATGAGAAAGAGAAAGCACAGTATGTGGCGGCGCAGGCCCGGCAAACGCTGGGGGAGTTGTATGAGTGGAAAGTATTGGCAAAGGGCATCGCGGTTATCTATGACATGCTGATTGAGCGTGATTTTGAAACTCGAAAACCTTTACTTAAACAGTACATCAGAGACAGCTATCAACCGAAATACTGGGACAAACGCCGGGAACAAACAACGCCCGTACCGGCAGAAATTCTGGAGCGCCGCAAAGGGGAGCGACGTCAGCAACATCTGCGTATCGACTTTATCGAGCGGCGGAGAGTCATCGATGCAGAATAGTCTGTCGGGGTTTGATGCGTTAAGAATAGACTTGCGGCGTAAGCGTCGCCACTACACGCGCATCGATAATTTTGTTAATAAATACATAAAGATGACATTACAGTGGGGCTCCCTGGCAGTAATGGTTTATCGCTGTGAGCAGCAGATTAGCAAGCTGGATATCTCTGTTCTGAGTTTCCTCTTACTTGCTCTTTTCCGGCTGCTTACCGCGCCGGTAAAACTGGCCACCGATTGCCGTATTAATCCGCAGGCAGATATAGATAAAGGCCTGGTTTTGCATAACTTTGCCGGTATAGAGCTCGATCCCCGCCGCGCCGGCACCAACCTTACAGTTAATCAAAACGTTTGTATTGGTGCCGATTATTACAAACGGGGTAAACCTGTACTTGGTAATAATGTGTTTGTGGGTGCCGGTGCCAAGATTCTGGGTGACATTGAAATTGGCAACAATGTGGTAATTGCAGCCAATTCAGTTGTGATGTCATCGATTCCTGATAACTGCTCAGTGGTTGGGATCCCAGCCAAAATAGTATCGCGGGGAGTCACCAGTGATTACCTTAGCTTTGATGTTGAATAACCGGCAGGGGGCGATATGAAAGTGATCATTCTGGCCGGTGGACTCGGCACCAGGTTACGCAGTGTTGTGAGCGATGTACCAAAACCTTTAGCGCCTATCCGGCATATTCCCTATCTGGCTTATATGCTGAATGCGCTGTATGCCAAAGGGCTGCGGGAATTCATCTTATCAGTAGGGTATAAGTCAGCCCATTTCGAACAGTTTATTGCCACACAAAAATCATTGCTGCCTGAGTTAAGCCTTGAACTGGTGGTTGAATCAGAACCTCTGGGAACCGGAGGGGCTCTGAAATTTTGTTTTACCAGCCACCCGGCGGAACGCTACCTGATATTCAATGGTGACAGCTACTGTGATTTTCCCCTTGCCGAATTGCTGGAGGCTGCCTCGCAGCATAACATGGCCATGGTGGTGGCGAAGGTAGATAACATTAGTCGCTATGGTGAAGTCACATTACGTGATAACGGCTGTGTTGAAGCTTTTCATGAAAAACAGCCAGTTGCCCGGGCCGGTCTGATCAACGCTGGTGTTTATTGCCTGCCGGGCGATATTTTTGAGGGCTTTCAATGCCCTCAGAGCTTTTCTTTTGAGCAAGCCATCATGCCTGGCTTAATGGTTCAGGGTGTTGCTACGGTTGAGGCGGCGGGCCCGTTTATCGACATGGGCATACCGGAAGACTATCAACGGTTAGCCTCGCAGCCGGAGTATTATTTCCCCTCGCGGCCGAGGTGGCCGGCTGCCGTTGTGGATACTCAATCATGAAATTGCGGTTGTGGCCCTTTATTCGTTGTCGTCGGATCCCGGTCTGCCTCAGTGTTTTATTACTGCTGGTTACCGCTTGTCACGGCAATAACATGCAATACCCGCAGTCAACAAAACCAGTAACTGGCAATGAAAGTGGCATTGGCCAACCATTACCCAAGAGTCCAGAGGCTAATAAAAAAGCAAAGCCAACGGGCAATGCACCGGCTGGCATTTTTGTCAGCTCCGGACCAACTGTGAGTGATCGGGTGCTGGGGCAGCCGCACGTTGCCGGTAATCTGATTCGGGTGGGATGGGATCAACTCCAGTCTGCGCCGGCTAATTACGATTTTTCTGCCATCGATACATTGATAGCCCAGGCCCGTCAGCATAATAAGCGGGTGACACTCAGCGTGCTGAATGGGCCGCGAACGCCAGCCTGGGTTTACGAGCAGGGTGCAAAAGCGTTTAGCTACGAATTTAAAACCCGTTACTCAGGTCGCGGCAATCGTCAGGAAGCCATTCCTTTACCCTGGGACCCAACCTACCTGTCTTATTGGCACAAGCTGATTGCAGAGTTAGGTAAACGTTATGCAGATAACCCGACGATTGCGCTCGTGCATATTACCCATTCCTCTAAGAATGGATTTGAAATGCAGCTCCCCGAAGAGCGGATTGCGGGACGTCCTGAAACGTCGACGTTGGGCCCATGGCATGATGCCGGCTATACCCAGGAAAAACACATTCAGGCCATTCAGCAGGTGATCACTTATTTTGCTGATGCATTCCCTGATACGCCTTTGGATATTGAGATACACCCGGTGTTGGATTCTGTGGAGCCCGCGCGCCAGGTTTATGAATTCGGCAAAGCTCGCTACGGCAAACGATTTGGCCTGTTCTCGGCGTGGTGGAGTGGTAAAGCACAACACTGGAACCAGGCGCTGTATCCGCTTTTAGAAAGTGCCTGTGAATTCTCGTTTTGCAATATTCAGATGATAGGTAATCAAACCAGACAGCCTGAGCGGTTACTGAACGGCAGCCTGCTAAGTGCGATGCAGGAAGCTGAAAAGCTGGGCGCACAGTATTTTGAGGTCTGGAGCGCAGATTTAGCTAACAACACGCTGCAAGGCGAAATAGCAACTTTTAGTAGCACCTTACAACAGGATTAGAAGAGAAGTTATGGCGAGTACACTTGGTCACGCATTATGTGGCATTGATTGTTTATTGGTTGGTCGTCTGGTCAGTCCGAAACTGGTGAGTCCGCTCAGTATCGGCTCTGTTTTTGCGGCCGTGTTTTTAGCCAACGCGCCGGATCTGGATTTGCTGGTTGGCCCCTTATTGGGTAAGCATCACCATTATCTGCACGGGCAGTTAACTCACTCAATAATGTTTGCGCTGTTGTGCGGCCTGACATTCTGGTTGCTGGCGCGGTTTAGCGGTGTAGAACAACAAAAAGGGCGGGTTATGGCAACCATGGTGTCTGCCACGCTGCTCAGTCATGTGTTTGTTGACTGGTTTACAGGCCCCAATCCCGGCATTAACCCCAGTTTCGGTATCGTAATCTTATGGCCATTTAATATGGAGCGTATTCATGCTCCCTTAACCCTTTTCCTCGGCCCTAATCACGCGTCGATGACAGAGTTACTGTCGCTGCATAACGTGTGGGTTATGACCAGAGAGACGCTCATCTTTGGCGGTTTTGCTCTAGCGCTCTGGTACTTTTCGCCAACCTTAAGACAGCAAATAAACAGCTTTTTAATCAATCTGGTACCGGCCAGGTTCAAGTGAGTGAGATGAATCATGACAGCAACTAACAGCTCTAACCAGAAAATGGAAAAACGCTTGTCTGTCACCTTACTGGTGGTTTTGATAGTCGCCTTACTAATACTGGGTAACTGGGCGCTAAATATCATTTCTGCACACCTTAGTACTACCAATGCCAGCTATGCCAGAGAAAACGACAAACCCATACCGGTAAAAGTCATTGAAGTGGAAGCCGCTCCGGTAAAAGCCACGCTGGTCACCCAGGCGACCCTGGTTGAAAACCAGGAATTACCCATCTATCCGGGCTCCAATGCCATGGTCAGCGAGGTGCGTGTGCAGGTCGGCGATCTGGTTAAGAAAGGCGATGTGCTGGTGAGTTTTTATGAAGACCAGCTCAAAGCCAAAGTGGAACTGGCCAAATCCGTGGCCGAGATTGCTGAGGAAGAGTACGAGGAAGCGCAGCGAAACTTTACCCGAGTGGAATCACTGTTCGCCAAGAATCTGGTTGGTAAAGACGAATTCACCAAAGCCACTCTGGCCGAAAAACAGGCCAAATCGAAGCTTATCAATAATCAATACGAAGTGCAGAAAGCTGAGTTTGAATACTCACAGGTAGAACTCAAAGCGCCTGTGGGCGGCGTGGTAACAGCTGTATCCGCCTTTGAAAACACCCAGGTGCGCATGACCATGCCGATAATCACCCTGAGTGTGACTAATCCTATTTACGTAGAAGCCAAGGTGGCTCAGCGATACTTTGGTGAACTTTCTCTGGGGCAGCCGGTTAGTGTGTCGCTGGATGCTTTTCCAGAGCGCACAATTACAGCTGAAATCCTGCGTCTGGGGTATGAAGTGGATCGGATCAGCGACACGGTGTCTGTTTACGCTAAGGTTGATAACCCGGACCTGATTTTACGCCCCGGTATGGGCGGTATTGCCACCATTGAACTGGCGGGCGGCTCCGATGACACCCTGCGGATCCCGGCTATTGCCTTGCTTGGCAGTAATGGCCGCAGTGGTTTTGTTTTTGTTATCGATGAGAGCAAGAAGGCACACCTTAAAGAGGTTTCCATTATTGGTTATGAGCAAGGGTATGTGGGCATTCGCTCTGGATTGAGTCCACGCGACAGAATTGTAGTGGTAGGCCAGCAGGCGCTTAAGGATGGAGATCGTGTGGAGATGGGCAATGCGAGCTAAATACCTTTTATTATTTATTAGTTGTTTGTCGTTGCAGGCGCACAGTGCGGTGCCGGTAAACAGTTATGAGCAGCTTATCGATATGTCCTGTAAAGCCCATGACATGACGGCTAACGTGCGGTTGCAACTGGATGCCGCCAGACAACGAGTCGAAAATGCCGATCTCAATAAATGGATGCCGGACGTTACCGTTGGGCTTGATGTGTATGCCGCTAAAGGGCAGCCCACCAGTTTTTTCGCCGTTCAGGAAGGCGCGGTTCAGGATCCGGAACAACCTAACTTTTACTCTAAAGGCGAAGCCTGGCAGGGGAAGGTGGATATGAACTGGGGGCTCTACGAAGACGGCAAGTGGCTGGGAGAGTCGGCACTGGCAAACTCAGAGGCAGAGTCACAGCTGTCGGTTGCTAAATCGCAGCTCAGCACCGCTCATCGGGAAGCACTTACCTTGGTGAGTCAGTATTATTTTAATATTATGATGTACAGTGCTCAGCGTGACGTTTTGCAACCACTGGTCGTGAAACGTCAGCAACAGCTGGATGATATGAAAACCAAAGTGGAGGAGGGAGTAAGTACTACCGACGATCTTTTCACCGCCAGTGCGGCTTACGCCAGTCTGAAAGATCAGCTCGACGACGCCGTTCGCCAACGGGAAGTTAACTATCAGTTTTTGCTGTTGATGCTCCAGCGCGATGTCGAGTTATTAAACGCGCAACCGCAACAGAGTTTTAAAGAGTTAGCCGCCATTACGGAGCGGCGCCTGCAGATGAATGATCTGGACCGTCTGGTTTCAACGCATCCCGATATCACTCTGCTGGAATCTAAACTGGCACTGGAAAAAGACAAGCTGGACGCCCAGTATGGCAAACTCAAACCTTCACTTGGCCTGTATGTAAAATTACGTACCGGAGACAACTTTGGTAACGCGCTACGCAAAGACTACAGTGAAATTGGCCTGACTATAGAATATCCACTGGGTGCGGTGGCCAGTAACTACGGAGAGTCCAAAGCGCTGCGAAAAACCGTTACCGCGATTGATTCTGAGCTGGATTACCTGCGCAAGATAAAGCGCTTGCAAGCGGCCAATATCGCCGGTGATCTGGCCAGCTCTAAAAGTAAAATTGAGGTTGCCCGCCTTGAACTGAACCGCCGTGAACAAATGCTTAGTAGCGAAAATGAAAGGGTGGAAAACGGGCTGTCGGGGCTTGATGAGCTGGTTCAGGCTGAGGATGACAAAATTACCGCCCAACTGAATTTGCTGGCTGCCTACAATCAGGCCTGGATGCAATATGCCGAGGCGTCTTTGTTCAGTAATCAAATCTGCCAGTCTGAGTGATATAAATGATGGCAGGCAACGGGCGCGTTTTAAAAAACCTGGTTATGGTGTTTGCCAGCGAAGGCGTTGGCGGACTGCTAAGTTTTATTATCGTGTTGTTGGCTGCCCGGCTGCTGGGAGTAGAGCAATTTGGTGTGTTTTCCTACATCCTGGCCATCACCAGTGTTTGTCAGTTGGTGGCTGATTTTGGGCTAACCAATCTTATTGTTCGTGAAGTCGCCAGGGATACCAGCAGGGCGCAATACATTATGAGTAATGTACTGTCGCTGGCATGGGCACTTTCGATTGTGATCTTAACTCTGGTTGCTTTGCTAGCGTTGTTTAGTCTGGATACCTCCCTTCAGCAAAGCGCTGCCATAATAATGGGGGTAGCGGTGCTGGCTACCTACCATTCTGTGGTGTATTCCTCGGTGTGCCGGGCCTTTGAGCAAATGAGTTACAACGCCATCAGCTTTGTAGTGCACAAAGTGATTCTGTTGGCACTTATCTACCTGTTTTACCACTTGTCGTTGTTTTCTTCTTCGCTGCTGGCGATTTGCATGGCGTATCTGGTGGCAAATCTTTGTCAGTATGTTTATTTCGTTGTGGTGGTAAGAACCCGCTTTATTCGCTTTAGCTTTGGCCGTGACTTTGCCTTTGCCTGGCAGTTGTTAAAAGATGCCGTGCCAATCGGGGCTTCCATGGTGATCCGCCGATTAACGTTGCAGGTCGATACTTTATTGCTGGGCGTACTGGCAAGTGCCAGTGCCGTAGGCTTATTCAGCGCTGCCTACAAAGTGGTTCAGGTGGTCGACATGATCCCGTTTGCTATTTGTTTGCCCTTATTTCCGGCTATGTCACGAATGGCCAGTAACGAGCCGGATAAACTGCCGGCATTCTTCTCGTTAACCCTGACCGGTTTTTTAATTGTTTCTATCCCCCTTTGCGGATATGTGTTTGTTTCTGCCGGCAACCTGATTGAACTCTTCTACGGGGCGACTTATGTCAGCGCCATACCGGCTTTGCGGATCCTTGCTTTTGCTATTATAGGCCTGTTTGTGAATATGTTGCTTAGCTATGTCTTTATGGCACTGGGTAAACAGCGGTTTTACCTGCTGGCCGCAATGAGTTGTCTGGCCGTTAACACTGTGGTGGATGTGCTGCTAATTCCCCACATGGGCGCCACAGGCGCAGCATGGGGTACCTTGCTTGGCGAGCTGAGTTACTTCCTGCTGTGTATTGTGTTTTTATCTCGCGTGCAACTGGCTTATGCCTGGCTGGCCCAACTGGCTCGCCCGGTCTTGTTATGTGGTTTGATCAGCTGGGTGGCCTACCTTTCCCCACCGCAAGGCGTTACAGAACAAGTGCTCTTTTCGCTGGCTTATGGCGTGAGCTACATTGTCGGGTTGTTTGTGCTACGAGTATTTAAACCGGCAGATATTAAACGGACTTTGGCACAGCTCACAGAACGCCAGGGCAGAGCTGGGCTGGCCGATAATTCGGCATCGGGGAGTTAGATGATGCGTGCTCTTAGTCTCCTGCAAACCGGTCTGCTTACGGCAACCACCAGGCCCTGGCGGTTTGTTGAACAACACCCCGTATTATTACTGGCAGCATTGTTAATGCTGGTGGGGAGTGGCGGCGCCTGGGTGGTGATGCCTCTGACGGGAGAATATCGTTTAGCCGACCTACAGGCGGCAGGCCAAAACGGCCAGTTTAAGCTGGTAATGCTGGGCCTGACTGCGCTGATCTTTTTAACTACTGCCATGCGCATGTATACGCTGCGTTTATTGATATGCTTTGGCTTAACCGCGCTGATGTTTTGTATTGCCTTGTCGTTAAGTATGCTCGACGGTGAACGTATTCAGTTTTATATCACCGAGAGTCAGGCATTTCGCGATATACAGCATATTCTGGCATTAAACGCGATCCCCAATGCCGGTCGCTCGGTGGAAACCGCGCTGGCATTTGATGCTTATCATTTTACCGATCGCATCAGGGCGGCTCTTGGAATACTGGGCTGGGGAGCCAAATTAAGTATCCTTATCGGCTGCGCAGTATCCCTTTACTGTATTGTCAGCAGCCAGCGTAAACTGCTTGCATTATTACTGGCGCTGATTTTTGCTCTGATCACCTTTTTTGCTGCCGGGCTGGGGAGTGTGTCGCTGGCGTACCTGAAGGTTAACCAGGGGATTCGGGCGATTAATAACGGCGAACCTGCGGTGGCCATTGGCATTCTCAATGAAGCGGTGACGCTCGATCCGGTGCTGACCTATTCGCCAGGATTTACGCTGCTACATTCTTATCTGTATTTTTCAATTTATGGGCCGGCAACACCTCTGGCAAAAGCTTATCAGCTTGAACAGCGCTTTAGTGCCGGCCGGTTTACTGAAGTTATCGATACCAATGCACTGTCGGCAAGTGCCGCGGCGTTAAACGCTGGGGGGCAGCAGCTCAGCATCAGGCCTGAATTGGTTAATGCGCACGTTCGAACTGAGCAGCGGATCACCATGGATGCTTATAATCGCCTGGGACTACTGCACCTGTGGCGCAGCGACTGGGGATTGGCTGAGAGTCACTTTAAATCCTCACTGGCAATTCATGGTAACCCCGTCGGGCAAACGGCATTGTTACGCATTTACCAGCAGACCCGCCAGTTTGAGGCTTGTGTCAGTACTGCCGAGTTATTGCTGCAACGCACCCATAACCGATCCGTGTCGGCTGATGTTTTCTCGTCAAAAGGTGATTGTCTTAGTCAGCTTGGTCGCCCTGCCGAGGCCCGTCAGGCCTATCAGCAGTCTATTGCTCTGGATAGCGATAAGAATTACCGGGCGGTCAAAGGCCTGAGCGGGACGTAGGGGATGATAATGAAAGCAGAGCATTGGTGGAGCAGCCTCACACTTATTATCCTGATTGTCTGTGCAGTGATCTTTGGCTATTTGCAGTCAGTGGATACGGCGAATCCCCGTTCGCTACTTAACTGGTCACAAAGCCAGTGGATTAGCACTGAATCAGCCGGTGCTAACGGTTACTTTCGCCATACCATAGAGCTGGATAATGCTCCGCAGCGAGCAGTGCTGCAAGTGTCGGGCACAGACAACCTGCAGATTTATGCTAACGGTAAGTCTGTTAAATCTGTGGAAAATCGCTCATTGCAGGCCACTGCCGTATTGGATCTGAGTCGCCACTTACAAACCGGCAGTAATGTTCTGGCTTTTGAACTGCACCGCTCTTCATTTCCGGCAATGGTTGCGCTGCGATATGAATTAACCGTTATCGATGCGCTGGGCCAGCGGCAGACCTTTATTTCTGACGCTATGGTGAAAAGCCAGTCGTTATACCCGCAAACAACCAGCCGGCAAAAATGGTTCGACAAAGGGTACGATGATGCTTTCTGGACCAGTTCGGTGCCGGTTGCCGGTGACAACCGCATGGCGCAGGTAACAACGCCTCCAGAGTTATTACTTGCCTTACCGAGTCCACCTTCATACGTACTGGATGCATCACAACATTGGTCGGTTTCACTCTCCACTACCTTTAACTATGCGCCGGCGGCTGAAGAGCAGGTATGGCTGGCGGTAGCATCGGATGTGCCTTATGAAGCGATTATTAATGGCATCAGTGGCGGTATCTTTTCACCGTCCGATTCGCAGTTACATTTGAATTCGGTGTTGCCGCGCCTGAAAGACGGTGAAAACAGTATCGAAATCAACCTGATGAATAACGGTGTAGATCCGGTGGTAGCTGGTGGGCTTATTCGGCAGAATGATTATCAGGTAACCACAACGTTTATTTCGCCTGATTGGCAAATTCATGGCGGTGGCGGCAGCGGCCATTCTGCATTGGAGGATATTGGTGCGAGCAGCAATTTAACTCAGGTAAGAATCTCAGCTCCGGCAGTGCCACTAACCTATGCCTATATTGTAAATGATAACTTTACCCCTCCTGCAGTAGCGCAGAGCGGCCCCTGGTTGCAAGGCGGTATAGTGGTGCTGTTTATTCTGTTGATTGCGCCGCTCTTCAAACTAATGGGAATAAGCCTACAAAAACAGCTCACCAGCACATGTTTTGCCAATGCCATTGCTATCTTATGTTTAGTTGCCGCCTGGTTTATGGCTCAGGATGTACGATTCGACGCGCGCCAAATTTTTTCGGTAAATGCCCTGCAATTGATGCTGATTGTGTGGATGCTGATGGTCATTGTGGTGCTTGCTGAACAGGCTGCAGCGACTATCAAACCAGTTAGTAGCCAGTCGCCTGGAGAGTTGAACCGCGGTAATCAGTTCAAGCTGGGTAACACTGCCTTTTGTATTGTCAGCGCCGTTGTGGCACTGGCAGCTTTTTTAATGCGATTACACAATATAGACCAACAGGCACTTACGGTAGATGAGGCAACGATTGCAGGATTTGCCAGAGGGGTAGTGGAACGCGGCTATCCCTATTTAATGGTTGGTGGCATGGAAGTTGAGCTGGCTACCTATGAGCTGGTGCCTTATTTTCTGGCCGCCTCGGTAAAGACCTTTGGTTACAGTGATTTTGCCCTGCGCATTCCCGCAGTGCTGTTTGGTACCAGCACCTGCCTGTTAATTATCTATTGTGGCTCGGCCTGGTTTGGTCGGTTAACGGGCCTCATCGCCGGGGTGCTCTATGCGATTTCGCCGTGGGCCATATACTGGGGTAAGAATTGCTTCCATCCGTCTCAAATCCAGTTCTTCAATTTAGTGGCGCTGATAGCTTTCTATCGGTTGCTAGCCAGTGACCGGATTTCCCTGAAACTCGCCTGTTTATCAGCACTGGCCTTTACCTTTAGTTATCTGAGCTGGGAAGGTTCCGGATTGGTGTTGCCTATTATGGCATTCGTTGCGCTGGTCATACGCTGGCAGGACTGGCGCTGGTTCTTTCAGCCGAATCTGTGGATTGCGGCGGTGTTGATTATATTTGTGGTGGCCGCCCAGGGCATTCGTCGCTCCTTACTGCAGGAACCTTTTATCATGGTTGGGTTTGGTAAAAGCGACCTGGCAACACCCAAACTCACCTTCACTCAGCCGTCGTACGAACCCTGGTATTACATCAATAATTTCTTTTTCACCGAAACTCATATCGGCCTGAGTTTATTCTTCCTGCTCGGACTGATTTTCATGTTTTATGATCGCAAACTGAGTTTTGTAGTGCTGTTTGTAGTGATGGCTTATTTGTCATTAACCAATTTACTTGGCTACTACAACGCCCATTACTTTTACTTTGTACTACCGGTCTTTTTGCTCGCGGTTGCTGCGGTTTTTGTAAAATTGCTAATGCTGATCCAGCGTCAGATTGGCCAGGTAAGAGGGCAGGTCTTTCGTGCTCAGGGCGTACTTACTACAGTGCTTATTATGGCAGTGCTAGTAGTGCCGGCCGGCGCGGGAGGCTTGCACCTGTACCGGTTGATGAGCGGCAATATTGATGCGATGCGGGTGGATTATCGCCCCGATCTGGCTGGTATGGACGGTCGCTCTGTGTCTCTTGCGCTTGCGCAGTATTGGCGTGAATCAGACGTTCTAATCACATCAATTCCACTGCTTACCGAGCACTATGTTGATAATAAAGGCGACTACTTTGTGCAAACCATAACCGATCGCAAGGTAGTGTACGACACGGTTAAGCAGCGGCCTTATTACGTGGATAAGTTTGTTGGCAATCCTGTACTGCGCAATAAACAGGAACTTCAGGATGTGCTGAGTCGACATGATCGGGTGTTTTTTGTTGCTGCACCGGTAGACGGCTTAACCCGGATCATCGATGCCGAGACGCTGGATTTTATTAATCAGAATATGCGGGTTGTCGCTGAGAGCTACGATAGCCGCCTGTATCTTTGGGAGCGTTAACCAGCATGAATGGGCAGTACAGCAGTGATATATCAGGGAGTAAGTGTCAGTGAAAGTGTTTAGTGTTTTGCTCATGCTTGTTATTTGCACCGGCTTTCTTGCCGGTTGTGGAGAAGGCAACTCGGTTGAGGATACAGAAGAGAATCGCTGCTCCGCGCTGGTAAATCCAAATGCAGGCGACCAGGATGGTGATGGCATTATCAATCAGTGTGACACCGATAATGATAACGATACTATCGACGATGAGATTGATAACTGCCCGCTGCTAGCCAATACCGACCAGCTGGACACGAATGGCGACGGACTGGGCGATGCGTGTGATGCCGACGGTGACGGTATTGAAAGTACCGAGGATAACTGCCCGGCCACCTTCAATCCGGAACAACTCGACGGTAATGGTGACGCAATTGGCGACGCCTGTGACGAAGACAGCGATGGCATTCGCAGTATTGATGATAACTGCCCGGCAACGGCTAACGTAGACCAGCTGGATACTAATGGCGATGGTATCGGCGATGCTTGTGATGATGATAACGACGGTATTCTCAACAGCATCGATAACTGCCCGGACATTGCTAATCCTGAACAGCTCAACAGCGACGATGCTTATCCGGGAGATGCTTGCCAGGATACAGACGAAGATCTGATCCTTGATGTGAACGACAATTGTCCGTTTGCAGCCAATCCAGATCAAGCCGATACCAATGGCGATGGGGTAGGGAATGCCTGTGATGTCGATAGCGATTCTATCCCGACAGAACTCGATAATTGCCCGTTTACCGCTAACTTTAATCAGGCTGATAGTAACGAGGACGGACTGGGCGATGCGTGCGACCGGGATAGCGACGGTGTAGCCGACAGAACTGATAACTGTCCTGTGGATGTTAATCCGGAGCAGGAAGATGAGGACGAAAATGGACAGGGTGATGCCTGTGATACCGGTTTAGCCTCGCCTGCTGTCAATTTTTTTGAACCGGTTAACTTGTCCGATAATCCGGGATTGACTCTGCGTCCTGCAATAAAGTTTGATAACAATGGCTATTACCACGCGGTTTGGGATGACAACACCGGCATCGAAGGGGCTACTGAGGTTTATTATACCGCAGTAAAGATTGATGGTTTTGAGCAGCAGGAGGTCATTAAGCTATCAAACTCTCAATCTGAGATTATCGGTCTTGCACAGCGGGCTGATATAGATGTGGCGCCCGACGGCAGTGTGCACGTGGTTTGGCAGGATACTAAAACCAATACCTCGGATATTTATTATCTGATCCTTGAGCGTAATGCAGAAACAGAGCTGTTTGAGATAAGCTCAACGCGCAACGCTAATGATATAAACCCTGAAACAAACCTTTCCAATTCTGCTCAGGCGAGTAATGAGCCGGCTATAGCTATTGATGCTGCAGGGATAATCCACGTGGTTTGGTCTTCGGACTCTGCGGTAAATATTATCCGCTCCACTGATAATGGTGCAACGTTTAGCAGCCCTTTGCGTTACCGGACAAACGTGATTGTGGAGCCGGCAATATCGGTTAGTGACGGTGGCCTGGTGAGGGTAGTCTGGGCGCAACAGGATAGTCTTATCTATGTAACCTCATCCGACAGTGGCGAGACTTACGAAACACCTCGCCAGCTTTTTGTTTCGCAGGATACAATCCAGCGTCCTGATATTCAGGCCTTCGACGAAAATGTTTACATTGTTTGGGACCAGGAGCTCCTGAACCAGAACACCGATATCCTGATGATTAAATCCGGCGACGGTGGTGAGACCTTCAGCGATCCGCTTAACATATCGACTAACAGTGGAACTTCAATCTACCCGTCGCTGGCTGTCGGACCCACAGGAGACGTTTTTATCGCCTGGTCAGATACTACTACGGGCAATTATGAAACCGTGTATGTTGAGTCTGACGACGGTGGAGAAACGTTCAGTGAGCTGGTGGTAATTTCACCGAGTGACAACGGTTCGCTGGTTATCGATTCAGATGTTGATGAAAACAATAATTTCATTGTTGGTTGGGATGATAACCGTTACGAATCATTTGACATTGCGCTGTCCTATGGCACCAGTTCAATCCCCTTAGTTAACGATATCAGTGATGTGCCCAGCTTTTTTGACCCTGAGCAGGAGTTGCCAGTCATGCTTGCGGCAGCTTTTTCTGACTCGCTGATATCCAACGTGACAATTTATGCAAATACGGGGGCCAGTGTGGTAACTGCTTCAAGCACCGGTACCAGTACTTACTACTTCTGGGATGGACGGAATGCTGACGGTGAAGTGGTGAGTGAAGGAGAATACAGCTACGTAATAACCGCCTATACCCCAGAGAGAATACCGATCGAGAGAAGTGGAACTATTCGGGTTTACGGCGTTGACTCACCCGAACGCCTTCCTCAGATACTCACTTTTGCTACCGACCGTCAGGCATTTTCGCCAAATGATGATGGTCGAACCGACATTGCTATTGCAACGGCCACCTTCAACCAGGCATTACCCTGGGAAGTGACGTTGCTCGACGCAGACGACAATCTTATTTTTTCGCAGACCGGTGTGAGTGCATCTACCACTATCGAGTGGGACGGTCTGTTTGATGACGGTACTTCGTACCCAGAAGGTACTTATACCTTTAATGTATACATTCAGTCAGATGACGGCAGCACAGCGCAATCAGCGGTTGATATCGTGATAGATATGACACCGGTGGAAGTAGAAAATCTGGAGATTGTCGATGTGGATTTGAGTGCTGGTACACCAGGAAGCATAGGATTTCACATTACTGAAAGTGCTGTGGTGACTATCTACATCTTCGATGAGTCCGGCTTTACCACGGTAAACGAGCTGGTCAGAACCCAGCTAGGCGGGGGGTACGATGGTGAAGAAGGTGCGCAGGATGTATTTTACGAATGGGACGGCTCGTCGGGAAATGGCACGCTGCAAGAACCCGGAACTTATCTGCTGAGGATTTGGTGTCGGGACTTTGGAGCTAATCCTGCCAGCGAATATCCATTCATCAGAGAAATAAAAATCCGCGAATAAGCTAAACGATTTTGCACCAGGTTGATGATTTTTTGTTCAGCTTGGAGGCAGTATTATATGTTGAATTTTGTAAATCCATGTATTTATTAAAGTAAATTTATGGCGTTCAGCTTGCAACATAAAAATTACAAAAAATATAAATATAACAACCAGCAATACTCTGGGTGCACAGCAGTAGGTGCAATGAGTTGGCAAACAAGGAGAAGACCTAATGGTCAGATATACCAATAAACTGAAACTGATAGCTGTGTCTCTGGGAATCTCTGTTGCGCTCACCAGCGCGCAGGCCCAGGAACTTCCCGAACCGGTAACCGATGCCGATTATTATGATAATGGCGCGCCTCCCGAGGCCAAGGTTAAACTGGGTAACATGCTGTTTTTTGATAAGATCATGAGTGGCAACCAAAACATATCCTGTGCAACATGCCATAACCCGCTGCTAAGCAGTGGCGATGGTTTGTCGCTGGGAGTTGGTGAAGGCGGCCGGGGGCTTGGCCGTTACCGAACCACGGGAGAAGGGGCAGAGGCGATTTCTACCCGTATTGGCCGGCATGCGCCGCACCTATTTAACCTTGGTGCTAAAGAATTCATTCGCATGAACTGGAACGGGATTCATCAGATAAGCGACGGTAGGTTAGATTTACCATCAAATCGTGCTACACCGCGCAACATCGAGAACGTGCTTGCCGGACAGTCATTATTTCCAATTACCAATTTTGCGGAAATGATGGGCGAAATTGGCGATAACGAAGTGTCATCCGTGGTCAGACCCCGCGTTGGTCCGGCAAACTTCCCGGCAATCTGGAACGCTTACATGCAGCGTTTAAGGGCCATCCCGTTATATGTGCAAATGTTTATGGATGCCTATCCAGGCGAAATACTCAGTGCTCAGGATATGCAGATTCAACACTATGCCAATGCAGTTGCGGCGTTTCAGGCTGTTGCTTTTAGAAGTGACAACAGCCCTTTTGATGATTATCTGCGAGGTAACACCGATGCGATGACTGCCCAACAAGTACGTGGGATGAATCTGTTTTATGGTGAATCGGGCTGTTCGAGCTGCCACAGTGGTAAATTTCAAACGGATCAGGGCTTTCATGGTATTGCCATGCCACAGGTCGGCCCGGGCCCTGAGTTCCGCTTTCCGTTACAGGATCGTGGACGTTCAGAGCGTACAGGTAAAGCCGAAGACTGGGCTAAATTTAAAACACCGTCATTGCGCAATGTCTGGTTAACTGCGCCTTATGGCCATGACGGTGCCTACGCAACCTTACGTGGCGTTATTGAACATCACCTCGACCCGCTGACATCTCTGGAAAATTACGATGGTAGTCAGATAGTAGTAGCTAAACATGACGAATTTGACCTAACCGATTTGGATGGTTATAACGATCTGGTTTTACGCCAAACCATTATTGATGCCAATGAGCTGCAGCCGGTTGCTCTTAGTCCTGAGCAGGTGGACGATATTATGGCTTTTCTGAAGGCGCTTACTGATTGGAACAGCTTCGAAAGAGGCGGAATGATTCCGGCTGAAGTGCCCAGTGGACTGCCGGTTTTTGATTAATGGCGGCCTAAACTGACAAGCTCAAAAAAAGCACCATCAGGTGCTTTTTTATTTTCAGCCCTAAACCACATACTTCAGTAGGTGGTTATCATTCGTGGTAGGGCTTTGCCCGCATCGATGTAAGCTGGCAAAGGAAGGTGTTTATACATTGTTGTCGGAGTCGCCGACAGCGACCAGAGGGGATAGTGCGACCCGGTGACCGGAAACCACTCTGGACTCCCCGCAGCCCTTATCAGTGAAAAGCGTCATCGTCCCTGACAGAACAAACTAGACCGTCAATGACGGCACGTCCCTGTGCCGCATCGACTGAATCCTCATCCATGATGATTCTTCTAGTTTGTTATGTCTGTCAGTGACAATGACAACACTGAAGAAGGGCACAATTATTGTCCTTTCTTCGATTTAAACAGAGCCCCCTTTTAGGGGGTTAACGCAAAGCCACCTTCTTTAAAGGGAGATTCTTTGCTTGGGCGATAAACAAGAGCCTTATCCTTTAAAATATCGCTTTTCTACCTGACCGCACAATATATGGCCCAGCAGGATATGGCACTCCTGAATACGTGCCGTGTCGGGGGATGGAATGCAAAGGCAATTGCAGAGCGCCTTTAATTTTCCGCCGCTCTGACCGGTTAACACATACGTTGTGACGTTCATTTGTTTAGCGACTTCTACTGCGGCAATAACGTTTGGACTGTTCCCGCTGGTAGATATACCTACAAACACGTCCTTTTCGGTGGCAATACTTTGTAATTCGCGGGAGAACACAAATTCATAACCGTAGTCGTTACCAATAGCACTGATAGCTGAGTTATTGGTACCCAGTGCCAGCGACGGCAGTGGCGCCCGATCAAACAGGAAGCGGGACGTAAACTCGGCGGATAAATGTTGCGCATCAGCGAAGCTGCCGCCGTTGCCACAGAAAATAATCTTGCCACCTTGCTGAAGTGAGGCAAGGCAGGCATCGATAAGTTCGCTAAGTTGAGATAGCAGATGTTCATCCTGTAAAGTTGCTTCCTTAACAGCAATGGATGCTTTTATTTCATCCTGAATATCCGGGCTCATGTGTTACTCCTGTCGTGTAGGGCTACTGCGGTGTTTAGTGCGCATGATATCGTTATTAGTGTGAGATATTTATCGTGCCATAGACCCCTGGGAAAAACACTTCTTTTTAGGCTCCGGGGCGTACCGTTGAGCTAAAATAGTAAGAAGGTCTTGGTCTGCAAACGCGATGTCACCCAATTTTACTAGATCCTTTTGTTTTGTCTTACTTTTTTAAATTTTGAGGCCTCACTGCCGGCTGTTTTCACTTTTATTTCATTTGTTTTGTTATTTTTTTAAATACCTTTTTGCCAGAATTAATATGATTGTTTCAATACTTTTTCTTGTGGTTCAGCCAAATTAAAATCTCAAAAGCGAAAGCGCTTTTCTGTCATACAGTTAGTTGTACTAACAGAGCTTATTGCTGCTAATTCAGGGTCGAAATTAACCTTCTAAAAAAACACTCATGCGGCTTCAGGTCGCGTTTTATATACGTTTGTATGGTGTTGGTGATTTTTATTCATACCGAAAAAGACTTTAATGCATCCCGTTCCTTGCAACCGTGTTTAAGTTTTTTTGAGGTAAATAGAAATGACTGGTTTTATCAAAAGTGTTGTTGCTACCGCTGTAATCTCTGCAACATTCTCTGCAGGCGCCGCTAGCCTGAGTGACACTAACTTCACCCGAAAAGGTATGGAAACCAATAACCTCGATGGATCGTCCCAACTGAAATTTGCTCGCACTGGCACCACCTCTGCGATTTCTCCAACCCGTAGCTTCTGGCGCCCAATCTTCAGAAAGCCTGCGCCAGAGCCAACGCCAGAGCCAACGCCTGAGCCGACGCCGGAGCCAACACCTGAGCCGACTCCAGAGCCAACGCCTGAGCCAACACCAGAGCCAACTCCGGAACCGACGCCTGAGCCGACCCCTGAACCTACACCTGAGCCTGAGACTAAAAATGCACCTCAGGGGCTTTTCCACAGCGCTGGTGTAATCAGTTCCAGCGATCAGCGTGGCACCATTATCCGTGACGATATCAATGGTGAAGACCACGTGTCTGGCAGTCTGGTGAGAGTCAGCTGGAGAGTTATTAATCCATCTGAAGGTGTGTTTGACTTTACGCCCTTGGAAAATGAACTGGCTGCCGCTGCAGAGTTGGATGCGAGTATTAGTCTGGCCATACTCGATAGCAAAGAAATGCCTCAGTATGTACTGGATCAGTGTGAAACTTTTGATTACAGCTTCCGTGGTCAGCCAGCGACTACCTGTTTGCCATGGGATAGTTACTATCAACAATTCAAAGCAGAGTTGGTCAGCCGTCTGGGTGCACAGTTTGATTCCCACCCAAATCTGCGCGGGGTTTATATGAGCTATGCGGCAATGTCTAACGGCATCGAAATGCACTGGCGCGTAGATGAAAACGAGTTTGCTGCTGCCGGATATACCCCGGATCGCCTGGAGCAATCCTATAACGATGTTATGGATATGTACGCAGAGGCCTTTACTACTACGCCAATTATGATGGAAATCCATACCGTGTTTGAGGAGTCGCATCTGGCAGAGAATGCTTTCAATCACTGCTACGACACTCTGGGTAGCCGATGTGGTGTAGCCATCTGGTGGTGTTCATCTCGCATGGCCACTAACCCCCGGGAGGCGGAATATCCGGTCTATCATGTGGCACAACAGGCTACCGAACTGTCATTCGCGGTTTGTCAGACCATTGGTAACTTCAGCACTCAGCCAGACCGCTTCGACTCTGGACAGGGCTGGACTTCTGAAGAAGCACTGCGTAATGAAATGGACTTCTTCATTGGCGAGGGCTTTAAGAACTTTGAGATTTGGTCTGCTGATTTACAGGATGCCACTCTGAAGGCCATTCTGGAAAACGAATACGCGCCCCTTTTAAAATAACAGTGTTCAAATAATGATGCAGGCCCCTCAGGGGCCTGTTTTGTATTTGTTTGTCGTAAAAGATATCCCGTAGTTGAGAATGGCAGGGATTACCAGCATACTTTGCTGTACCAGTATCCAGCCTGCCGGCAGTAACCGGGCGGTTCTGATAACGAATGTACCGTGCAGACTAACGAGGTAATCTCTTTTGTTTCGACTATCCGGCTTATTGACTTTTTTGTTACTGCTGATAACGGCTTGCGGGGGAGGTAACTCTACCACTTCCTCGCCAACGCCAACCCCGCTGCCACCAGTGACTAATCCGCCGCCAGCCGGCGAGTTTAAAGACCACCCGCAGGGGATCTTCAACAGTGCTGGTACCATCAATATCAATAATCCAGGCGCTTTTGTATCTGAACATATTAATGGCTTACCTCATGTTTCCGGCACCCTGGTGAGATTAAGCTGGTCAGAAATAAATCCGGCTCCTGCAGAGTATGATTTTTCGGTAATAGAACGGGAACTACAGGAAGCAGAGGCGCTGGGTGACAGGGTGAACCTGGCCGTCATCGATAGCAAAGAAATGCCCCAATGGGTGCTGGATGAGTGCACAACCTTTGACTATTCGTTCAGGGGCAACCCGGCAGTAACCTGCTTACCCTGGGATTCGGCTTACCTGGACTATAAAGAAGCGCTGGTCAGCCAGCTTGGAGCTCAGTTTGATAGTCATGCCAGCCTGGCAGGGATATACGTTACCTACGCAGCGATGACCAATGGTGTGGAGATGCACTGGCGTGTGGATGAGCAAAGGTTTGCTGAGGCCGGCTACACCTTTTCACGCCTCAGTGATGCTTTCAATGGTGTCATTGATATGTACATGACCTATTTCCCTACCACGCCCATCATTATCGAGGCGCATACCGTTTTTGATAGTGCCGCTCTGGCGCAAACCGCTTACGATTACTGCTTTGACACCATAGGTGAGCGTTGCGGTGTGGCAATCTGGTGGTGTGCATCACGTATGGCAACTAACCCTCGTGAATCTGAATATCCGGTATTCAGCGTTGCACAGCAGGCGGCGAATAATGCTTTTGCTATTTGTCAGACCATCGCCAGTTTCACCGATGAACCTGAGCGTTTTGAGCCAGGCATTAGCACAGAGCAGGCGTTCAGAAATGAAATGGCGTTTTTCGTTGACGCCGGGTTCAAAAACTTTGAATTCTGGACCAGCGATATTCAGAATGGCACTCTCACAGATATCCTTAACGCTGAATACCTGGCAGACATTGAAAACTAGGCCAGCGAGCGCTGGCGATTAAAAGCGGAATCAACATGACGTTACCTCGTAAAGCCTTTTTCCTCGACAGGGATGGTGTAATTAACATTGATCACGGCTATGTATGCGAGCCTGAGAGTTTTGAGTTTGCCCCCGGTGTGTTTGAAGCCTGTAAACGCATAGTGGATGAAGGCTTTGTCATCATTGTTGTTACCAATCAGGCGGGGATTGGCCGGGGATACTATACCGAGGAGAAATTTGCGGCACTTACCAAATGGATGTGTGAGCAATTTTCTCAACATGGGGTCGCCATTACCGATGTAAGGTTTTGCCCGCATCACGCTACCCACGGTCAGGGCGAATACCTTAAAGATTGTGATTTCCGTAAGCCAAACCCAGGCATGATCAACGCTGCTGCCACAGAACATCAGATCGACCTGGCAAGCTCGGTGATGATTGGCGACAAGATGTCAGACATACAGGCCGGACAAAGTGCCGGAATACAGCATTTATATCTGGTGGATTCGGACTATGAAAGCGATGGTGTGGCCTCGGGCTACCAACGCTGTACCAGCCTGTTTGATGCGGTATCGCAGTACTTTAAGGGTCAGTAGGTTGTATCAAGGTCGGCACGAAAATTAAAATAGGAGTCATCCACCAGTGACTGGTACACGCCTTTTATATTTTCGGCCAGCCATTCGTTATACATTTTCAGATCGCTGAACTGCTCTAGTGTAATGCTTTGCTGTAATTCAGCTAACGTTTTTCCGGCCAGCATGCCGTCTCTCACAGCAGTGTAAAGCGCTTCCAGGTAAGCAAGGTAAAGCTCTATATCCGCACGGGTACCGATATCGGCATGGCCGCCTACAAACACCTCAAAGTCATAGCGGTTAAGTACCGCTTTGGTGGAGCTGATCATGCCCTGTATGTCATAACCCGGCAGGTCTTTATAGGGTAAGCGACCTACCACTATCCAGTCCACAACATGCAGTACCCCGGAGGGCTGAATAAGATAGCTCACCGAGCCTTTGCCGTTATTCTCACCATGGTAAGCCAGTTGCACCTGTGTTGAGCCGGAAGTAACGGTTAGTTCGTCGTTAAAGGTAATGTCGGGGTGCCGGGTTGGCAGCCGGGTAAAGGCAATATCCCGGGCGGCCAGCTGGTGAGCAACCACCACCGTTTCACTACCGGCCAATTGTTCGCCACCACTAACATGATCGGTATGATTGTGGCTGTACAGCATATAACTTACTGGCAGTAGTTTCTTTTCGGAAAGGTATTGCCTGAGGTAAGTCGCCGCTTCAGCGCTGATAGGATCGGTAACAATAGTGCCCTGTTCCGTGGTAACAAATACTGAATGATAATTACCGGCGGTAAAGCGATAAACATTGTCCTTCACCTGCTCAATAGCATATTCAGCGGCGTGTGCAGAAAAAGAAACCAAACAGATAAAAGAAAAGAAAAACATCATTACCTTCATGAAAACTCCCTGGCAGAAACAAAGTATTAATGGGTTTACTACGCCAGGTATGCCGGTAAAGCTCAGAGTTTTCTGCCAATAACAAAAAGGGCACCGCTAAGGTGCCCTTTCAATGAAGTTGTACTGACTTACACGCGTTCAAATACGGTAGCGATACCCTGGCCTAAACCAATACACATAGTCGCCAGGCCGATTGACTTGTCATTGGCTTCCATCAGGTTAATCAGCGTGGTGCTGATACGTGAACCAGAGCAACCCAGAGGGTGACCGAGCGCAATGGCACCGCCGTTTAAGTTAACGCACTCGTCGTACTTATCCAGCCAGCCAAGTTGCTTGATACAGCTAAGCGCCTGGGCCGCAAAGGCTTCGTTGAACTCGGCAATCTCAATATCATCCATGGTTAAGCCCGCACGTTTGAGAGCTTTTTGAGTCGCAGGCACCGGGCCGTAACCCATGATCGCCGCGTCACAGCCAGCCACACCCATTGAGCGGATCTTAGCGCGGGGTGTCAGGCCCAGTTCTTTAGCACGATCGGCCGACATTAACAGCATTGCCGAAGCACCGTCTGAAATCGCCGAGGCAGAACCCGCGGTAACAGTACCGTTTACCGGATCAAATACCGGGCGCAGCGCAGCCATGGTTTCTGGCGTACTTTCCGGGCGGATAACTTCGTCAAAGTCGACCATCTTTAACACGCCGTCGGCATCATGGCCTTCGGTGGCAACAATCTCACTCGCCCAGCGGCCTTCCAGATGTGCCTGATGCGCTTTCTGGTGTGAGCGGGCTGCGAAGGCATCTTGCATCTCACGGGTAATGCCGTTCTGACGGCCCAGCAGTTCTGCTGTCATGCCCATGTTACCAGACGCTTTGGCGGTATACTTTGCCAGGCCCGGATGGAAGTCAAGGTTAAAGGTCATGGGCACATGCCCCATGTGCTCCACACCACCAATCATGTACACGTCGCCCTGACCGGTCATAATGCCTTTGGTGGCATCATGCAGCGCCTGCATGGATGAACCACACAAACGGTTAACCGTTACTGCAGAAGTACTGCGTGGGATCTCGGTTAACAGCTGGGCATTCCGGGCAACGTTAAAACCCTGCTCTTTGGTTTGCTGAACACAGCCCCAGATAATGTCTTCAATTTCTGCCGGATCCACATTTGGGTTTCTGGCAATCAGGGCACTCATTAAGTGCGCCGATAAACTCTCGGCACGAACGTTTCTGAATACGCCACCTTTGGAGCGACCCATGGGTGTGCGAATACAGTCAATAACTACTACATCTTTCATGATTATGTCTCCTAAGGTGATTAAGCGAAGTAAGATTTACCTTC
>Ga0213831_1000394_pt1 | contig 32375 bp, 34 predicted proteins | sample SWATP12_FD_163421 | JGI IMG/M metagenome (GOLD analysis project Ga0213831, IMG submission 163421) | Coastal seawater microbial communities from Marineland, Florida, United States - SWA TP1 #2 | ecosystem: Environmental > Aquatic > Marine > Coastal | place: USA: Florida | collected 2016-08-06 | reverse complement strand
AAAATTGCGTCAAGTATAAGGCTAACCGAAAAAAATAAAAACCTGTTGCCCGACGTATCGGGCATACTTAGGATTTATTTTGCCTAACCAATTAGTCGTAATAGCTCAGACAGGCCTCAACTTCGTCCTTGGAACCGATAATAACCGGTACGCGCTGATGAATTTCCTCCGGCATTACCTCCATGATACGCCCTTCACCGGTTGACGCCAGACCGCCGGCCTGCTCCATCAGGAATGCCATGGGGTTGGCTTCGTATAACAAACGCAGTTTTCCTGGTTTGCCCGGGTCGCGTTTATCATACGGATACATAAAGATACCGCCGCGGCATAACAAGCGGTGAATATCACCGACCATGGCTGCGACCCAGCGCATGTTGTAGTTTTTCTCGCGCGGTCCTTCAGTACCCGCCAGCAAATCTGCTACATAGTTTTGAATAGGTGGCTCCCAGTGACGTTGGTTAGACGCGTTAATCGAGAACTCCGCAGTTTGCTCCGGCACCTGAATATTCGGGTGAGTTAACAGGAAACCACCGTGGGTTTTATCCAGGGTGTAAATATGGGTGCCTTTCCCGGTAGTCATAGCCAGCATGGTAGACGGCCCGTATAACACATAACCGGCGGCAACCATTTGCGTACCAGGCTGTAAAAAGGCGGAAGGATCATCCGGCTCCATCCATTGCGGTGCATGGGCAATAGAAAAGATGGTGCCGATCAGGCTGTTAATTTCGGTATTTGAGGAGCCATCCAGCGGATCAAAGCTCACCAGGTACTTGCCATCCGGGTGACAGGGCACCACGTCATCTTCCTCTTCGGAGGAAATCGCTTTTACATAACCCGATTCCTTAAGGATATCCTTAAGAATTTGATTTGATATCACATCCAGTTTCTTTTGCGTTTCGCCCTGAACGTTTTCACTCAGAGTGGAACCCAAAACGCCCGCCAAAGCGCCCTGACTTACCCGGAACGAAATCTCTTTACAGCCCGCCAACAGTGTACGGATCAGCAAAATGAGTTCGAGCGGAGCGCCATCTTGTTGCATTTGTGAATTAAGTCTTTTCATGGTTTATGTAAGCCTTTTTTTCTATGTAGGGTATTGTCGCACTATACGGGTCGATAATGCTGGTTCTCTCCGTTGCCGCGTGGCAGCAATTGAACCTTGAGCATGATGCTCTGGTTAGATTGTAAACTGACTCACCCCTGAAAGGAAATCAGATGTTTAGGCAACACCGTGCGCATCTGGTAAAGTGTTCGGATATGAAATTAGCGCAGGAAAGTTAATGCACGTACACATTTTGGGAATTTGTGGCAGTTTTATGGGCGGTATCGCTGCAATTGCCAAATCGCTGGGGCACACTGTCACAGGCTCAGACCGCAATGTTTATCCGCCAATGAGCACCCAGCTTGAGGCGCTCGGGATTACCCTTACCGAAGGCTATGACCCGGCTCAGTTTGAACCGGTACCGGACATGGTGATCATCGGCAACGCCATGTCGCGTGGCAACCCGGCCGTAGAATACGTGCTTGACCGCAACCTGCCTTATACCAGTGGCCCGCAATGGCTGCTGGATAACCTGCTCACCGACCGTTGGGTAATCGGACTTTCCGGCACCCATGGTAAAACCACCACGTCTTCCATGGTGGCCTGGATACTCGAATACGCCGGGCTTGAACCGGGCTTTTTAATTGGGGGAATTCCGCAAAACTTCGGTATCTCCGCCCGGGTGGGCAAAAGCCCGTTCTTTGTGATTGAGGCAGACGAATACGACAGCGCATTCTTTGATAAGCGTTCGAAGTTTGTTCATTATCGCCCACGCACTCTGGTAATGAACAATCTTGAGTTCGATCATGCAGACATTTTCGCCGATTTAGCTGCTATTCAAACACAGTTTCACCATTTAGTACGCACTGTACCCGCCACCGGCCTGGTACTTTCGCCCGACAGTGATGACAACCTTGCCGCCGTACTCGACAAAGGCTGCTGGAGTGAACAGCAATATCTTGGTCGCCACTGGCATGCCGAGCTGATTAATGCAGACGGTTCAGCGTTTAATGTGTTTTATCAGGACGAGCAGGTTGGCACGGTTAACTGGTCGCTGCTGGGTCAGCACAACGTTGATAACGCCCTGATGGCCATAGCGGCGGCCCATCATGCCGGTGTAACACTGCCGGATGCCATTGCCGCATTGAGCGAATTTGTGAATGTTAAGCGGCGCATGGAAGTGCGCGGCTGCGTGAAAGATATCACCGTTTACGACGACTTTGCCCATCATCCTACCGCCATTAAAACCACCCTGGATGGTCTGCGAAAGAAAGTCGGCGATGGCCGCATCATAGGGGTACTGGAACCCCGCTCCAACACCATGAAAATGGGTATTCATAAAGACGTGCTGGTTGACTCCTGGCAGGAAGCCGACGAAGTATTACTGTTTGAACCGGATAACCTGGGCTGGTCTATGGCACAGCTGGCCAAGCACAGCCGCACGCCCACGCAGGTATTTCGTAGCGTAGATGCTATCATTCATCAGTTAGCCACTATGCTCCAGCCCGGCGATCATGTATTAATCATGAGTAATGGCGGTTTTGGTGGGATCCATAACAAGCTGTTGGATGTATTAGCGGGTAAAGCCTGAGAGTTACCATGAAAAAAACCATCACCCTGGCAATCACCGGCGCATCAGGTGCGCCCTATGCACTTCGCTTACTGGAGCAACTGGTTGCGGCTCAGTATGACGTTTTTGTACTGATATCTTCCGCTGCAAAAGTGGTGTTTGCCACCGAGGAAGACATGAAGATCCCGGCTCAACCCGAGGCAGCCAGCGCCTTTTTTACAGAACGCTTTAACGCCAATCCCGGGCAGATCCGGGTATGCGGTAAAGAAGAGTGGTTTTCACCGGTTGCATCCGGCTCCGCGGCTCCAAAGCAAATGGTCGTTTGCCCCTGCTCTACCGGTACGTTGTCGTCCATCGCGGTAGGCGCTTGTGACAACCTGATTGAGCGTGCTGCGGATGTCGTACTAAAAGAGCGCGGGCAGCTAATTCTGGTAACCCGGGAAATGCCGCTATCGAGCATTCATCTGGAGAACATGCTCAAACTGTCACAAATGGGCGCTACTATAATGCCCGCCTCACCCGGCTTTTACCATCAGCCCCAACAAATCAGTGATTTAATTGATTTTGTGGTGGCGCGTATACTCGACCATATCGGCGTAGACCAGTCATTGATGGAACGCTGGGGCTATCAAAATAAGTAACCCGACGGATTTATATTTGCAAAGGAAAATTAAAATGATAACACGCGCTAAAAACGCCCCTGTTGCACTGCTTCTCATAGCTTCATCAGTATTAAGCCTGCCGGCTTTTGGCTGGGGCCAAACCGGCCACCGCGTAACCGGAGCCATTGCCGAGCGTCACCTTTCTGCCGAAGCCAAACAGCAGATAGCAGCGCTGCTACCGCTCGAATCGCTCGCGGAAGCTTCCACATACCCTGACGATATGAAGTCGAACCCTTCGAAGTTCTGGCAGAAAACCGCTTCCCCCTGGCACTACGTTACCGTTCCCGAAGGCAAGCACTACCATGAAGTAGAAGCGCCGGAAGAAGGCGATGCGGTCACCGCATTAAATCAGTTCCGCGCCACGCTTGAAGACAGCAAGGCTTCTAAAGCAGACAAACAGCTGGCACTGCGCTTTATTGTGCATATCATCGGCGACCTGCATCAGCCACTTCATGCTGGCAACGGCACCGATCGTGGTGGTAACGACGTTAAAGTACGATTCTTCTGGCAAGACTCTAACCTCCACCGCGTGTGGGATTCGCAAATGATTGGTCAAAAAGAGCTGTCTTATACCGAATGGACCGACTGGCTCGACAAAAAGATCACAGAGCAAGACGTAGAAGCCTGGCACTCAACAGATCCAGAAGTGTGGATCACCGAGAGCACTAAAATCCGTGACACCATCTACCCCGAAGACGCCAACCGCATGGCTTATGATTATCTTTACGATCACATCCCCACTGCCAAACGTCGCCTGCAGCAGGCCGGCATCCGCATTGCACACTACCTGAACGAAGTGTTTGCCAAATAAACGCAGGCGCTCAGAAGCCAAATTAATGGTTATCTGAGCGTCTTATTAACGCTCAGTGGCCACACACTCAAGATTATCAAGCACAATCTTTTGGCCCGTTGCATTATTACTCAGCAGGCACAGCGTTCCTTTTTTATATAAGGTGAACGCGTGAGACTGATTGTTATGGCGGCCTTCAACGGGTCTCCCCAAACTATCCAGGTGCTCTCGTCGCTCGATGGTCACTAACGCAGAGTTTGTGAACACATCGTCAGCCAGCGTGACTTTAGTTCCACCAAACCAATCACTAATCACCCTCTCTATCTGCACTTTCTGCTGATTGGTCAGGCTTTTCACCGTGGCAGGATAAAGCTCATTATCACTCGTTTGTGCGCAGCCACTGGCTAATACCAGTGACGCACAGGCCCAAAGCCGGATTAGCTTTTGCATTACTCTTGCTCCGTAACAATCGGCTCATTGATTTTGTTTTGCAAAATGAGTCGTTCCTTGAGGGCGAATGGATTTTCAATAGCCAGTGAAGACTCCGGACTCTGTGCATTAACCGCATCAGGTGACACCGGTGCAGGACTGACAGGCTGAGGGCAGGACCCGGTTTCCGCATATGCCAGTGCCGTTGAAAGCATGCCTTCGGCAGGATCGCCCAACGGCTGGCTAAAGTCATCGTCTACAGCACAACCAGGTACCTCATAGCCATAGTTAGGCGTTTCGGTAGGAATAAAGCCATCGGCATAATCACCAAACCCTTTGTAATTTATACCCTGAAACTGAATGGAGAAATAGGTAGTACCGCAGTTGTCAGTCGGATAAAAGCCATAGGGCTTGCCGCAGGTGGTTGAGCCTATCTGGACAACTTCTACGTCGATCCCACGCAGAGCATTAATAACTGACTCACTCGCTGAACAAGACGCACCGGTGGTCAATACGAATACCCGGGTTAGTGACAGGCTGGGTAGCACCGCGCTGAGTAAACGGCCGGCATTATAGTCTATTTCATTGCTGTAAAAGGGTGTGGGCTGAATAACACTGCCGGTAACCGGATCCCTGTTTGGCGATTTATCATTGAATTGCAATGTTTCAAAATAAGCATTGTTGGTCTGGGCAGGACCCGCCACCATGTAAGACAGCTGAGATGCCAGCGCCAATAAGCCGCCGCCGTTATAACGCAGGTCAATAACCAGTTCGGTGACGTTCTCATCGATAAATCCATCAAAAGCGTCAATCAGGTCATACTGGGCGGTTCGGATAAAGGTATTGAACTGAAAATACCCCGTTCTTCCCGCGGGTGTATCCAATACCTGAACATGCTGCACCGGCGATACTTCTACATCCGCAGAAGTCACATCCACCGCCAGTTCATCACCATTAACCAGTTCAAACACAAAACTGGTAGTGGTGCCATTGTCGGCAGGGAACAGGGCATCATTCAGCGCATCGATGTCGGTGCTACTGTTGGTATTAACAAAATCGATGCCATTAACCAGCTTAACTGACGCGCCCCGCGGGATGCCGGCTAAATCAGCAGGCGAGCCAGGTTCAGCAAATCTGACCACTAACTCTCGTGGCGAGGTATTTCGCACAAACTCCCAGTCGAATCCATAACCTGATGCAACACCACTTTGAGTCAGTTCGTTGTACTCATTGGTAGGTTGATAAAAATGGAAATTGTCTTTTGGCGTACCGCTTGGCGTGGTCGCGGTCGTTTTTAACTGGTCAAAATATCCCAACACCGAATAATTGGCCGGATTGTTATCATCTACTTCGTCGTACCAGAGGTAGGTTTCATTAGTCCAGCTTCGAAGCCAGAGTTTTTCCTCTAAACTACTGCCAGCCACATCGGGATACTGTTGGCCGGTAAAAGGATCAACACCAGTTCGTGGCGATTCGCACTTCGCCTCCAGCGATGATGCTGACGCAAAAACGCCTGGTTGCCAGGATGGCCCGGTCGGTGTAGGTGTTGGCGTGGGTGCAGGCCCCGAAGAATTGGAACCCCCACCACATGCAGTTAACCCTGAAAAAGAGATGGTTGCGACGATGACTGCCGCTACTTTAGATAAGCGCATAGTTGCCTCCCTGGCAATTATTATCTTCTGTCGTGTTGTTTTTTCTAACCAAATCAACAGCTGAATCAGTTAAAAAAGGAATAGTTGGCAACTCTACCATTTAATTAAAATCAGAGGTATACGAATCATCTGAAAATAGTCAGTTACCAGACTAATCCGGTTTAGCGGTTACCACACCGGCTTTCATCTCAAGTGACCCTGCCCCTGTAAGGCCATTCTGATTTGAGAAGAGAGCCGGCAGTAAATACCAACCCGGAGATAACAGCGCCTAATAATAGGACAGCTTCTCCGATTTACCGGCAAAAATGCGATACACCAGCACCGTATAAGCTAAAATACAGGGCACTACCACAACCGCCCCCACCAGCAGAAAACGCAATGAGTTGCCATCGCTGAGCACATCCATAAACGCCAGCTTTCCTGGCACCACGTAAGGGTAATAACTGATCCCAAACGCAGCGAAGCATAAGCCAAAAATCAACAAGGCAATAGCAAAGGGTAACCATTCCCCTTTACCGCCAGCGGCGGGCAGTTTTTTCAGTACCACACTGCACAGTAATAACAGGGCAAAGCAAGTCAGCGGGATAGTCATTAACACCCAGCCTACCGGGCTTTCCAGCCACAGCACCCGCACTTCTTCATGCAAGGTAAGGTTAAGCAGACTCACAGTCAGTATACCGCTGGCCAGCACCAGCAGGCAGCGCTTAGCCCAGTAAAAGGCTTTGGCCTGTAAATCCCCTTCCGATTTGAGGATTAACCAGCAGGCGCCGATAAACGCATAAGCGGCAGTGACCCCAAAAGCGGCCAGTAAGGCAAAGCCCTGAGCATAGATATCGGTGCGCAAACCGGTAACCCAGATACCCAGCATATAGCCCTGGGATAAGGTGGTGAGTATTGAGCCGTATTTAAAGCAGGTATCCCACCTGGGCTTTTTGTTCTGAGGTACTTTAGCGCGAAAATCAAAAGAGACGCCACGCAGAATAAGCCCCAGCAACATAAAGGTGGCCGGTAAATACAGTGTTTGCAGTATCTGACTGTGAGCCTCGGGAAAGGCAATCAGTAAAATGCCCACCGCCAGCACTAACCAGGTTTCGTTAGCATCCCAGTATGGGCCGATGGAGGCTATCATGTCGTCTTTAAACTGTTCATTACGAGGTGGAAACAAGACCCCTACGCCCAGGTCGTAGCCGTCGAGAATGGCATATAACAATACCGCGAGTGCCAACAGTCCCAGATAGATATTGCCCAGCGCGGTAACAGAAAGTGATTCAAATGGCATGTCTGGCTCCTATGCGTTACTGCTGGCTATATCGAGTTTATTGGTGTGTCGTTCATCAGCATCTCCCTTGCTTATTTCCTCTATACCCACAGACTTGCGACACATCAGTGTCAACGTGCGGATATAAGCGACCATCAACACTACATAGATCATCGCGTAAAGGGTGAATGACAAGCCGATACTCTGAGGTGGCAAACCCGTGACGGCATCAGCGGTACGCAAAACGCCGCTGACCAGGTAGGGCTGACGACCTACTTCGGTGACATACCAGCCGGCCAGGGTTGCCACCCAGCCACTAAAGCTCATAGCGATAAACAGCTTGCCTAACCAGTCGGGTAATTCACCCCTACGAAACAGATAATAAGCACCCGCCCAGGCGGCAAACAGCATGAGTACGCCCATACCAACCATCACCCTGAAAGAGTAAAACACCGGCGCTACAGGCGGATGCTCGCCGCGAAATTCATTTAAACCTTTAATTTCACCATCCAGCTCATGGGTAAGGATGAAACTGGCCAGATTAGGAATGGCAAGCTCGGCATGGTTGGTTCGCTCCTGTTCGTCGGGAATAGCAAATAACAGTAGCGGTGCGCCTTGCTCGGTTTCCCAAACCCCTTCCATCGCTGCCACTTTTTGTGGCTGATGCTCAAGCGTGTTCAAGCCGTGCATATCACCGGCCAGAATTTGTAACGGAATTAACACTGCCGCTGTATAGGTGGCCGTTTTAAGGGCCAGCTTCGGGGCAATCTTGTTATCACCGATAAGTAAACGATAGGCCGATAATCCCGCAATTAAAAAGCTGGCAGTGAGTCCGGAAGCCAGCAACATATGGCTGAACCGATAAGGGAAAGAAGGATTAAAAATGATGGCCGACCAATCTTTAGCGTAGATTACCCCATCAATGACTTCGTGCCCCTGAGGGGTGTGCAACCAGCTGTTGAGTGACAGGATCCAGAAGGCTGATAACGTGGTACCTGCAGCCACCACAAAGGTTGCCAGCGTGTGTAACCAGTTAGGCACCCGGCGCATACCAAACAGCATAATGCCCAGAAAAGTCGCTTCCAGGAAAAATGCGGTAAGCACTTCATAGCCCAGCAGCGGGCCGGCGATATTACCGGCTTTTTCCATAAAACCCGGCCAGTTGGTGCCGAATTGAAAAGACATGGTCACGCCCGACACAACGCCTAATGCGAAGGTGAGGGCAAATACCCGTACCCAGAAACGATAAATCCGCATCCATACCGGATGCCCACTCAGGTTTGAGCGCAGTTTAAAATAAAATAAAAACCACCCCAGCGCGATAGTGATGGTAGGAAAGAGAATATGAAAACTGATGTTCAGGGCAAACTGTAGCCTGGACAGTAACAATGCATCCACAATGGGCTCCTGGTTAGTTAGATTTGGCTGGCAGAAGCTTGTCTTTAAGCTCAAGAATGCGGCCAACCCCGGCGCCGAGTTTCATTAAGGTGTCGAGCTTTTCCGGGCCCAGGTTCTGTAATTCCTGAGACCAGGCTGTCACCGACTCGAGTAGATCGTGTATTTCATTTAAGCGGGCCTGAACGGCAATGTCTTTTTCACCGCTTGGTGTGTCCATCATCAAATCGCGCAGCAGCGACATGGTAGGGTCGATCTCCCGCTTACGGCGTTCCTCGAACACCCGGTTAGCCAGCACCCAGATAGTGCCCGCCGGAACGAAAAACTCCTTCCGTTCACCCGGTACATGATGTTGCTTAATAAGCTGCCATGATTGCAGCTCTTTAAGACCCATACTGGTGTTCCCTCTTGAGATACTTAACGCGTCAGCAATTTCCTGCGCAGACAATGGCTCTTCATGTAATACGATGAGCGCGAGAATTTGACCAACTGTGCGGTTAAATCCCCAACGATTGCCCATTTCCCCAAAATGCATAACAGCAGAAGTGACCAGCGGTGACATGTTCATTTTTATCTTCTAAAGTTTCAGTAATTTCTGAAAGTTTAGATCGAACTTTGATTCAGATCAATATTTACTGCTGCTAATGAGTTGCACTCAATGGAACGCTAATAAGTGAGAAGTAGGGAAAAACGGATGAGTAGCCAGGCGAAACTGACCACCAGGTAAAGCAATGACCAGCCGAATAATCGACCTAACGGACTTTATTCCAAAGATTTTGATTTTTCTTAAACGAAAAATAGTCTGCCGGTTCCCAGAAGGCAGGGATCAGATCGTCAACAGCTTCCGGCGAGAAGTTACCGGACAACTGACTCATAATTTCCATGAGTCGCTCCCGACCGATCCGCATTAACTTTTTGCGATTCGCCGGGAAAAACAGATTGCTGGACTTTTTGATGACTTCGTCGCTACCAGAGCTAATGTAAGAAAGGTTTCTGGTTACCGGGCGCCCTACCGGCTCGGCAGGATGAGGCGGGTTTAAACGCGTCACAATAGCGCATTCGTACTGCTCCCGGTCGATGCCCTTTTCATTGCGCGGAATATAAGTCACGCCAAATCCAAGGGGGAAATATCCCACAATCTGCACAAACGCCTTGGCTAACTCAGCGTTAAGTGCGCCCTTTTTGGCCAGCTGTTCGATAAACACATAGCCTTTAGGCAGGTTTTTCCTGGAAAAATCCGGTTTGGTTGATAACACAATAGACGTGTAGATTTGCGGTATTTTTATCAGTTCCCCCACCCCGTTTTTAGACAAATAAGTGTCTTTCATCAGGGTCTGCATCAAGCCGTTAAGGACGGTATGGCGCTGCACAAAACGATCCCGCTCGGCTTTGTCGTTGCCAATATAACGCGGCATCCCCAACCCATTTTTCAGGTATTCCAGGGTTTGGGTAAAATTAATTTTAAGCAACTGTTTACGGCTAGGCTCATCCAGCACGCGAAACTCATCTAGTTTATTGTCTTCGCCATGCAAAATAGACAAGGCCTCAGGTGACTGTAAGCCTATGTCCTGCAACAGGGCGCAGCTAATGATGGGAATGGCCACTTCTTCCTGCCACTTTTCATGATGTTCACGGTCGCCCTTAAAGCGTAATACCGAATCCTTTAGATAACGCAGATAACGGTTGTTGTGCACATCCATGTCGTGCACCTTATCCACCAGCCTTAAGGCCAGAACGGCTTTATAAAGTGGTTTTAAACGTTGGTGCAGGCTCGCAAAATTGCGTTCTGGTCCACGGGTGATGAGCATCAGGGTACCGAGAAATTTGGAGCTTAACATCTGGGTATCTTCAAAACTTTCGCCTTCGCACAGGCTAATCAGCTGACTGGCCACCGAATGCACTCGCTCTACACGCCGATAGCGACCATCTTCGTGGGAGGCGGATATGTCTTTGATCTGCTTTCGCAGTTGCTCGGCTTTTGCCTGACCTTTTTTCTGCTGTTCTGCACGGGTAAGCTGCTTCTGTAACTCTGCGAGTGCTGACTGCCGGGCACTGCCCTCTGCAAAATAATGTCTGGCGTCACTGTAAACCGACTCCAGCCGATCGTCTTTAGGGTAAACCTCTTCGATAAGCTGCTTAACTTGCAGAGTATAGTTGTTGTCAGGATGTTCAAACTTACTCACTGTAAACCTTATTTTGTTTTTGCTTTCAACATGGTAGTCGTGGCGCGTTAAAGCCACCAATAATCATTTACAGCTCCCTGTATAGCTCAGAGACATCATCCGTGAACCGTATGTTATCGCAAGACAAACGGAATTTAGGTATTTATATTGATACCCACAGTATACTAAAGGTTAAGATTTTTGCCCGCAGCGGATAGACGGGTGAACGAGCTGAATTCACCCAGGATGTGGTGTTTTTTCAGCTCTATAGAATGAAGTTTTTCACGCCGAACGAGGAGATTACCTGTAAGGCAGCTCGGCCTGTAGAGGTGGCTACACCACCGGCTTAATCAATATCGAGCGGCTCTGGTGAGAGTATAACGCCGGTGCTGTCGGCATACAGATGATCCTCCGGCAGAAAGGTTACCCCACCAAAATTAACCGGCACATCAATATCACCAGTGCCCTGGCTGTCGGCATTCACCGGAATAGAATTAACCGCCAGAATACCGAGGTCAAAATCAGACAGGCTGTCGACTTCGCGAACACAGCCATAGCACACGATGCCTTCCCAATTATTTTCTACTGCCAACTGCGCAGATTCAGCATCAAACAACGCCCGGCGCAGCGAGCCACCACCGTCGATTAATAGTACTTTACCATCGCCCGGTTCGGTGAGCACCCGGTCGATTAATTCCCTGTCTTCAAAACACTTCACGGTGGTAATTTCTCCACCAAAGGAATATCGACCGCCATAACTGGTGAAAATGGGATCGACCACATCCACGTTATCGGCGAATAAATCACATAACTCAGAAGTGTTATAGTCCATGTTTGTACCCTGTTGGTAAGCTAGGTTTTCGGGTTTTAGCATAGCACTCTAACCGTGATAACGCCTAGCGCAGAAATTGATTTTACTCACAAAAAGTTTGATTTCGCTCTACCCTCCTGCCATTCCCCTCCGTTGTCACAAACCTTTAGTAAAACTGTCACTTGTGTTTCACGAACACTTTTTAACCTGATAGCGTTGATGAAAAGGAGCCGCGTGGGATGGGCCTGAAAAATTTAACCAAATACGATACTGCAATCTTTCACTGGTTGTACGATCTGACCAAGCACCGCGATTGCCGGGCTATTGTCTGGTTGTCACGCACCGGTGATGGTTACCTGTATTTTGTTATTGGCCTGCTGCTGATGTGCTTCGAACCTGAGCACGGTGAGATTTTTCTCTACACTGCACTGATGGCGTACGGCCTTGAGCTACCAATTTATGTGGTATTAAAAAAGGCGTTTAAACGTCCTCGCCCGTGCGACTTTCTGGCAAACCTGACCGCTCACGTAACGCCGTCTGATAAATTCAGCCTGCCGTCCGGTCACACCGCTGCGGCCTGGTTAATGGCTACTATCATCGCGTTTTACTACCCTTCTTTTGCACTGCTTGCCTACACCTGGGCGAGCCTGATTGGCTTGTCCCGCATATTGCTGGGCGTGCACTACCCTACAGATGTAATTGCTGGTGCCTTGCTGGGCCTCACCATTGCCCAACTGAGTCTGACTATACTGGTTTAACATGAAAATACTCTATGGCGTACAAGGTACCGGCAACGGTCACATTGCCCGTGCCCGGATTATGGCTGCGGCCATGGCTGAGCGTGATGATATTGACGTGGATTTTGTTTTTTCTGGTCGCGCGGCCGATGACTATTTCGACATGGAATGCTTTGGTGAGTATCGCACGTTCAGTGGTCTGACTTTTGCCACCCGCAAGGGGCAGGTTAGTCAGTGGGAAACGCTCAAAAATGCTAAACCATTGCAATTATACCGGGATATCCGGCAACTTGATGTGAGCGGTTACGACCTGTTGCTTAACGACTTTGAACCCGTCACTGCCTGGGCCGCACGGCGTCAGGGGCTCACCTCAATTTCGGTGAGTCATCAGGCGGCTTTCAGTCACGATATTCCCCGCGCCAGTGAGCATTTTACTGATAAGCTTATCATGCGCAGTTTTGCCCCCACAGATATTCAGTTAGGCGTACATTGGTTTCACTTTGAAAAACCCATAGTGCCACCGTTTATTACGGATAAACCAGCACCGCATCCGGCTAACAGCCACACCCTGGTATACCTGCCTTTTGAAGAACTCGACGATATTCAGTTGCTGCTGGAGCCACTTACCGAGCAGCACTTTGTGTGTTTTCATCCCAAGGTGAAACAACAACACATGCAGGGACATATTGAATGGCACCCGCCTTCAAAGCCGGGCTTCCGCCATGCCCTGCAACACTGTTCGGGCGTGATCAGCAACGGCGGTTTTGAACTGGCCAGTGAATCACTGCAACTGAAAAAGAAACTGCTGGTAAAACCCCTGAACGGCCAGTTTGAACAACTCTCCAACCTCAAAACCCTGATGTCACTAGGCCTTTGCCAGCCCCTTTACCAACTCGATACGGATACCGTGGAAGAGTGGTTACTGGAGCCTGCCAGCGAAGGGTTACAGTTCCCCGACGATCCAACCCCTATGCTCGACTGGATTGTGGCCGGCGACTGGCACAACACCAAACCACTGTGCGAAGCGCTGTGGAAACAGGTAAATTTTGGCCCAAAGACCCGCGAACGTTTGATGTCACTTGCATTTTAATCTCCCTCTGCGATGATATCGGCACTTTTTATTTGGGGAGTGAGTGCGTGGCAAAACGTGTTGCATTATTACTGGTGTTGTTACTGAGTATTTCGGCCTGTGGATACCGCGGCGCCTTGTATTTACCGGAGCAACCGCCGGCCAGTGATAGTGAACCTGCAGACGACTCGACTCCTGATACATCCGGAGATTCTCGCTAGTGGACTACTTCAGTTACAAAAACCAATCGCTGCACGCTGAAGACATTGACGTAAAAGCGCTGGCCGCCCAGTACGGCACCCCGTTATATGTGTATTCACGTGCCACCCTGGAGCGTCACTGGCACGCCTTTAACGATGCGCTGGGCGATCATCCCCACCTGATTTGTTACGCGGTAAAAGCCAACTCTAATATTGGTGTGCTGAGCGTACTGGCTAAACTGGGTTCGGGTTTCGATATCGTTTCAGGCGGCGAACTGGCCCGGGTTATTGAAGCCGGCGGCGACATGAGCAAGGTAGTCTTCTCCGGCGTGGGTAAAACGCCGGAAGAAATCGAGTTTGCCCTACAACAAGGTATTCACTGCTTTAACGTGGAATCGGAGCCGGAGCTCGAGCGTATTAATGCGGTAGCGGGTAAGCTGGGCAAAAAAGCGCCCATCTCGCTGCGTATTAACCCCGATGTTGATGCTAAAACTCACCCGTACATTTCTACCGGTTTAAAGGCCAATAAATTTGGCATTGCCCGTGAGCGTGCGGTAGAGGTATACAGTCTGGCTGCCAGTCTGGAACACCTTAATGTGGTAGGCATGGACTGCCATATTGGTTCACAGCTTACCGAAACCGGCCCTTTTGTGGATGCACTGGACCGCTTACTGGAACTGGTGGATGAACTGTCGGCCAAGGGCATTGAAATCAGCCATCTCGACGTTGGTGGTGGTCTGGGTGTTACCTATAAGGATGAAACACCGCCGCACCCGAAAGAGTACGCCAAAGCCATTGCAGCAAAAATGGCTGGTCGCGAGCACTTAACGCTGATCATGGAGCCGGGCCGCGCTATTGCCGCTAACGCCGGGATCATGCTCACCAAGGTAGAGTTTGTAAAAGAAGGTGAGGAAAAAAGCTTCGCCATTGTGGATGCGGCCATGAATGACCTCATTCGCCCTTCACTGTACTCAGCCTGGATGTCGATTATTCCGGTAGATGAAAACCCGGCCCATAAACCCCATGTGTATGATGTGGTTGGTCCGATTTGCGAAACCGGTGATTTCATTGGTAAAGACCGCGAACTGGCAATTGCTCCGGGCGATCTGTTGGCAGTACGTAGCGCCGGCGCTTATGGGTTTGTGATGGCTTCTAACTACAACACGCGCTGCCGCCCGGCAGAGTTGCTGGTAGATAAAAGCGATGTTCATGTGGTCAGAGAAAGAGAAAATCTAAAAGATCTCTGGAAAGGTGAGCATAAAGTTACGTAAACTAGAGCTATTCTTATAAGTCCTGTTGCGCTAAAACCCGTTGTTGTTAGTTGGGTTATTGTGATGAACACTGCATCACCTGCTTTGCCATAACAACACCGGGTACCTAAAAAAATAGTCAGCAACACTTAAATAAACAGGCCCAGGATGCTGGTGAACTTTTCTAAAATGCACGGTCTCGGCAATGACTTCATGGTTATTGATAATGTGACCCAAAATGTTTTTTTCTCGCCGGAAAAAATCCAGCAGCTTGCCGACCGCAATTTTGGTATTGGTTTCGATCAACTCCTGATGGTTGAGCCGCCATACGATCCTGATCAGGATTTTCACTACCGTATTTTTAATGCCGACGGCTCAGAAGTCTCGCAGTGCGGTAATGGCGCGCGTTGCTTTGCGCGCTTTGTAAAGCTCAAAGGCTTAATCAACCGCAACAAGATTCTGGTGAGCACCAAAGCCGGCAAGATGATCCTGTATCTCGAAAAGGACGGTCAGGTGACGGTAAACATGGGGGTACCAAACTTTACCCCGGCAGAGATTCCGTTAAAGGCCAACAAAGAAGAAAAAACTTATATTATTCGTGCCGACGATAGCACCCATTTTTGTGGTGCGGTCTCCATGGGTAATCCTCATTGCGTGCTGGAAGTTGATAACACCGACAGCGCCGATGTAGAAACTATCGGTCCGCAACTTGAGCGCCACGAACGCTTCCCTGAAGGGGTTAACGTGGGCTTTATGCAGGTATTGTCGGGTGAACATATTCGCCTCAGAGTGTTTGAACGTGGTGCCGGAGAAACCCTGGCATGTGGCAGCGGTGCATGCGCAGCAGTTGCAATAGGACAAATACAAGGTAAATTAGGGAAAGACGTTCGGGTGGATTTACCTGGCGGACGCTTACGCATCCGCTGGCAAGGGCCGGGAAGCCCATTAAAAATGACCGGACCGGCTGAGCATGTATACGACGGAACAATAAATATATGAATGAACTATCAGGTCAGGCCAATACAACACTGCAGTTTGATACCGACTTTCCTGAGGTAGGTGAGTTGACTGCCGAACAAGTAAGTCAGTACCTGGTCGAGAACCCTGATTTTTTTATTCAGCATCCGAGTATTTTAGAAGCGCTGCAAATCCCCCACCTGCAAAAAGGCAGCGTGTCGCTGGTAGAATTGCAAAGTGAGCAGCTGCGCAAAAAAGTGCGCCTGCTCAACTATAAACTCAGTCAGTTAATTAGCATTGCTAAGCAAAACGAAAAAATTTACCGCGCCTACGCCGATCTAAATCTGCGCCTGTTAACCTGCAAAGATGTGGGCGAAATGCTACTTAAACTGCAGGAAACCCTGCAGGATGAGCTGGGACTGGCGAGTGTCGAACTTAAGCTGTTTAAAGGCGCCAATGCGTTGCCAGAATTGCAGCAACGGTTGTTTATGGAAAAGCGTTTTAAACAGGGGCCGTACTTTTTTGGTCGTCTCAGTCAGCATGAAAAGCAACTGTTGTTTGGCAACGAAGTGGCTGAATCCGTAGCTTTAATCCTGCTTGGTGAGAGCCGCAATTTAGGCGTGCTGGCCGTTGGCAGCCGTAGCGCCGACCACTTTACCCCCGATATGGACACCCTGCTGCTAAACCAGCTACGCGAAGTGCTCAATGTTGTTCTGCCCGAGAAACTGCGTTACTGATGAGTGCATCGGCAGCCGACACTCCTGTATCGCTGGCGCCGGACTGCGAACACTGGCTGAGTAAGTTTATTGATTACCTGCGTTACGAACGCGGCCTGTCTGATCACACCATAAAGAATTACACCCGACAGCTTGAACAGATTGCGCTGAGTCTGGAGCTGGCGAGCTGGCAGCAACTGGACCAGGCAGCGGTAAAAAAAGCCGTCGCCATTGCCCGCAAACAAAACCTCGGCGCTCGCAGCACTGCGCTACGCTTATCGGCACTGCGCACATTTTGTAAATATCTGTTGCGCCAACAGATTATCGGCACCGATCCGGTAGAAGGCATTTCCGCCCCCAAAGCAGAGAAACCCCTGCCCAAGCAAATGTCGGTGGACGATATGTCTGCATTGCTGAATGAGTCGGATGATGAAGAGATTGTTATCCGCGACCAAGCCATGTTTGAACTCATGTACGGATGTGGTTTACGCCTCAGCGAGCTTACTTCATTGGAGCTTAAGCACATTACCAGTGGCCGTCAGTTACGCGTAACAGGTAAGGGCAACAAGCAACGCCTGCTGCCGATTGGCCGTAAAGCCTGGCAGGCCTTGCAGCGCTGGCTGGCCATTCGCAGTCATTGGGGCGCGGGCCTGGATGACGCAGTATTTATCAGCCGTCAGAAGCGACGGATATCCAATCGTCAGGTAGGTAACCGCCTCACGGAAATGGCGCGGCGGCAAACCCTCAACCAGCGCATTAACCCGCACAAATTGCGCCACTCTTTTGCTACCCATGTGTTGGAGTCGAGCAGTGATTTACGTGCAGTACAAGAGTTATTAGGCCACGCTAATCTGTCGACCACTCAGGTATACACTCATCTGGATTTTCAACATTTAGCCAAAGTGTATGATACAGCCCACCCTCGCGCCCGTAAGAAGAAAGATTAAACAGCCAGTCAGGAATTTTTGATGCAATGTTACCGCCCGGTTTCGCCGGTTAAAGCTATGACCTTTGATTTAGACGACACCTTGTACGATAACGAGCCTATCATTGCAGGCGCTACCCAGGCCCTGAACAATCGTATTGCCGAGCTCTACCCGGCCGCAGCCGCGCTACCACCAGTACAATGGGCCGCTATTAAACGCGACTTGATTAAAGGCAACCGGGGATTAGCTTCGGACATGGGCCGATTACGCTACGAAACCCTGTATCACGGACTGGCTGCAGAGAAGTTAGACGACGACCAGCGGCACCAGGCTGCACAATCGTTGTTTGATTATTTTTACCATGCCCGCAGCGACTTTGCTGTAAACGAAGAGGTCAGAGAGGTACTGGCTGCACTGGCCGCAAAAGTCCCGTTAATCGCTATAACCAATGGCAATGTGGACACGGTACAAATAGGTATTGATGAATTCTTTACCGCCACGTACCACGCCAGCCTGAGTCGCCCCAGCAAGCCCCACCGCCATATGTTTGATGAAGCGGCACAAACCTTAGGACTTGCGCCACACGAGATCCTTCATGTGGGCGACAACCTCGAAAAAGACGTACTTGGCGCACATCGGGCCGGCTTACAAACCGCCTGGATTGCAGTCAACCGCCCCATGGATCTGCGTCAGGAAGACGTAAGCGTGTTACCCAGTGTTCATCTGCACAGCCTGGCGGAATTACTGTGGTTTGTTGCCTGACAACATCTCACCCCAACCAAGACTAATTGGAAGCTACCATGCAGATCATTCAACACAGCGAAGACCTGATCACAGCCACCGGCACCATGCGCAACTATATTTATCGCCCGGCCAGTGAGCAACGCTATCCGGCCATCGTGTTTTACTCTGAAATATTTCAGCACACCGCGCCCATCGCTCGCTCGGCAGCGATCATGGCAAGCCACGGTTTTGTGGTTATCGTGCCGGAAGTCTTTCACGAACTGAATCCCATAGGTACGGTACTTGGCTATGATGACGAGGGCAAAGACAAAGGCAATAACGACAAATGGCAAAAGCCGTTAACCAGTTACGACACAGACCTCGATGCCATTATCGAGCACTGCAAAGCCGCGCCCTATTGCACCGGCGCCGTAGGGGCAATGGGCGTTTGCCTTGGCGGTCATTTGGCTTACCGGGCCGCGATCAATCCGGCGGTGGCGAGTGCCTTTTGCCTGTATGCTACAGACATCCACAGCAATACCCTGCCTGCCAGTAATGAAGACCAGAGCTTCAATCGCATGGCTGATATTCAGGGCGAAGTGTACTTTGTGTGGGGCAAACAAGACCCTCACGTGCCAGTTGAAGGTCGTTTGAAGATTTATCAGCAATGCCTGGCCAGCGGCCTAAATTACCAGTGGCAGGAAGTCAATGCCGTGCACGCCTTTATGCGCGATGAAGGCGAGCGCTATGACGGCGCACTGGCATTACAGATGTATCAGCAAGCCGTGCAGTTTTTTCAGCGTACGTTAGTTAACTAAGCTGCTCATTTGAGTGATCTGGTAAAGGCGAGCCCGGAGGGGGAATCAGACCCAGGCTCCGAAGTTATTCCTAAAAACACCAACCTGTTGAGGGGCTCCCGGATATAGCGTTGCTATTCCGGGGTTCTAAAACGCTGCCAGGCAATTTTTAAACAACTTGGTAGGGGCGATCCCGGATGGCGCAATGCGCCTCCGGGATTTTATAACGCTCGGGCGTTTTAAAACATTGCGTTGGCGAGGGATTTTTGTACGCCCTGGGCGGTCTCTGATTTCAGTTCAAACTCAAGCGGTGTGGATTGCCCTGAAACATAGATTTTAAGTTCAGCGTCCAGGTCGAAATGACCAGCAGTTTCTACCTTAAACTGAGTGATCGCTTTATAGGGAATGGAGTGGTAGTCCACTTTGCGACCGGTCATGCCCTGCTTGTCGATAAACATAAACCGGTTACTGGTAAAGACAATTAAATCCCTAACCAGTTTGTAAGCACTTACCACCCTTTCACTGTCGCCCAGTATTGGTGCTAGCTCTTCCTGAACTTCAGCGACATCTACTTCACTGGCATTGCCCATGAGTGCATCAAGTAACCCCATGATGATCTCCGTTTTGTGATTAATTAGAATTTTACCTTAGCACACCTTTTTAGAAATTCAGCCTCCCGGGCATGACTCGGCGACAGAAAATTTCACATTCACGACGAAGTTGCCGCTAAATTAGACAGCCAAATGGATTTACCATTTTTCTCGACGCACAAGATGGTAAGCTAGAAGCAAATAGCTAAAGGATAAATTAATGGAAAGCACTGCGCCGCAAGTAAGCTTCGATGATGTTCATCAGGCATCCTTACGTTTGATTGGCAAAGTTACTCGTACGCCGCTAATCGAATCGAGTCGGCTTAATCAATGGCTGGGGCAGCGTATCCTGTTTAAAGCTGAATGCTTTCAAACCACCGGCGCATTTAAGCTGCGCGGCGCCACTAACTTTATTGCGAGTTTGCAGGAGCAGGGCAATATTCCTCGCCATATCGTAGCAAATAGCTCCGGCAACCATGCTCAGGCTGTAGCCTATGCCGCTTCACAGGCGGGTATACCGGTAACGATTTTTTCTACAGAGAACATCTCCGAGGTAAAAGCAGCGGCAACCGAGGATTATGGCGCAGAGCTGCGCCTGTACGCCACCCGCCCGGAAGCCGACGAAGCGGTAAAACAAGCAGCAAAGCAAGAAGGCGTAGTATGGATCCCGCCATTTAATCATCCGTTGATTGTGGCCGGTCAAGGCACCGCTACCCTTGAGGCTATTCAGGATGCCGACCACGTAGATGCCGTATTTGCCCCCTGTGGCGGTGGCGGTCTGCTAAGCGGCAGTTTACTGGCAACCCGCCATCTGGCTCCCCATGCCAAAGTGATTGGTGCAGAGCCGCTGCTGGCTAACGATGCAGCACGCTCGTTACAGTCTGGCGTCATAGAATCCCTCAGCGGGCCGGTTTCAACCTTAGCTGATGGCGCTGCAACGCCCTCAGTAGGTGATGTAACCTTCCCGATATTGCAACAACTCGACGACTTTTACGAAGTCAACGAGCAGCAAATAGCTTACTGGACCCAGTGGTTACAGCATTTGCTAAAATTACACGTAGAGCCCACCAGCGCCATGAGTATGGCGGCCGTTGCCGCGTGGGCAGTGACTTCGCCCAAAGGGCAAACCGCAGTGGTTATCCTTTCTGGTGGCAATATCAGTAAAGCCACCATGACGAAAGTCTGGGATACTGATTATTTACTCCAGCCACCTATCATTGAATAACAGCAAACTGAATAACACTATGCATAAAAAATCATTGCTCACACTCTCTGCTTCGCTGCTCCTTTCTATAGGCTTTAGCGTGTCGCTTAGCGCCGCCACGCTGATCACCAATGTGAAAGGCTACACCCTCAACGAACAAGGTAAACTTATCCAGTTCAAGCGCATGCTGGTTGATGACACGGGTAAGGTAGTCAGCCTGGATCCTAAAAATGTACCGAACAATACAGACAGACTGGACGGCCACGACAAGGTACTGCTACCGGGCCTGATTGATGCTCACGGGCACTTACTGGGCCTGGGCGGTAATCTGCTGGAAGTCGACCTGCGCGAAAGTGGTACCATGCAGGAAGCGGCACAGTGGGTAGCCCAATACGCTATGGGCCATGCCGATCAGGAATGGATTATGGGGCGTGGCTGGAATCAGGAACTCTGGAGCGACCGCTCTTTTCCCAATGCAGAAGTACTCGATGATGTCATCAGCAATAAGCCAGTATGGCTAACCCGGGTCGATGGTCATGCTGCCTGGGTAAACACAAAAGCGCTGGAACTGGCAGGCATCACCAACGACACCCCTGATCCTGCCGGCGGCCAGATTATTCGTGATGAAAACGGCCAGGCCACCGGCGTACTGATTGATAACGCCATGGACCTGGTTGCCGAGGTTATGCCCAAGCAAAGCAGCAAGCTATACCAGGCACAGTTAAATGCTGCAGGTGAGCACTTACTATCGGTAGGTATTACTGCCATGCATGATGCGGGCATTGGCCATCATGTGTACGATTTTTATCTGGCACGGGCCGCCGAGCAAAACCTGCCGGTGCGCATTTACGCTATGTTAAGCGCGACCGATCCTACCCTGCCAGATATGCTGGATACCGGCATTATACGCAGCAGCGACGACTTCCTTTTTATTCGCAGTGTTAAAGCCTATGGCGACGGCGCATTAGGCAGCCGTGGTGCAGCACTGATTAAGCCTTACAGCGACGCGCCTCACCAGCACGGCTTACTGCTCACACAACCGGAAGACTTTCCAAAAATCTTCCAACAGGTGTTGGGCGCAGGCTTTCAGCTGAATTTTCACGCCATCGGTGACCGTGCCAATCAAATGGTACTGGATGAATTCGAGCGCACCTTCAGCTCCACAGGAGGTCAGGAACTGCGAAACCGCGTAGAGCATGCCCAGGTCATTGCGGTAGAAGATTTATCACGATTTGCCGAGTTGAAGGTTTTACCCTCTATGCAGCCAACCCACGCGACCAGTGATAAAAACATGGCCGAAGATCGCTTAGGCAAAGACCGTATGGAAGGCGCTTATGCGTGGAAGACCCTAATAGATAGTGGTATTCCGTTACCTCTGGGCTCAGACTTTCCGGTAGAACTGGCCAATCCGTTTTATGGCCTGCACGCAGCGGTTACCCGTCAGGACAGAAACAACCAACCCGTGGCTGGCTGGTATCCGGAACAGGCGTTAACCATAGAACAAGCGTTTAAAGGCTTCACGCTGGATGCCGCCTACGCCGCCCATATGGAAGACGCCCTGGGCACATTAACACCAGGCAAATGGGCCGATTTCATTCTGGTTGATCAGGATATTTTTGCAGTGCCAGCCCAGGACATCTGGAAAACCAAGGTCATTCAAACCTGGGTGGCCGGTGAGAAAGTGTTCGACGCAAACACCTCTGCCGAATAATCTTTAAAGGCCTGCGGCCTCTTTGGCCGCAGGCTTCTCGAATTCAACGCAGCACTTCATATCAATCTTTTCTTCGTACTCTGCCACTTGCTAATAATGATAGCGACATGAAATAACCGTAACGGCTGTATCATCCACGGCGTACACCAATCGATTGGTATCATCTATTCTTCGAGACCAAAAGCCTGAAAGATTTTCTTTCAGGGGCTCCGGTTTTCCGATACCGTCAAAGGGTGAACGCAAGACCTCATTAATTAGTTTATTGGTACGTTTTAACGTTTTTTTGTCTTGAGTCTGCCAATAAATGTAACTATTCCAAGCTTCATCAGTCCATGATAACAGCCGTTTAGTCATCAATAAGTTCTCGCTGAGTCGTTTTGGCAGCTTTAAACTGTTCAATGGAACGATTTAAGTGCTCAGCGTTAGCCGGCGAACGAAGCAAATGAACGGTCTCCATAAGGCTGTTGTAGTAGTCCAGTGACATGACAACTGCGTTTTCTGAGTCACGACGAGTGATGACCGTTGTATCAGCATCGTTAATCACACGATCCAAAACGGCTTTAAGACTATTTCGGGCTTCCGAAAAAGAAACAATTTTCATATCGCACCTCACTTGTACATTATATAGGACAAGTTTAGCCCGAAAACCCAAACATGTACAAGATATAGTACATTTACTTGCTGCGGTAGTTAACAGCCTGAATGAAGGAGTGCCGATGACCTAATTTAAATATACGGAAGTGTTTCAGCGACAGCAGTTGATACTGTCCCTCCCTGCATAGCAATAAATAGAGTGCTATTTATGCCCGTCTGTTACCGGTTTATTTCGCCACAACAACCAGCGCGGGAAGCCAACTAAAAAGCAAACAAAAGTCACGTATCCCAATATGCTCACCATGGGGCTATACAAGGCGTAGCTGAGCACCTGGGCTTGTGCAGGGTTGCCTGGTGAATATACAACAGTCAGGCTATCACCTTCTTCGATTAAACCTATACCAGCATAAATATGAGCATTGGCGTATATTCGATAGGTCTTACCTGCAACCTGATACTGAACCGTAATCTCATGTAACTCAGATTCCCGGGGAGAGCCAGTCCCCCGAATTTGCTCAATATAAACCTGCTTATCCACCACAGTACCACTGGCGGAGTTACCATTGATAAAACCGGTAAGCACACTGCCGCTTAACAGCAATATGATAAACAAGCAAAGCCAACCGGTTGCCAGGGTATATTTGAGGTATTTTCTTTTTTGGGCTGTACTCAATATCGTAACCTCCCTGAGTGGTACCGGACTGATCTGACCGGAAATCCCACAATGCGATGATGAAATACTGTATAGTGATCGCCGTTTTTTAGCTAACAGGAATCAATATGTCTTTAAGTGTAAACAGCTATTTCGACGATAACGTTAAATCTATCGCTTTTGAATCAGCCAACGGCCCGTGTACTTCAGGGGTGATGCTGCCTGGTGAATATGTATTCTCTACCAGTAAAGATGAATTGATGAAAGTGGTTGAAGGTGAGCTGGTAGTAAAATTGCCTGGCGCGGAAGAATTTTTATCATTTAAAACCGGTAGCGAATTTAATGTCGCAGCGAATCAGTCGTTCGATGTTAAAGTTAGCATCACTACTGCTTACCTGTGCTTCTATAGCTAAGGCTAAGTTTATTCAGCGAGCCATCAACAGAATGGCTCGCTTATCTAGCGTGTTAAGGCCGGAAAATCTGACGATTCTCAAACCGGCAGACAGTCCTTTCAACCTCAGATATCACGCCTGATTCATCACTTGTCCAGATAATTTCATTTTGGCAGACTTTTACGGTATGGAAGACATAAATATAATCTCTTAACCAATTATCACGGCCTAAAAAGCCAGGTGGGCCATAAGCATACTCGCCATCCAAGTCACTGCCGTAAGCAAGGTAGTCGCCGGCAACTAAGTTGAAATCATCATCTACTTCAACATTAATCCATCCCAGTGTTTCACCTTCCGGCGACACAAAACGAAAATAAAAAGGCGCTTGCGCTTTCTTAACGACATCGAGGATAAGAGAAACGAGAGATGGCGCAGAAGGAGAACGAGAGGTCAAATCCAACCCGGATACCCAGGTAGTAATGCCATCAGTAACGACCTGTGTGAAGAATGTAGCCGTCATACCTGTATGGGCAATATAACGATTAAAATCCGCCCGACCACATTCACTGTAAACGCAGGTTCTCGTTGTAATATCAACACTGACTTTGCCCGGCTCGACACCAGTAATCACCGACCTGACCTTCTCACCATCCTCATAAGTAGCAGTCAGAGCAACACGGTATTCCATTCTTACCTTGGTTTGAAAAGTAGGGTCACTCAATTCGGGAATAGTAAATTGATCAAATCTGACTTCCGTTTCCTCGATAGTACAAAGACTACCAGGATCAAAACAGCGATCGGGGTTAGCACCATATGTATAAAAAGAAAAAAAGAGAAGAAGCAAAGTTACGCACTTTGCGAAGATTGAAGCCATAAACAGTCCTTTTGTTTAATCAGCAAAAGTCATCACAACGGATAACGACAAATATGAGGAAAACCAAACGGGCGCTTGTTTCTTCATAAACCAAAACGCCCGTTCAAATTGAAGTTACCAGATTAATCCATAAAAAAACAATGACTTGGAAATTTAGTTCCCGAGGTTCAGTAAAGTGTTTTAATCCACTTTTCTTCGGTTATGAAACTCCAGTCCCACTTAGCATATTGTTCAGGTAAACCTTTTGCTACCGCTTGCTCTGCCGATAACCCGGCTGACTTTTGGTCTTCCACCCAGGTTTTGGTGGCTTTGATCATCGCCAGAAAGTTCTCATAATCGACTTTGTTAGCCAGCGGGCCATGGCCGGGGATGATTTTAGTTTTGCCATCGATTTTTCCCAGCAGGGTTTCAACCGCCTTGATGTACCCCTCTACGGTACCGCCAGCACCTAAGTCGATATAGGGGAAACGTTCGTTAAAGAACAGGTCGCCGGTATGTAACACGTTGGCCTCTTCAAACCACACCACACTGTCGCCGTCGGTGTGGCCGTTAGCTAAGTGAAACACAGTGAGGGTCTCATCGTTGAAGTGAATTTTTATACCGTCTTCAAAAGTCACTACCGGTAAGGCAGCTTTGCCGATGGAGTCATCATTAGCCAGGCGGATACGCACGTTTTCGTGGGCAAAGATGGTGGCCCCTTTATTATCATGAAAAAACGCATTACTACCGGTATGGTCGCCATGATAATGGGTGTTTATCACATAACTTGGTGAGTCGGTTGCCAGATCGCCCAGCGCAGCACTGATCTTGGGCGCCAGCGGTGCAAACTGGTCGTCGATGATCAGTACGCCATCGTCTCCGGCAGATACGCCGATATTGCCGCCAGCGCCTTGTAGCATATAAGCGCTACCGTTTAATGGCGCGACACTAATAGACACATCGGCAAAACGGTCCTGAGCTGCACTCTGTGATGCACAAAATAACAGAGCCGCCCCAAGCGTGCTGGAAATAAGTGTTTTCATTTTATTTGGTTACCTGTCGTTAGCGTATAGTGGATGGCTAAAATTTCATTCTGCCATTTATAGGCTGTTACAGACAAATAGGTTCACTCCTGGGGCCGGATTGCCCTTTATGAAGTGGTTTCGACAGCCTTTTCACCTAAAAAGCGAAAGCGCTCTACGCTGCGGCCGTTTACTTTTACTTCCTCAGTGAACATGGAAAGCGGTCTTACCCACAAGCCTCTTTCACCATAGAGGGGACGGTAAACCACCAGGAGGGTTTCATCTTCTGAGTGGGTTGCCACACCAATGACTTCGTAATTGCTACCTTTGTAATGTTGGTAAATTCCCGGGCTTATCATTAAATACTTCCTTTAGGTGATGCGCACAGTCAGTTTGTAAGTCTAGTTCAGGATCCTTTGCTCTGCGAACTCATCGGCGCAGTTAATTGCCGGCAGATTTAAGACTCCTCAAACGGTAAATCCAACTGCTTGTTTTCGTCTTTCTCTGCCAGGCCTACCTGTAAGCCTACCAGTCTTATACCCCGCCCATTGCTGCGCTGATACGCTTCCTGCAACAAGGGTTTAAAAGCACTGCGGTGAACACTGGGATAGCGGTGTTCTGCTGATGTCAGCTGAAAATCGCTAAACTTGAGCTTTACGCCCAGTGTCCGAATATTAGGAGGCCGGCCACCATTGTGCTTTTGCTGATGGGCGGTGAGTCTTTCCTGCAGCGTAGTATACAACTTATCGATAATTTCATCACACGCCTCTACCGTCTGAATATCTTCGCTTAACGTACGCTCCACGCCAACCGACTTGCGTACCCGGTTGATCTGCACCGGTCGCTCATCGATGCCATGGGCTCTGTCCCAGATAACCTGACCAAACTTGCCAAAGCGCTTTTGCAACTCCGTCATTGGGTACGCTCTTACATCTGCACAGGTATGCAAACCCAGCTGATTGAGCTTTTGCACGGTGACCTGGCCAACCCCGGGGATCTTTTTAAGCGACATAGCTTTAACAAATTCGTCCAGTTGGTCTGGTGTTACCACACACAGGCCATTCGGTTTGTTTTCGTCGCTGGCAACCTTAGCAACAAACTTGCAGGGCGCTACACCGGCTGATGCCGTGAGGTTGAGTTCGCTGGCAATACGCTGACGAATTTCTTCGGCAATGCGGGTAGCACTGCCCTGAAACAACGACGAGCCGGTAACATCCAGATAGGCTTCATCCAAAGACAAGGGTTCAATCAGGTCAGTGTAATCAGCAAATATAGCTCGTATCTTTTGTGACTCTTCCTGATAAACGGCCATGCGCCCTTTGACCAGTTTTAAATTGGGACACAGTTTTAAGGCATAGGCCGACGCCATGGCAGAGCGCACACCAAATTTACGTGCCGGGTAATTGCAGGTAGCTATCACCCCACGGCGCTCGCTGCTGCCACCAATAGCAATAGGAATATTACGCAGCGACGGGTTGTCCCGCATTTCTACTGCTGCGTAAAAGCAATCCATATCCACATGTATTATCTTGCGCATGCCAGCTTCTTAATTTCAGCCTGTTTGGGCAACCGTTTACGTTGGGTCCTCATGGTTATGAGATAATACTGTATATTTAACCAGCCATCCAGTTTCACTTGCTGCTTTTGGCCTGTCTGCGTTTGGCATCTACGACTAATAGCGCATATATCCTTGTAAACAGCTTGTTAACATCAATTCACCACCTGACGAATTTGTTTAGTACTTTAGACTAGCTACAGACCAAGACCTGCGTACAAGACAACGTTAACATTCTGATTATTCGTGTAAAAACTGACAACACATTTGTAAATACAGAGATAACAAATAAACAATCAATTAACAAATAAGGCATTTTATTTTCTCTAGGATGGTGATTCATCCGATTCTCATTACCTTATTTGGAGTCAGTACAAATGAGTAACAGTACAACCGTGGACGGCAAGGCTGATTTGTCCGGGACAGCCTCATCGCCGCAGTCTTCAGATTACAGCAAAAAACATAAACCCAGCTCCGCCTTTAACAGCAGGGATGAGTACCTGGAGCATGAACTGCAGATCATGTCACCACGGCGCTGGCGACCTAACCTACCCTTTCGAGACTACCGGTTCGAGTGGGAAGACACCATTCCGGCAATGGCCGGCACTATCGGTAAGGTTGTTATGGTGGGCGCGATTGCGGCGACCTTTGCCGGCCCTTTAGGACTGGGAGACGGCTTCGTACTGGAGAATGTGCGCTACGAGCTTATCCTGGTCGCTTTCTTTATTGTGCTATTTTCCGGGTTTATCCTGCCCACTGCAAACTTAGCAGGCACGCATGGGCCATTAATACCACTTATTCCAATTGTAGTCGCAGCAGGCGGCCACCCCATGGCGTTTGGCCTGCTGATTGGCGTGTTTGGATTCTTACTCGCGGTTAGCAAAGGTGGCAGTCTGCTTGCTCGGCTCACCAGTAAAGGGGTGTGCGGTGGCCTATTACTGTACCTTGGCTTTATTGGTACTACCTCCCAGGTAAAGAAACTATTTGCCTGGGCAGAAGGCATCGATATGGCCCATATCGCCTTTATTGTTATTGCCTGTACCATTGTGCTCTATGCTTTGCTGGAGCACTGGAAAAAGCGCTGGTTAGCCGTTCCCTTAAGTTGCCTGCTGGGTGGCGGTTTGGCCTTTTTACTGGGCGCACCGTTTGAGTTTAACACCGCACCAGGATTTCCGAATATGAGCCCTTCCTACTGGTGGGGTGAGAATACCGGCTGGATGCTCGGCTTACCCACCTTTGAAAGCTTTGTTGTGGTATTACCATTTGCCGTGCTGGCAGTAGCTATGTGGTCACCGGATTTTCTCGGTCATCAGGTGTTTCAAAAAATCAGCTATCCGGCAAAAACCGAAAAGGTTCAAATGAATATCGACGATACTATGGTCAGCGCTTCAGCCCGGCAAATGGTGGGCTCTGTGATGGGCGGGGCTAACTTTACCTCCTCCTGGGGCACTTACATTGTGCCAGCCGCCATTGCCAAACGTCCTATTCCTGCAGGCGCGTTGTTAACTGCATTGTTCTGCGTGATTGCCGGCATCTGGGGTTACCCTATGGATTTGGCTATCTGGGAGCCTGTGCTGTGTGTGGCATTGATAGTGGGGGTATTCATTCCGCTGTTAGAAGCCGGTATGGAAATGACCCGTGAAGGAAAAACCACTCAGTCAGCGGCTATTGTGGTTTTCTCATCGGCATTGGTTAATCCGGCCTTTGGTTGGTCACTCACTATGCTGTTGGATAACCTTGGCCTCATCGGCTGTAAAGAGCGTAGTGCAGAACTCTCCAGCATGAGCCGTTGGATTGTGCCCGGCATCATGTTTGGCGTGCTCACTACCGTGATGGCCTTGGTAGGGTTGCTGCCAGGTCTGCCAGCCATATTACCCGGTTTTTAATCAGGGTAGCGATTAACTAACCAAACACAAAAAAGCCCCGCTCAGCATTCACTGGCGGGGCTTTTTAATATCTTACTTTTAGATAATGCGGTCTTTATCCCACTCTTTTAACTTTTCCTGGCGAGCTTGTTCTTTTTCCATACGAGCCTTTTTACGGTCACAGGGCTCCGGACAATCGCAGGCTTTTTCGATGCCCAGGGCACCTAAACCGCCACAGCTACCCGAGATACTTTTCTTTTGCATGATGTAGCCAATTGCCATGGCGCTCACCATCACTAGAAAGAAAGCAAAAGCTAATATAAAAGTACTCATTGTTTAACCAACCTCAGCGCTTAGCGCATTAATAAACCGTTACCAGCTCTGCAAAAGCCGGACTGGTATATTCTTCAAAATCCTTGTCTTTACGACGGATAATAAATACTGCAATGTCATTGGCTTCGGCCACTTCGATGGCATCTTCCCATCCCATAACATTAAATGCGGTGGCCAGGCCGTCTGCCGTCATTGACGATGAGTGAACTACCGTTACCGCTACCGTATTGTGTTGAATAGGCTTACCGGTACGCGGATCAATAAGATGTGAATAGCGCGTACCATCCTGTTCATAGTAGTTACGATAATCGCCCGATGTGGCAATGGCGTTTTCACCTATCGATACCACTTTTTGCACCGCACGTTGATTCGACACCGGCTTTTCAATGGCTATCAGCCAGGGTGAGCCGTCCCCTTTCTCGCCTTTAACGCGCATTTCACCACCAATCTCTACCAGATAGTTATGAATGCCATTTTCTTCCAGCAGGTCAGCGACTACGTCCACACCATAACCTTTGGCTATGGTCGACAAATCAACATACAGCTGTGGGTGGCCTTTCACCAGCGCGTTGCCTTGCACCTGTAATTTATCCAGGCCAACATACTCTCTGACTGCTGCAACCTCCTCTTCGCTGGGGATGGTTTCAGGACGCATGGTTGGCCCGAACCCCCAAAGATTTACCAGCGGGCCTACGGTAACGTCGAGTACGCCGTTGCTCAGCTCTCCTAACCTTAGCGCTTCGTTTACTACCAGTAAGGTTTCATCTGATACCGCAAACGGCTCAGCAAAGCGATACTGATTAAAACGGGATAGCTCCGAGGTTGGATCGTAGGTCGACATTAACTTGTTAACCTGTACCAGTCGCTTATCAATAGCGCTTTTAATGGTGGCTTCATCCACACCAGCCACTTCCGGAAACTTCACATTGTAGGTCGTCCCCATTGTCTGACCTAAAACATGCTCAACTTTTACCACCGGCTGCCTGGAGCAGGCAGTCATTAATAAGACCACCATAACCAGCAAAAATTTCATTTGTGTCACGTTCGTCCCCTTTGGACACTACTGCTAAATCAGCTTAATTATACAGGCATAATAAAAAAGGGGCTAACAGCCCCTTTTATTATTTTACCCTAATGGCTTACTTAGCCACCGAAGTCATCCAGCAGGATGTTTTCGTCTTCTACGCCTAGGTCTTTCAACATGTTGATAACCGCAGCGTTCATCATAGGTGGTCCACACATGTAGAACTCACAATCTTCTGGTGCAGGGTGGTCTTTCAGGTAGTTTTCCAGCAATACATTATGGATGAAACCTGTGTAACCGTCCCAGTTGTCTTCTGGCTGAGGATCAGACAGTGCAACGTGCCATTCGAAGTTGTCGTTCTCTTCCTGCAGCATATCGAAATCTTCTACATAGAACATCTCGCGCAGTGAACGGGCACCGTACCAGAAGCTGATCTTACGGTCAGTCTTAATACGACGCAGTTGGTCGAAGATATGTGAACGCATAGGCGCCATACCAGCACCACCACCAACGAATACCATTTCTGCATCAGTATCTTTAGCGAAGAACTCACCAAATGGACCAGAGATAGTCGCTTTATCACCTTCCTTCAGGCTCCAGATGTACGATGACATCTTACCAGCTGGCAGGCTCAGATTGTTAGGCGGCGGAGAAGCAATACGCACGTTAAGCATAATAATGCCTTCTTCTTCCGGATAGTTCGCCATTGAGTAAGCACGAATGGTTTCTTCGTCTACTTTTGACTCGATATCGAAGAAGCCAAAGCGCTCCCAGTCGCCACGATACTCTTCTGGTACATCAAAGTCTTTGTACTTAACGTGATGCGGTGGAGCTTCGATCTGAATGTAACCACCAGCACGGAAAGGTACGCTTTCGCCATTAGGAATCTTAAGCTTAAGCTCTTTGATGAAGGTTGCTTTGTTATCGTTAGAGATAACTTCACAATCCCACTTCTTAATACCAAAGATTTCTTCTTCAAGCTCGATTTTCATGTCTTGCTTAACCGATACCTGGCAAGACAGACGACAGCCTTCACGGGCTTCACGCTTAGTGATATGGTCAAGTTCGGTAGGCAGAATTTCACCACCACCTTCTTTTACATCCACCCGGCACTGGCCGCATGAACCACCACCACCACAAGCAGAGGATACGAAGATACCCGCATCGGCTAAGGCACCCAGCAGTTTGCCGCCTGGTGCGGTTTTGATGTCTTTTTCAGGATCATCATTGATTCTGATAGTGACGTCGCCTGATGGTACCAGTTTCGACTTGGCAAACATGATGATGAATACCAGCGCCAGTACGATGACGATAAACATCCCTACGCCAAGAAAAATTTCGATTTGATTCATAGTTTCTGCTCCCTAGCGTCGATTACAGCTGTACACCAGTGAAGGACTGGAAACCCAGCGCCATCAGACCAGCAATCATGAAAAC
>Ga0213831_1000390_pt1 | contig 32811 bp, 30 predicted proteins | sample SWATP12_FD_163421 | JGI IMG/M metagenome (GOLD analysis project Ga0213831, IMG submission 163421) | Coastal seawater microbial communities from Marineland, Florida, United States - SWA TP1 #2 | ecosystem: Environmental > Aquatic > Marine > Coastal | place: USA: Florida | collected 2016-08-06 | reverse complement strand
ATACAGAGGGCCCATGTTTAGGATAAACCGGGAAAACCTGCGCAACAGCCACGAGGGCCCCTGGCTACTGCTCGACATTATTATGTTGGGGCTGTTGCTGCTGAACCTGCTGTTTTTACTGTTTGATGGCCTGTATAACACTGCCTTTATTCGCGATAGCCTGAGTGCCTGGTCGCCGGAGTTTGTTAACTTCTACGACCCTATCCACAAAAACTTCATTCTGGTCGATCTGGTTTTTATTACCATCTTCTTAACTGAGTTTTTCGTGCGCTGGATAGTTGCCATTAAGACCGAAGAATACCTGCGCTGGTACTTCTTTCCGTTTTTACGCTGGTACGATTTAGTCGGCTGTATCCCCTTAGGTGGAACCCGCATATTCCGCTTTCTGCGGATATTTTCCATTCTGTACCGGTTACACAAGAACCAGATTATCGACCTCAACGACACCGGCATCTATCGGTTCTTTTCGTTTTATTACGATGTGTTTGTAGAAGAGTTAAGCGACCGGATTGTAGTGAAAGTCCTCACCGATGCGCAACAGGACATAGCTGCCGGCTCACCGCTCATCGACGATATCACCCAAAACGTATTAGCGCCAAGACGGCCGGTGATTAGCTCCTGGATGTCTAACATCGTTAACCACCTGGGGCAGTCTATTAACGACAGTAAACATGGCGATGTGATCCGCCGGCACGTGAAAGAAAGTGTGGGTAAAGCTGTGCGTGAAAACGCCCAGGTATCAACGCTTTCTTATGTGCCCGTGGTTGGCCGCACCATTGAAAATACATTGGAAAACGCGGTAACAGACATTGTTACTGCCTCTGTTGTTAACCTGCTTACCGACCTTGAAGCCAGAGACATTGAGGAGTTTGTCAGCTCCGGCCTGAAAGACTTTACGCCGGAAGAACAAAACCTGGACAAAGAGTTTTTACTGGTGGTGAATGAATGTATCGAAGCCATCAAAGGGCATGTTTCGCAGCAGCGCTGGAAATCACAACTGATTGAGAAACAGCAACAAAAGAAAGCGGCAAAAATGAAACCCGTAGTGGACGATAGCGATGTTAAACAACCTTGAACTTAAAGTGCCGCCGGTTATCGTGTTTCTTGCTGCGCTGGCCCTCACCTGGTATTGCGCTTCCCTGAATGTAATGCCACTGCCTCATCCTCTGCACCCCTTCGGTTTTGTGTTATTTGTGGCCGGCGGATTAATTGGTGTGGCAGGCGTAGTGGCGTTCAGACAGCAGAGGACCACTGTAAATCCCCACCGACCACAAAATGCCAGTACACTGGTGGATGGCGGTATTTTTGCCTATACCCGCAACCCCATGTATCTGGGTTTAGTAGTGGGTGTAATCGGCGCTGCATTTATTGTGCGTGATGCCAGTGGATTGGTATTTGCGGTGCTTACGATGGCGTATTTGCAGCGCTTTCAGATCATCCCGGAAGAACGCTTTATGATTGAGCTGTTTGGTGACGAATTTACCGCCTACTGTGAGCGTACTAAACGCTGGTACGGGCGCCATTAGGCCATCGCCACACTGGCTGGCGCCATTTCCATCAGTATCTTCCCAAGTACCGCCACACTTCGCTCACGGGTAGTCTGGTCGCGATCGATGTAATTAAACCGCAAACAGTTGCGGTACTTGCCGGTGGCGGAGAACATCTGCCCGGGCGCCAGGATTATCCCTTGTTGTTTGGCCAGTTCTGCCAGCCTGGCCGCATCATAGCCCTCGGGTAACTCAACCCACAAAATAAAACCGCCTTCCGGAAAACTTACCCGAGTGTTTGCCGGAAAGTGCGCCTCGATGCCTTTGAGCATCACATCCCTGGCTTTGCGGTAAGACTGTCGCATCGCCCGTAAATGCCTGTCGTAACCGCCCTGACGGATAAAATTACCAATCGCCAGTTGCGGCAACGTAGGGCACATGGAGCTACTGACATATTTAATGTGGGTCACTTTATCCCTGTATCGCCCCGGCGCAATCCAGCCAACTCTGAAGCCCGGTGCCAGGGTTTTCGAAAAAGAAGAACACAACAATACCCGGCCATCTTCGTCAAAGGACTTAATGGTTTTGGGTCGCGGGTATTCAAAGGCGATATCACCGTAAATATCATCTTCGATTATCGCTATATCGTATTCCCGCGCCAGTTGATACAGCGCCTGCTTTTTAGCCAAGGGCATCACGTAGCCCTGCGGGTTATTCACCGTTGGCGTGACTAAAATGGCTCTAACCGGCCATTGATCCATGGCCAGCCTGAGCGCCTCAATACTCATACCATCACGAGAGTCAGTAGGGATTTCCAGCGCTTTTAAGTTAGCCGCTTTAATGGCCTGCATGGCTCCGTAAAAGCCCGGGGATTCCACCGCTATCACATCCCCGCTTTGTGCAACCGCTCTTAAGCAAACCGACAGTGCTTCCTGACAACCAGAGGTGACGACAAAGTCTTCTGCATCGAGCTGGCATCCGGTGGTGGCGGTAAGCCGCGCCAGTTGCTCACGAAGGCCGAGTTCGCCCTGCACATGGCCATAAGACATGCCATCCTGCGGACGATGGCGGTTAAGTTCGTAGATATTTTTCAGCAGTGGTTTCAGAGTCGATGAACTCATATCCGGCATGGCATGCTGAAACTCACAACTGGCCTCTACACCATGCCCCATTAGCATCGCCAATACATCTTCCCAGAGCGACACATCCATGGGCCGCTGCGGCGGTTTAGACTCCCTTGGCCGCGCAATACGTTCTTTAGCCTGTGCAACAAAATAGCCCGACTTTGCTTTAGCGGTAACCAGCCCCTCCTGCTCCAGCACCCGGTAGGCTTCCTGTACGGTGGAAATACTAACGCCGTGCTCACTGGCAAGTTGGCGTACAGACGGCAGTTTATCGCCCGGTGCAAAGTAGCCCATCTGAATGTGTTCTTTTAGCCGCGTGGCCAGGTGCAAATATCTGCTCATTGACTTATCCCGTTAATCACGAAAACCATACACATACCAATATAACAGCACTTTTAAACAGTAAACCATACAGTTTATGGGAATTTGCACCATACAGCCGACTGAAACGGCTATCTGTATGGCTGGTTACCCTATTTATTGCATCTAAATAAATACAGGTTAATCCCGCATGCTATAACAACAGCCTGCGCTGTAACGCTTAATTAATCACTTACTATTCAGGGCGCACTATTATGGAAACCTCATTATTGCTGGGCATTGCCACCTTTGCTTTTATCACTTCCGTCACACCAGGGCCAAATAACATGATGCTGCTGGCTTCTGGGGCACAGTTTGGTTTTAGCCGCACGTTACCGCACATGCTCGGGATTGTTTTTGGTGTATCCATGTTGTTGCTGAGCGTACTGTTGGGGCTGGGTGTGCTGTTTCAACTTTACCCGGTCATGTATTCGGTGCTCAATGTTGCCGGTGCGGCCTACTTACTCTGGCTGGCGTTCAAAATAGCTTCCGGTCCGGTTACCGGCATTAGTAGTGAAGATGGTCGTTCAACGAAGCCGTTCACATGGTGGCAGGCAGCGTTATTTCAGTTTGTTAATCCCAAAGCCTGGATGATGGCACTCGGCAGTGTGAGCACGTTTAGCCTGCCCGGTAATGACTACGCAGAGTCCGGCGCAATGATTATGCTGGCTTTTGCGCTGCTCGGCTTACCTGCCATTTCATTGTGGGCCGGCACCGGGGCAAAACTGCGAGTGTGGCTGAATAACCCTCGCAGACAAAGAGGGTTTAATCTGGTGATGGGTGCGGCCACTGCAGCCACGTTATTGTTAATTGTGGAGGTTTGATTAGGCCGTTATCAGAGGCGGATATTTATACTCCACGATAACATGTATGGAGATCCCCGCTTAAATTCTTCCGTCATCCCGGCCCTGAGCCGGGATCTTCTGAGAAGGCTGTCTCAATCGAAAAATGGATCGATAGGTTGGTTAGACTCCCCGATAACATAAATGGAGATCCCCGCCCAAAAGCATGCGGGGATGACAGAGGAGTTGCATGCGGGGATAACAGAGGAGGTGCATGCGGGGATGACAGAGGAAGTGCACGCGGGGATGACAGAGGAGGTGTATGCGGGGATGACAGAGGAAGTGCATGCGGGGATGACAATTTGTATCACCCCTGTTCCAGTACTTCTTCCATCCCGGCCAAATTTTTCTGTCATCCCGGCCCTCGAGCCGGGATCTTCTGAGAAGGCTGACTCAGCCAAAAAGTGAATCGAGAGGTTGTTAAGCCACCCCGATAACATGTTTGGAGGTCCCGGATATTTGCTATGCAAATTCCGGGAAGACTAATTGTAGGTCAACCCTTTGCTATTACTGGCGGCGCCAGGTCGTGCCACCAGAGCCGTCTTCCAGCACAATGCCCATGGCGGTGAGCTTGTCGCGCGCGGTATCGGCTGCGCCCCAGTCTTTCGCCGCGCGGGCATCATTACGCGCTTTGATTAGCGCTTCGATTTCCGCTACCTCATCGTCATTGCCTGACTGCATAAAGGCTTCCGGATCGCGCTGCAAGAAGCCCAGAATACCACCAATGCCCTTTAGCACAGCGGCAAGCTTACCAGCTTCTTCTGCACCGGCATCACCCTGTGATTTGTGTTTATTTAAATCACGGGCAAGGTCGAACAGCACCGAGTAAGCTTCAGGCACATTCAGATCATCATTCATCGCCTGCTCAAAACGCTCAAGATATCCGCCGTAACTGAGGTCAGTGACGCTGTCTACTTTCACTCCGCGCAGCGCAGTGTAGAGTCGCTCAAGGGCTGACTTAGCCTGATCGATGTTATCCTGTGAGTAGCTTAACTGACTACGATAGTGCGCCGACATCAAAAAGAAGCGCAGAATTTCTGCATCGTGCTCGCTCAGCACATCACGCAGAGTAAAGAAGTTACCCAGTGATTTAGACATCTTCTCGTCATTCACCTGTACCATGCCGGTATGCATCCAGGTGTTCACATAAGGCGTATCGAAAGCACAGCAGGATTGCGCCACTTCATTTTCGTGGTGCGGGAAGATTAAGTCAGAACCACCGCCGTGAATATCGAAGTGCTCGCCCAGATGCTTATGGTTCATGGCACTACATTCTATATGCCAGCCAGGACGACCATCTCCCCAGGGAGACGCCCAGGCCGGTTCGCCTGGCTTAGCCGTTTTCCATAACACAAAGTCCAGCGGGTCGTCTTTGCCGGCCGCCACTTCAACACGCGCACCAGACTGTAACTGTTCAAGGTTCTGCCGGCTCAGTTTGCCGTACTCATTAAACTTGCTCACATCAAACAGCACATCGCCGCTCTCGGCCTGGTAAGCATAGCCTTTCGCCACCAGCTTTTCGATGACGTCGATAATCTCATTCATATGCCCGGTCACTCGCGGCTCAATGTCCGGCTCAACCAGATTCAGCGCGGCGAAATCTTCGTGCATCATGGCTATGGTACGCTCGGTGAGCGCTTCGGTTGTTTCGCCGTTTTCATTGGCCCGGGCGATAATTTTATCGTCCACATCAGTAATGTTACGCACGTACTTTACATCGTAATCGAGGTGGCGCAGGTAGCGCACCAACACGTCAAAACTGAGATAAGTACGGGCATGGCCCATGTGGCTGAGGTCATACACGGTTATGCCACAAACATAGAGTCCCACCTTCCCTTCTACCAGCGGCTGAAAACGCTCTTTCTGACGGGTTTTGGTGTTAAACAGTTGCAACATATCCTAATTTCCTCTTAAACCGGTTTGGGTGGCGAAGTTTAGCACTGTAATTCCCGTCTGACCACGCTCTGGAGCCAGTTATAAACGCATTTTCAGGTGAATAAACAAATAGGTACTTCAGAGGGGTTTTCGCATTCTGGCATTTGGGCTACCATTAGCGGTCTATATAGCCAAAAACTAAATTAAGGTAAGGTTAAACACTATGGTGACGTTTAAAACAAATCACGGCGACATTACCCTGGAACTGTATGCCGATAAAGCACCGAAAACGGTTGAGAACTTTCTGTCTTATGTACAAGACGGTTTTTATGACAACACCATTTTCCACCGCGTAATTGACGGCTTTATGATCCAGGGCGGCGGTATGACGCCGGATATGGAACAAAAAGAAACCAAAGCGCCAATCGAAAACGAAGCTAACAATGGCGTCGCCAACGAAGCTGGCACTATCGCAATGGCTCGGACTAACGATCCACATTCAGCTACTGCACAGTTTTTCATTAACGTTAAAGACAACGACTTCCTGAACTTCTCCAGCGAAAGCATGAATGGCTGGGGTTATTGTGCATTCGGTAAAGTAACCGAAGGTATGGACGTGGTTGAAAAAATTAAAAATGTAAAAACAGGCAATTACGGTTATCATCAGGATGTGCCGGTTGAAGCTGTTATCATCGAGAAAGCAGTAATTAGCGAATAATCTGCACATTGCAGACTGATTACTGAACACGCTCCGGGGAGTCTGCAGGCTCCCTTTTTAATGCCTAAAAGCTAATAATTAATGCCGTTTACTTATTTTATTGCAGACATACATTTAAGCGCTGAGCGTGATGACATCACCGAGTGTTTACTCACCTTTCTGGAACAGGATGCCCCGCAGGCGGAAGCACTTTACGTGCTCGGCGATCTGTTTGAATTCTGGTTAGGCGATGACGACGTTACGCCATTGTCTGAACGTGTAGCCAGTGCTTTTAAGGCGTTATCGGCGACTACGCCGGTGTATTTTATTCATGGTAATCGCGACTTCGCGATCCGTGAAGGCTGGACCAGAAAAGCAGGCATGACGCTGCTTCCGGAACAGCAGGTAATTGACCTTTATGGCACGCCAACTTTACTCCTGCATGGCGATGAACTGTGCACGCTGGATATCGAATATCAGAAATTCCGGAAAAAGGCCCGGGGATGGTGGTGGCCGCGCCTGGTGGGAGCTCTGCCGCTGTGGTTACGCCGTAAGCTCGCTAGGCGCGGGCGCCAAACCAGTCAGAAAAACCAGCAAAATCTTACCGCTGAAATTATGGATGTCACCCCCGATGAAGTGGTTTACGTTATGGTAAAACACAATGTTCAGCAACTTATCCACGGCCATACCCACCGACCCAACATTCACTCGCTTACCGTTAACGGCAAACCCGCCCATCGGATTGTGGTAGGCGACTGGTATACCCAGGGCAGCGTGTTAAGAGTTAGTGCGGTTGACGTGCGCCTTGAAAAGCGACAGTTTTCAAAAACCACTTATTGATGGACTAATGGCTTACGGCACGCTTTTCGGCAACCGGGAGGCCCGCGCCCATCCAGTTTTTAAAACCACCTTCTAAGTGGCATACGTTGTCCATGCCCATTTGTTGAAGTGTTAGCGTGGCCAGCGCAGAACGCCAGGCCGACTGACAATACAGGATCAGCGGGCCAGACTGGCCAAATACCTCACGGTAATAAGGGCTGTCCGGATCAACCCAAAACTCCAGCATGCCACGCGGCGCGTGAACGGCTTCAGGGATCATACCGTCACGTTCTAATTCGCGAATGTCTCTGATATCAACAAAACAGGCTTCACTTAACTCATACAGCTCCCTGGCATCTTCCAACGGGATTGTTTTTATTTGCTGCATCGCTTCATCAAGCAATGCTTTATAACCTTTACTGATCGCCATCTGCACTATTCCGGATTTCTAAAACTCAGAGTCTAACCAGCAGACAGATACCCGACAACAAGACCTTAGTGGTATAGCCGAACTGGCGGTTTACTACTGATGTGCTATAAACACAAAGGTGTGGATTGTTTATCTGGCCACCCCCACTACTTTTTAGGACGACCGCGACATCAGGGAAGAAGACAATGTCGGTATTTCTGTTTACCCAGGCTTATTTTATTTACAGCGTGCCTATTCTCGTTGGGTTAATGCTATGTACCATAGAAAGCCTGTTTCTGCTGCGCGGCAAATCGTTTTTTGGTTTACTGGATATGCCGCAACAATTCGGTCAGCCGGAATTGACTCCCTATCACTTTGTTCCGCACATTCTAAGATTATACGAAGTCACCTTTGTGTTCTGGTTAATGGTGTTTTTTATCACTTTTGGCACCAGCGGCATGCTGATCCAGAGCTTGTACTTTGCCTTCTGGCAGGCTTATGCCCCCCAGGCCATATTGTTCCCTGTAACGCTGATAATGGCAGCCACTGCTACTGCTGTGGTTATTCACCATCTGGCACCACATTTACGCAGTTACAACAGCCTGCTTGCAAATGAAGAATATGCCGGGCGCATTGCTACTATCGTGGGCTACAGCGAGTTTCTCGGCGACGAAGTTCATGCGACGGTCTTTGATCATAACCACCAGTTGCAGAATATTACTGTTCGGGCAATGGAGGCCGGCGAGCGATTGCTGAACGGCGATAAGGTGGTGTTGGTTAAGCGCACCAATGAGAGCTGGCTGGCAACCCGCCACATTGCCCTCGCACAGCACAGTCCTCAATCCCGGGCGAAAATAATCCGCTGATTTCTACTGCCTGGATAGTTTGTCTACGGCACTGATAATCTGTTTGGAGCCGGAGGCAATTTCACTCATCGAAGCTTTAGTTTCTTCCACACTCTGGGCTACTTCATTCAGGGTATCCAGCCCCTGCCTGATGGTACTCACAGCATGCTTGGTTGACTTATCGTTGCGGGAAAATACAGCCATGATCTCTTTGGTCGATTCGGTGGTGCGTGACGCCAGCTCCCGCACCTCATCAGCAACCACGGCAAATCCCCTGCCCTGCTCGCCGGCTCTCGCCGCTTCGATAGCAGCATTAAGTGCCAGTAAATTGGTTTGGTCAGCAATCGCACTGATAGCACTCACCATTTTATTCAGCTCGGTGGACTGTTGTTCCAGTTCACTGATTTCAGACGAAGCTTTGGTCATTTGCTCAGTGAGTGAAGCCAGTGAAGCCTCGGTTTCAGTCATTAACCGCTGACCATTATCCGCCTGCGCGCCGGTTTCAGCTGACATGGAAGAGGCCAGCTCCGCCGCCTCTTTTACCCGACGTTCATTGTCTACCTGTTGGGTAACATTACTGGCAAATTTAATGACTTTGTATACTTTGCCGTCATCGCCAATCACCGGGTTGTATGACGCTTCAAGCCATACCGGGTTGCCATGTTTATCAACCCGCTGAAAACGTCCGGAAATAAACTTACCCCGCGCCAGTGCATCCCAGGTTTGCTGATAATCAGGATCGTCAGTCACCACCTTCGGGCAAAACATACGGTGATGCTTGCCGCGGATTTCATTTAGCGAATAACCGGTGGTTTGCAAGAACAAGGAATTGGCTTTGATGATCACACCGGTGGGCTCAAACTCAATAATCGCCATAGAACGGTCAAGCGCCTCAAGAATATCTTCGTTACTCATTGAGGATTGGGTGTCCACTTCCAAACGGGAGCCAAACACATCGATATGATCACACACTCCCTTCGCAGAGTAATGCGGTTGAACGATGAGCTGCACTGAAGCGTGAGAATCCTCGGCCTTTAAATTAATACTACCGGACCAGTGACGGTAATTATTGATGGCATCAGATAAGTTGCGGAAGGGTTTGGATTGATGCTCGTGGTCGGCAACTAACGATATAAATGGTTCACCTACAGCTCTGCCTGCACGAGAGCCGAGCACACTTTCATTCTTACTACCACACATTTGTATCGTGCTATCGGAGCTTAACTGCCAGTGCAGCAAGTCTTGTTTAAGGTTGTCTGAGGCGCGTTTATATTGAGCAAGTTCAGCCTGCAGGCTGGCAATTTCCGCTTTTAATTTCTGATTGAACATGAATAACAGGGCTTAAAATAAAACTACATTTCGTCTGAGTATGGCACAAACCGGAGTATGCGCCATTTGCCTGATTAAAAAGTTTATATTGTGAAAATCAAGGCGGATTGGAAATTTATACTGCCGGTGCACCACTGTGAAATTTAAAATCGTCATCAGCAGATGAAATCAATTCGGCTTCCACATCAGCAAAGAAGGCAACACGCTCTGCAATATCAGAACCAGCAATTTCTTCTGCCAGTGTTAGATAATCCTGATAGTGCCGGGCTTCTGAACGTAACAATGAGACATAAAAATCACCCAGCCTATTATCTACGTGAGGCGCCAGTGCCGCGAAACGCTCACAGGAACGGGCTTCAATGTAAGCACCACAAATTAACTTATCGATAAGCGCCTGGGGCTCATAAGTACGCACATGACGCAGCATCCCCCGGGCATAACGACTGGAGCCAACCGATTCATAGGCAATGCCATACTCCTCCATAATTTCCAGCACCTGATAAAAATGGTGTAGTTCTTCTTTTATAAGCATGACCATTTTATCGATAAGATCCTGACTATAAGGCGCACCGGATTTTGGCATCATAGACTTGGTGAGCTTTTCATGCTTGGCGAGTTCACGCCAGTCGCCCTGTTTACGATAGGTAAAGTCCTCAAACGGTTTTAGCCAGGCCAGTAGTGCATCACCACTTGCCTTATCCACGGCATATTTGCGGATAAGATACATGGCTGATTGCGCGGCCTTCAATTCACACACCAGATGATCAAGCAGCACAACGGGCAGGTTTTCCCGTTTCTTAGCCTCGTCTATCCAGCTTTGTGGCGTGGGGCAATTTAAAAATGCATTGATGGGTTGGAGTAATTCTTGGTTGTTCATTCGAGAGCTCTGGGTAACGACGTCATAATTCTAAAAAAATACGCCGCAGAAAGATACCCTAGACGATAGAGCAATCAGAATTAACTAAGTGCACTTTTTCACACTTCAAATCGGCAAAACCACACCATTTAGCATAACTAAAGTGTTAAATTTACTGACACTTAAATTAAAAAAAAGCATATTCAACCGATAACGCTCTCAGAATAAAAAAGTAGCATTACTATCAGAAATGTCAGTATTTTTTACATATTTTTGTTATATTGTAACCTATAAAAACAAATAAGCGCGACATTCCCTGATATTGAATTCTTAATAAAACAAAGCACTTATGTAAAATAGTGATTAAAAGTAACTTTTATTGGCTTTTATGCCTTGCAGTTGCAATCCAACATGTTTAAATTATATCCAGATACAGTATATTCTTTTAGACACCTGTATCAAAAAACATACATACACATACGCAAAGCAAATATAATGGAGTAGTAAACATGGATAAGAAAAAGGTTTTAACCGCATTATCTATTCTGGGTTTATCTGGTGGTTTGATGTTCAGTGTTTCGGCACTTTCTGCTGATACAGTGACGGAAAGTTCATCACCCAGCCTTTCAACGATACCTGGTAATGTTTCACCTATGGACGTAGATTGTGATACTAACCCAGGTAATGTTCCCGAGTGCCGTGCTTCTTAAGTTAATAAATTGGCTACTTTCATGAAGGCACTTTTGAGGTGCCTTTATTTTTTGAATGAGTTACATTTTCGGCCAAGCGATAGTGATGTTAACTTTGAGTAAGTCAAAAAGCTTTAACGCTGAATATATATTCCTTGCACTTTTCTATATTTATTTATTTTTACTACCGTTGCCTCTTGGTAGTAATCAAGTATGGTCTTGGAGTATTTCCCATATATACATATTTTCTCTTCTATTATGCTACGGTTTTTTATTCTGGCCTAAAATTAAAGGTTCGTTACACGATTTTAAATTTACAATCATTGTTTTTACATGCATTGTTTTTTGGCTGGTAGTTCAGTTGCTGCCAATTCCAATTTCTTTCCTTCAATTAATTTCACCACACTCCGCAGATGCCTACCTAGCAATTGGGAACAAAGTTGGCAGCATTAGTTTAGATTCTAAAGCTACCCTTTCAGCATTACTGAAACTGATTAACTATATATCTGTATTTGTAATCGGATTGAATCTTTTATGTAGCCCAAAGAGAATCAAAGCGTGCCTCCTTTTTATAGTAATTTCAGGGACATATAATGGCTTTTATGGAGCATTTGAGATGCTGTCAGGCCAAGATACCAGCTTGATTTTTGGTACGGAGAATGGACACAGGGCAAGTGGAACCTTTACTTACCATAATCATTTTGCCAACTTTTTAATGCTCTGTTTAAGTGCGGGTTTAGGATACTTTATCGCAAGCCTAACAAATATAACTTATAACAGTAAATTGGATTATGTTAAGTCTTGGTTATTCGCAATTCTTGATACAAAAACTATTGTCCGTTTAGGTTTAACTATTATGGTTATAGCCCTAGTAATGTCTCATTCAAGGATGGGTAATACTGCGTTCTTTGTTAGTTTAATGGTAGTTTCCTTTTTATACATTTTAATCGGTCAGAAAGTACCTAAAGGCTTTAAATTGCTAATTGTTAGCATGCTGATTATCGACGTTTTTGTAGTGAGTGCCTGGTTTGGTCTGGATAAAGTTAAGGAACGTCTAGAGGGAACTTCAATTGAAAATGAAACCCGCGACGAAGTTATTTTGGATGGACTAGAGGTAGTCAAAGATTATCCACTGACCGGTAGCGGAGCTGGCAGTTTTAGGGCGGTATTCTCCAGCTATCAAAGCGAAAATGTACGACTTACTTACAATAGAGCACACAATGACTACTTACAATTCGCTATAGAGTACGGTGTTCCCTCGTTGTTACTACTTGGAGTTCTAATAGCCCACATTATTAAGAGGTGTATTTATGTTTTACACAAAGTGCCTGATAAATATATTGTTGGGGGAGCCGCAGCATGCCTTATGGCGATCGTTGGAATGCTAATTCACATGTCTGTAGATTTTCCACTACTATCACACGCGAATTCAGTTTACTTTTTATTACTAATTTCTATCGGCTATTGTTCTAGTCGGTATCTGCCGGATAATGTCACTAGCAACTAATTTTTTTGAAAACGTCGGTATGACTGTCTAACCAACTACAGAATGTATCCTTCGTTGTTTTATTTGCTTTTATTAATGAACTAATAATGCTTCTACTTTTTTTATCATTCAACCCATAAATGACGTGATGTATAAGGATAGATTTCGTCACCTCAGGTATTGGATGATTTTGCTCTATCATCCAAACCCCAATAGTCACGAGCCTTGAGTGTGTTTGGAACTCGTACAATCCAAGTCGATGCGCCTGTTCCAAGTAGTGGTAAAAGTTATTATCCTGCAAACCTAACACCCAAGCTAACTGTGCCAGATAACTCCATGTCACAGCGAGCGTTGGTCTTTGTTTTACTGCGACGGTGAAATATTCCATTGCTTTACGAGCGTACAACGAACGCTTTTCAGTATCATCCAGATGAAAAACCAAATTGTAGAAGTAGTAAGCCTTTAGATATGCATCAACAATAACATTATGTCCAAGAATATTCCGGTACTCTAATTGCTCTATAGCCTCTAATGTTCTGAGCTCAAATTCTTCCTCTGGTCCACCTTTTGCTTCAGAAAATAGTACTTTTGCATTATCTTCCCTAACCGCATTGTCAAACTCCTGCCAGGCAACAAAAATCAGACAGATAAAAACACTGGGTAAAAGGTAAGGCAGTATTTTTGTCATCAGCTTTCCTCCCTTTCTTTTAGGCGTTGTATTGGAAGCGCTAATATAAAAGCGGTAAAAAAGGCTGCACTAAAAAAGATAAATACTCTGCCATATTCGGTTTCCCATACCATCAAATCACCAAGTTCCATCGACGGGCGGGTTTCAGCAAAATCAACACTCGCTTTGAGCGCGGACCGATATTCGTTGCGCCAACGTGTGTTTTTCTTAACATGAAGATTAAGATGGATAGCATCTTGCTGATCAACCCGCTCTAGTCGCGATGAGAGTTCATCGGCGAGTAACTTTTGACGCTGAACTAAAGATAAATGCGCGCTATCTTCATCAGCTTTTAATAACGACAAAAGTGTGGTTACTTTGTGTGCCTTGAGAGATTTCGCATAATCGTCGAATTTTGCAGCATCATTTTTAAACTTAATAAATGATGTTTGGGGAATTTGCAGAGACAAATAATGTGCTGGTACAAATGTCATGTAAGTCAGGGTACTTAACATTGCAACAGCTATGGCAAGAGGAACTAATTTTAAATACTGCATTAGAAGTCCATTTCAATTACTACCTAAGAAACATGTGTTTTAGAGCACTAGGTTTCTGATTAAAATTTACCCTAATCGGTAAACTGTGTAAACGTTAAGACATATAAAATAACCTAATCTCAGCATTAACTTTTGAATAGTTTCCTCGCTAGGTTAGTATCTAAATTATTGGCGAGTACATAAAAGATCAAAATCAATGACAGCGTTTTCACTGCATATAAAACTAATCATAAAAATGCTCGTTCCATCGTTGCTATTGATTTTCACCATTATTGGAGTTGAATGGTTCGTTGGCTGGCATACCATTGTACGCGGCTTTAATGATTTACCAGGCAATTATTTATCAGCGGCAATGGGGTTAATGGTATTTTCCTATGTGCTTCGGACCTGGCGTATTCAGGTAAGCCTCACTATAAAGGGCCACTTTAGTGAACTGTTTAAACTATCACTAACCCATAATATCCTGAATATTATGATGCCCATGCGTACCGGTGAAGCCAGTTTCCCTATCTTCATGAAAGCGCAGTTTAATGTGCCAATGTTAACCGCCTCTCTGCATCTGATTATGTTCAGGTTACTGGATTTACTTTGCCTGCTTTGTATTGGCGGTGTGCTGCTATTATGGCAAGACTTTCCGCTCTTCTCACTCGCCATCTGCGGATTATTTGTCCTGGCAATCAGGTATAGTGAGTTACTAAAATTGCTCACTCTGCGGTTAATTCGCAACAGTCATCATCCAGCTCTGGTAAAAATCAGAGACACACTTACACAACTTCCCACATCAGGAAAAACCTATTTTACCATCGCACTGCTGACACTCTGTTCCTGGCTGAGTAAATTAACGGCGTTTGTGTTAATTGTGCTGGGCATATCGGGCTTGTCGTTTCATACCGCATTACTGGGCATTGTGGGGGCTGATCTGTCATCGGTATTACCCATTCACGGTGTCGCGGGCAGCGGCACATTTGAGGGCGCGTTTATTCTGGCAGCAGAAATTGATGGTATCAGTAACCTACAGTCGAGTTTTCCGCAGTTACTCGAAGCCAGTGTTCAGTTACATGTTTTCCTGCTCGGCAGTGCCGCATCAATCTATGCTATGAGCCTTCTGCTGGCTTCACTCATGCCATTAGTTAAACCCTCACGAATAGCTGAGAAAAAACAGCCATAAACACCGCTGGCTTATCTGCCTTGGGTTTTGGCCTGCTCTGTTTAATTTATCAACAAAATCTATTGACTTAATTTTCGCTTTGGATAAAACTGAAAATGTTGATTATTTGTTAAATAAATAACAAATTAAAAACATTCTCAGCACTGAGGGAAAGATTATGATCCTGAACCACCTGTGGGGTATTTACACCCATCCAAAAGAAGAATGGCAAGCTATTGATAAACGCCACGAAAACTATTTCTACGCGTTAAGCCACATAGCCATCATTGCACTGATCCCAGCGATTGTCGGCTATTATTCGGCAGCACATTTAGGCTGGAGCGTTGGCGCAGGTGAGTTGATCAAACTCACCCAACAGAGCGCCATGGCCATGAGTGTGGCAATGTATTTTGGCCTGATTGCGGGCGTTATTGCTTTAGCAGCCCTGATGCATGAACTGGCAAAAGCGTTTGATACCTCACCTACTTACACCCAGTCTCTGGAATTGGCAGCCTATACGGCCACGCCTTTATTTATGGTTGGCTTCGCCGGCCTGTATCCTGAATTATGGTTTCTTATGTCGGTAGGGCTAGTAGGCTTATCCTATTCGGTTTACCTGCTGTATTCTGGTGTGCCAATTATGATGCACATCCCGGAAGAAAAAGGCTTTATCTATTCAAGCTCGGTGGTAACCTGCGGTCTGGTGCTGCTAGTCATTCTGATGGCAAGTTCAGTGATTTTATGGAGCATGGGTCTGGGCCCGATTTATATGCACTAACCTCCCTTTTCAACGCATTAAAAAGCCGTTCATGTGAACGGCTTTTTAGTATCTGCGCTACCAGTTACGCTTCGAAGTTATGCATATCCAGGTTGGATAGTTCAGCCTGAACCACCGGCGCCTTTCTGGCCTGATCGTTACGGGCTGCATCAATGCGTTCCAGGTATGCCTGGTCTACGTCACCGGTAATGTAGTTGCCATCGAATACCGATGTTTCAAAGCGTGAAATTTGCGGATTCTCGTGCTGAACGGCAGCAACCAGATCGGAGATATCCTGGAAAATCAGACCGTCGGCCTGGATCAAATCAGAAATCTGGTCGATCTCACGACCATAAGCAATCAGTTCGTTAGCTGATGGCATATCGATACCGTAAACATTCGGGAAACGAATCTCAGGTGCTGCAGAAGCGAAATAAACCTTCTTCGCGCCCGACTCACGAGCCATCTCGATGATTTGGCCTGAGGTGGTACCACGCACAATAGAGTCATCCACCAGCAGGACATTTTTACCTTTAAACTCCGACGAAATCGCGTTCAGCTTACGGCGTACCGACTTCTTACGCTGAGTCTGGCCAGGCATAATAAACGTACGGCCAATGTAGCGGTTTTTAACGAAGCCCTGACGGTAAGGTAAATCAAGGGTAATGGCAATTTGTAGCGCCACATCCATGGAAGTTTCCGGAATTGGGATCACCACATCAATGTCAAGGTCGGCCCATTCGCGGGCAATCTTTTCACCGAGTTTTTTGCCCATGTTTACGCGAGAGGCATACACAGAAATACCATCGATGAACGAGTCAGGGCGGGCAAAGTAAACAAACTCAAAGATACACGGTGAAGTCAGTGGCGTCTGGGCACACTGTTGGGTGAACAACTCGCCCGCTTCGGTGATAAATACGGCTTCGCCCGGTGCTACGTCACGAATAAACTGAAAACCTACGGCATCCAGTGCAACACTCTCAGAGGCAACCATATATTCTTCGCCCATTTCGGTAATACGCTTGCCCAGTGCCAGCGGACGAATACCATTTGGATCGCGGAATGCCACAACCCCCAAACCAATAATTGCCGCCACACAAGCGTAAGCGCCGCGGGCTTTAATGTGAACATTGGTAACTACTTCAAAGATATCTTTGGGTGACACTGTCAGCCCACTGGTGCGCTGTGATAGCTCGTGGGCAAAAATGTTCATCAGAATCTCTGAGTCTGATGTGGTATTGATATGCCGGCGGGCTATTTTGGCGACTTCGATTTGTAAATCGAGGGCATTGGTGAGGTTACCGTTGTGGGCAAACGCCATCCCGAAAGGAGAGTTTACATAAAAGGGCTGAGCTTCTGCGGAGCTGGAAGAACCGGCAGTGGGATAGCGACAATGGCCAATCCCCATATTCCCAGTGAGGCGCTTCATATGACGGGTGTGAAACACATCCCGAACCAGTCCATTGTCTTTACGCAGATTAAACACACCGTTGTCAATCGTCATGATACCAGCCGCATCCTGACCACGGTGCTGTAAAACGGTTAAACAGTCATAGAGTGACTGAGCAACTGGTGTTTTACCAACTATTCCGACAATACCACACATGTAGGTTACCTATTTAAGCGGGAGTTAAAAAACTGGAGCTGTCTTTTACGTAACTAAAAAACCACTCAATAATAATTGCAAATTCCGGCACTAGTACCGACTCACCCCACCAGTCTGATGAGGCTGAAGGCGTAAATGTATCCAGGAAAAATAATAGCGCACTTACGATCAGAATGCCGCGCAATGCGCCGAAAACGGCACCGAGAGCTCTGTCGGTGCCAGACAAGCCGGTGGCCTGAACCAGTTGACTGATGGTGTAATTCAGCAAGGCACCGAGCAATAGTGTTGCCACAAAGAGAGCGGCGATGGCCGCGCCGTTACGGATTAGTTCGTCGCTGATGCGCGTGAAGTAAACGGCAAGGTCGGCATAAAACTGGCTGGCAACAAACATGGCGGCAAACCAAACTGCCAGTGATATAGCTTCTTTAACGAAGCCACGCACCAGACTGATTAGCGTGGAGAGCGCTATCACACCTAAAATCGTGTAATCCAGCCAATTCATTTGAAGATTCTTACCCGTCCTGTTAACGATGTGTCGGGCTGTAAAACCAAACCTCATCGCGTCAAATTCGCGCGCATTCTACCAGAAGTCTGCCTGATTACCAGTGCCGAAATTTTATCCAGTCACCGGCTGTCAACAATTCTGTCCTGAGTGAGCCTGTTGATTTAGCTGTTTACACTGAAGCGGGTTACTTTGCCTCGTAAGCCGGTTAATTCCTGAAGGTGAGATATGGCACCATCCAGTTCGCGTTTATTCAGATTAGGCCCTACAAATACTTTAGTTAACGGCCCGGAACTGGTTTCGATAGGCCGGCTGAACGCACGGTAACCCGCGTTTTCCAACTTATCCAGCAATTGCTTCACGTTTTTCTGATGCCTGAAACTGCCCAGTTGAATCACCCAACTGTTATTTTGTTCAGATTCTTCCGGGGCTTCCACCACCGTCTGACGCGCCAAATCATCATTCGGCGAATTATTCACCTGAGCCGTGCTGTCGCTACTTGTTTCAGGCACAGACTCAACCGGACTACCTGGCTCATCAACCGGCTTTTCGTTAACAATTTCAACCGGGCGCTGCGCAGAGGCCACCACCCGTTCATCAGGAAAAGGTTCGGGGTTTACAATAGGCTTCTTAGCTGGTGCCGCCGGAACATTAACAAACACGTCCCCGTTGCTGGATTTTTTACCGTCCAGCATGTCTGGTAATATGATTACCGCTACTGCTACCAAAATAACAGTGCCCACCAACCTGTTCTTTAACGCTGCCGCCACTACCTGTGATCCTGTTATGAGTTTTGTGTATTGTGCGGTAACGCCAGGATATCTGCAACTGTATGAAAAGAACCTACCACTAAAATAAGGTCTTCGCTGTCCGCATCCTGGCGAGCAGCCTCATAAGCCTCGGTCACAGCCGTGAACAAACGATTTGGCGTATTTTCCACAGCTGCCGCCAGTTTCTCTGCTGACAATCCTCGAGGGCCATGTGTTGAAGCAAGGTACCACTGCGGCGCGAATCGCTTAAAAGGGGCCAGCGAAGCCGCAGGCGCTTTGTCGTTGAGCATCGCCACCACAATATGTAACTGCTCAAATGTTTTGCTATCGAGCCACTCAGCGAGTGATTCGGTGGCCTGGGGGTTATGACCAACATCCAGATAGGTATCCGGCTGTGAGGCAATCAGTTGACGACGCCCCGGCAACCGCGTATTGGCAACTGCCTGTTGCATGGTCGCATCACTTACGATGAAACCAGCATGTTTCAGTACAGCCAGCGCCGTCGCAACATTGTTCAGCGGAATAGCGGTATCTGATAGTTCTAACGTCTGCTCTGCAGCCGTAAAGGTAACAGCACCATCAGTGCGGGCAATACTAAATTCCTGATTCTGCCACCAGGCATCTGCATTCAGTGCCTTAACCGCCTCGCGAAGTGTATGCGGGGGCTCAGGTTCGCCGATCACTACTTTACCGCCATGGCGAATAATGCCGGCCTTTTCCACGGCAATCTTTTCCCGTGTATCACCCAGCCAGTCCTGGTGATCAAGGCCAATACTGGTTATCACCGCACAATCCGGAGTGATTATATTTGTGGCATCCAGCCGCCCGCCCAGGCCAACCTCAAGCACAACCACATCGAGCTCTGCCGCCATCAACATCAACATAGCGGCCAGCGTGCCAAACTCAAAGTAAGTTAAGCTGATATCGCCACGGGCTTGCTCCACTTGTTCAAAAGCATCACAAAAGGCAGCGGCGTCGGGTAACGTACCGTTAATACGAACCCGTTCGCGGTAGTCGAGTAAATGGGGTGAGCTGTATACCCCCACTGACTGGCCATCAATTAACAAGGTATTTTCAATCAGTGCAGACGTGGTGCCCTTGCCATTGGTTCCACCAACGGTGATAACCCGGGCGTCGAAACGAAGATTAAGCCGTTGGGCTACTTCGTTTACGCGGTCCAGGCCCATATCAATGGCACTGGGATGAATGGACTCAAGATACTCGAGCCATTGCGGCAGTGTTTTACGCATAGGAAATGAAAAGCCCTGAATTAATCAGGGCGATGTAATTTGGCCAGAACGCTGTGCAGCTTATCGCGCATTTCGCGGCGATCCACAATCATATCGATTGCGCCTTTCTCCAGCAGGAATTCACTGCGCTGGAAGCCTTCAGGCAATTTTTCACGTACGGTTTGTTCGATAACCCGTGGGCCAGCAAAACCGATTAAGGCTTTGGGTTCGGCTACGTTGATATCGCCTAGCATCGCTAAACTGGCCGATACGCCACCCATGGTCGGGTCGGTCATCACTGAAATATAGGGCAATCCTTTTTCACTCAGCTTGGCCAGGGCCGCTGAGGTTTTAGCCATTTGCATCAACGACAGCAACGCCTCCTGCATCCGGGCACCACCACTGGCAGAAAAACATACCAGCGGGCAATTAGCGGCAATGGCCGCATTCACTGCTGCAACAAAGCGAGCGCCAACCACCGACGCCATGGAACCACCCATAAAGGCAAACTCAAAACTGGCAACCACAATCGGCATACCTTTCAGTTTGCCCTGCATAACGATTAACGCGTCTTTCTCGTTAGTCGACTTCTGAGCTGCCGTAATACGATCTTTATAGCGCTTGGAGTCTTTAAACTTCAGTACATCCTGCGGTTCCAGATCACCCGCCAGTTCCTGACGATCACCTGCGTCGAGGAAGGCATCCAGTCGACGACGGGCTCCAATGCGCATGTGGTTGTCACACTTTGGACAAACTTCCAATTGCTTTTCCAGGTCCTGCTTGTACAGCACGGCCTGACAGCCATTACATTTCGTCCAGATACCTTCAGGAACGTTACCTTTGGTGGAAGTTTGTGTCTTTGGAAGAATTTTTTGTATCCAGCTCATGCCAGAGATGTCCTTTTAGCTAACCTGTTACGCCCGGCTTTTTATGCTTGTTCGTGCCCGGTACAGGATGATGAAATAATAAACGATGGATTATATCCGCATATGGCGACATATTAGAGCATATTCAACGCAATAGCGAAAAATAAAACTGGTCTAAGAAGTACGAATATTTATACGTATAAACGGCTTTATTGGCATGGCCTAATGAATTTTGCTGTTAATTTCGTCAAAGGCCTGCCAGACCACCCGACGACGCTTAATTATCCGGCAAAAACAGTGGGCCAAGCACTGCTCGCGGCAAACCGAAGGAGGCGGGATAATCCACATCCACCAGATATAAACCGTTGGGCTTTGCTGTAGCGGCTGCCTGAGTGCGGTCTTTACCAGCCAGCAAGGTAGCAATCCAGTCGAGGGGCTGATGTCCGCTGCCAATTTCAACCAGCGAACCCACAATATTGCGCACCATGTGATGTAAAAATGCATTGGCACTGATATCCACAATCACATAGCAGCCCTGGCGGGTAACGGTTACTTTGGTGACATTTCTAAATGGCGTTTTAGACTGGCAAAGTGATGCTCTGAAAGCGCTGAAGTCCTGCTCACCCAGTAATGCCTGAGCCGCCTCATGCATGCGTTTTTCGTCCAAATCGCGGTGCACATGGGTCACCCCGTGGTGCAAAATTGCCGGGCGCATTTTGTGGTTATAGATGATGTAACGATAACGCCTGCCAGTAGCCGAAAACCGCGCATGAAAGTCATCACTGACCTCAGTACACCACTTCACGGCAACAGAATCTGGCAGATTTGCATTAACACCCATGGTCCAGGCTTTGAGTGGTCGCGCTACATCACAGTCGAAATGCACCACCTGACCGGTTGCGTGAACGCCTGCATCGGTTCGTCCGGCGCACTGCACCTCAATAGTCGTGTTGGCGACTGTCGACAACGCTTTTTCTAAATAGCCCTGCACACTGGGCACTTCCTGCTGTCGTTGCCAGCCAAAGTGCTGGGCACCATCATATTCAATACCAAGGGCTATTCGGGTCATGTCTTCTGTTGCTTTGCGTTGCTAAGAGGCGCGTAAGTTTACGTAAAGCGAAGCCGTTGGGCAATCCGGATAAGCAGGAAGATTGGCATTTGTCGGCAAGTATTCAGGGCAAAGCAACTGCTCTGCCCCGCGGACTTACTTTACTGACGGTAGTCCACACCACTGTTTGCGGCGTACCAGGCAAACAGGGTGTAAATGGTGGTATTCACTTTCAGGGCGTCCTGATCCACCTTATCGAGGGTGTCGTTTTCGGTGTGATGGTAGTCGAAATAATCGAGGCCATCTGGAGCAAAGTTAAACGCCGGCTGACCCGCCTCGCCCAGCAAGCTCATGTCCGACTGGCCTTTGGCGGTATTAGTACTTGCCAATCCAACGCCCATCGGCGCCAGATAGTTGGCAAAGTCACGCACAGAGGCCAGCGCCTGAGGCCCTACTCCCGGCTCCAGCTCATAAATGCGTCCATTGCCGAAGTCCCACTCGGCGCCAAGCATATGTTGCGACATGTCTGCTTTGTGTTGAGCCACATAATCGCGCACACCTACCAGACCAATTTCTTCAGCCGCAAACAAAATAACCCGAATAGTACGCGCCGGACGCTGCTCCATTGTGGCAATGTAATGCCCGGCCGCCAGCACGATGCCAATACCAATACCATCATCAATAGCACCGGTACCTACGTCCCAACTGTCGATATGCGCGCCCAGGGTAATCAGCTCGTCAGGGTTTTCAGCGCCGGTCACCTCACCAATAACATTAGCAATAGTGACAGTGTCCCCTGTTGGGCCGCTGGCGCTGGTGTTTAATGAAAACGTGACAGGCTGCTCACGGCGTAACATATTTTCCAACAAATCCGCATCAGGGTTAGATAGGGCCACCGCCGGTATTTTTACTACACCTTCTTCGTAGCTCATCATCCCGGTGTGACCAATCCGATCGGTGTCTGTGCCTACCGAGCGCATAATAAAAGCCAGCGCACCTTTTTTGGCCGCTGCCGAGGCGCCCGCCACTCTGGCACCAACCGCCTTACCATAGCCATGACCATCAATATGGCGTTCCATACGGTAACCAACATAAGCAATCTTGCCTTTAAGGCTTCCTTCCGGCGCAGCCTGTAGTGCGGTTAAATCGTCAAAATAGGCCACTTCGGCGTTAATAGCCTGGCCATTGGTACCCACACTGCCGCCCAGTGCGATAGCTACCACTTTGTGGGGATAAGGCGCGGTGATGCTGGCCGTGAGGTCGCCTCGCTGCCACAGTTGCGCCTGGCTTTCCTCAACCCACACCTTATCGAAACCCAATGCCTTCATCTTCGCCATGGCCCAGTCGGTTGCCGCATCGGCTCCCGGCGTGCCAACCATTCTGGCCCCCACTTCAGTAGTTAAGGACTCTACAATGTCATAAGAAAGGGTGGATGAACTAACATCCTGTTTAATGATGTCGAGTACTTCGGTTTGCACTGTCTGCCGCGCTTTGAGACTCGGTGATGCCAGTCCGATGGCAGTGAGACCGATTGCCGCGGCTAACAGGGTGACTAATTTATTTTTCATTATTATCAGCGTCCGTCGTTTGAAGTGTTATTTCCCGAATTTATTGTGCGCCAAATATAGAGTGTAAAGAACGCCAATGCCATGACTGGCCGAAAAATTATGATGAAGCAGAAGGCCGGTCACCCTATTTTAAAGTAGCCGGCAGTAAAACTAAAAGGCTGACAAGTGCGACTAAAAATTTGATTCCAAAATTAACCCACCTTTCGTTGCAGAGCCTGATACCCACTCGCCGGTCGGTGTTGTAGACGCGCCTGAGTCAAACTTCTTGGCGGTTATCCACCACAGGTACCATTTACCAGTCTGATTATCGAGTATAGGTGTCGCAAACTTAAATTCGTCCCAGCGATAATGCCAGGTAGTTTTCGTTCCGGTCAGGGTTATCTCGCCGGCCAGACTGATATCAATGTCGTTATATTCTTCCTCCGACAGTTCTTTTTCTCGCTGAACAATATTTTCTGTGGTAATCACTACCGGGCCATGCTGGCCAAATTGATATCGCGGGTTTGCCAGAATGGCTTCAGCAATGCTAACCAGCTCTGCGTCGGTTGATTTAGCCGGTGGTAGTCCGCGCTCGCCTACAATCTTGTCGCGCAAGGCGCTGTAACGTTGTCGCACCTGCTCTATATAAGCAACTCTATCGGTTACCGCTTTGTTGGGAGTATTTCCCAACGCCTTTTGATACGCCACAAACGTGTTGGCGATAGCCAGTTGACGTTCAAAGCCGGCAAACATTCTTGCTTCGGCCCCTTCATTAAGAAAATAATTTGACTGATCTGACGGGTCATTGGGATCGATTTCGTTGTAAGCTAACAGCTCTCTACCCTGCATCTCTGCCACCTGACGGAGATTCTGCTCGGTAGTGCTGACCGCTTCGTTAACCTTTCTCAGGGTCGTACTAGCTATATTGGATAATCGGCCAACATCCTGCTTATCGTAATTAGCCCCACTTTGCACTGTTCCTGAATTCACTGGTAAGTAGGCCGTTTGGGCGATATCTGTTAAAGCTGCAAGCGCTTTTTCTGCCGTGCCTTTGGCCAGTCCGGCAGTATTTATCCATTGTCTGGCCTGGGCTTCACTAAACGGAGCCTGCAACCAGCCAGGCGCCGGATTCTCACGCAGCGCCTGCTCGATATTTGCAAGGCGGGTCTGGACATTTCCAGTTTGCTGCACCTGCTTATTACTTTGGTTAATGCCAAGTTGGATTACGTTGGCAAACTCTTGCAGTTTTTGGCTAGCCGCCATCACATCCGGATCATTTACCTGGGGATATTTCGCCAGTGCTTGTTTATGCCGCTCGTAAGACTGTTGCCATCGTTTAACATAGGCGGGATCCTGAAAAGGCTTTACACCATTTTTATCCAACTCCTGCATGGCACTGGAGATATCGCGGGTAATTTTTTTTACTCTGACCCGCTCCCCGGAAACTAATGGTCTCGGCTGGGCCTGTGGTGCCTTAGCGTGGAGCGTAAATGTGGGAAAAACAGTAAGACATAATGTCGTGGAAAGGAGTAATACTGAGAAAAAACGCATCATACATTCCTTTGTGCTAAACGTTGCAGCCGTTTCCGTGGCTGCGGTTTGTTGTTCAATAATCAATCAAATGATATTAGCCAATATTGATAGCGTTTTGCAACAAAGAAAAGTTAGAGACAGAAAATTGGTTTTCAGTCGGGCATCAGGTTATCCGCCAGAGAGTTGTGAGTTCACCATCTGCGCTTTTAAACGTAAACGTTTTTGCGGTTAGCTCTACAATTTCATCGCAGATTGAGCCATTACATTGCCCGCACTACAGGGTATCGATAAGTTTTTGGGCTTCTGCCTGTTGCGCTTCAGAGCCTTTATTCATGACTTCTTCAAGCAGCTCTTTAGCGGCTTCCGGATCATCCATTTCAATGTAAACCCGGGCCAGGTCGAGGTTAGCGTTCTGTCCCGCATCTTTATCGATATCAAATACGTCATCGTCGTCGCTGACGCCGCTGAATTCAGATAAACTGACATCGAGGTGCAGATCTTTTTCATCTTCGGCCTCCGGCACATCGTCGGCTTCTGCCATAAGGGTTTCCACATCTACGTATTCTTCCTCGGGCGTTGCAGGTTCTTCTGCCACCGTCTCCGCGTCTGACGACTCTTGTTCGGTAATTTCTGGCTGTTCACTGAATAGCGCATTTAAATCAAGGTCAGGATTATCCAGTGCCAGCTCTTCGATTTCCTCCTCAGGCTTGGCTTCGTCCTCGTTATCGATGGCACCGAGCAGCTCGTCAAATTCGCTGTTATCCAGCTCATCCAGAATAGCCGCCTCTTCCCCTGAATCGCTGTCGTTAAGCCACTCATCCAGGCCCGGAACATCCTCAAGCTCATCGAAATCACCCGGGCGGCTGGAGCGCTCTTGCTGAGATTCGCTCTCTCCCGGTAATACGCCATCCTGCTCCTGTTCAAGTTCGAAGCTATCGATTTCACTCTCAAAATCTTCCAGTGCCTGTCCGAGAATATCGTCATCGATATCATCTGACTGTTCTGGTTCAGCTGATTCTGATTCACCGGATAACGACGGAATGTCATCCATCATCTGCCGATCAAATTCGGCCAGGGCTTGGTCTAAGGCGTCATCACTCAGATCGTCACTGCTGTCAGTATCTTCAGATAGCTCTGGCTCTGGCTCTGGCTCTGGCTCTGAAGTGTCGGTGTCTGCTAATTCCGGTTCAAGCTCTGCAGATAGTTCATCAGACGTTTCTTCGGTGGTATCTTCCACCGTAACCTCTTCATCCCCGCTGTAAGCGGGTTCCGTGCTATCCAGTTCATCGAGTTCTTCGCTCAGCGCCTGGGTTTGTTCATCCTCATCGCCAGCATCATTTTCTTCATCTTCTGCGGCACTCAACTCAGCCAGCAGGTCATCTGTTAACGGGTCGTCAAAATCGTCACTGTCTTCAGCCAGTGCTTCATCGATATCAGACGTTAGCTCTTCATCTGAGGTAAGTGGTGCCTCATCAGCTTCGGCTTCCACCACATCGTCATCATCTTCGCTTTGTTCAAGTTCACTGAGCAACTCACGAGTGAGGTCGTCCTCAAGGTCTGATTCATCGAAATCATCGGTCTCGGCATCCAGCGATGAGTCTTCCGTTGCTTCATCGTTTTCTGGCTCGTCTTCTGGGTCACCTTCAAGCTCTTTCAGCAGTTCATCGGTTAAATCGTCACTGACTTCCTGCTCAAACTGCGCCTCATTGAACTCGTCTTCGTCTGATTCGGCAGTAGTTTCATCGGTAGGGTCTTCTTCCGGTAACTCGGCTTCGAGTTCTGCCAGTAACTCATCGGATAACGGATCGTCAAAGGCATCAGCATTTTCGATGTTATCAAAATCTATTTCATCGAGATCGTCGGTAATTTCATCAATACTCTGCAGTTTTGACTCATCACTTTCGGTGCTTTCAGATGCGATGGCGTCGTCCAGTAGATCACCTTCTTCGTCATCTTCATCATCCAGGTCGCCCGCCAAATCACCCATCATTTCAATTTGGTCAATCTCACTGATGATGCTGTCAGTCAGGCGGTCGAGAGCCTGTGATTGCTGGGTGATTTCATCATCCAGTTTTTCGAGCATTTCATCGCCTACCGGACCATCGTCAATCGGCAGGTTGGCTTTTTCTTCTTCGCTAAGTTTGTTTTCTTCCAGCAAATCATCGATTGAGATTTCCGGTGCTTCTTCCTCATCGGTTTCGCTGGATTCTACAGCTTCTGGTGCGCCTTGTTGTGCCGCTAAAATGGCATCGATATCATCGGCGTCGGTAATATCGCCGCTGTCATCTTCGGTATCGGTGTCAGGCTCCGGCGCGGTTTCAGTCTGATAAACCTGGTCCGGGTCCTCAAGCAACGCGGCCAGCTCTTCGTCTGAAGTTTGCTCTGGTTCTTCTGGTTCGTCTTCTACAGCTTCTTCTGAGAAGTCGGCCAGGTCGTCATTGCCTTCATCCTCGTCGAAGTTATCGAGTAAGTCATCATCATCCGACAGATCGATAGCCTCATCAGACTCCTGATTACTGAACTCATCATCAAACAGACTATCAAGGTCATCCTGATCAAGTGCGGAGTCACCTTCCTCGAATGACTCTTCCTTCGACTCATCCGGCACCAGCATGTCATCGTTCAGATCGGCAAAGCTGTCGTCGTCATTAAGTGACTCTTCGAGCTCTGTAGACAACACATCATCGAGCAGATCGTCATCATTGAACAGCTCTTCGTCCGATAACTCATCACCACCGAGCTCTGACTCCAGTGCAGTCGACAGATCGGCAATGCCCTCCTCTGGTTCAGGCGCAGACTCTTTTGACGGCAGGGTAATTTCTTCTTCAGGCTTTGATTTGCGCTTCATTAACCAGACAATCAGTCCGGCAATCGCAGAAAATGTTAATAAACCTGTCCCGGCAATGAGCGCCATGGGGCTGGTTAACGCTTCCATAAACGAGTTTGACTGCTCGGCTTCCTTGGCGGCCTTTTCACTTAAAATCAGTTCACGCAACTCGCGCTGCAATGCAAGCTGCTCGTCCACCTTTACTTCAACTTCATCATCAACGCGACCGCGTAAGGCACTGAGGTCTTCATTGATTTTCTCGATGCGTTCGTAAAGCTTACGGTTATCGTCTAACAGCATCTGCACACTGTCGATGGAGGCGGCAAACTGATCACGCAGTTCTTCAAACTGACGGGCCTGAGAGGCATCAATCTGGCTGAGCTGCTGCTCCAGCTGAGTTTTGGTTTGTGTCAGGTCATCCTGATTAACCAGGGGCACCGGTGGTTTAAGATTATTCAGGCTGTCGCCGGGTTGATTCGCCATGCGGGCGAAGGCGGCGTCATCGGCTTCGGCTTTCTGACGGGCTTTCTCTTTATCGATACGGGCGATATAGCGTTCGGATGGTAGCTTTAATGTTGCTCCATCTACCATCAGATTCAGGTTGTTTTGTTCAAAGGCATCGGGGTTGAGTTCATAAATTGCCACCATCACCTGGTAAATAGACAGGTTAGGATTCTGCCGATAGCGGCTGGCTACCCGCCACAGGGTATCGTTGCCGTCGATAGGCCCGAACACCACGCCAGAATACTGGTTAGTTGCGTCTTTCGGCCCTCTGAGAGGCGTATTTTGTGCGGCAACCGGATCGCTGACTAAGCTGATCAACATCATCAGTAGTATGCAGCCGGTTAAATGCAATTTCATAGCGTTCCTTTTTTGCCCTCAAGCGTCATGTGCCGGATGTCATCATCACGGTTCACATTCGCGGTGCCAGCCCTTACATTAGCGCGCTAAGGCTGGCCTGTTTGTTGTTATGTTGGCAATTTTCCCCCGTAACTGCTGCGGGGACGGCTTTGGTGATTAACCTTGCCAGGTTTGTTTCACCTTGCTTCGTTGTAAGCCTTTATCAGCCAGTTTCTGGCTCTTTACACTTAGTAAAATATAAACCAGTTGCCCGGGTCGATCTAGAAAATGTTGCAGCCTGATGACCTTTAAGGCGTATTTATAGACCTAAGTCTAAAAGCATCCAACGCTAAAACCAACAAAAGCGGGAACCAGCCCGCTTTTGTGTTATCGACCAAATTGGTCAGAAGTTTAGAACGCTCAGCGTGTTAGCTTACAAATAATCGCGAACCAGTGTTTCTGCTATCTGTACGCTGTTAGTCGCCGCACCCTTACGGATATTGTCAGACACGACCCACATGTTGATACCATTCGGATGGGTGATATCGTTGCGAATACGGCCAACGTGGACTTCGTCGTTACCACTGGCACTACTCACCTGGGTAGGAAACTCTTCGCGGGTTTCGTAAACTTTTACGCCCGGCGCATTGGCCAGCAGTTGCTTCACTTCTTCAGCATCGATTGGCTGACGGGTTTCAATGTGGATGGCTTCACCATGACCAAAGAACACCGGTACACGCACCGCTGTAGGGTTAACCAGAATGGTGTCGTCACCCATTATTTTCTTGGTTTCCCAGGACATTTTCATTTCTTCTTTGGTGTAATCGTTGTCCATAAAAACATCGATTTGCGGGATCGCATTAAAGGCGATCTGGCGGCTGAAGGCTTCCGGCGTGATTTCACGCGAGCTCAGTAGATCGGCGGTTTGCTTAGCCAGTTCTTCCATAGCAGATTTACCCGCACCTGAAACAGACTGATAAGTACAAACGTTAATGCGTTCAATGCCCACAGCGTCCTGGATTGGCTTTAACGCCACCAGCATCTGAATGGTAGAACAGTTCGGGTTGGCAATGATATTACGGTTACGGAAATCGGCCAGTGCATGGGCGTTGACTTCCGGCACTACCAGCGGGATATCCGGCTCATAGCGGTAATGTGAAGTGTTATCAATCACGATACACCCGGCTTCTGCGGCGCGCGGGGCAAATTCTGCCGACACACTGCCACCAGCCGAGAAGAAACCAAACTGCACCTGGGTCCAGTCAAATTCTTCGGCATCCAGCACTTCTACTTCTTCGCCCTTAAACGTAATCGTACCGCCGGCAGAACGTTTACTGGCTAACGGATACAGTTTTGCAACCGGAAACTTCCGTTGTTCCAGAATTTCAATCATGGTCTGACCAACCAGACCGGTGGCACCAAGAACGGCAACGTTAAAGGCTTGTGACATAGTAGGTTAAGCTCCTAATACTCTAACTTGGCAGGTATCTGCCCTTTAAAAAAACTGACTTTTTCTGTTCTGTCGTTATTTTAGGTTAAAGCCTAATTTTGCAAGTTGCGTTGCAATCGCTGAGTCCGGTTGCCGCGAAAATTCAACCTGATGGCCAGCTAATTCGCGACGAACTCTGTATTGTTTTCGCATGGCAGTGAAACTCGTTGGCCCTGCCAGCCCCTGACGAAAATTATTATTGTCTTCTGTTACATCGTAAACCGACAGCACGAGTGCTATGGCGGGGGCAAGATTGTCGCCTTGATCGCTGCATAATTCAAGGTCTACGTGTAAATTTGGCCGTTCAGGTAAAAAATCATCCAGTGATTTCTCAGGTGTTAGTCCGACCAGGCCACAAATGGCTTCGTACACCATCTGGGTGCCGGAGTATTTGCCTTCCAGACTGTGCCCGGCAATGTGCGGCGTCGCGAGCCACAGATACTGCAGTAAATCGGTGTCAATATCCGGCTCATTGGCAAACACATCCAGCACTACCGTTGGGCCATTGCCCGCCATTAAGCGCTGCTTTAACGCCACTTCGTCTATCACCTCACCACGACAGGCATTGATCAGCAATTGCGCAGCGCTCAAATGATTCAGCACCTCTGCATCAATCATTTTATCGGTAGGGTAATCCCCCTCTGGTACTAAAGGCACATGCAAGGTGATTACGTCGCAATTGAGGATCGTCTGCCAGTCGGTAAAGATGCGCTCATCGCCCTGCTCTGCCAGTGGTGGGTCGAACAACACATAGTCGATACCCAGGGTGTCGAGTAAGCGCGATAACGCGCTGCCTACGTGCCCGGCTCCCACAATGCCTACCCGGGCACGTTTGAGATCGGTAATGCCTGCAAGGTGCGCATTACACAGCACACTTAGCACGTACTCAGCCACTGCCTGGGCATTACATCCGGCAGCCGACATCCAGTAAATCCCCTGCGCGTCCAGGTAACGGGTATCCAGATGATTTATCCCCGCGGTTGCCGTACCGACCAGCGTTAAACGATTGGCACAAGCCAGCAATTCAGGCGTCACCCGGGTGGTCGAACGCACAGCCAGTACGTCTACATCCACCAGTTGTTCAGGCGTTAAGGTGCCAACGTCATAACCTGAAGCTGCACCAATAGTGCCAAAATATTCTGCTGCCAGCGGCAGGGAGTTTTCGTAACGTATTTTCATGAGGTGGGAGTTTATCGCAAGTTCGCAGGGAACCGAAAAACTATTCAGTGCGGTTTAACAACAAATGGGAATAACGGCCGGAGCGTACGCTCCGGCTGAATGGCTGCGCTTATTTCTCGAAGCGTTTCATAACCAGCGACGCATTGGTACCACCAAAACCGAAGCTGTTAGACATCACGGTGTTCAGTGTGGCTTCGCGGGTAGCGGTTACCACGTCCAGGCCAGCAGCCGCTTCGTCAAGGTTATCAATGTTGATCGACGGTGCAATAAAGCCGTGCTTCATCATTAACAGACTGTAAATGGCTTCGTTAACCCCAGCTGCACCCAACGCGTGACCTGTCAGCGATTTGGTCGAGGCCAGCGGTACACCGGATTGGCCGAAGACTTCCTGAATCGCAGCCAGCTCTTTTACATCGCCAACAGGAGTGGAAGTACCGTGAGTATTGAGGTAATCGATTGGAGCGTCAACGCCTTGCAGCGCCAGTTGCATACAGCGCACTGCGCCTTCGCCTGATGGTGCAACCATGTCGTAACCATCAGAGGTGGCACCATAGCCAACCACTTCAGCATAGATAGTGGCGCCTCGGGCCAGCGCGTGTTCAAGTTCTTCAACCACTACCATACCGCCACCGCCAGAGCTGACAAAACCGTCGCGATCAGCGTCATAGGTACGTGATGCTGTGGCCGGGTTGTCATTATATTTGGTCGATAACGCGCCCATAGCATCAAACTGTCCAGACAGAGCCCAGCTCAGTTCTTCACCGCCGCCGGCAAATACCACATCCTGCTTGCCCAGTTGGATCAGTTCCAGCGCATGACCGATACAGTGAGCACTGGTGGCACAGGCTGAAGAAATAGAATAGTTAACACCTAAAATTTTAAACGGTGTAGCCAGACAGGCAGAGACGGTAGACCCCATACAGCGCGGCACCATATATGGCCCAACACGCTTAACGCCTTTTTCTCTGATAACGTCTGCGGAACCCACCTGATTGAACGACGAACCGCCGCCAGAACCGGCAACGATACCAGTACGAATATTAGAAACCTCAGACTCTTCCAGCCCGCTGTCGGCAACTGCCTGTTGCATAGCAACATAAGCATAGGCTGCGGCATCACCCATGAAGCGCATGGCTTTGCGATCGATATGCTCTTTAAAATCGATATCCACATTGCCCCACACCTGACTGCGCAGGCCCATTTCTGCAAACTCTTCGGAAAAGGTAATACCAGATTTGCCTGCTTTGAGTGAGGCGGTAACTTGTTCTTGATTTATGCCGATACTGGATACAATACCCAGCCCTGTAATAACTGCTCTTCTCATAATTATCCTTTTGCGTTAGTGCCGCATATGGTAATGATTTTATGACACTAAGTGGTCTGCTCTTTTGCGACCCTGTTCTACGTGATTTGGTAGCAAATTTCCACC
>Ga0213831_1000384_pt1 | contig 33443 bp, 32 predicted proteins | sample SWATP12_FD_163421 | JGI IMG/M metagenome (GOLD analysis project Ga0213831, IMG submission 163421) | Coastal seawater microbial communities from Marineland, Florida, United States - SWA TP1 #2 | ecosystem: Environmental > Aquatic > Marine > Coastal | place: USA: Florida | collected 2016-08-06 | reverse complement strand
ACTCATGTTAATTTCCTTTTTGACTTCGCTAAAAATCAAAGGGAGATTTAACATGGGTAGATATACGGGCAAAGCCCTACCACGAATGATAACCACCTACTGAAGTAGGTGGTTTAGGGCTGAAAACCAAAAATGGAGCCGCAAGGCTCCATTTTTTTGTCTGGAGTTTAATGACTCACGAAGAACAGCTGTAATGCGAAACACCTCCGGCACCGAAATACTCCGCAGGACGTAAGCGATAATAACTTGCCTCAATCTTGTCAGACTGCTCCTCATAAGGGGCAGATAACACTTTCTGCAGTTCCCTTATTAAGGTGAAACCGCCCTTTTCAGCCTCTTTATAGGCCGGCACGACCAACCATTCGCGCCAGGTATATTTGGGGTTCACCCTTTTCATTCTGGCTGTTATTTCGGCATTACTAAAGCGATCGTCGAGATGTTGATGCCAGCTCTGCAGCCAGTCATTCCACTGCTGTTGTAATGTCGCATCCGCCGGCTGATAGAAACATTTTGTTATCGCTGTAACCGCATCAGGAAGCTGGCACAGCTCGCGAAACAACATAGTGTAGTCTGCTGACGTGCGAACCATCAGTTGAAGCAACGACGTTACCAGCTCAGGATCATAAACCTTAAGGCCCAGCTTAGACGCCCACATACCGGCTAATTTACTTTCCATCATGTCGGCAAAGCCAGTGCCGATTGCCTCCAGTTCGTTGACCCGGTCAGGTTCGTCCTCAAGCAGCGGTGCCAGAGCCCCGCAGAACATCATAAAGTTCTTCCCGGCTGCCGCGGTTTGATTAAAGAAGGAGAAATGCCGGCCTCCGCCCGTCCAGGGCTGATAAACGGGATCAAATAATTCGCAAAACCCGAATGGGCCATAGTCCAGAGTAAAACCGCCGGCTGCGCAATTATCACTGTTAAAATTGCCCTGACAATAGCCGACCCGGATCCAGTTGGCCACCAGTGAGGTCAGACGCTCCTGGAAGATTTCGGCCAGCTGTATGATCTGTTCCGGCAATGCCAGACTGCAGTCTATTTCGAGGGAATATTCGCGCTCAATCAAATGGCTTACCAGTGCTTGTAATTCAGCAATTGCCTCAGGATGCTGTTGACTGCGCGCCCGCCGGGCAAACAACTCCAGTTGACCCACTCGAATAAACGACGGTGCTACGCGCGTGGTAATCGCCACCGGATTGGCCACCATCACCTCAGGCTCAAAAGACGACGATCCCTCGTAATACCACGGCCGGTTAACAGTTTCAGCGTGCGACATGACTAAACTGAGGGAGCGCGAGGTGGGTACCCCGAGACTATGCATATGTTCCTGGGCCAGAAACTCCCTGACACTGGAACGTAATACCGCACGTCCGTCTGCGCCGCGACAATAAGGCGTTCGCCCGCCGCCCTTAAGTTGCATCTCCCAGCGCTTGCCATTAAACATCCCCTCAAACACCGACATCGCCCTGCCATCCCCATAGCCATTGCCAGTCCCAAAGGGGCATTGCTGGGTATATTCAGTGCCGTAGATAGACAGCGCATAGCCCGTTGCCCAGCCGGTTTTACGCATAGGCAGGGGAGCCTGAGAGAGATCGCCAGAGAAGAAGCGAACAAACGCTTCGGTTACTGCCAACTCGTCATCCAGACCCAGCTCGCGAAACAGGGAGTTGCTGTGCGCAACATAACCTGGCGCTTTTAATGGCGTTGGTGATACGGGCACATAGTGACCGCAAAACACCTGCCGCGGCTGATGATCAACGCCATCAGATGTGGCCTGAGGGTCTGCCTTGAGAGACGATATAAAAGAGTAATCGGCGCAGGCCGCCATGTCACTCAGAGTGGTAATGGAGGAAGTCTTGTCTGGCATTATGTCATACCTCTTATTCACCCACGTCAGCGATCACTGCCGCAGGCTGAAGAGCACGCTCCTGGTTGAGGGTGCTGAAGTGAATTGCACTGGGGTATTGTGCATTATGGTACATAGTATGGAAAGCCTTCCCAAACTATTGCTCCGTCGCAATGGTATTCCCCACTGCATTTTATGCTGCCATACCGTCGCTACGGCAGCATAAACCTGTCCTCAGGAAATATACTTATGATTGCTACGCAATACTTTAATCGAGGCCATCGCAATTGCTTAGCGTGCAGAGCTCTCCTATAGTAACTGTATGTATAAAAGTAAACGTCAGACTATGAAATTCACGCCGCGTAAACTCATTCTGGTAACCAGCCTGATGGTGATGGCTTCGTCGCTGGTGGCAACCGACTCAATGGCCACCACGGCTCCGGAGTCACAGCCGCAAATCAGTAGCTGTCCGACGGAGTTTTTTGCCGTCAAAATTCACGAGGATGCCAGGCAGTGTCAGCCTTTTGACACCGAAATGCCGGCCTCCTTGGTTTACTTTATAGGTGATACACCCGACGCCATTGTGGCTTACTATCTGGCGCTGATGCCAGACTTGTCGCTGAAAGGTGAACACAACGAACGTGTGTTGCTGGTCAATGACGCGCAGAATGTACGCGTAGTGGTGTCACCCGATGGCGATGGCGCTCAGGTAGATATCCTGGTGCTGGGCTCAGAAACCCCCGCTCCCCTGGCCAGTTTAACCAACGACTAACTTTTATTTCTCTCGCCTGCCAGTGTTTCGAATAACTGGCACCGCCTTTGCTATTTCTCTAACAAGTTTGTCCTGCCGCCCGGGCATGTCATTTTATTGACACTCGTGCGCATTGAATTGTTGAGGAAGCGTATGGAACTTGCCATTATTTTGTTTATGCTGCTGATAGTAGTAACTGTTGGTGCACTTAAACTCTCTGATCACGGTATGAGTTTTCCCTTTCGTAAAAAACAACAGCTTTTTACCCAGGTAGAGCATACCTTTATCAATTTGCTGGAACAGGCCGTTGGCCGTGAATTCAGAATTGTCTCACGGGTTCGCCTTAATGACCTGCTTGCCGTTCGCGACAGCACCAATAAACGTCAGGCTCGCCAGGCACTGCTGCGCGCTGGCAGTAAGCAACTCGACTTCGTTCTGTGCCGTCGCGACGACATGACACCGGTGCTGGCCATTGATTTGGTTCACAAACAAGGCAAGGAAGGTTATAAAACCCAGCGCGACTGGTTTGTGTCTGGCGCCCTGGATGCCGCCGGTATTCCCCACGCCCGCTTCAAAGTGAAATCCGGTTACTCAGTAGATGAGGTCAAAGAGTGCGTAGAAACCAAATTGATCCCACTGCGAAAACAACAGGCTAAACTGGCTGCCAGCAAAATGAATCCGCCGCAGCCAACGCGCCCTACCCGGCCGCTACGCTCCAGTCGTCAGCCTGGCGGTGAACAGGTTGCTGCGTAATATCCTAAGCAATTAAAAAAGGGCCCCTCGGGCCCTTTTGGTATTTTATCAGCAAGTGCTTATTACATCTTTGCCGTTGAATATACTACGGTAAGATGGGCGGGGATTTCAGCACTGGCCGGAACAAACGCCACCGTATCTTTATGGCTGGATACATAGCTGATCAACTCATCCACCGTCGATATTTCTTTAGGCGGACGAGAACGCCCGCTAAAGCGCATCTGCGACCAGTATGATTGGATCCGCGATTCGGTTAAACCGATTATCTTAGTGTTGAATACCGCTCTGGCCAGAGTTTGCGGCGGCAGCGACACCGGTTCAAGCACCACATCGCTGGCATTACCCATAAACAGATTGCGGATATCGACTTTGTCCAGTTTCACTGTCTGGTTGTCGATGTTGGCCACCACCATAATGTCGTGTTCCTGTGCCAGGGCGTTTATAGCATAAACCCCGAACAAGGACGCCATTACAAGCTTTCTGAGAGAGTTTGTTATTTGCATCAGAACACAAACTCCATACCCAGTTGATAAAGGTTTACTCGTTCATCAAATGCGTCTCTGTCACCAACGGCTTCGAAGGTGGAGATACCAAGCGCCCCGCGATAATGGGTTACCTCAGCCTTAAAGGCTACACGTACACCGGCATCCCAGCGCACACCAAGGGTTATGCTTTCGAGGTCGGCGGCCTGGGTTCTGGCAAAGACGGTTTGATAGGCGTAATAAAGCTGGTCGAGATCCGGTGCTAAACCCAGCGGAATATCAGTAGCCGCTCCCTGAGGATTAGTGGCCATATTGGCGTAAGTCAAGTGCACGGTAAACGGCTGGAAGACCAGCCCGCCCTGAACATAATAACTTTCAATATTCGGCGCCAAAACGGTGTCGGACTCAATTTTCATCCATTCCCAGGCAAGATTATAGTCGAGCTCATCCAGTGCCAGCCCCACCTGGTAAATATCAAACTCGCCTTCCATAGTCAGAGAGTCGGCACTTTCAACAAAGCCAAAGCTACGAAGCTGCTCGGCAAACGCGGAGATTTCGGCCAGATTCACACTAAAATCGGCGGTGGTAAAAGAAGCCCTGAAACGCAGATTTGCATTGTAAACGCCGCTGAAAACAAGCCCGGTCAGCCCGTCAATATTGGTGGCATAACGGCGATCCTGAAACTGCGTATCACCATTAAATGAACCGTAATAGCCTTCAACCGAACCACTGAAATTTCCCAGCGCAAAGTTGTGGATGACACTGGCGCCATCGTACTGGTTAAACAAAAACGCACTGTAGAGTTGCTGCGGCGGCGATATCCATGGATAAGCAAATCCCACATCGATGACGTCGCTGTAATGATAAAAAGGGGTTCTCATCCGGCCGCCTTTTACCAGCCAGTTACTGTGCGGTACATAGCTGGCATACAGCCACTCAACGCCGGAGTCACGTTCGCTGTTGGTGTGTGCCAGCAGCTGTGAGGTAATCGTCAGATTGTCCAGTAAATGGTAATCCACCTGCAAAGCCAGCAGCGTCTGTTCCTTAAGCGACAGCTCATTCTCGTAGCCTTCAAAAGACACGTCGGGATCATCAGTAAACCCGGCCACCACCCGACCAAAACCGGATATTTCCAGTTTTTCACTGCTTGCCAGTACCGTGGGAGAGGCCAGCAGACAACCGAAGAGGACGGCTGCAGACAATTTTTCGTTAAACTTTGCGTTCATAGGTTCTAAAAACAACCAAATCAAAATGCCATCACAAGTCAATGCCTGGCGATGCTGCCGATTGACCTTCCTTTTACGAATCCTTGTGTACCCGATAACACATTCATATTACACTTCATCCATAGTGTATATAGTAGTGCAACAGTTAATCTTACGCACTCATTTCCCAGTTAAATAAGCAATTTAAAGGCAGATTATGAAAATTGGTATCCTTGGCGCCATGGACCAGGAAGTCGCCCTGTTAAAAGAGTCTCTGGACCAGTTACAAACACAGGAAATCGCTCACCTGACTTTCTACACCGGCACCCTGCACGGCGTTGATGTGGTGCTGGTAAAATGTGGTATCGGCAAGGTAGCCGCCGCAGTCGCCACCACCATTCTTATCCAGTCATTTGCACCGGACTTTGTCGTCAATACCGGCTCTGCGGGTGGCTTCGATGCCAGTCTTGATATTGGTGACATAGTTATTGGTAATGGCGTTCAACACCATGATGTAGACATCACTCATTTCGGCTATGAACCCGGTCAGTGTGTAGGCATGCCAACCGTCTTTGCGTGTGATGAGCAACTCATTACCGCCGCAGAACAAGCGGCGGCCAGTGCGCTGCATGTCAAAACCATCCGCGGCCTGATTTGCACCGGAGACTCGTTCATCGGTACTGATGAAGCTGCCGCCCGGTTGCGCGAAGCCTTTGAAACCATCAGCGCATCCGAAATGGAAGGCGCTGCCATTGCTCAGACCAGCCACATGTTAGGTACGCCGTTTCTGGTGATCCGTTCACTTTCGGATATCGCCGGTAAAACCTCTACGGTTTCCTTCAACGCTTATCTGGAGACCGCAGCAAAGCACTCCGCAGAGCTGGTGATGGGCATGATTAAAGTTATGACTAACCGCACAACCGGCGCCTGATTGAGCCCGATGATTGCGTTGCCGCCCCCCATAACCCTGTCATTGATCATCGCGCTTTGCGTGATCCTGTTTGATCGGGTGTGGCGGATACCGTCTCAATCCCACCCAATGACACTTTACCGGATGCTGGTAACTAATCTGGCAGTAAGGGTTTGCCCGGCTCCCCTCGCACCGCTTTCGCAGCATTACATAAGCGGTACGCTGGGTATTGTGGTGTTAACCCTGCCTTTTCTGGTGGTGCTGGCTTTTGTGCTGAGCCTGGCCGAGTACACCTGGTTTTTTGATGCGCTGGTGCTGTTCTGCTGCGTCAATTTTTACCCGGTACGTCGCCAGTATAAGTTGATCACGCAAGCCCTCAGCGGCAACAAAAAACTGCTTGCCCGCGAACGCCTTGGCGTACTGGTGGCCCGTCAGACAGATGCGTTATCTGATATTGGCATCGCCAAAGCAGCTATCGAAAGCTATTTACTGCGCTTTATGCAGCAGTTTGTAGGTGTGCTGTTCTGGTTTTTACTGGCCGGTCCGCTGGCCGCCCTGACTTACCGGTTATTGCTTGAGTTTCGCTGGCAATGGCACCGCAAGAAACGCCAGTTCAGCGCATTTGGTCTGCCGGCCTACTGGTTGAGTCAGACTATGATTATTGTTCCCTATTGCCTTGGTCTGTTGTTTATTGTTTTAAGCACCTCACCGCTTGGTGCCATTAAGGGGCTAAGGTACGCTACCGAAAGGGATTTAACCTCTATACTGCTGGCGGCATTTGGTGGCGGCATGGGGATCCAGCTTGGTGGCCCGGCTTTTTACGACGGTATCAAATTACGTCATTCACGAGTGGGCGGCTCCCGTCAGGTGCGCTTTTCTGATCTAACCTATGTGTTGCGTGCCATCAACCGTCAGATCTGGCTGGTTACCGTGTTGCTCACTCTGCTCTTAATACTTTGCTGGCAATTGAAATTATGAAAAAGCAGCTCCTCTGGCTATTGCTACCCGTACTTTTATTCCCCTTAAAAGCGCTGACTGCAGAACGCATTGTGACCCTGTCGCCTCACCTTACCGAATGGGTTTACAGTTTAGCGGCACAAGACCGTCTGGTAGGGGTAAGCGCATTTAGTGATTACCCTGCACAAGCGGCTGAACTGCCGGTTGTCGCCGACTATCAGGGCGTGGACTTTACTGCGCTGATGGCTCTCGAGCCTGATCTGGTGCTGGCCTGGGGCGGCGGCAATAAACCCCAGGACATTGCCCGCCTGAAAAGTCTCGGACTTGAAGTATACATTTCCCAGCCACAGACGTTAGATGATATTGGCACCGAGTTACTCGAAGTCGCAGCACTGACCGGTCAAACCGACTTAGGTAAAACACTGGTCGCCGGTTACCGCCATGAGCTTGAACAAATTAAGCAGCAATATCAGCATCTCACGCCGGTTAAAGTATTTTACTACATGTGGTCACAGCCACTGATGACCATTGGTGAGGGCGCATGGGCCAATAAGATTCTCGCCAGTTGCGGCGCTGCGTCAGTTTTTATAGACTCCCCCGTCGACTACCCTGAAGTGTCGGTGAAACAGGTTTTATTGCGCCAACCGGCGTTACTGATTGCCGCAAGCGATCAGTCGGTGGAGACACTTGAATCTTTCTGGACACCTCACCGGTCTGTTATTAAGGCACCGCTTGTCACTGCTGATGCTAACGCCCTGCATCGGTTTACACTGCGAATTACTCAGGCAATAGACACCCTGTGCCAACGAATCGACAGTTACCGACAATAGGAGCAAGCATGCGATTAATTACCTTCCCCCTGCCTCTGTTAGGTTTACTGCTGTCTACTGCCGCCTGGGGGCACGACACTATTGAGGACATAAGCCCCGAAAGCCTGCACAGCAACGGCTTTGAAGGCCTGATTCTGGATGTGCGAAGCGCCGAAGAGTTTGCCGAAGGACATATTCCCGGAGCGCTCAACGTGCCTCACTCCAAGCTTGCTTCTCACCTGGCCACACTCGGTTCTATCCAACAACCGGTGCTGGTTTACTGTCGTTCCGGGCGCCGTGCTGGTATTGCTCTGGAGACCCTGACTGACCTTGGTTTTAAGCAGCTATATCACCTCGATGGCGATATGCAGGCGTGGCAGAGTGATTCCTTGCCCATTGAACAATAACCCATAGCGACACCGCCCGACTCACATCCTGGCATAGACATATTGCGGCTTTGGCGGCATCATAGCGGTCTTGTTGCTCCACGCGTTTTATTATGACTATTGATATTTCAACGCCGGCCATGTTGTTCCCGGCGATTTCCCTTTTGCTACTGGCTTACACCAACCGTTTCCTTACCCTGGCGTCGTTAATTCGCCACTTTGATAAGGGCGAAGACAATGAGAGTACCCAGGCGCAAATCAAAAACCTGCGCAGGCGTATTCATTACATTAAACGTATGCAGGAGACCGGCGTGTTCAGCTTCTTTCTGTGCGTATTGTCGATGCTGGCCATCTACCTGTCGTATCAGTTAGCCGGTAACTGGCTGTTTGCCGCCAGTCTGGTTTTTCTTCTTTATAGTCTTTGGCAGTCGGTTCTGGAGATCCGGATATCGCTGGATGCTCTCGACGTACACTTACAGGGAATGGATCTTGGCAAAACTAAAAAATAGCGCTGATATTACCTATACAGCGCTCACCCCGGACCACTTTGACGCAGTCCTGGCACTGGGCAACCGGGTGCAGGGCGAAGGCTATCTGAATCTGGATAATTTAACTGATTATTACCGGCGCGGCTTAAAAGACGGCGTTAATGCTGGCATCGTTGCTTTTTATCGCGATAAGTTAGTCGGCTTTCGTCTCACCTTTGCCCAGGGCCAGTGGGATATTGATCAGTGGGCAACCCCGGCGAAATGGGACGTGGATCCCGCAACGGTCTGCTACTTTAAATGCAATACGGTAGATCCGGCGATGCAGGGTTACGGAATTGGCTCCACTTTACTGGGCAAAGCAGTCGACGCCGCTCAGCGTCAGGGCAGCAATGCAGGTCTGGCCCATATCTGGCTGGCCAGCCCGGGCAACAGCGCGTTTAAATACTTCAGTAAAAATGGCGGCCGACTAATTAAAGAACACCCCAATAAATGGCAGTATGCGGCCATGTATGAGGGCTACGACTGCCCGGTGTGTGATTCACTTTGTGCCTGTGTGGCGGCGGAAATGCTACTGACGTTTAACCAACAGTAATGATGTATAAAAGTGCGCTGCAGGACGCAGCGCACCAGAAGCTTACGCCAGAGTGACGCGGGCAAACTTACGCTTACCTACCTGATACACTTTTTCACCCTGTTCAGTGAGAACAAGACGGGTATCAGTGACTTTTTCACCATCAATTTTTACGGCGCCCTGCTTAATCATACGCATGGCATCAGACGTTGAGCCAACCAATCCGGCTTCTTTCAGCAGGTAACCAATCGCTACTTCACCGTCAGTTAATGCGACAGTCACTTCCGGCATGTCATCAGGAATGGCATTCTTCTGAAAACGCTGGATGAAGTCCTGATGCGCAGCCTCTGCGGCCTCTTCCGAATGGAAGCGGGCAATAATTTCTTTCGCCAGCGTAATCTTAATGTCGCGAGGGTTCGCGCCATCCGCCATTTGCTGCTTAAGCTCAGCAATTTCGTCCAGCGGCTTAAAGCTCAGCAGGTCGTAATAACGCCACATCAGCTCATCAGAAATGGACATGATTTTGCCAAACATGTCATTCGGCGCGTCAGTAATGCCGATGTAGTTGTTTAAAGACTTGGACATCTTCTGCACGCCATCAAGGCCTTCCAGCAGCGGCATCATCAGTACCACCTGTTGAGACTGGCCCTGCTCTTTTTGCAGTTCACGTCCCATTAGCAAGTTAAACCGCTGGTCGGTACCACCCAACTCAACATCGGCTTTTAGTGCTACAGAATCCCAGCCCTGAACCAGCGGGTATAAGAATTCATGAATGGCAATAGGTTGTTCATTGGCGTAACGCTTTTTAAAGTCATCACGCTCAAGCATTCTGGCAACGGTCTGACTGGCTGCCAGCTTGATCATGCCTGCCGCGCCCAGTTGATCCATCCACTCAGAGTTAAAACGAATTTGTGTTTTCTCCGGGTCGAGGATTTTGAAAACCTGTTCCTGATAGGTTTTAGCGTTAGTAAGCACTTGCTCTTTTGTAAGTGGCTTACGAGTAACGTTCTTACCCGTCGGATCACCAATTAAGCCGGTAAAATCACCAATCAGGAACACCACGTTGTGACCTAATTGCTGGAAAGCGCGCATTTTGTTGATCAGGACCGTGTGGCCTAAATGCAAATCCGGTGCAGTCGGATCGAATCCCGCTTTAATGGTTAGCGGCTTGCCTGACTTTAACTTTTCAATCAGGGCATCTTCGGGCAATATTTCGTCAGTACCCCGTTTAATTTCGGCCAGGGCTGCTTGCCAGTCACTCATTTTTCTGCTTCCATCTAACTTCATTCTGGGCGGGCATTTTACGCGCGCCGACCGTCTATTAAAACCCTTTATGCACTTTCTGCGCCTTACAATGCGAATATTTGCCGTTTTGAGCCTCTGATCCTTTGAATTTTGCTTGATCCCTCTAGCATCTGGGGGCCGAAACCGCTATTCTCAGGCTGTTATGAGAAAGATATATAGACCTCAATTACTCACTGATTTATTTAAGCAAATGCCGCGGCCGCACCGTATTGGTCTGGTAGCAGCCAGTGCATTTGTTGGATTACTCATTTTACTGCCGTCTGAAAAGGTGGAAGCGTCGCGCCATACAGAGTCGCTGATCCTGGAAACCGGCAAGCGCTATCCCCTGTCGATGACGTTAACGCAATCCGATGTGCTCGTTGAGCAGGATGACGAACCTCAGTGGCAAACCTACACGGTGAAAAGCGGCGATACGCTGGCCAAAATATTTAAACGCGCTGGTCTCAGCCCTAAAGATACCTACGCAGTCAGCCATGCCGGTGAACAGGCAAAAACCCTGGTAACCCTGCTCCCCGGTGACAAGCTGGACCTTAACGTGATCGACAATCAGTTCGCCGGATTACGTTATGCACTGTCGCCTACCGATACCTTGTATATTGAACCTCAGGAAGATAGCGACGAACTGTTATCCCACATCGACAGCAAACCGGTGGAAGTACGTCACAATTTTGCTCAGGGTGAGATTACCTCCAGCTTCTGGAACGCTGGTGTAGCAGCAGGCCTTACGGATAATCAAATTATGCATCTGGCCGGTATATTTGGCTGGGATATCGACTTTGCCATGGAAATCCGTGGCGGCGATACTTTTAACGTAGTCTTTGAAGAACGGTATATTGACGGCGAGTTTGTCGGTTATGGCGATATTGTTGCAGCCGAATTTGTTAACCAGGGTGAAAAATTTGCCGCCATTCAGCACGAAGACGGTAACTACTATACTCCAGAAGGCCGCAGTATGCGCAAAAGCTTTCTGCGTGCGCCGATCAACTTTAAATACGTGAGTTCCAATTTTACTAAAGCACGTTTTCATCCGGTACAAAAACGCTGGAAAGCCCATCGCGGTACAGATTACGTCGCCGCGGTAGGTACGCCGGTTATGGCGGCGGGCGATGGTAAGGTGATTGAAGCCGGGTATAATAAATACAACGGCAACTATGTCTTTATTCAACACGGTGAGAAATACACTACCAAGTACCTGCACTTCAAGCGTAAGGCGGTTAAAAAAGGCGATATAGTTAAACAAGGTCAGACCGTTGGTTACCTGGGCAGCACAGGCATGGTAACAGGCGCCCATTTACACTACGAGTTTCTGGTCGACGGTGTGCATCGTAACCCGCGAACGGTGGATTTACCTAAAGCGCTGCCTATCGATCCGAAACAGCGCGATGCCTTTATGCAAATCGCCGAGCAACGTCTCGCTCAACTCGGCACTTCACGCCGTATAATGCTGGCCATGCAATAAACCCATGGCCTACTATATTGGCGTGATGTCGGGAACCAGTATGGATGGTGTGGACGCCATCCTGACTGATATTACCGATACCGCCATAGCGCCAATTGCCGCAGTTTCAATACCTTACCCAGCCGCACTTCTCGAGCAACTGCATCAGCTTTGCACTGTTAGTCCTAACGAAATCAATCACCTTGGTCAGGCCGATCGCGCCGTAGGCCAGGTATTTGCCGAGGCGGTAAACAAATTGCTGGCAGAACAGCACTTATCGCCGGCGGACATCCGCGCTATTGGTTCTCATGGCCAAACCGTGCGTCACTATCCCGATGGCCCTCCTGGCTACCAGGGTGCCAACGGCTTTACCCTGCAAATCGGCGATCCTAATACCATTGCCACTCTTACTGGTATTGATGTGGTCGCCGATTTTCGCCGTAAAGACATTGCCTATGGTGGCCAGGGCGCGCCATTAGTACCTGCCTTTCATGCCGCCAGGTTTGCCGAAGCCGGCGAGCACCGTGCAATAGTGAATATCGGCGGCTTTGCCAATATTACCGTGCTCGAGGGCGTTGATGCCGGGGCGATCCGCGGCTTTGATACCGGGCCGGGTAATACGCTGATGGACGCCTGGTGTTTACAGCACCTGAACCACCCTTTCGACCGCGACGGTAAGTGGGCTGCCAGCGGCACGGTTAACCAGCCATTATTGGACAGCCTGCTCGCCGACCCGTATTTTTCGGGTACCGGGCCCAAAAGTACCGGCCGGGAGTATTTTAATCTGGTCTGGCTACGCCATCACCTGCACGATCTGGGAGCCAGTATCGCCCCCGAAGATGTTCAGGCCACCCTGCTGGCCCTCACGGCGACTACTATTGCTAATGCAATACGAGCACTGCAACAGGTACAGCAATGTTATATATGCGGTGGCGGTGCGTTTAACGGCCAGTTAATGGCTCAGCTTAAAGAACGACTACCGGGCTGCACGGTAAAAGCCACGGATAGCCTGGCATTGCACCCGCAGTGGGTTGAGGGCGTTGCCTTTGCTTGGCTGGCGTGGGCCTATTTACACCGGGTGCCGGGTAATGTGCCGAATGTCACCGGCGCATCGCGCCCTGTGGTGCTCGGTAGCCTGACACTGGCTGATTAATTAACCTACCAGAATCGTAAGGGACAACGGATAATGCGTAAACTTGATGAAACCGACATCGCCATACTGGCCTGTATCTTCAAAGACCCCTGCATTACCAACAAAGCCATTGCCAGCCATGTGGATCTGGCACCGTCTTCCTGTCTTGAACGCATCAAACGCTTGCAAAATGAGGGGATAATTTTAGGCGCCCGCAGCCAGTTCAATTACACCTTACTCGGCGGCCATATTCAGGCCATGGTGGCAGTACGGCTAGCTTCACATAACCGTGATACCGTTGCTCAGTTTCAACACCAGTTGGTCGAGCAGAAAGAAGTGCTCAGTGTGTTTCATATGGGCGGTGAAAATGACTTTTTACTCCATGTGTGTGTGCCCGATGCCCTGCATCTGCGCGACTTTATTTTTACTCAGGTAACCGGTCGGGATGAGGTGGTCCACGTGGAAACCACCCTCATTTATGATCACGTTACCAGCAACTCCCTGCCCTACTTCGGATAAACTAAAAACCACCTTGCTGCGTAGTAACAGGGTTAGCGCACGAGCGCAGCTTTTCACTACAGAGCAAGGAGACTTGATGACAGCACCGCATTTATTATCCCCGGTCACATTTGCCGGCCAGACGCTGAAAAACCGTATGGTACTTGCCCCTCTCACCCGCGGCCGTGCGGGCCCGAACAGAGTACCCAACAAGATCATGGGCGATTACTATGTGCAGCGGGCTTCAGGCGGCCTGCTGATCAGCGAGGCAACCAGTATTTCTCCAGAGGGCAATGGCTGGGTGGATGCGCCAGGTATTTATACCAGAGACATGACGGCCGGCTGGAAAAGTATCACCGACAGAGTGCATAACGCAGGCGGCCGAATGGTATTGCAGTTGTGGCACACCGGCCGCGCCTCACACAGCGATTTCCACAACGGCGAACTGCCTTTTTCGGCATCGGCAGTGGCCATTAACGACGGGGATGGGATTTACACTCCTGAAGGCAAAAAGCCTTTTGAGGTGCCCCGCCCTATGGCCGTTGAAGATATTAAGCGCACCGTTGAAGACTATCGTCAGGCCGCTATTAATGCCAAAGAAGCAGGCTTTGACGGCGTTGAAGTGCACGCTGCCAATGGCTATCTGATTAATCAGTTTCTGGATAGCCGCAGTAATCAGCGTGACGACGACTATGGCGGCAGTCTGGAAAATCGTTACCGCTTTTTAGCTGAAGTCATGCAGGTGGTTCTTGACGTCTGGCCTGCTGAGCAGGTTGGCGTGCGCTTATCCCCTAACGGCGTATTTAATGATATGGGCGCCGATGACTACAAAGAAACCTATGTGTTTGTAGCGGATAAGCTCAATCAGTTGGGGATCGGCTATCTGCATGTCATGGATGGCCTGGCGTTTGGTTTTCACGAGCGCGGCGAAGCCATGACTCTGCAGGACTTCCGCCATGTATATAAAGGATTACTGATAGGTAATTGTGGCTACGATAAAGACACGGCTGAGCAACGCATCAGCAGCGGTGACGCCGATATGATTGCCTTTGGCCGCTCCTGGATCACTAACCCGGATTTACCTGAACGGTTCGCCAATGATTATCCGCTTGAGTCATTCGATGATCCAAGTCACTGGTACGGTGGTGGTAGCGAGGGCTACAGCGATTATTCCGACTACCAGGCAGCCGCTGGTATCGACCAGGCTGAAAAGCTCGTATAACCTGGCAATTGACTTTCAATGGGGTATCTTTCGATACCCCGTTTTGTTTTCGGCCCTAAACTACCTACTTCAGTAGGTGGTTGTCATTCGTGGTAGGGCTTTGCCCGCATGGATTTAAGTTGGCAAAGAGAGGTGTCTATACAATGTTGTCGGAGTTGCCGACAGCGACCAGAGGGTGTTGTGCGACCCGGTGACCGTGAACCACTCTGGAATCCCCGCAGCCCTTAACAGTGAAAAACGTCATCGTCCCTGACAGAACAAACTAGACCGTCAATGACGGCACATCCCTGTGCCGCATCGACTGAATCCTCATCCATGATGATTCTTCTAGTTTGTTATATCTGCCAGTGACAATGACAACACTGAAGAAGGGCACAATTATTGTCCTTTCTTCGATTTAAACAGAGCCCTCTTTTAAGGGGTTAGCGCAAAGCCACCTTCCTTAGAAGGTGGATTCATTACTTGCCTTGTTGTTACTTCAACATGTCTACCAGTGTCGGTTGAGAATCATAGTATTGAGCGTGGACGTCTGCCGCCACGCGCTGGTGCAACTCGTCCAGTCTCGCCGGCGCCATAAAGCCATCACTGAATCCGGGATGAATCGGATCGATAGCCTGCTTTAGCGCTAGCACGAAATGCGCGATGAGTGATTTAACACAGTCACAGCCCATGGCAATACGCATGGTGGTTAGCGCAATACCGGCCTTTTGCTGCTCAGCGCGACTCATTTCAGAATGTGAGGTTAGCGCCGGGCACAGGATCAACGTGTTGGTCTGACCGATGCTTATCTGGTGGCCGAAAGCCGGTTCCAGCGAATCAAAGAAACGCGCAAATTGCACACGGTCCAGTTCCGGCAGGTCGAGCTCAGCGGTAAACAGCGCACAAGGCCAGCCATGACTATGTAGCTGTTCGCGCAGGCCGGCATTTTCGTGATGACTCAAGGCATGGCTGTTTACTTTGATGTGCGGATGGGAGTCGAGGAAATGGGTAAATACCTGGGTGTTAATCACCTTGGTTAGCATTCGCTGAGTCAGCGTCTTCATACCGGTCAGTACGTCAAAGGCCTTTTCTGAATCAAGGAATGCGCCCTTAATATAATATACATCCCAGAACAGGGTTTGCGACCAGTCGACGCCCTCACAATGGGTGCCTTTGGGTTGGAACATACGATGGTTTTCACCAATCACCACGCCTGCTGTAGTGGTGCCGGTACCGCAGATATCCTTAGTATAGCTGTGTACCACATAGTCCGGCCGGCAATGTTTATCTGCATGTTGCAGGGGCTTATGCAACACCGGCGTAGCCAGCGTGGAATCGAGCATTACCAGCAGTTGCTGTGCATGGGCCAGTTTGCAGATCCCCGGCACATCCAACACCAGACCATGCGGATTACAGGGCGATTCAATGTACACATGCAAACGGCTACCGCCAGCCAGCTTATCGGCATACTGCTGTTGTACGTTGGCAAGATGGTCGGCAAATTCGTCCGCCGAATAGCCGTCAAACCAGGCCAGTGTCACGTTTAAGCGGTTCTCGCGGGCAAAGTAATCGTGCAGTAACTGATACACGCCGCCATACACATTGCGTGACACAATCAGGATGTCACCGTGGCTGAGTACGTTTGATAACAGCGCATCGATAGCTGCCATACCGGAGTTGAAGTTCCAGGCCAGATAAGCCCCTGCCTGATCGCCGGCTTCCAGATCCACAATAGCATTGGCCAGTGAGATATTGGTCGGATTCATCAAACGGCTATAGATCTGATGCGTTGACTCCTTGCCTTCAAAGGCGTCTTCTATCCACTCCGTACAGGCATATACGTAGGTTGCGGTTTTTACCACCGCCGGTGTCGCCGAGAACAGCGCCGGCACGTTGTCAAAAATCGGATAGTGTTGCGGTGCGGATTTATTCAGACTCTGCCAGGTTTGCCTAAAGGGGTTTTGCAGGGTATCGAGTACTTTGGCTATCTGAAACGATAAGAACTTTTTAGCATTGAAATAGCTCAGCTTGTCGGTTTGATCTAACCTTTCCAGAGTATCTCGTGTAACCTGCCAGAGTTGCTGGACACCTTGCTGTGCGCCATACAGATGACGCGCCGTGTCGGCCAGCGCCTGACCGTAAGCGGTATCAGGACGAATATTAAAATGCGCCAGTTGCTCTTCTACCAGTTGCTCTACCGAGTTAGCGTCGCTGGTATGGCGGCGTGGCGACAGTGGGCGACAGGTCTCCACGGATAACGATGAGTTTGATTTCATATGAGTTCCTTTTTGCTTTAATCTGAATATAATTCGGATTTAAAACAAAATTAAGGAATATAATTCACATAAAAATCACAAACAGGAAACTTTTCTTTACTTATGGCCACTTCTACGTCTGCTGCCACCTGGCAATTCAGCATCTTAAGCCGCGACTACCAGGTCTACTCAGCGCTTCTTGCGCCGCTGTTGCCAGACAACGTCTGCTTGTCGATTGCTACCGATGACCCTGAACAGTTTGATTGCCAGCACGTCCAACTGGCGCTGGGCGATCCCGATTTGCTGGCACAGGTCGTTAACCAATGCCCGAAATTATGCTGGCTGCAATCTACCTTCGCAGGTAATGCGCCTTTATTACGCGCGGGCAAACGGGATTATCAACTTACCGGTGTAAAGGGGATATTCGATCAGCAAATGCGCGAGTACGTGTTTTCCTATCTGCTGTATTTTGCACGCAATATTGAAGGCTTTACCGGCGCGGGACAAGCACCAGCCAATAAATGGCAGCCGCCGAAGTTTGACGTTCTGGCAGGAAAAACACTGGGCATCGCGGGAGCCGGTGACATTGCAGCCAGCCTGGTAGATGTGGCAACGGTATTTGATATGAAAGTGGTGGGGCTTAATCGCCGTGGCAGCGCCACAGCCGACTACACCAAAGTGTATACCCCAGATAACAAACTGCAATTTGCTGCCGCCTGTGACTTCGTGCTGAGCCTGCTGCCCGACACACCCGCTACCCGCCATTTCATCGATGCGGAATTTTTAGCAGCCATGGCGCCGCACAGTATTCTGATCAACGCCGGAAGAGGTGTTGTGGTCGATGATACCGCCCTGATCCAGGAGCTTTCGACGCAGCAACTGCGCGCGGCGGTACTCGATGTATTTGTAGACGAACCCTTAGCCGACGATCATCCTTACTGGACTTTGCCCAATGCTTACGTCACTCAGCATACAGCGGCTATTTCAAAAGAGCAGGACGTGGCGGTGATATTTAAAGGCAACCTTATAAGGTTTCTTGAAAACGCCCCGCTCATCTACCTTTTTGACTTCGACAGGGGGTATTAAACCCGCGGGTCGGTTTCGGCAATATCGTCCTGTGTCTGCTGCTGTAGCCAAAAGGCCTGTAGCGCAGGATAAGCATCGAAGCTGGCTAATTCTCTGAAAGCTACCCAGTCCAGTAAACAGAACAGGCAGATTGCCGGATAATCCCACTGTGAAAAATGCCCTGCCTCTGCTTCACCGTTAAGCGTGGTCAGCAAGGTATCAACGCGTTCATTATTGAGCTTGAAAAACAGCTTATCCGGTTGGTTGGCAATGTCTGAACGCTTAAGCATCATCAGCTGAACAAACGTATCGTTGGCCGCATCAATCAGGGTCAGGCGATTTTCTTCCGGCCAGCTTAATGGGGCCAGCGCGAACTTCTCGCTCAGATAACGAAACACCACTCTGGAATCATAAATAATTAACTCGCCGTCTTCCAGCATCGGCACTTTCAGGGCCGGATTCTTGGCTCTCAGCAGTTCGCGACCCGGACCGGCAAAAATATCCATATTGATAAACGCATAGTCTTTACCGGATAAAAACAAGCGAATACGACGCACATAGGGGGACGTGGTAGAGCCATAAAGTTTCATAGTGATAATCCCTGTACGCTAAAATAAAAAGCAACCCGAAAGTAAAAAGCAGCCCTTAGGCTGCTTTATGATAATCATTAAACGCTAAAGCTGGCCCCACAGCCGCAGGTGGTTGTAGCATTCGGGTTATTTACCAGAAACCGTGAACCCTCCAGGCCATCCACGTAATCAACCGTGCCGCCCACCAGGTACTGCAGACTCATTGGGTCAACAACCAGTGTCACTTCGTTCTTTTCAATGGCCATATCGCCTTCGTTCACTTTCTCGTCGAAAGTAAAGCCGTATTGAAATCCCGAACAACCGCCGCCGGTAACATAGACCCGCAGTTTCAGGTTCGGATTTTCTTCTTCTTCCACCAATTCGCGGACTTTCAATGCCGCCGCGTCTGAAAAATCAATGGGTAACGCCATCTCTACTGACATATTCACCTCAATCCTGAGCCGATCACACTCGGCAATCAATCGCGCTATTATCTAATACCTGAGTAAATACATCAACTATTGTCAGTCCTGTTCTGACCGCTGCTGACCAGTAAATATAACTCGCTATGTATACGCATTCTGCTAATGGTGGGTTTACTGTGACCGGGTTTATGACTAAATTTGACAGACAGGCTGAAGAAGGTGATTGCCGTGCGTCGTATTTTACTCCTTGTTATCGCAGTATTTGTTACCGGGTGTACCTCAAATGTTACCCGCTCAACTTTAAGCGGGGATTATAAAACCCTGGCCGATGAGGGACAGCAAACGCCGCAACTGTTGTCACTGCCCACCAATGAGCTGTGGGCTTATTGTCAGAGCTTTGTGAAGAGCCGGGTATTTACCCCCATTGATGGCTGCTTTAACGAGCTCGATAAACGCTTTGAAGACGCCGATGACACCTTATTGTATATGGTACAGGGCTGGTTTGATACGCAGTTTATAGCCCCTGGCGCGTTTGGTGAGGGCATGCTCACCGAACTGAAGCTCGAAGCAGCGATGGCCAGAGGCAATGTCAGGAACGCCGAACGGCTTGCCAATTCTTTGTATGATCTCACCACAACCTACGCCTATCCACTGGCGGTCACCGATACCGACTATGCCGACAGATACCCGCAAATTGCCGGCTACGATGAAAGTGGCTACAGCCATATTTACCGCTTAAAACATCAGGTGCTGGCACTTGGCACACTGGGGTTAATGGCGGCCCGCAATAACGAGCCTGAACTCGCCAGCCGTTATGCCAGTAAAATCGCTGCCATAGACGCGTCATCGACTAACGCCGCACAGTGGCGACTGCCCCAGGCCAAAGCGCTGTGGCTGGGACGTATCTATTTAACCCTTGGCGACTTCGAGAAGGCCTATCAGGCTTCCATTATCGAAAAAAACGCCATGTATGAATTTCTCGATGGACTGACGACCGCGCTCGATGTGATTGGCCCGATAATGTATGCCGCCATGGTAGATGCCTATGGCGACACCGATTATAAAACCGCACTGAATTTTACCGCTGAGTTTGAACCGCGCTTTATGCGCCATCAGGCAGAGCTTGAAACCGGCCGCCTGGCCGCGGCACAAGAAGGTTATCAGGCCATTATTAACGAGCCTAAGGTAAAAGGCTTCGGCACCGTATATTGGCAGGCACTTTATGGCCTGGGCCGCATCGCCGACTTACAGAGCAACAACAGTCAGGCTATCGATTATTACCAGCAGGCAATTGCGGTTATTGAACGACAACGCAAGAGCATGGATACCGAAGCCGGGCGCATTGGTTTTGTTAACGACAAGCAGGCGGTATATGGTGATCTGGTGTCACTATTGGTAAAAGAACAGCGCTTCAGCGAAGCCTATGATTATGTGGAACGTGCCAAGGCCCGCGCACTGGTAGATTTGCTCGCCACCAAACAACGCTTTGGCAGCCAGCTACCGCCCGCCACCGTACAAGCCCTTACGTCTTTGCAATCTATCGAACAACAAGCGCTCGTGAACGATGGTGGTATTACCAACGAAGCCACTCGCGGTATTGCAGTGCAGTTAAAAGCTATAAAACAAACTACGCCGCAACTTGCTTCCCTACTGACCGTGGCGCCGCCCTCTTTACCTTCTATTCAGCGTCGGTTGGGCAAACAGGAAACCCTGCTGCTGTATTTTTTCAGTCAGGGGCGGCAGCCGCAGTTCTTCACTTTTGTGGTGACGGCCTCATCCCTTGCCGTGCATTCTCAGCCGATGCCGGCCCTGAAAGAAACCATTACTACCCTGCGGGATGCCATTAACCAGGGGGCCAGCACTGCCTGGCAAAAAGAGGCTGCGCAGCTTTACACCCAGTTAATTGCCCCGATAGCGAGTAAACTCAGCGCTACCGGAACGCTTACTATAGTGCCCCACGGCGCGCTTCACTATCTACCGTTTAACATTCTTACCGCTCCCGACAATCGCCTGCTCGGCGAACAGTTTAGTTTGCGCCTGCTGCCCGCGGCCTCGGTACTGCAGTTTGTCGATGAAAAGGTGGCTGGCGAGCAGTTACTGGCCCTGGCGAATCCGGATTTAAACGCACCGGAGCTGGATTTGCCCGGCGCTCAGCGCGAAGCCCGGCAGATCAGTGAACTGTGGCCACAAAGTCAGATTTACAGCCGCACACAAGCGTCTGAAAGTTTATTAAAACAACAGTCGGCGAATTTTCAGATTATCCATCTCGCCTCGCACGGCGTGTTTAATCCTGATGCGCCTTTGCAATCGCGGTTGTTTCTGGCTGCCGATGCTGCCAACGATGGCCTGCTAACAGTGCCTGAAATTTACGATTTAAACCTCAATGCCAACCTGGTGGTACTGTCGGCCTGCGAAACGGGTCTGGGTGATATCTCTGCCGGTGATGATGTGGTGGGCTTAAACCGGGGCTTTCTGTTTGCCGGAGCCAACGGTATTGTCAGTAGCCTGTGGCAGGTGCCAGACGAAGCTACCAGCTACCTGATGAGCCGCTTTTATACTTATTTGCAGTCCGAGGCACCGAGTTCAGCCCTGGCAGCTGCGCAGCAGGATACTCGCGCGCTTTACCCGCATCCCTTTTACTGGGCCGCGTTTCAACTAACCGGCGGGCAATAAGCCGCCGCTAAAAAGGAGGTTTTGGTGTTGGCCAGTACAGATATCGCCATGGAGTACGAACAATCGGGTTACGTTTACAAACATGCTTTTCTTGACCAGTACGAGCTTGAGCAGTTGCGCCGGATCACCGCTGGCTTTCACCAGCACTGGCTGCAGGAAAACCAGAACTTTTACCGGCAACGGGCGATTAACTCAGCCTACCTTACTCATGCCGAGCGTATGTCAGACGAAGACCGGCACGCCATGTTCAACATCATCGGTTCAGCCAAAATGGCGTCGGTCGTTAAGCCGTTATTGCCCGATGGTGCGGCATTTATGAATACCCAGTTATTTTTTGACCCACATAACCCGCAGCAGAAAAATTACTGGCATCGCGATACCCAGTACCTCTACACACACGAGGAAGAGCAGGCACAATTCGGCTCAACCCGTGTATTGCATTACCGCTTAGCGCTGTATGATGAACCGGGTATCGAGCTAATTCCCGGTTCGCATAACCGCTGGGACAGCCCGGAAGAACTCGACGTCCGGCTGGCTCGCAACGGTCGCGAAACCTATCACGACTTACCCCGTGGTCGGCAAATAAAACTCAACGCTGGCGATTTACTGATTTTCGATGCTTCTATGCTGCATCGCGGCTTATACGGCAATAATCGTTTTGCCCTGGATGTGCTGTTTTGCGAAGTGCGTCAGGATCTCCTGCAACATGTGGACGCAAACTGCCTGCCCGGCGAGTCTATCCTCGGCGAAATCGACTACCCGGCACCTTTTGAAGCCAGCCGCAACGCCCTGCGACAAACTCCGTAACAATTTAACCCGGCGTGGATATTTCCACGCCTTTTGGTGGTGGTATAGTAGGCTTACGTCAATCCCGGTTAAATAACGTTGCTACTATGGAACATCCCTCAGTCACTAATCATCCGCTTTATTCTCAGGAACTGCCCTGTCTGGGTGAACTGCCAGGCGAACCGGTTTCACCCGCCTACCGCAAACTAAACCTGACGGTAACCGTGGTTATTTCGTTGCTGGTGTTTGCGGTATTACTGATTGTGGCTTACCAGCCCTGGTTTACGCTGCCGGTAAAACTGGAATTTTCCTTAGGCGTTGCTGGTGCGATCACTGCCCTACTCGGCGGGCTGATTTTTACTTACCACTATTTTGCCGACAGACTGATTTATTACACTCTGAGAGAGCAGGACATCGTACTGTTTAAAGGACTGGTTTTTAAAAAGGTCATCTGCCAGCCAATGTTACGGATCCAGCATATTGATGTTCAACGGGGGCCTCTTGAGCGTCTGGCCGGATTGGCAACACTGAAAGTCTATTCTGCCGGTGGCAGCGACCATACGCTGGCGATTCCGGGCCTGCCCGAAGAGACGGCCGAGAAGATGCGCCAGTTTGTGTTAAACCATTCAGACCTCACCCGGGATTAGTCGTGACAACCTCAACAGAGTCTGTACAGACAACATCCACTGAGTGGCAACGTTTATCGCCCTGGTCGGTTTTACACTTCTTGTTCATGCAGCTTAGGCAGTCGGTCAGTTTCGCCATTTATATTGTGCCTGCCTACGTGGTGGGTGCTCATAAACTGATTGACTCCGAGTACTTCCCCTTGTTGCTACTGGCGATGGGTGGGGGCTGGGCTATTTCGTCGGTACTCAAATATTACTTCTTTCAGTTTACGGTGACGGATAAAGGAATTGCCATCCGTTCTGGTGTGCTGGACCGCACTTTTACCGATCTGCCCTATGAGCGGATCCAGAATGTGAAGTTCGATCAGCCCTTTTATTTTCGCTTCAATGATTTGCTTATCGTCACCCTGGACACGGCCGGCTCCGCGAAACAAGAAGCGCGGTTTTCCGGGGTTTCCTCAGCGTACGCGCAGTTTGTCAAAGAAACGGTAATGCGCGCACATCGCCAACAGTCTGCAACCACTACCGAGGACTCACCGGCCTCAACTACCACAGATGAAGAGCTACTTAATGAACGCTCCATTCGCGATCTTATTTTGCATGGCATTACCAATAACCGGGTATGGATTGTGCTCGGCACTCTGGCGCCTTTCTACGAACAAATCTCAGGGTTTATTTTTCGCCAGATGAATAGCCTGCGCCCTCAGGCAGAAGCCTGGCTTGGCGAGCAGGTGGTGGCATTATGGTACGTGGGGGTAATGAGCGTACTTATTGCCATTGTACTGCTGATCCTGATGGCGCTTTTTTCAATCGGAGGCAGTGTGCTGATGTTTTATGGCTACCGCCTCACCCGGCAAGGGGATAAATACATTCGCAACAGTGGCCTGCTGAACCGTCAGGAAGTCAGTATGAAACGCTCGCGGGTGCAGATTGCCCGTCAACAACAAGACTGGCTCGACCGACTACTCGGCCGGGTAAACCTTTACTTTGAACAAAATGTCACCGGCCGGACCAACCCAAACGAACTCAAGGCAACCCATAAACTACTGGTGCCCTCAGTGACCGTTACCGAATCAGATGAGCTGACCAGCGACGTCTTCTCGGCGCAGCAGGCCCGGCACATGAACTTTGAGCCGATTCATATACGCTTCTTCTGGCGCCAGTTGATGCTGTGGAGCCTGCCCCTGACCGCCCTGGCGGGTTTCGTCAGTTTTAAGGTACTCGGTACGACCGGCGCTTTGCCGACACTGCTGATATTGAGTGCTTTGGTAACGCTGACATACCTTCGCTGGCAGCGCTGGGGAATTGCCAGCGACGCAAACTATATTTATGTTCGCAAAGGCATTATCGGCATCGATTACTGGTGCTTTCCACTCTCCAAAGTACAACAGGTAGAGGTCAGACAAAGCCTGTTTATGCGCCGTCGCCGGCTCAGCACCTTAGGTTTTGTGCTGGCCAGTGGCAGAGTAAAAATCCCCTTCGTGGCCACCGATTACGCCGCACCGCTGATTGAAAGGGTATTGTATGAAGTCGAGGTGAAAAAGCCCGGCTGGATGTAACTTCTCTAACCAAAGAGGGTGGTTTGTCTTACTGGTCGGCTACCAGTATTTCCTGCCAGTTGTAGCTGCGCTGGTAGTCACCCCGACGCCTCTTATACTGATAAACCGTCGTGGTAAACTCGACGCTTTCAGGCTCGAAGTTTTCCGGCAGTTGCAGGTATAAGGTGACTGGCTGGAAATATTTAAACCCGTAACTCACATTGCCTTCAGGCAAAATTTCATTGTCATCAGAGGTAAGAATGCGATGTTTGCCGTTTTGAATGCCGGTAACCGCGACTTTAAGATCGCCACGAACAATAGCGCTGACTGCGCGTTGCTGCAGTAACACCATGGTCGCTTTAAAATAGCCGTCAGTTGTGGTCTCAAAGAGTTCCAGACCATCAATAAAAAAGCCGTCCTGAGTGGTTTCAGGCGCTACTACATGCTGATAAAACGCCTTATCTTTTTGCAGATTAAACACCACTTCTTCCAAACGCACCACTTCCTGTTTAAGTTGCTCGGCACGCATTTCGGCCAGTTCCAGCTTTACATCCAGTTGATTAGCCTGGGTCTGGAGCTGTTCATTCTCTGCTTGCAGGTTGCTGATGGAGTGTTGCAGTTGCCGGGTTTCATCAGCTAACTGGCTACGGTCCGCGTTGGCAAGAAACATCCCGAATACCAGCATGGCCAGCAGGCTGGCGCCTAGCAGCAGGACGGTGCGGGTCTGACCCAGCTTCTGAGGTATTTCAGATAAGTGCATGACAATCACTGTGGAACTAAAAACCGAACTTTGCCCGTTTTACCGCAATTATTCAAATATTCCTCGGTTTATGCCCACCATTGGCAGGCCATTACTTTGCAAACCAACTACTTGTGATACTATTTAGCTATTCCTCACCGGCGTTCCTTATTTATGCAATTGCGCGCACTGCGACAAGAACTGGCTCACCCCCGCACCTCCGTTCAGGTATGCTTGCTGGGGATCATTGCCGGTGTTACGTCAGCGCTGCTGATTGTGCTTTTTCGTTTAGGCATCGACTGGTTACAATCCTCCGGCGTTAGTCTGTTACAACAGTGGGGATTGAGCGCTAAATGGGTGTGGGTAGTGATGCCCATTTCAGCCGTAATGATTATTCTGCTGATAGCTTATCTGACCGGTTTTAAGCATTACCGGCTGGGCATTCCATTTGTTATTCACCGTGTTAAGCAACACTACGGCCATATCCCATGGCGTACTACCGTGAATCAGTTTTTTGGCGGGATGCTGGCACTGGCCGGCGGTTTTGTGGTTGGCCGTGAAGGGCCATCGGTTCATCTTGGCGCGGCGGGCAGCAGTTTGTTTGGTCAGGCCCTGAAGCTGCCTCAAAACAGTATTCGTACACTGGCCGGTTGCGGCATTGCAGCGGGCATATCAGCCTCGTTTAATACGCCCTTTGCAGCAGTGATTTTCGTAATGGAAGTGGTATTAAGAGAATATAAAATCCACGTCTTTGTGCCGGTCATGCTGGCAGCAGCCTGTGGCTCGGTAATCACCCGCATTGTGTTTGGTGAAGGCAACGAACTGGCCTACTTTTCTTTTTCATCGTTCAGTCAGTGGTTGTATTTATATCTGATTGTATTTGGCTGTTTGCTTGGCGTGCTGGCTACTCTGTTTAATCAGTTGCTGATGTCAGTGATGAGAGCCTTTCGTAAGGTTTCCATGGTGTGGCGGTTGTTACTCGCCGGGCTCCTAACGGCTATTGGCGGTGCCTTACTACCCGAAGCTCTCGGCGCCAGTTTCGAAGACGTCAACGCGCTGTTCTCTACCCATCCAACGGCGCTGATCCTGCTTGAAATTCTGTTAATGAAATTCCTGCTGGCCACCTTTGCCATTGGCCTTGGTATCCCGGGCGGTATTATTGGTCCGGTAATGGTACTGGGTATGTTGTCTGGTGCTGTTTTGTTGCTGCCTGTGGCACACTGGTTACCGCTGGAAGACTTTACCTCCAGCTTTGCCCTGCTTGGCATAGCCGGTATGCTTACTGCGGTACTACACGCGCCGCTGGCCGCGCTGTCGGCGGTAATGGAGTTATCTTACCGACCGGAGATCATCTTACCCGCAATATTAGTGATTGTGCCGGCTTACGTTACTGCCACACAGTTTTTAGGTAACCGCTCTATTTTTATTCAGCAGCTGGATTTCCAGAAGCTGCCCTATGCCATTACCTCGATTCGCGAGGCACTGGAGAAAACCGGCGTACTGGCGGCCATGGAGAGGGACTTTAAGCTCTTTTATGATGCACCGGAAGCGGCACTGGAAAAAGTGCTGTCGAATAATCCGACCCAAACGGTTATACAGCAAAAACGCTTTGAACAGGATATTAACTACTCCTGGGTACATTATGATGTCAGTTTGGATCGCCACGCTCACCCCATTAGCTATCAGGCTATGCAGGGCGTATCAGCCCAGGCGACCCTGGCGGAAGTCTATGAACTGCTGAAAAGTACCCGCTCCGGGGCGGTGTATATTTTTGAGGATGATCCGGCCAAACTCACCGGAGTAATTACCTGGAACCGGTTGCAGAGTTTTCTGCAACGCGCCCAGTTTTAAGAAGAGAACAGACAATGACAATACTGTGGTTAAAAGCCCTGCACATTTTTTTTATGGTGGCCTGGTTTGCCGGTATCTTTTACTTACCCCGCTTGTTTGTTTACCATGCTGAAACCAATGAGCAGGCAGTTAAAGACCAGTTTAAAGTGATGGAACGCCGCCTGTGGCTGTTTGTTACCCCTTTTGCTCTGTTAACCTTGGTATTTGGCCTGGCTCTCATCTACACTTATGGCTATGCATGGTTTGCCGCATCGACCTGGTTGCATATAAAGATAGTGCTGGTGGCTCTGCTGTACGTTTATCACTTTTACCTGTGGTCACTGGTTAAACAATTTGCAGCTGATAAGATCACGCATTCGTCGCGCTATTTCCGTATTTTAAATGAAGCACCTGTACTGATTTTGCTCGCCGTGGTATTACTGGCAGTGGTAAAATTTATTTAGGGCAAAACGGTATTAAGCCCTGCTAACCCACACACCCAAATGGAAGTCGTGGTGTTTTAAAGGACCAATTTAAATGGATGTAAACAATCAGCTGCTAAAGGAACTCCTGCATAAGACCGACATTGCCTTTCGCGCCCTGATGGATGAGCCTGCGTCTTCTGAACGCCAATCAGCCTACGACGAGGCTAAGATGGAACTTGATCGATACGTGGTTAAGTTTCGCGAACAACTCCAGTACCGTAATAATCAGAAAGTCCGCTAAGCGCTACTCTCAGGTTGTCTTCGGGACCACCTCAAACTGATTAGGCAGAACCTGCACTAATTCACCGCTGATCGCTACGTATTCCCTTAACATTGGCGGCAAACTGGCTGCCAGACGAGGCAGGCCGTCGGCCAGCTCCTGGCGCTTTTCAGGCGGTGTTTGTTGTAATCTCGATTGCGGATCGGCCAGCGTAGTAAAAAGCTTTAAACAGCGGTTGAGCCGGCCGGACAGCGCTGGCAAATCCAAAGTTTGCTCACTGAGTTGCCAGGCTTGTTGCCATTGTTTCTCCAACTGCTGATGGGCCGTTAGCAGGCCTTTCAGCCACTGTTGCAACTCGTCATGCTGCAACCCGTTGCCGCGCCACTGATACGCTTCAGGCAGTAAACGCTCCTCTTTACGCATGCTGTCCAGCGTATCCCGTAACTGGCCCATCAGATAATCGGCCAACTCATCGGCCTGTTGCTTGCTGATAGCAGTATTCGCATCGGCCCGGATCACCCAGGGCATCCACTGCTCCGGCATGGGGATTTCCGGGCAGGCGGCAACGCCAAAAATGAGCCCTTGCAGATACGCCTGTTCAGGTAGTACCGCTACCATTGCCAGTTTTTCATAGTCAGTCCTGCTGCCAACCATGCCATTCCCCTGAGATACTAAATGGTGTTAATGTACTTTTACACAGAGCATATCCGCTCACAGCACTTGTGCCCGTACATCCAATAATAAGAAGAGTGTAACATGTCGCAACGTCGAACCAAGTCAGGGTTTATTATTGCCGCCGCTTTTATCGGTCCCGGTACCGTATCCTCGGCCAGTCTGGCCGGTGCTAACTTTGGCTTTCATCTGGTCTGGGCCCTGGTATTTTCTGTACTGGCCACGATTATTCTGCAGGACATGGCGGTAAGACTAGGCTATGCCACACGTTCAGGTATGAGCGAATCGTTAAGAACTCAGATTGCTAATCCGTATATCCGTGTGCTGTTGTCATTGCTGGTTGTCGGCGCCATTGGCATTGGTAATGCCGCCTATGAATCTGGAAACCTGACTGGTGCCGCCATCGGCCTGAATAGTATTGCCGGCATTGGCATCCCGGCCTGGAGCTGTGTGCTCGGCGGTTTAGCCATCTTGCTACTATGGAGCGGCCACTACAAACTAATCGAAACCGTACTGGTGATGCTGGTTGCGATTATGGCCATGGTATTTGTTGTTACCTTTGTGGTGAGTGAACCAGACTGGGCAGCAATGGCCGGCCAGTTGTTCGCGCCGGTGGCCTCCATGGACAGCATAACCACCATTCTGGCCCTCATCGGCACCACCATTGTGCCCTATAACCTGTTTCTGCATGCCAGTCTGGTTGCGCAAAACGAACAGGATAGCTCTCAGCCTGCCGGCTACTATCGTCGCCAGTCGGCGCTGGCCATTGGCGTCGGCGGTCTGATAACGCTGTTTATTATGGCCACCGCCATGCAGGCATTTTACGGACAGGCTGAGGCGCTTAATGCCGGTAATCTGGCCAAACAATTAGCGCCGCTGCTGGGTGACTTCGCCGAACTGTTTTTTGCCCTGGGGATGTTTGCAGCGGGCTTAACCAGTGCGATTACCGCGCCCCTTGCGGCCGCGTATGCCGTAACCGGGGCATTAAACAAACCATCAGACATGCGTGGTATATGGTTCAGGGCGGTCTGGCTAAGCATTATTCTTATTGGTGTCGGGTTTACTTTAAGCGGTACAAAGCCTCTGATGGCAATTATGTTTGCCCAGGCGGCGAATGGCTTGTTGTTACCTGTTATTGCACTGCTACTGTTATTTATGATGAATCGCCACTCGCAGTTAGGGTTGTTAAAAAACCACTGGAGTGCCAATGTAGCCGGACTGGCTGTAGTGGGCTTAATTGGCTGGCTAAGCTGGCAAAAATTTATGTAAGGAATGGGGCCGAGATAGCTATCAGGCCCCGGTAACATATTCCCGCTAAGCTAAACTAACTGCTCAGTCGGTCGAGAATATCTTTCAGCATGGCGCGGCTACAGCCAAAGTTGATCCGGAAGAATCCTGGCTCACCAAAGTCACGGCCCGGAGATGGCCCGACACCTTTGCTCTCACACCATTTAAGCACATCTTCAACCCCCAGACTGGTTGCATCTATCCAGGCCAGGAAGGTGGCCTCTGATGACACTATCTCGAGCCCGTCAATGGCGTTGATACGCTCTACCAGGTAATCGCGGTTACCACGAAGATAAGCAATCTGCTCTGCCAGCCAGTCGTCACACTGCGTAAAGGCAGCCTCGGTGGCTACCAGCCCCATCACATTTGCCCACGGCACTATACCCGCTGCGCCCTGAGTAAATTTACGCCGTAAAGAAGCATCCGGAATAATCGCAAAAGAGGTACCGAGGCCGGCCACATTAAAGGTTTTACTGGCCGCCATCAGGGTCACACTGCGGTTAGCCAGTTGCTCAACACGTCCGGCAGGAATATGACGTACGCCCTCTTCCAGGATCAGATCGCAATGGATCTCATCAGAACACAATGCCACGTTATGACGAGCACAAATTCCTGCAATGGCATCTATCTCTGCCTGAGTCATTACTGAGCCCACCGGATTCATCGGGTTACACAGAATCATCAGCTTACACAGCGGATCGGCGGCATGTTCTTCCAGCGCAGCCAGATCAATGGTCCAGCGTCCGGCTTCCAGTTTGGTGGGAATATCTATCCGCTGGGTGTTATTCAGGCCCGGCGCTGCCAGCAAAGGCGGGTAATTAGGCGTTTGGATAAGCACCTTATCACCCGGCTCACAATAGGCCTTAATGGCCACATTAAAGGCTGGTACCACGCCGGGAGTCCAGACTATCCAGTCGGCTTCGATGGCCCAGTCGTGTTTGTCTTTAAGCCAGCGCACCACGGCCTGATTAGCTGGCTGATGCTGAGCCGGCAGTGAGTAGCCTAAATTGCCGTACTCGGTTTGTTTCTGAAGCGCCTCAAGAATAGGCTCTGCACAGCGAAATTCGGTATCGGCGACCCAACAGGGGATCACGTCCTGCCCCGCGTATTTTTGCCATTTGAAAGACCAGAAGTCACGACGATCGGGGGTATTATCAAATTGACTCAATGTTGCTACCTTTTAATTCGGAGTAAGCGGCATACACCACTATTTTGCATATGACGACATAGTTTGCTTGATCAGACTCACCAGCTTTTTGCGCACAATGGGCTTTACCAGATAGGCAACCGCACCTAATTGACGGGCAAGCAATTTGGTTTGTCTGGATTCGTAAGCGGTCATAAAGATAAAGGGAAACATTAAATCTGCCGATCGAACGTCCCGCAGTAAGGCCAGCCCATCGAATCCGGGCATCACCATATCACTAATTACCATGTCGAGTGAATCGGATGTTTGTTTAAGCAGGAATTCACGCGCCAATGCACTGTTAGAAAAGCTAACAACATTTACCGGCAACTCAGACTCCAATACATCCACGATGAGTTCGAGGGTGATTTCGTCATCGTCAATGACAGCGATATTAAGTGGTTGCATGATCCATCTGTGAAAAAATAGTCAGACTATAATTTTAATAGAAAAAGGCCGATTGTGTTAACAACCGGCCTTTTTACTTGAACCATTCAACGTTTCACTTGCAAGTAGTGAATTATTTCGGCGCGCGTGATGCCCGCTTACGATCGTTTTCGGTCAGCAGCTTCTTACGAATACGAATGCTTTCTGGCGTCACTTCTACCAGTTCGTCTTCGTCGATAAACTCAAGCGCCTGCTCCAGAGACATCTTCACTGGTGGCACCAGAGTTTGAGCTTCGTCGGTACCCGATGCACGAACGTTAGTCAGCTGTTTGCCTTTTAACGCGTTCACAGTCAGGTCGTTGTCACGGCTGTGAATACCGATAACCATCCCTTCGTACACTTCTACGCCATGTCCGATAAACAGACGACCACGTTCCTGCAGATTAAACAGGGCGTTAGTCAGCGCTTTACCGTTAGCGTTAGCAATCAGTACACCATTCTTACGCTTACCAATTACGCCGCCTTTGTGCGGGCCGTAGTGGTCGAATGAATGGTACAGTAAACCTGAACCTGAGGTCAGCGTCATAAAGTCAGTCTGGAAACCAATCAGGCCACGGCTGGGGATCATAAAGTCGATACGTACACGACCTTTACCATCCGGTGACATGTCGGTCATTTCGGCCTTACGCAGACCCAGTTGCTCCATGATTGAGCCCTGATGCTGCTCTTCACAGTCGATGGTCAGCGTTTCAAACGGCTCCAGAACCTGGCCGTCTTCTTCTTTCAGAATTACTTCCGGGCGAGATACGGCCAGCTCGTAACCTTCACGGCGCATATTTTCGATCAGGATACCTAAGTGCAATTCACCACGCCCGGAGACGCGGAATTTATCCGGATCACTGGTTTCTTCAACGCGCAGTGCAACGTTATGAACCAGTTCGTCTTGTAAACGCTCAAGAATATTACGCGACGTAACATATTTACCCTCTTTACCAGCGAATGGCGAGGTGTTTACCTGGAACGTCATGGTTACCGTTGGCTCATCTACGCTCAGTGCCGGCAACGCTTCAACAGTGTTCACGTCACAAATGGTGTCTGAAATTTTCAGTTCACCCAGACCACTGATAGCGATGATGTCGCCAGCGGTAGCGTATTCTACTTCGTGGCGTTGCAGACCCAGATAACCATAAACCAGACCAACCTTACCGTTGCGTTTCTTGCCATCCGCGCCAACGATGGTGACTTGCTGGTTAATCTTAACGCTACCACGCTTGATACGGCCAACACCGATTACCCCCACGTAAGAGTTGTAATCCAGCTGCGAAATTTGCATTTGGAACGCACCGTTAATGTCTGCATCCGGTGGTGAAACCTGATCCACGATCATCTGGAACAATGGCGTCATATCTTCACCACTTTGATCAGCATCCATTGACGCCCAACCATTCAGAGCAGAAGCATAAACTACCTGGAAGTCCAGTTGGTCATCCGTAGCTCCAAGGTTATCAAACAGATCAAAGACCTGGTCCATTACCCAGTCAGGGCGTGCACCGGGTTTGTCGATTTTGTTGATAACCACAATCGGCTTTAAGCCCTGAGCAAATGCTTTTTGCGTTACGAAACGCGTTTGCGGCATAGGGCCTTCCTGCGCATCAACAAGCAGCAGTACCGAGTCCGCCATCGACATAACGCGCTCAACCTCACCACCGAAATCGGCGTGTCCGGGAGTGTCTACGATATTGATGCGGTAATCGTTCCAGTTGATGGCGGTGTTTTTCGCCAGGATGGTAATACCACGTTCTTTTTCAATATCGTTAGAATCCATCACGCGTTCCTGTGCCTCGCCTCTGGTTTCTAAAGTACCAGACTGCTGCAGCAGTTTATCTACCAGGGTAGTTTTACCATGGTCAACGTGCGCGATGATCGCGATATTTCTTAGCTTATTGATGTCAGTTACATTCATTGAATTTC
>Ga0213831_1000376_pt1 | contig 34465 bp, 25 predicted proteins | sample SWATP12_FD_163421 | JGI IMG/M metagenome (GOLD analysis project Ga0213831, IMG submission 163421) | Coastal seawater microbial communities from Marineland, Florida, United States - SWA TP1 #2 | ecosystem: Environmental > Aquatic > Marine > Coastal | place: USA: Florida | collected 2016-08-06 | reverse complement strand
AACAAATTGGAGTATCTAACATGGGCTCTTTACGGGCATAGCCCCGAATCGCCGATCACCACCTTCATAGAAGGTGGTTTAAAGATGACAACAAAAAAGAAAGCGAGTTTTTAAACTCGCTTTCCCTTGTAAATACCCAATAAGACTATCAGCAATTTTTGGGGGCGTCCTCACAACTCATTACACCAAACGAGTGCCCATATTCTTTTTCATGTAACTCGCCAGCCTTTCTTGCTTTTGAGTACGAAGAATAAGCACTACTTTGCCAGCCATAACTGAAATTATGACCATCAGCGCAGACAGCAAACCACTTGGTGGCAGCATATGCTGCAGTAGGAAGCACAAATGCTGCAACTACCAGAACCAATTTTACTTTAATTACTTTCATATATTTCTCCTCTATAGATTCAACGCCATTTGAGCACTTTGGGAAATATATAGGTTTCGAAATCAGTAAAAATTCTCCGAAGCAGGATACCACATCCTTAAAATTGATTTGTAAAGCCGTGGATGGAATTTCAATTATGTGTTTGAAATTTACCCCGTATTTCGAAATATTGTATTCAGGCACTTAAGTACAGTTGTCTCAACGTCAACAGGAGAGCAACAATGAAAAATTTAATTTTTATATCAATATTTAGCGGCCTGGCCTTGGCTTGCTTTTACCCATCTAACGCTAGTGCAAATGCGTTGGGATGTGTGCATACAGAGCGGTATCAAGGAAATGGAGTAGTAGTTCAAAACAGGTATAAATATGTCAACTTGGTTAACACTTGTGGTAGTAGAGTTAAAGTTAAAATGAAACACTGGTTTCAGACTACCGATTCTGGGATTAGAACACGCAGCTCCAGTATCGTTATCAATGCCAATTCTGAACTCTTTGTTCTGAGAGGCGGTTTTAAATTAGAATTAATAAGTGAGGAAGAAATTTAATCACTTAACTTATGGATGTGCAGTCACCACTTCTGATAACTGCACAACCTTATTTAATCAATTAAATATAAAGCCATTAGCAATCAAGTCTCTATCTGACTCTATATCAGGATCTGCATCGTGGGGGTAAACTCCGATGATATTTTTACCAATTTTATTCCATGCTGCAACACTGCGCTGTCCTGAAAAAATAGGATGTATCACAAGTTCATCTTCGTCACAGAGATCCAAAGATCCTGGCATTGAATATTCGAACTCAGCATTAATATAACCTTGTTCATTATTCTTCGGTTTACTCAAAACTCTCCCAATCATCCCCGTTTCAACCAAGCACCTTTCAAAACGGTCAGGGGATATTTCAACTTTGCCTTGCATGGATGACAGAACAGATTTACCCGTATTGACTAACTCTCGATTATCATAGTATTTCTTAATGTCTTTGTAGCAAAAGAGAAGGGGAAGATTTGGAAGTACTTTCTTTCTTATCGCAGCGGCCTCAGGGAACATAACGCTATAAGCAACAATAACCTCATCCGCCATTTGTGCCTCTTGACGTTGAACCGCTTTCATTAAAATTTTGGAATCTAAGCTGGTGAGTGATTTCTCGTACTTAATAGAAAGTGAAAGAACTTCGTTGAAAAGGGTAATGATTTGGCGCGGAAGTATCTGAAAGTGACGAAGAAAGTAGGTTCTGGTTTTCTCAGCGATTCCCCTCCCATTAGTAATCTTGGGGGGTAATATCTCATCGAAAAAATCTAATGCGCCTTTTCTTGTGTAAATCGGGTATTGAACGAGCTTTTGATATTCAGGTTCTAACTCGGGTTTCTCTTCTTTCCAGATGAGTAAATGTAACAGAAACCGATGCGCTACGATTGATAATAATTCTCCAACCGTCCAGTGTAAAAGCCTTAAGCTACCAAAATCTTTCACCGGATTCTTAGCCAACTCTTTAAATGCGAAAAACTGCTCTGCTGGAATACAATATCGCAATTGCACATTTTTCGCTCCCTCATTCATCCTTCCAGCTAAATTCAACAGCCCTTTTAATGCAATGATCTTAGCAAGTTGCACATTAGGCGCAGACGCAGAAACTCCTTCATCTAATACATCTTCTTCGTTATCAAACAAAATAATTGCTGTTAATTTCTTTTTATGCAGTACTTTAGAGAGCCTTTGTTCTAGGGAATCTAGTGCCGCTGTTTTATCTTGCAGTAACCACGCCACTGAAGCTAATTCCTTATTCTCTGCTCCTATATCGTTACCAACGAAATTCAGTATTTTATTTTTAGCGAAAGTAGTTACTGCAGAAATGCCTAGATCTCTGAATTCCTTAACAGGCAGTAAGTCGTAAAATTCTTTTAGTGTGGCATCAGTACACACTTTGTCCGAACATTTTAGAATAACCGCCGATAGAAATATCCACTGCCATATATATGAAGCCCTTTCTGCTCGAATATCAATACCGGCATCCAATAGCTTAGCAATAATTTGCTGAACCTCTCCGATAGCCTGCCATTGAGGTATTGGAATACCGATGACATTCCTCTTAAACGTCAAACTGTTGAGGTAGGTGGTTTTACCAGAGCCTTTCCTGCCAACAATTATAGAAGGCCGTTCACCGCTCTGTTCGTAAATGTAAGTTGAATGACCGTCAAATAAATATTGATACAGTTCTTTATTCTGAGTGCCATGAAGCTCAAGAAATGCACCACCGATAGGACGTTGTCGAGTTAGTATATCGTCGCGCAAATTATCTCTGATGGACTCAGGGATTTTATCGGAGAGATATCTAAATCTGCTCTTAGCATCCATTATTATTTCCTTATAGAACCTGGATATTCTAAGTACAGATTAATCTTAGATTGTATTGTTATCGTTTTAACTTAATCACTTTTTTAGAGATTTACAAGTGCTTAGTTGAACACAAAATTAAATTAGTGTTTTATGGAGCTTATCTAATAAAAGTTATCAGAAAACAGGGAACTGCCCGCTCCATGCATTGGGTTCTGAAATCTAATGTAACGGCATAGCCGGACTTTCACATCTAACGTCGGTGTCATCCTTGTGTTCTCGCCGGATAACTACCATTCTCTGAAATTCAGCCCTTGCCACCACTTAAAAATTTACAGCAATGGGCATTGTAGAGCACTGCGAAAACGAAAATAACAAATAAACTTACTTATAAAATCCAAGCAAGATTTGCCTTGTCCCATAAACTATAGATTCAGATTTACAGACTTCTTAGATTGAAGAACCATCTAGAAGCACTAAAAAAATGGGAGCTTACCAAACAAATATGTAATAATGAGGTTAACACAGTAAGACAATCATAATTGCGGAAGAAAATATAAGCATTTAAAATAAAAATCAACAAAGATAGAGATTAAAGCAACTAACGTTAAAAGATAAAAAAATCATAACTTGAGAATCAACTTATTAAGTATTTTATTGGTGATAATCCTTAAATTATTTTCTGATAGGTTATTCTTACCAATACTGATATAAGCAAGATAATTAACACCACTAAGATTAAATAAAACAACTGCTCCATAATATCCAGTATTGCCTAATGGCTTAGTTATATAAAAACAACCGATTTGCACATCCAGCATTAAATCATCACAAGGATATTTATACGAATTAACATCTCTAACGTAATTAGCAGCGACCGGCATTATTTCTAGAGAGTAATCAATTATATCATCGCTATGCAATACTTTGAGCCCATTTGAAGTACCACTAAAAACAAAGTTATAAGCCTTAAGCAAGTCAAACGCAGAAATTGCGAAATTTTCACCATTCAAAAAACTAGAATTTGAATTATAAAAACCAGAATTTACAGTGGATAATGCAACCTCTTCACCTTTGTAATAATCAATATCTTCATCAAATGAATTTATACCTTTAAATAATTCAAGAATTTCCATATCACTTTTTATTGAAGTCGCGATGCGTATATCTATCTCACGATCACTAATGTGAAAGAGCATAGGATTATTATGAACCATCACCGTCTGAATAACAGGCATAATCATTTGACCATATTCAAATGCATGAACCTTGAGAGGTGGCCTCAATGTATTAGGAGTGATAGAAAAATGTTCGGGATTAGGATATGTAGAAACTGCCAAAAGTGAATTATTATCTAGGTTAACAACAGCTACTTCTGCATTTTCTACCGAAAGATCATCTAATTCATCATATAATGCACCAGACAAAAAATTAATAAGATGGATGTCAACTTCTAAAACCATATCAGATTCAGAATAAATACTTTTAACATCTTCTGCATAAGTTGATTTAAAAATCGAATTACTAGCATGTTTCATGCAAGAATCAACAACGTGATAAGATGAGTCAATAACATCCCAATCTAAGATTTTTTCTATACCGCCAAGTGCCCTACCATCTATATTTCGGAAACCAATTAAAGGCAACACTGCCTCACCGTAAGGATATAACCGAGAGTAAAGCGCCCGAAAACTAGAGTACCTTTCTAGTTGGATATTTTTTTCGAATAACAAACTAATTTGATCTAAACTTAGATTGAGTTTAACAGAATTCCCCTCTGATAAATCAAGCATTAGCTCGTCTAAATTTTCTATTCCTTCTATCCTATCAGCTAATTTTTTTAGTGAATCAGCCAATCTTTCTTTAATACTCTCTGACTTAAGCAAGCGATTATTAGAAGGAATACGGACTATATACCTTTTTTCACCATTCCCAGCTATTAAATTTCCGTTAATATCAAATATCCTTGGATACCGCTCATAACTAAATTCAAATTTCCCGTTTCCGGGAACAGTAATGGAGAATTCGCTTACACACTCGTCAAACCTAAATGCCAACGGCATATATAAATCTTTACTGAAATATACCTTAATAATTCCAATAGAAAGAACTGAAACGGAGATTATAAAATACAATATAATTTTACTGTTAATATTTGCTAGGGCTAAAAAAAACAAGGAAAATATACCTATATCCACAGCTAAATACTTAACAATAAGAAAGCCATAATATCCATGATTATAGAAATAATCATGAATATAGGTTAAATAAAAAGATAAAAACACTAGAAATATAAAGGTTAAAATAATCACAGCACTCCTCCTTCTAGGAGCTCTTAACCTTAAGACTGTAAAAATATAAAATGAAACTACTAAATAAATGTCATTGACATAAAAAGAAACTCCAGAAAAAACTAGTACAAGAATAATGAGATTGATATTTCGATTTAAATAACTATATATATTCACTATCGTCAATATCGAAAATATAAAATGCAAAATAAGCAAATGGTTCGTTATTCTTTCATTATATCCTCTATGAGAACCATAAAACATCAATAGACAAGCGCAAAAAAATAGCAATGCGATAAAAACAAAGTAAAGAAATATACGCCTATTTTCTTTATGAATATACACATAGACAAGTAAAAATAAATTTTGAAATTTATTAAAGAAATAGTATAAAATTCCGCAAAGTAGAATAGTGAAAAGTATTGCAACTAATTGGTCGATGAAAAACAAATAGCCTTCAAGATTATTTTCATCAACATAAAATGGTATATCATATAAGTTAGGCGCTATTATCGGCAGGCCTATTTCCGCAATTAATTTTGCACACAATAGAATAAATATCAGATGGAAATATGAAATGAAAATTAAAAATCTTGTCTCCTTACTATTTTTCCCACGTTCATCATCCATCATAATTACCAAGCTCATTTTCTACTATAGATTTATATAAACTAGATACGGACGAAAAATTTGGTTCGACGAACTCTTCAATACGATTTCGTATTCCAAAATAAACATCTAGGACTTCCTCGCCATTATCTATAGAAAACTTTTCTGCGTCCCTCCATATCCTAAATCTGTTATTGCTCTTATACTTGAAATATACCTTACTACTGGACAATCTATTAAAATAAGTATCAATAGAAAACAAGCTGACATATTCATCGTTCTGTATAACGAGTAAAACATTATTATTTTTTGTACCGAAGTAAACTCTTCTGTTAATTGAAGCATTTCTTTCATGATAATCCGAAATACTCCCAGTTAAATAATCGCTATCATCATTATTAATGACCTTATATAAAATCAACTTCCCATTATCTATTCTATAGATAATAGGATTTTTCGTTAATTGAACCAGAAACTTCCTATCTTTACTCACTATTATATCTTGGGGGTCAACTTTCCTTCCTCCGTTATATAAAAGTGATATATCTGTCAGTTTTTCTTCGCCGATATTTAGCGTTTTATTTTCTCTATCCAAAGTTCCATAATTACCATTATGGTCTATAAAAAAAACGCCTCGTTCATTATGTAGACTATTTTTTTTGACACCAAAAATATATAAATCATATTCGCCATAATTTATCATAGGCCTACCATCATAATATTCAAATATAAATCTATGCCGATTATATTCGTTTATGCTTCTATTTGTAGAATAAAACTCATGCATATCCGTTACGAACTGAAATCTATCAGTACAAGTAAAAGTTTTATATTCCATTAAAATTATATTATTTATTCCACAGCTTATATCTAGTGTTGAAGAATAAACCGAACCAAGTGAGTATCTACTTAGAACTTCGTCATTTATATACGTAACAAATTGTTGTTCCTCAGAAAGCTCATAGTCAAAATGCAGTTCATTGTAAGCGGATTTAATCACACGCTGGTCGTTTATCAGGCTAGTAAACTTCACTTTTGCACCACGAAAACTCCATCCGTTATTATACTCTTCGTTATAACTTTCTAGTTTTATATGATAGTCATTGTTATATTTAAACATATATTCACCATTTCCTGAGGTACTCTTTGTTTTTGTATAACTTATAGCTGCACCTCTTTCAGCGAACATAATATGTGAGTTACCATTTCTATATTTTATTTGAAGATAATTATCATTCTGTGTTATCTTAATCGAAACAGGTACATATTCGCTCTTCATTTCTATTTTGTATCTAACCAAGTTCTCATTGAAATTCATAATCTCATCAATTTTGTAACTAATTAAATGCCCTCCTCTCAATCCGAGGTAAAGTATACCAGCCTTTTTATTTATAGCAGCAGCTGTTACGGCATCTACGTCATTAATTTTTCTTACTACTTCTTTATCCCTTTTTATATCAATTATTACAATTTTCGAGTTATCTATAGCATGCACTTCATATAATTCATCACAGTAAAGCCTATACGTATAACTTTTATTACTACAATTTGACTTTTTCTCATCCTCTCTAAAAACTAAATTGTCAATTCCTATTTCATCATGGACATATCCTAAGCTCTTCAACTCATTGATTACTTTTTCTCTTTCAAATTCCTTACAATATCCATCAAGTAACGTACATATTCTACCCATATTATTCGTCTTTATTAATAGTATTTTCTCATCATTTGATATAAACGCTTTAACTGGATATTCTGCAACCACTATAGACTTTAAATATTTGTCTATGTTGCTTTTCACATATGGCTCCTTAACATTTTCTTCATATAGTTTTATCAGCCCGTAAGTCGCCAGAAAATCTTTTGAAAGCTCACTTTCTTTTATATTTTTCACGAGCAAATATTCTATCCTTTTATCATTTTTTTCTTTTTGCTCTTTTAAATAACCCTCACTTTGTACAATCTTCTCATTTTTTATATCAACATTGTTTTTCAAAACAAACAATGAATAACTCATAGCAATTACAATCAGTACAATTGAAATTCGCTCAAAGATTTTCAATCTTTTTTCTTTTGATTTTTTATTCAATGAAGCTTCTACGTACTCCATCAAATTATTTCTTTCGAGCCTCGTTTTAAATTCTTCGTCTTTTAATACCTCACCTAAGTCTCTAAGAGTTTTTATATCTTTTAAAAGATAATCTTTATCTCTATTTTGTCGAAGCCATTTCTTATGTAACCCACGAATATTCTCTATAAATATTATTTCTGCGCCATACTTTATATGCCAGTCTTTTATCCGCTTCCATGAGGTCATCAGGCGCTCGTGTGCTATTTGGTAAACAGGCTTTTCTTTGCTGATTCGCTTAAGTAGTTTTTCTTCGTACAACGATTGGATGAGAGCGTTGATGTTTGGCGGTGTCTGTTCTGTTACCTCATAGGGCCTGGATAATGTGGTGGAGTCGTCTTCATTTACCCATATCAGGTGTTGAAACAGGATGGGGAGCCATTGTTTGAGCGTGTCCTCATCGAACTTCCTGATGGCTTTTTCGGCCTGGGTATCGATGACCCCTTCAAGCTTGCCAACGGCTTCGTAGTCTTTGAAGGTGATGGTTCGTGTGTGTTTGTCAGAATGAGCGTGCATCTGTTGCAGCAGGAAACTCATTAATGGCAGGTTATCCCGTCGCTCCATGGCAACTGCCATGAGCTCATCGATTAGGCCATCCTCAAAGGACAGGTTGGCATACTCTGCCTGTTTCGTAATTATCGTGTACCACTGTTGGTGCGAGAGTTCGGCTGGCACTGTAAACAGTTGCATTTCACTAAACGCATTGTGTTTGGATAACGCGGCAATGAATTCATCACGGATACTGATGATAAGTTGGGTGTTGGGATGTTTGTTTAAGTAGCTTTGGAGGTTATCCAGCCACTCATTGGCATCCCCGGCAATTCCTCTGAACAGACTTTCTGCCTGGTCGATGATGATAAGGTGACGTTCGTCGCTTGTGTCTGGCAGGCTCTTTAGCCAGCTTTCGATATCTTCGCCTATATCCTGCGGTGTTGAGAACGTCGCAACACAGCCTTTGTCTGTGCGTTCAAGGGTGGGAATGACACCGGCTTTGAGTAGCGATGATTTACCTGAACCACTGGCGCCGGCCACCACCAGGCTGCCGTTGCTTTTATTGAGCGCTTTTATAAGGGCTTCAACATCCTGCTCCCGACCAAAAAAGCGTTGCTGGTCGACATACTCAAAACTGTCCAGGCCTTTAAACGGCTCACTAATGCCATCACCGTCATACCAGTCACTCAGCAGTGCCTTAAGGGCATCACCAAGTGTTGTGGCTTCTACAATGTCGCAGTGAAGTGCATTAAGTTCTGCCCGTGTTTCAGGGTTTATCGCTTGAGCGTTATCCGGATGGCAGATGAATACACTGTCGGTCTCATCGTCTGCTTGCTCAAGGAATGATAACGTCCCTTGCAGCTTGGCTGCCATCCCCTCGATGGGCGTGACTTCACCCAATCGGGATAAGGTGCCAGTCGCAATAATGGTGGGTAATGCCGGTTGTGGCTTTGCTTTGGCCTTCCACCACGTGAGAAACAAGGAAAGCCCATAGGCCAGTCCTGAGCTACTGCTGCCATCAACCATGATGCCACCCGGGCCATGACTGAGTGCTACCGACATCACACCTCTAAAACCACTCACCTGGTCAACACGGTTAAAGCCGTTATACGCTGCCTGCGCCGCTATCTGAACCACTTCTATCTGGTTTTGATAACCTACATCGCCAAATAATGCCTCACTACCACCCTGCAACTTTACCGCTACCTGTGCATCCAGACGTTTGCGCTTCATGCTACGGCTATTGACTGTATATAGACTGCCGGTAGTGGTGGGGTAGTGGATTGGCATCAATGTTCTCCCTGACTCAAGTAGTTACTCATCCCTTAACTAAGGTTGGCGTAAATTTAAGCGTCTCACCGTTATAAGCAAGTGTTTGAAGGTGGAAGATACTTTCTCCATTATCGAATTCAGCAGCAAAAACACCTTCATTTCCTTGTTTTTCAACTACAACTTTCTTTAACTTATCCCAAATTTCGTAAGGCCACCAGATAGCTAAATGCTCAAAGCGATTATCCAGCTTCGAAAGATACTGACTTTGCCTGATTCGAGTTGGCACGAAACGCTTGTAGTTTAAGTTTTCAGCTATCTTCAGGGTCATGTCCGGCTGTAACCATAAAAATGCGCCTGATTCTCTATCCCGAACAGTTACCATGCCTTTTGCGATTGCCTCATCCAGAATAGAATCCACATTTTCTGGATAAATCAGTCTGATCTCGATATCCCCATATCCTCCAGGTTGCTTGGTTTTAACCGCTTCTAGTAGACTTTGCTTCTGTTGCTCTGTATCCGTTGGACTATTAACAAGATTAGCTAACTTAAAAAGCATGAAAAAGGCCAACCATAGAACAACAACGATTGCTGAAAAGCGAAGATTACTCATCTCCGCCACCAAACATTTCCACTACACTTGTCTGCGCAAAACTGCCTGCGGATGAACTATCGTCCATTAAACCAAAAGAGACCGGCTCAAATTCGTCAATCATCTCTATCGCAATATCGATATCTTCTTCATCAGCACGCATACTCATCTTCTCGAAGTACAATGCTAAATCTCTCATTCGAAGGGAATGGAATTTCTCAAATATCGCCTTTTTTGCTTCTGCTCGAAGCAATGAACGATGAAAGCGCGCTCCCTCATTCAGCACATAATCACTATAAGTACTGCCATCAAATAGCTCTTCAAATTTTTGATCCAGCAATGTATTAGCGTTAGCGATCTGCATTGCTATTTTTATGTGCTGCTTTTCTGATTTAGATAAATCCTGGCTAAGAGCCTTTGCAAACGAACGCCCAACAGAAGTTAAACGCGTGTTGTATTCATCCAGGGTCATATCTGTATTTCGCGCCTTATTGATACTCCGAATAGCCTTTTGAGCATATGCTTTGTGCTCACTACTACGCTTCTTAAGCAAGTTAATTTCATTTTGTGTTTCATCAATGACTGAACGCAGATAACGAATTTGCTCAGCTGCTGCTGCACTCATAAGTGCCTTTTTCTCTACAGGTAATAAATCTTTACTTTCCTCAGCCGCAACGTTTTGAATTTCGTTGTAAAGCAAAACGCTATCTTTGGTTTTGACTGACTGCTGCTCAAGCTTCTCTTTCACTTCCATTTTCCAGCGCTCATATTCGCCAACCAACTTGTTATCCATACCTACTGTAGTCGAAGCAAGAACCGGGAAAGCCAAACTACCTGCGATACTCAATGCAATTAATGTTGCCTTAATACTATTATTCATTTCTAAATCTCCAAAAAGTAAAAACTTGCTATTCAGTGATACTCAGACTAAAGCTTTGGCAAATTTCTGTGTTCGAAATATTGTTGTTTATTCTGTTAACTCATTGCCATAGCGCTGTCAGTCGTTGCAGAACTGATTTTTCTTCGTTTTGTTCTCGTATTGCGCTACAGATCTCACGGGTAGTCCCTAATACATAATTAGGTAGTAATATTTTCCAGTTGTGTGTTCCTTTATTAACTGTGTTATTGAATTTCACCAGATACTGTTGTGTTTCATCAGGCAACTCATGAAACGCTAGGGACTTACCTTTTCCTCCAGCGTTATACATGGCTGCCATATCCAGGTAATTGCCCTTTGATTCAATGAGTAAACTCTTTAATAGTTCTGCGCCTTTATCAACGGATTGAACGGGGGAGAAAGGGTCCTGAAGCCCCATCATTAAGGCGGTTTTAGGCATAAACTGTAAAAGACCCTGTGCACCCACATGTGACATTGCGCAGGCATCTCCATCACTTTCTATTTTTATGATTGAAGCAATAACAACCGGTGATATGTCATGTTTCTCAGCAGCTATCTCTATTTGCTGATATAAATCCACATTTACTTCGCCTCGTACCTGTGCGGTGAACAGAAGCATCACTACCGCTATCAGAAAACCGTTTTTAACCTGAAACATGCCTTTCTCCTTGTTTCTTTTTTAAACTTGCTCAACAAAACTAATGTTTTATGGTTATCGAGTGGTCGCTTCAGCGTATTCACAATCGTATTGCACTGCTGCAAGCTTCAGTTCATTAAATGCGTTACGAGGCACCTTGTAGAGCTTTTTGAAACTTTGCTTACCCATGAGCAGGCCTAGCAAGCGGTCTACGTAACTTTGAATGTATTTTGAAAAGACCCCCATACCTTCGAGCTTGATACACAATAGCTCTAATGCGACAGACTGACCGTTGGTGGTGATTACTACTTCAGAATGAGTTTCACGGGCATGCGCTTCCAGCATTAGTGCAAGTTCTCTACCGCTCTGTAATTGAGTGAATTTCAGAAGATTACGGATCTGGGTCAGACCAAACTCTGATTCGCGTTGTGCTTTCTTAACCCTGGTAGCCGTCCAGGTAATTTCAGATTTCACAAATGTAAGATAAAGAATACCTAAATCTACAATGACGGAGATTGCTAAGGCGAACCAGTCGGTGTTTTTAAGTTTGCCAAAGTTGCCTGCCAGTAAATCCAGGATGATTTCGATGCTGCGTTTTAGCGAGGCGTTATCGCCCCCCAGAATATTAATTTCAATGGCTTTTGTCTCAATACTATTCAATGCATTTAGAGCTGAATTTCCAACGCTAACGAACATACCATCTGTTTTGTAGAGCTTTTTACCCGGTACAAATTGATGATGATCGGCGTCGTAGGTGGTTTTTATTCCTGTTTCCCAAGATTTGATCATTGCCATCAACTCAAACTTCATGAGGTTTAGAGACGGATTGTTAGACAAATAGCTCATCTGCCCATTTAGCTGTTCAATCAATGATTGCTTTTCATTAATGTCACTAGCCGTTCTTACTGCATGTACTGTTCCTTTAATCGACTGTACTTTTTTCGAGAAGGTAGAAAGTAGCAGCGCGATTTGTTGTACATTTTCCTTTCGATAATTACACCGAGTGTAGCAACCCCCTTGCTCGTCTGTAGCTTCCAACATGGCTTGTTCAGACGAGTAGGTATTAAGGTTGTCCAGCATTGCCAGGGAATACTCAATATTGTCGATTTGTGGATTTAGCGTATTAAAGATTTTATTCGCGGCTTGCTGAGTTTGCTGTTCAATGTGGTCATCAACTAATCCCAGTTTATCGCTGTAAAAAGACATCCCCATCGTCACAGAGACTATAAAGCTAACGATAAAACCGAGAACAAATACAGGCTTTTGGCGCTTGAAATAAGCCGATATCGATAATAATCCGGTCATCACAACACAAGCCGAGAGAACATACGCCGCGGCTACCACAGGCATTTCCACCTTAGTGCCATTGCTTAACATCCGGATAAAGCCGTCTGATGTGGCGAACCAGCTCAACCCGGACATGAGTAAAATCAGTAAAGTTACATTTTGCGCTTCGCCGGAACGTCTGGCTTTTTTGTAAATGTGAGGATTCATTGTCGGTCTCCAAATAAGTAAATTGCGTTATCTGAGACCAATCTTAAAAAATGAGAGAAAGTAATGAGTTCGAAGTGGGTTATTTTTTTCCGAGTTCTAATTTGACCGAAGGTTTTTAGGAAAGGGGCAGAGCGCCTAAGCGCTCAGATCCAAACCTTGTTGATAAGCCACTTTATTTAATTCACTGAGCAACGAAATGGTTTCACTGGAGGAATGAATACCAATGTGCGTAATGCCTTTGTCTTTTAAAGCACTCAATAATTTTGAAACATCCTCTTTCGGATAAAGAACTCCCTGATAGGTATATCCAGCATCTGACAGTTCAATCATAGCTTTCCTCCCGCCCACTGCATCTTCTGCACTTACCTCGACAGACGTTGCAGCGTCAATTGCCGGAGCGCTTGATTTCACCACAACCGACTTGGACAACAGCACAATCGCGATCAAAGCCATCAGTTCAAATTGCTGTGTTTTAATCATGTTGAACTCCATCCAGCGAGTACTTTCCGCGGGTTAGAAAGTCAATAACATACCTGAATGCAAATCGAGCTCCCATTCCGACAATGGTGCTGGTCATCGCTTGAGATAGTGCTAATTCATTTAGCTCTGGAGAAGTAGCCACACCAATAAACGTTCCAAGAGTCCCCAGGATTAAGGCCGAGCTAGTATGAAAATTTACTCTGGCTACATGTACACCGATCTTCTCTTTGCTGCTCGTTAGCGCTATTTGTAACGAATGATAGAGCGCCATCGCTAAAACGGCTGCCATTGGCATAGTAACTGGCCCGATAATGTTGATGGCCTGCCAGGGTAACTCCCAATCCAAAAATGCAACTTTTGACATAATCTCTGGTTTGGTCGCAATCGCGACCATCACCATGCCAGAGGCAATTAAAATTCTACGTTGAATCGTACTTAGCATTTTTATTCTCCAAACGGCTCTAACATAATTAATTTACTTACCGTTTCGCAGTCTTTACGCTGCTCACAGCCGACGATTTTGTCTTTAAGCATACCTATCACTTCCCGAGCACGAACTTCAGTATTAGTGAGTTCTTCGAATTGCTCAGATTGAAACGGTTCAGCTACAACACTCACATCCGGCGTCACAGGTTTTATTGATTCAGTCACTACCTTTGGAGTAGTCTCGACACTGGCCGTAGTTGTCTCAGCAGAATGCGTCGCAATTACAGTGTCTGACACTGCATCACTTACCTGCTCTTCATTGGAAAACACGTTAAACAGTTGAATAGCACCAAAAACTACAACTCCAATTACAATAAAATCTTTCATGTTAGTCTCCTAATACCTTTAAATTAGCTGGCTGTAATGTCGTTAGTTGGGATTGACGTAATGTCTTTAATGGATACTTTGTGGCTCTCTAACATCTGAGCAAAAATGCTAAATACCGAACCAGTGGTGGAATCACTATAAGTAAAACGCTCTTCTGAGAGTTCATAGGGAATTTCTGCATAGGGATCCATCAGTGCATCCGTAACAGAGTCCAAACCGGCTCGCGCCCACGTATCTACCGTACGCTTGTTTACCACGCCTTTTTTGCTAACAAATTCTTTAAAGTAAGCAAAACAGGTACTTTTAGCGCGCACATTGAATTTTTCCTTCTGTGAATCCTGGTAAATAGCTATCTCAAGCGGAATACTGTTGTCACAGGCCGAATCAACGGCAGTCTTTACACGGTTGCGAACAACAACTTTATGAGCCTGATCTCTTAATTTTGCTTGCCAGTAAACAATGGCCTGTACAGATTCAGACAGGTGCTTTACATCATTTAACGCAAACAAGTTTGTAGCAAATGCATCGACCGGCTCATTCACAATCAATCCATTTACGGTTTGCGAGGCCGCGAGCAACACCTTGTCGTTCAGCGTTTCTGCGGTAAGACCATCAAGGGCAATAAAACGGTCATAGTCGTCTTCAATACGCAGAGCCTTGCCAAACTTCTCGGCGAAGAGCACTTTTTCTTCTACTTTGGTCTCTGTGCGAGTTGGCGGGGTGACGAACAGAGGTTGGCATAAATGGCCAGCTTGTTTTGGATAAGCCTTGCATAATGCGACTTTCTGAACAGAAGTCGCTCTATTTATAAACTCTTCTTTTTGGATAACAGCAAAACAGACATCTGTTTTACGATCACACTGGTTAAGTAACTTCTTTACGGACCACTTTTCAAACTTTGTGTCCTGCATCCCTTTTTCAAGGGATTCATTATCACATGCGGATAAAGCTAATGTAGCTAGAGCTAGTAGCGAAGCTTTAGTGATTAAGGATGGTTGGAACAGTGATTTCATTGGATTCTCCCGAAGTGTTAAGTCAGGAGAAGAATGCCATGTGGAGGGTTATGGAGAATTCGAAATATTGGTGTTTTATCCAAAGACGACTCTCAATAATGGGATTATTAACAAAGCTTGCTGAATCGCGGCAACATTGATAGTGTGATTACGTCAAAATCGCCTGGGAGCCTGGTACTTATACCGTTAATATACCTTTGTAATCACACTAGCACACTATACATATTGAATTATTATGTTCTGATCGCGCTTCGTTGGATTAGTTTAATTTTTCCAAATGATCTTCCTCTATATATCCAATTGGCAAATTAGCATCAAAATCTTCTTTTCCTAGCTGTTTGGGCACCGGTTTTGCAAACGAGTTAACTCCGTGTTTAATAAGAATGGATTTAGCCCTTTCCCCATCATAATCTGAGGTAATACTGTTCACTCTCTTGTACACCTGAAAGTTTACAGGTAATTTTTCCTGTAACTCAATCATAGTCAAATCCTTCAATTCCGGATAAATTTTGATACCTTCAGTTCCCTCAAGCACTAAATTAATGGCCTCTTCATTTCGAACGTAGACAAAATAACTAGGTCGCCCAATCCAATCTGAGCTTGTATTAAAAAGCACTTCGAAATTATCCTTACTATAAACATCAAAACTACCATCCTTTAGTTTTCTAAAATAATAAGGGCCGTTTTCGACAATTTGATTATTCACACAAAACTCATAATCAAAGCACTCCACAGACACCTTGAAATTTGTTATTATCTCGGAATTTGTTTTTATATAACCAAAGTCATCAGAATCAGAAAAATTAACTTTCATATAACCATTTTCAAATTCTGAAAACGAACTTACCGTCCCATCAAATTCAAATAACTTTTTACTTTCAAGTATTTCTGACCAATCCAAATTTCCTTTCAGATCGTAAACATATATTTTATTACTTGTTGCTACGAATATCTTGCTATTTGAGTAGGCCAAAAAACTTACACCGTCAGCATAACTATCGTAGAATAAAGGATAACCATTCCTACTATCGAAAAACTCAACAGATTTCTCAGTACTTAATGCAGCAACAAATGCAACAGGATTTACAATAAAATCCCTTAAACCCGATTTCATGGTAGTAAGTGTAACTGGTAAAGTATTTTTCCTTTTTGTTAATATCAACATACTTTGGTAATGATTATTAAATGAAGAAAGAATTAAATTAGAAGACTCTGAAAACTGAATTGAATCTCTAACAGATATCGACTTAAATATCTTTTGAATTTTTTCGCCGACATCTAAAGATTGTACATATATATTACCCGCCAAGTCGCTAACGATTATTTCCCTAGCTGAAGATATTAATCTTAAACCAGTTACAGACGAAGAAGTTGACATTTGATTTAAATGCTTCGTGACGCCTCTATCTAGTCTCCACAAGTTTATTTTTCCTGAATAAGTGCCGGTAACGAAATAATCACCTACTTTAGAATAGACCGCATGAGTTACTAACGAATCGTTCTTAATACGATTAATTAACTGTCCTGTATCTACCTCCCACAAATATAAATATCTGTCTGAACCATATGACATGTAAATACCGTCATATAAAAATTTAATTTGAGTTCTAACAAACACTGGAGCTCTTTGAGTAATTGGAACAGAGTTGATTGCCACATTTTCTAATCTATCATTTAGGTATACATAAACTTTCCCTGAACGACGACTATAGACAAGTACTCTATTATTTGAAGGTGAAATCACAGTTACAGGATCGTCTAGATTCGTTTCAGCATGAGCAATTATAGACGTAGAATTAATAGACCACTTTATTAAACTTCCATTTTGACAGGTAAGGAAAAGGTTCATATCCAAAGTCAAAATCGCCTGAATAACATTTTCACATTTTGAAATTCCATGTGTGCCGACTAAATTATTGTCATTAACAATTGTAACTCTGTCATTTTCAACAATCGCATATTTACCACTCTTTAAAATAAAGGCATCAACGACTTCACTTTTGAACTTGTGAAAATATATTTCTTTGAATGAATTAGCACTCCATACATATACCTGGTTTTCTCTGCCAACAGCTATAATCTCACTTGCACCTTCATTAAAATGATAATTTAAAACCCTGTCGTTTTCTCTAAGTGGTAAAAATGCCAATATATCTTGAATATTTCCTGCTAAAACTGCTGCATTCATAGCCTTAGGGTTCAATGGCCTTTCATCTTTATCACTTTTAGGCAATACAGAAATAGCCAGGTCAAGTGCTCGGGAATTTTCGCCGTCAGCAATAAGTTTCCTAACAGAATTTGAGGCAAGTTCACTCTCCTTGTCTAAGTTTATTATCAGCTCATTTTTATATTGCTGTTGTTTATTATAAGAATACACCCAACTTGAGGCTAAAAATAGAATGATAGAAACTATCGAAAAGATTAATACATTATTTCTAAGCCTTACTATTTTTACTGATGATTGAATATATTCAAAAATTGCAGAATCCTGAGCTTGCTCTAATTCGAAGAAGTGCTTTTCCATCGCATCCTTTGCAACGTTCACAGGCAGACCTCTCCCAAGCAGTAGGTCATTTGGCCGTTTCTTCGCTTCCCATTCTTTTGCTTGCTTCGTCACCTTTTGCCGCCATAGCGCAAACGCTTTATCTTCCTTCAGCCAGTCCTCTATTCTCTTCCACGAGGTCATCAGTCGCTCATGTGCGATTTGGTAGATAGGTTTCTCTTTACTGATTCGCTTAAGCAGTTTTTCTTCGTATAACGCTTGGATGAGCGCGTTGATGTTTGGCGGTGTCTGTTCTGTTACCTCATAGGGTCTGGATAGTCTGGATGAGTCGTCCTCATTCACCCATATCAGGTGTAGAAACAGGATGGGAAGCCACTGTTTGAGCGTGTCCTCATCGAACTTCCTGATGGCTTTTTCGGCCTGGGTATCGATGACCCCTTCAAGCTTGCCTACAGCGTCATAATCTTTAAAGGTGATGGTTCGTGTGTGTTTGTCAGAATGAGCGTGCATCTGTTGCAGCAGGAAACTCATTAATGGCAGGTTATCCCGTCGCTCCATGGCAACTGTCATGAGCTCATCGATTAGGCCTTCCTCGAAGGACAGGTTGGCATACTCTGCCTGTTTTGTAATTATCGTGTACCACTGTTGGTGCGAGAGTTCGGCTGGCACTGTAAACAGTTGCATTTCACTAAACGCATTGTGTTTGGATAACGCGGCAATGAATTCATCGCGGATACTGATGATAAGTTGGGTATTTGCTCGTTGGTTTAAGTAGTTCTGGAGGGTATCCAGCCACTCATTGGCATCCCCGGCAATCCCCCTGAACAAGCTTTCTGCCTGGTCGAGGATGATAAGGTGACGTTCGTCGCTTGTGTCTGGCAGGCTCTTTAGCCAGCTTTCGATATCTTCGCCTATGTCCTGCGGTGTTGAGAACGTTGCAGTACAACCTTGTTCTGTGCGTTCTAGTGCTGGAATAACACCGGCTTTGAGTAGTGATGATTTACCTGAACCACTGGCACCCGACACCACCAGGCTGCCGTTGCTTTTATTGAGCGCGTTTATAAGGGCGTCAACATCCTGCTCCCGACCAAAAAAGCGTTGCTGGTCGACATACTCAAAACTGTCCAGGCCTTTAAACGGCTCACTGATGCCATCACCGTCATACCAGTCACTCAGCAGTGCCTTCAAGGCATCACCGAGTGATGTGGCTTCTACAATGTCGCAGTGAAGTGCATTAAGCTCTGCTCGTGTTTCAGGGTTTATCTCTTGGGCGTTATCAGGATGACAGATGAATACACTGTTAATCTCATCGTCTTGTTGTTCAAGGAATGATAACGTCCCTTGCAGCTTGGCTGCCATCCCCTCAATGGGTGAGACTTCCCCCAGTCGGGACAAGGTACCAGTCGTAATAATGGTGGGTAACGCCGGTTGTGGCTTTGCTTTGGCTCTCCACCACGTGAGAAACAAGGAAAGTCCATAGGCCAGCCCTGAGCTACTGCTGCCATCAACCATGATGCCACCCGGGCCATAGCGGAGTGCTACCGACATCACACCTCTGAAACCACTCACCTGGTCAACACGGTTGAAGCCGTTATAAGCAGACTGCGCGGCTATCTGAACCACTTCTACCTGATTTTGATAACCCACATCGCCAAACAAGGCCTCACAACCACCCTGCAACTTCACCGCTACCTGTGCATCCAGGCGCTTGCGCTTCATGCTACGGCTATTGACTGTATACAAACTACCGGTCGTTGTAGGGTAGTGGATTGGCATCATCGGTTTCCTTACATTGCTAATCTATTACAATTTCTTAAGTTCAACAGTGAACGCAATTTCATTTGAAGCGGGTAGATCCAGCTTTTCAATACGCCCCTCACCATCACACAGACAAAAATCTGAAGTGACGGATAACTCAGGAATCTCAATCACAATCTCTCCTTGATATGTTATGCGGCAAGCAACCTTTCTATTGCCAGTTTCGCTAAGAAGATGTGCTAATTCCTTTTTAAGTTTATTTTGCATTAGCTCTTTGCTACTTTGGTCATTAGAGCGAGGCCTAAACGTAACGAAAACAAAGCCATCTTCATCCGGCTCGTCACTTGTTTCTATTTCAATAACAAACTCAGGTAATGGAATGTCGTTTTCATACCAATATTCGAGTTTCTGGCCTGCAGCAGCCTGAAGATAGAACTGCCCTACTGGTTGCCAATCATCTTGTGCATTTTCGATTTTGAATCCCTGGAATTTATTCGGGGACCCCAGCCATTGCCGACCTTTCCTCGCAATTAATTCGCTATGCTGATGAATATCCCACTCACCTTTTTTGACAAAATCACTTTCACTTAACGATATCAATTTGTTGGATAATTGCTCTGTAGCTTCAACTTTTTCAAGCCACGTAGTAAAACCTTCAGCTACAGCAAGATTGAGTTTCTGATTGGTTGAAAATGCAAAGTCAGAAGTTTTGCCGCCTAAAGCAACACTGCTCCAGTTAGCGTACAACTCGGCGCTTGGATTCTTAATTAAGCTTTTTACCAAGCGTTTATTGTCCAAATAAACCATTATCCTAGCGCCTTGGGGAGCGTGCTTTAACCACTCAATATAGCTTTTATGATCGGACCCCAGTACAACAACCGCATTCAAATTGTTAACTTCGCAAAACGCGACAAGTTGTTTGAATTTTTCGTCACTATCAGCCACTTCCAGGCGGTGATATGTGTCCACTCCTTGGATATAAGTCCAATTGAACTTGTCTTCTGTTAACGCCTGTTCCAATGATTGCGGTAACTCATCCTCAATGACAATAATCATTTCAAGTTTATTGGGGTTGTAGTGACTTTCTTTATGAGGAGTACTCATAACTCAACCTCCTCGAGTTCGTCTTCCATCAGACTAAAAACTAATTTACTAATGCCTTTAGCTTTAATGGTTTTTTTCAAAATAGGTACAGTATCTTCGGCAGGTAAAGCTTCTACCACCTCAAGTATTGATTCACGTTGCAACTCTGCCTTAACGGCTTCTCTTTCCTTTTTAGATAGCTCATTAAGCACAACGTAAAGCTCTGCGATTTTGGAAAATGTGGTCGCTACCTGGTGATATTCTTTATTGCTGGAAACCAACAACGGTACGCCATCGGTATTTCCGTAATAAAGAAACTCCAGGAGTTCATCCCATTCTTTCTTTTCTGTGTGTACGTTATTTTCAAACGCTTTGATTGCTTTAGCCAGATTATTAAAAAGTAACAAGGACAAGATTGGTGCCGGTTCGGCTTCTATTTTTACAAAATTATCGCGGAGATCTTTTTCAAATTTGCCCCCCCAATATTGCCCTTTTATTTTTTCATTTGGCATATCCGTATTACTGAATTCACTCAGGGCATTCATTGCTATCGAGCTATCGAAAAGAGACATTAGCCATCTGAAGTTTTCGATGCCGTTAACTGACATATTCGTAACATTGCTGTGTAGCAAAGGATGCATTACCTCAACCCAACGATTGAGAACGATAAGATAGAAGCGCTTTAAAAACACCGACGACAACAGGTCTTCACCGGATGAGCTTAGAACAAGTAATACCTGTTGATAGGGCTTCGACACCAATCTATCAGTCAACTTGCTAGTATCGGTCGCTAGGGAAACCAGCTCTGCTGTTGAAAACGACGTATCGCCATAACCGTGCAGTGAAAACGCCATAATGGACTGGATAAGTTCAGCTCGCTTTCTGGTATTCGTCCTTTTTACCGAGTCAGACAAACTTGAGGGCTTTCTTATCGCCGCAGCAAAATATGCTGTAAGAAGCGTTTCCATTTCGACTGGTGAATCATCAAAATTGACTTTATGTTTATCTAAAAGGTATTTGGCGATGACAATCAAACCAATGTGTTTCAGCAAATATTCAGAATCTTTTGCTACTCTTTGATTTTGGCAAAACAGCATGCCAATGGATTCAAGTTGCTTATCCATCCCTACTGCTAGGCGTTTTTCCTGATAAAGATCAACCAATACCTGGCAGGCATCTTCGATTCCCGAGAAATCACGCTCACTGAAAAACTCATAATGCGTAAAACGCTTAATAAGCACATCGGTCTTTCTACATAAAAACTCAGCGTTGTCGTTTCGAAAAATAATTAGTTCATCATCAACCAGGTAAGGTCTTATATTTTTAATAAACTGTTCAGATAATGATTCAGGATCCAAATTTTCGAAGGTAGAAATGTCTCCTTCATAAAAAAGTGCATTCGTAACAACATATTCCTTACAATGATTCAATACGCGCTTTATTGCCCGTTTCCACACTAAAGACATTATTAAGTCCCTTACACTTACCTGATGGCTTCCTGATAATGGATAAAATTTCACCACATCGTCACCATAAGGCAAGAGAAAATTGCTAGTTTTTTATCTGAAAACTTCACTTTCCTACTTTTGAGCATGGTTTTCTCTCCAATATTAAAATTAGGTAGAAGCGTAAAGTTTGATAGGTGGAGACAGTTTCGAAATAACGGTTTTTTTTCTGAAATCTGATTATTAACTCTCTATAGAAAAATCTGCTGCAATTCGAATCTTGGATTCAAACAACATCAGTACAGTAATCACACTGACCGTTGGAGGAATTCGAGATGAACGTTTTACATCCTAATCACATCGAAGTACTAACAAAAAGCTTTATTGAGATGACGATTCTTTTGCCATTTCTGTCTGACCCAAACTGTGTAAACCTGGCTTTGGTCACGGCAAATTCAGTTTGGTTGTTCTTTGATAAGACGATATCTCATGGTGACTCAGAACTATCAGGTCTTAGTATTCTTAAGATGATGAGTGATTTTTGTAGTGTAGAAAATGTACTTCTGCTGTTTTTTGTAGGGGCGTTTGTTGTATCAGCTATAGATTTTCTGACACTTGTAGCTTCCCTGATTTGGTTAAAGGAGCAATATCTGAAACAACACCTTTGCAACCTAATAGCGGTTGAGGATAAATCAAAGATTGGTTTATATATCCATTTTGCAATTTTCAGTCTCTTAATAAGTCCATTTCTGACAGCCAGCGATATAGGAGCAATGAACTTTCTATCACTATTTGGTTCAATGATTTGGTTGCGGTCTGCCTGCTAAGTTAACCAGATAACTAAAAGTCACAGGGTAATCAGGATGGAAACCGCCTTAAACACCAGAATAAAATGCAGTTTTTATCTGATCCTTACGTTTCGATTTCTATTGGCACGTCGATAAGTGCTGCAATTTTACTATAAAGGTCGACCTCTACTTCTGGCACCGCAATGGAAACAATTAAGGAGTACCGGGCATCCTTATCCCAGTGTTGCAGATTTTTTCTGGTGCGCCACCACCCCATAGCAGGATAGATTGCAATTTGCCCTCTCTCAGCCAAATCAGCAGCAGAACCACGCCAAATATCTTTGTGAATAGATCCTTTGTTTCTTGCGCTGCCAACTAACCAATTGGGATCAGGCACAGATGTTGCTCCTCTCTCTGCACTCTGGGCTTCTCGAGACAAACGAGCCTGAAAATCGCCAGTTGATTCACTCGGTCTTTTTACATCAAAGCGCAACTGATGACTTGGATAACTGTATTTACCAGATACATTTCGACTCGATGGATTTGGCTCAATAAAATAAGACAAGGTTACTGTCATTTCGACATCAACATCCCCAAGTTCCAGTAAGCTTTCTTTCGGCCAGGGTAGCTCATGAACATGCATATCACGCGTTGTTGGCTGCTTGCCTTGGGGCTTATGATAGGGCCTGAGCGAATCTTGCACTACCAGTGATAATGAATTATCGGCACTCCACATGGCCCTATCTAGGTTAGGCACCCCGTAGCCAACCAATCTAACCAGTCTTTTTACTTTCTGCTTGATGGTTTTTCCCTGCTTCACTTGTTCATACATACCTTCTGACCAATAAGCCGAGTGCACTACAAGAGCCCTTATAGTTTCAGGCCAGTAATTTGGGTATTGAGCCATTAAGGAAGCTGCAAACCTGGAACATAATGCACTTGCAGCACTGGTTCCCTCCGAGGTATCAAAATACCGTGAGGTAAAATCACTGTTTATTGACAAAAGCTTTAAGCTTGGTAATCCAGCGCAACTATATTGATCATAACCGACATTGCCGCCTTCAAAGACCACTTCAGGCTTTATAGGGGAGGAATTTTCCCACATTACCGATGTTGTTGAATATGGAGACAAGCCTCCTAATGGAGCCAGTGGCTCATAGTCACAATCTTCATCTATCTTATTTTTACTGGTAAAAGCACCGACTGTTAACGCATTCCATGCCTGGCCAGGGTCGTGGATATCCTGGATATCGTTATAGGCTGGATAATCGAGTAACGCAGTCAGATCATCTCCGGTATTACCGGAACATATGGTGAAAAGCCGAGGGTTTTGATTATCTCCCAAGTAATCACACGCAAGACTGTCTATAGAACTGGACCAGGAAGAGGGTTTACCTCTATCCCTCCCGTCTTTAGACGCTAAAGCCATGGAATACACACGTTTTCTTGAATGGTTTTCAATTTCAGGCAAAGCGACACCATCAGAGGTTATAGCTCCTAAAGGCTCGCCTTCATTGTCACCTGAGCGCCTGATTAGTTTAACGGATTCGAGTTTATGACTTATCGAAAAAATATCAGTTGAGCTTAAAACGTCAACCATATCACCATAAACTGAAAGCCCGGCCATGTTAGTGCCGTGCCCACACTCATCGTTTAAGGTCCAACTGGGATTAACTACAAAGCAATCACTTTCCTTTACTACCCGCTTAAGTAAAGGATGGTCGTAATTAAGGCCAGAATCTAGCAGGCATACGTACGGATGTTCCAAGGACTCTGTCAGTTCAAGCCTCTCAGATAGCTCATTAGCCCAATGCGCTTGCTCTTCCGGGGCTAACCCATCAAAAAATGATGCGGTTTCTTTAGCCCGTTTTAATTCAGAAACAAGGTTTAGCAGCAATGCACTTTGAGTAAATTGCCTTTTTGATCCCTCAACATTTACGACGGTTCTTTCTGGAAATTCGATAATTTTTTGTGAAACCTTAAGACCGACTCTTTCTGCAATCTGCTTGAAATCACTCAACACTGCATGGCGATCATCAAATACTGGTAACCAGACTTCCCACCAAAAAATCGACTCCGCATCAGTTGGGAATAACTCTTGTGAATCTGTCCACAGTGACTCAATGGCTGATACCTTCAGTGATTCGATTGCATCAACCAACTTACGGTTATCAAGAGGTTGTCCATTTTTATCGGTTTTATACTGCATGTAAGCTTCTATTTTGCCGACAAGCTTATCTAGCTTTCCTTCCGGAACAAAAACGGAAGCGATGACTTTATCGCTTTCATGCTTTACGCAAAGGAGCTCTATACCGGCACGTACATCAGAAAGACTATCAACTGCCAACTCGACACCGCTAAAGCTATCAAAAGTAATTTGCACGCCTTTCTTTGACTGAAGTTCGTATGAACTCGTTTCAGCTTGTTGTTGTTCTTGCTCTGCTTTCACAACATCAAATTGTGACAACAAAGTTGCGCCATGCTGGGCTCTATCTTGTTTTGGGATTCTTGCGGCGGTAGTTTTGACTTTGCGGGGATAAGTATATCGTTCCGCCCTACCAATTCCTTCTAAGAAAAAGTGAGGCTTATGCTTGCTTTCTGTCATTACGTTCCTGTCGACAAATTTAGTTTATATGGTGACTCATTTTCCTTCGGTCGTTTATTGCTTCGTTCAAAATTGGCAGGGTTATTTTGCTTTGCCCGTTTATCAGCACTTCTTTAATCGCATCTTCTGCAGCCAGGGTAATTTCTGCATTACTTAACCCTTGAGAGCTCTCAACCAATTTTTTCCAAGAGAAATTCTTCGCAACGTATTGCTTAAGCTTATTTTTATACAGCGTGATTATTTCGTTTTCAGATGGCAATTCATACCGAATAACATCATCGAAACGTCTAAACAGTGCATGATCTAAGATTTCAATATGATTAGTTGCACATACAATTAAGCTATTAGAATCATCTTGCTCAATCATTTGTAAGAAGCTGTTGAGGATTCTTCGGGCTTCCCCAACATCGCTAGTTGAGCTTCGATTTGATCCCAGAGCATCAAACTCATCAAAAAAGTATACGCCTCTCACCTCTCGAATAGCATCAAAAACCTGACGCAGCTTAGCGGACGACTCGCCTAAATATTTCGTGATTATTCCGTCTAAACGAACTTGAAAAAGCGGATAATCTAATTCACCTGCAAGTATCGACGCCGTAAAGGTTTTACCTGTTCCTGGAGGCCCAACCAGCAGCACTTTCCTTCTAGGTGAGAGGCCGTGGTTTTTGAGCTTTGCCATATGGCGTTGCTCCCGAATTAACCTTTCTAGCCTGCTTTTTAACTCATCCGAAGCAATTAAGTTTGATAATTTAAGATTTGGGTGTGAGGTAGAAAGTAAGCCTGAGCTATCCTTCAAACTTTTTGCAATTGAAACTGGAAGCTTATTGAAGTTCTTTTTCTTTGCAGCTTCTACAATGTCTCTTAAATCCTGAGCCAGACGACCATGACCACTTCTAGCCTCATGCGCGGCAACCTGCAAGGCAATAGATAAAAATCTATCCTCGTCCTGTTCTAAATGTGATTGTAGCAGCGCCTTTAACTGAGCCGAACTAGCCATTATGCCCTCTCTTATTCCCTTAAGAATATAACATCTAGCGCTTAATTTGTCCCATACTGAAGTGTATGACAAGCCTTTTCGCAATCATCCAAAAGTAGCAAGCGAATCAATGCGCAATATGTAAAATAGAATTCGATACTCTTTGTCTTTAAAAGCAACCCAGTTAAGACCAATATTGGATTACTTTCCCAGCATATTCAGGACACTATCTGTTATTCCAAATACAACGCAGTGACTATTTGTTGCTGATGTTCGTTTAAATATGGGTATATTCTTTGAAACACCTTTTTGTTGTAATTACCGGTTAATCGCCTTTGTGTAAACTGATAAGTAGACAAGTGCTCTTCAAGTATAACCCTTTGCCTATCACCATCTGATTCTAACAACACATTTAGCGCTGACACTATTTCCCCGAGATGATTGCCGCTATTTATCGGCAATTGCCCTACGACTTCCTTTGCGTCATCAAAATTTCCCTGCTCAAAATGTAAAAGCGCTATATTTTTTAGTGCAAAATATTCGCCGTTCTCATTTGTGGCTGAATAATATGATTGATTGTAGAATTCAAGTGCTTCATCGAACCTTCCTTTTGCTTGGAGCAAAGTTCCTAAGTTATTAGCAATTGGAGAATTATCCGGATATCTCTTCAGCGCATCCTGAAACCATGTTATTGCCTCATCAACATCGCCATAGTTTTCCAAAATCAATCCATAAGAGTTTATGGCAGCTTCACTCTCAGGATTCTCAAAAAGAAGTTCTTGTATATACGTGCTTGCTTCAGTGAACCGGTCCGCATCTAGCAAGATATCTGCTAGTTGCTGGGTAAGTTGCTCATTTTTAATAATGCTTAACGTTTCCTCAAGAACATAAATGGTATCGTCCAAGTTACCATTTAACCAATTGCTGTTGACTATTGTGTTTGTAGCCAATACCAATTCGTCTTCATATTGTTCAGGTACACCAGTTTGTATTACAGCGTTTCTCAACTGTATAGCATTGTCGATATGACAGCATTCTTCCTCAGCATTTAAAAGCTGGCTCAGTGCGTAAATATCCCCGGGGTTTAATTCTAAATAGACTTTCAACCATTTAATTTGAATATTCTTATAGACCGATTCAAAAGCTAAATACTTAATAACGGCCATAAACTCGGGCTCATCAACAAGCGAAATTTCGCTTACTACTTTATCTAAAAATTCATCATTAAACTGTGAAAGCTCTGTTTGGCTAAATTCTGATGATAGCTTCCGTTCGACAGTATCTAGACTACCTATTTGTAGTTGAGTGAGAAATATTCGCCATCCTTCATGATAGGTAACATCATCTCGGTAATAGAAACTTTCAAGTACTTTGATTCTATCTTCGAATGGCATCGATGCTGCCAAGCTCTCAAACACATCAAGACTGACTGCCTTACTGTATGCCAAGATCGCTGATATCAGTGCTTGGAAGCCATCTTGTGGATATAAATTTGGATTTCCGGTTGTTTCTTTGGCCAGAGACATCAAAAGATCAATTTGATGTTTATCGTCTTCGACCTGACTTACAGATGCCCCAGAAAAATAGCGAACCATCAGAGACCACAACGTTACCGAGAGTCGTGTGGACTCTATTCCCGTAAAATTTGAATTTTTCCTCAAATGAACTGCGGAATACCAAAATGAAAAGTCGACAACATCGTGCATATTCCAACTCAAAGAATCGAAATCAATATTAATGTTTAGGGATTCATCGTTTAGAATAGAATTTAGATGCTGATTAACACGACCCACTATTTCTGCGTTTCTGCATTCATTTTGCAATTGTTCATTTTCTTTATAAATATCGCAGTACCAGATTAAAGGTCCCCAAATACCGTCAAGTGAAAGAATAGCATTCCGATAGGTACCTTCATCTATTAACAAACTACTTTGTACTTTCTCGAACATAACCTGGAGCTTATCGTTCCAAACGAGGCATGAATCAGTCGCTCCTTCGTTTAAATCACTGAGTAAATTTGGTTGTTCAGGCTGAACAAAAGTCTCTTGGTTTTGTTGCGAATTATCTTTATTTAATTTGAAGTTTTGCAGCGAGTCGTCACTGTTATTCATGTTCAAAAACACAGCTATAAATGACATAAGGATTACTAGAAATATCAAAGAAAATGTTTTCATCAACCTTCACCTAAAGCTAACAAAGCATGGTTGACGTATTTATGGAAAATACATTTATCTACTGCGCGGCTATGTGCAATAAGCTTACGCTTTTGTCGAGACACTTTTGCTTCAGCGCTTTCATTTTTTTGCATTTCTGCATACTGATGTCTGGTGTACTTGGCCATTGTATATTCCTCAAAATTCAGTCAATTTCTGAGCTCTATACTGACGCAGGTGGGTTTTCTTTGATTTCGAAAACAAACGTTTTCTTCAAAATGGAAGGTTTAGTTTGCTCTGACTTTTTGTATTTTGTCAGAGCAATAGAAACAAAAGTTAATAGCTTTAAAAATCGAGAGCAGGAAGGTTCTTACAATTTATTCACTTCGTGAAACACAAGTAACTTTGTACTGAGTTACCACTCCACCACATACACCTGCATGCTTTGATTGCCCCGGTGACAATATTAAATTTGTACCGCTATTCATACTGGAACCAGTATATTGATTGAAAGTGTAGCCAACACTACAGGAAAGCGTTTTTTCCGATGAATTCTTAACCTTTACGCCGTTGCATGGTTTTCCCTGCCAATCACTCCATCGCGCCAATGAATCTGAGTAATCACTGTTTGCTAAAGACGGGGTTGCAACACCTCCGATAGATAAAGTTATAACTGTAATCATCGCTTTAAATTTATTCATAAATTTCTCCTATATATTTAACTTTGAATGCTTCAAGACATAGTTAAGATAATGTAGGAGTGCTTACTAGATTTTCGAAATTGACATTTTTTACCCTAGACGATGTGTTGTCGATTCATTTATTTGAGAATTTTGGTAGGAGAGGAGCGGGCATATTTTCATCGTACCATGCTCGGTCATTTCCGAATAACCAGTGAGCAGCCGCATTGCAGTTATCGAAAACGTCTTGTCGAATACAATCACCATTCTTATCAATAAATCTCATAATTTCGACTCGATAGCGCCTTCGTTTAGATTCAAACTTGCAACGTTTTCTGTATTTCACAAGTTCGGGTATCGACGAAATAATCATTTCAACACTTCCTTGAGAAATAGAAAATGTCTTCGATATAACTCTGCGATGCCAGCCTTTAAACGCCATAGCTACTATCTTATTACGCATAGTATGATCGATTCGTTTGGGCTTTAATCTATCAGTTATTCCTGCTTTCAACGCTACAGATTTCACGTAGGTTCTACTTTTATGAATGATTTTTGAAACTTGATTCAGACTATAGCCCTGATTTAAGTAGAGAACACATCGTCGTTCTAGCTCATCATCTGAATTTGCTTTTTGACTATGGTTAGCATCAGCTTCAATCTTCGCATTTTCATCTTTCGACAACCAAAACAAAAAAATCAGAAGTCGCCCTGGATGACTGTAGTTTTCTGGAGATAGTAGGCTCCTTAAAAATCTAAAATCAGTTGCTGATTCGGGTGAAAAATATGAGTATTCAACGGTAAGCGTTGAAACTTCTTTGTAGAATGACTGGCAGATTAATTGCCTTTTAAGCCGCTTTCTCTTGGTCAAAAAACCTTTGTCCATCAAGTTTTTGAAAATATGGCCCAAGACATGTGATTTTGAACTAAAGCTTTGCTCTGTCAAAACACTTGCAACAAACACCGCATATTCAACATCTTGTTTTTTGGCGTATACATCCAGAGTTGTCCTTGTGGGCAAGCCTGCTGCTAAGTGATATCTCCTTAACAGCTTGTTTTTATTCAATCTCAAACTATGTAAATGACAAGCAACTACATTTGGAATCTGATGCTCACGATGCCAATAGGCTACACCGTAGGTATAGATATCCTGACTTATGCATTTATTACAGCTTTTCAATATAGGATTTTGTAAGCCTTTATGATTGGGAAACTTCCAAAGCCAACTTGAATAGTATGAGTTTTTACTTCGCAAGATATTCTCGACTGAGGGATATTTACCAGGCAAGCCAATCTCAAATATTCTGCCCAATGTTTGAGTATACAGAGAAGCAGTATCTTCCCTAGAGCAATTGCTTAATGCGTCGCTTAGCGGCACTAGTAAAGGATTTATAGAAACACGACTATTACTAAATAGTAAATACTGGATTTGTTCAGCGCTAAATCCCGTTTGAACTAAAAGCCTTATAATTCTGCTGAACAAAAGTTCGCTGGGAAGTAAAGCTGGTAATGTCAATGACATGATATTTATGTCTAGCGGACTAGAGTTACCTGCCGCCGTATGCTCAATCTACAAAATCTTCAAATAGAGGGTCTTCACAAATAAAGCCCTTATACTGAAGATACTCGAACGGATCATTTTCATCACTTGCGGATTGAATTAGATCTGGATTCTGAATATCTTCTCTGAGTGTTTTTGAAAATTGTACTGACCGCAACTGATCATAGAACTCAGGATGCTGTGGCCTGTCAACGCTAGGAATAAACGTCTTCTTATCTACATGCTTTTTACTATCACTGTTCGGATGTACGAGTTTTAGCCCCTCCTTGGCACTTAGTACATCAGATGATCTAGAGGAATGAACGCACGCTCGCTCATAAGCTTCTTGTAAAACAACCTCGCATATAGACTCATCATCGGTACCCAATACCATTCTTTGAGCCTCAATATATGTTCTGCAGGCGAAATCAACATTCCCAACGGTTAATTCATAAAGTTTTTTCTCTAACTTGGGAGTTAGTGGGGTTTCGACATTTGTCCACTGTAATAGCCATAGTTGTGATACAAAAGTCTTCCATCCAATGCTATCAAAAGATAAGCGTTCCATATAATAGGCACCGCCATTTTCACTTCTGCGTGCATTTTGTGGCACCGATATCAGCATTTCACCAAAAGCTGGGTTTGCGCAAAATAATACCGGTACACCGAGGGTATTAATTATCTTTTTAATAAATTTAAGTAAGCCTGATTCACCGCTAGTTCGCTGTAGACACAGGTTTTGCATTTCGTCGATGACTAAAACACCCAAATAGCTAGACTTTATTCTTTGTTCGATTTGAAACAGTAAGCCACTATGATTCGATGCGGGCTTAGTAAACGGTGCACCTGTTACGGCATCCAACGCATAGAGGATACTTTCACAGAGCTCTCGAACACTTGACTTGTCAGGACATTCGACTTTTATCCAAACAACTTGCTCCTTAAATCCCAAGGGGTTATCTCTGTATGTACTGTGATTAATCACTTGTGGAAAGTACTTGAGTATTAACTCCAGCATACTTGTTTTGCCAGTCCCACTCTCTCCAATCAATGAGATACCCACTCCGCGGGAAATGAACTGTCCAGTGAGCGGAATGACATCAGTCGACTTTTCAGTCGGATAGTGCAAGTAGTGTTGGGTAGTTGGCGACAAAGGATTTTTCGAGCTATATCCTTCTTTTATTGCGCGTTCAACAGCTCGAAAAACGTCATAGTATATTTCTAATGGCTGTCGAAATTGCTTTATGTAAAGTAAAAAGTCTTCTCGATCCATCTCATCACCTGTGAATCTAAACTCGGTGGGTAATGGGGGATAAACCTTTAAACTGTCGAGTAAATTAGACTTATTGAGTTTTGCTGGTAATGCCTCAATCAGCGGATTGCCTTGGAATTCAGGGAAAGCAACATCACTATAAATGGCTTGTTCAATACGACCAAAATCTTTCATTTCTTATCCCCCCGTGTGGGCAGCGAAATTACATTGAATGAAAATTCTCGAGAAGGTTTAGATTTCAATTTTTCATCGATTGAATTTTCGCTCCCTTCCTCAGAATTGTGTTCCGATAAACTACGCGCCATTTCCATTATTTTTCCCTGTCGTTGATCCCTATACTTATCCTTTTTAGTGTTTAATTTTGGCGATTTTTTTGCTTCATTTTTTGCATGTCGCTCTATAGCTTTTTTCTTCGCCAAGGTCTCTATAGAGGAAATTGATACTGGATTATTAGCTTCCATGTTATCAGTCCAATCTTGTATAAATAACACGTCAGCAAACGACAAACCTGACATTTCTTGGCTTCGTTTAAGCAATTGACACTTAGTAAAGGTCGATTCTCCGGGAAGTCTCGCGTAAACAAAATCAAGTATGTCATCATTAACTCGACCTTCTAATTCAATTCGCCCATCCGTTCTAGCTATAGCGCTTAAATTCAGTTGCCTGACCTTGTCGTGAGAGTAATACATCTCTCGATAGAGAATCCCATTTTTTGTTACGCTGAGTTTTACTGGTTTAAGTAGTCTGGCCTCAACTTCTTGGGCACTTACTTTTTTAAGTGCACTTTGATAATTTGCAATACAAACGTGCCAATAATTCAGTGGATTGGGGACTAAGTTTTTCTCAACTAATAGCTTATTCTGAATCGCTAAACTCTTTTGTTTTTCATTATTTTTATCCAGAACATCCAGAATTATTATTTTTGTTAACTCCTCTATAGTATAAATAGCACGTGATCTTGGGTCCGGCGCCCCCTTGATTATCTTGCCATTATTTTTCGTAGCCCCTTTCAAACGATGCAAAGCATCTTTATTTAATGAGGTAAACCGCCCTTCTACATAGGGTTTAAAATCTGGTCGCGAAATTGGTGCCCATTCAAGAGGCACCATGGGTATAACCTTAGCTTCTGCCTCTAACCCAAGCATTTCAGCGTTATCAGCTACTAATCGATTTGGTATATGAGCACATGGCCAGTCTTTTTCCTGTATCTCAATTCCATAACGAGCACAGTATTCAACCTTGGAGGTGAATGCATTATGCAATGCCAACTGGGCAGCCTCCCATGAAGCATGAAATAAGGACACACTTAAGCCGACTGTTAAGCCTGATGCGCGATCAACGATAAAATACAAAGTTGGTCGGCCAATCACATAATTTCGATTCCATTTAGCCACCAAATGAACATCGATAACTGTTGCGTCAATCTCATAGCAGGCGCCTGGAACTTTTCCATATTCCAGAACACTAGTTTCGTTGGCTCGGAAATTTTTATCATAGTCATTTTCATGTTTTGTATTTCGAATCAATTCATGCTGTTCAATCAATTTTTTGACCCACGACCTGAACTGCCTCTCAGAGGGCATCAATGAACTAACTTCAGAATTTTGTATTCCCTTAATCTGGTTAGGAAAATATTCTCTTAGGTAATTTTTATATGTTTGAGCAATAGATATCCCATCAGGCTTTAGATGATATTTTTTAATCACAGAAACGATGTTTTTTTTATCTTCTTCAGTAACGATATAAGACAGGCGAACTGGAAAAGCTCCAGTACGGCTTAGAACTTTTCTGCCAAGGCTATTTTGAACTTGAGTTCGTTGCTTTCCAGGTCCTCCGCATTTATCGAATCGTGGAAGTAGCGCCAGTGGTGACTGCCCATACCTCCAGTACAGATTTAGAAAGCTATAGATGGTTTTTGTATGCTTAGACGTTTCATTTGCTCTTTGAATGATTTTTTCGTTGGATTTTTTACCGGTCATTGAAAGCAACAAGTCCAAATCGTCAACTAATGGCTCTATAAGCTCCCAGCGACTAGCTAAAATGCTACTTGTTTTGCTCGATAATTTTGACTCATCTATCAATAAATGCGGTGGGCTTGCATATTCTGGCTGATCATGAACCCCAATTCTGGCCGATGGTGAACACTGATTCTGGCGCATCGTGAACACCTATTCTGGTCTGATGGTGAACAGTTTTGCCCTGACGCCAGAATCACTGTTCA
>Ga0213831_1000373_pt1 | contig 34845 bp, 33 predicted proteins | sample SWATP12_FD_163421 | JGI IMG/M metagenome (GOLD analysis project Ga0213831, IMG submission 163421) | Coastal seawater microbial communities from Marineland, Florida, United States - SWA TP1 #2 | ecosystem: Environmental > Aquatic > Marine > Coastal | place: USA: Florida | collected 2016-08-06 | reverse complement strand
TTGGCTGCGGTGCACAAGGCCTGAACCAGGGACTCAACATGCGTGATTCAGGGTTAGACGTTGCCTATGCGCTGCGTCAGGCTGCGATTGATGAGAAACGTGACTCATTCCAACGCGCCTCTAACAATGGTTTTAAAGTAGGTACCTATCAGGATCTGATCCCAACTGCGGATGTGGTTTATAACCTCACTCCTGATAAGCAGCACGCCAGTGTAGTAGAAGCGGTTATGCCTTTAATGAAAGAAGGCGCAACTTTAGGTTACTCACATGGCTTCAACATTGTTGAAGAAGGTCAGCAAATTCGTAGCGACATCACTGTTGTTATGTGTGCGCCTAAGTGCCCGGGTACAGAAGTACGTGAAGAATATAAGCGTGGCTTTGGTGTACCAACACTGATTGCGGTTCACCCAGAAAACGATCCGAAAGGTGAAGGCTGGCCAATCGCTAAAGCACTTGCAAGCGCCACTGGTGGTGATCGTGCAGGTGTACTGGAATCGTCTTTTGTTGCAGAAGTTAAGTCAGATCTCATGGGTGAGCAAACTATCCTGTGTGGTATGCAACAAACTGCAGCGATTCTGGCATACGAAAAAATGACTGCTGACGGCATCGATGCCGGCTACGCAGCAGCCTTAATCCAGTATGGTTTAGAAGCCATTACTGAAGCGCTGAAAATCGGCGGCGTAACCAACATGATGGATCGCCTGTCTAATCCAGCGAAATTAAAAGCTTATGATTTGTCAGAAGAACTGACGACTCTGATGCGCCCACTGTTTGAAAAACACCAGGACGACATCATCAGCGGCGAATTCTCCCGCACCATGATGGCTGACTGGGCAAACAACGACGCAAACCTTTTAGGATGGCGTGAAGAAACCGGCCAGTCTGGTTTTGAAAATGCCCCGGTTTACGACGGCGAAATCTCAGAGCAGGAATTCTTCGACAACGGTATTCTGCTGGTAGCAATGATTAAAGCCGGAGTAGAGATGGCCTTCGACGTAATGGTTGAAGCGGGCATCCTACCAGAGTCGGCTTACTACGAATCACTGCACGAAACACCACTGATTTCGAATACTATTTCGCGTAAGCGTCTGTACGAAATGAACGTGGTTATTTCTGACACAGCAGAATACGGTAACTATTTATTTGCGAACGCAGCAGTACCGTTACTGCGCGAAAAGTTCATGCCTAACATCGATACGTCAGTAATCGGTAAAGGTCTGAACGTAACGTCTAACCAGGTTGACAACAAGCGTCTTACCGAGGTTAACGAAGCGATTCGCAACACTGGCGTTGAAGCCATTGGTAAAGAATTACGCGGTTACATGACGGATATGAAAGCCATCATTGAAGCGTAGACAGTTTCTGTCGTTAGGTGCTTAACCAAGCCCTTTTGCCCGACCAATTTGGTCGGGCTTTTTTATGCCCGGAAGAAAGCACACGTCATACGTAGTCCCTCAGCTTTACTGGTTTTACTGCTCAGGGCTGGCTTTTGAAAATGTGTTACCAACTGCATACAGATCGCTTTGCACCAACTGGCGTCGAGATCTCTAAGCTATTGATAATGCATTACATAATAGTTGGCACAATGCTTGTAGTAACTACTGGTTATCTGAAAAAAGCAATCATAATAATTAATGTCATCCTGAGGGGAGAATTTCATGCAGTCAGGCATTTCCAGGTTTACGCAAATTGGCGACTGGATCTTCGAAGTCAAAATGGTCAGAGCTCTGCGAGTCGAAAATTACGGTGAGCCCTATGATGCAGTGGCAACACTGACCGCAAACGGGGAAAGCATGTATATCGATACGCAGCTAACCCGCCAGCACAATGAGTTGAGTCGGGAAGACTGTATGGCATTTTACGAATTTGCCAAACAGCTGGAAATGAAACAGTTACAGTACGACAAATTACGTAATGGTGAACGCCATTCACGCAATGTGGAAATCGTTGAAAACCAGCGCCCACGGGCAGTGGTTCAGTTGGTTAACGGCAATCGCTTTCGCTAAGAAAGCGATTCTGCCGGTTTATCCGGCCGTTGCAGGCTCATTCGGATAATAATAAAGGCCAGGGTAAAGAACACCAGAAAGCCGGCGCCAATGGGGAACAGGTCTACCGTGAGATAAGAATCCACTGTGGTGGCCACCAACACGGCTATAATACTCGATAGTGAGCCAATAATGGCTGCGCCCAGCCCGGCCATATCACCTAACGGGTGCATCGCCATGGCATTGAGATTACCAAACAACAAACCCACAAAGAAAAAGCCGATAAACAACGAGCCAATGGTAATCACCAGTGGTGGCAACCCATCAAACATTTCGATGATGCCAAGAAAGATTATGGCAAACACCACTGACCCAATGAGCGCTACCTGAGTAACCCGGTACATCCCCAACCGCATCACAATTTTACTGTTGATAAAAGACGCCAGGCCAATTGAAAACGCCAGGGTAGCGAAGATGTATGAAAACATTTCGCCCACGCCATAGAAGCCCTGAAAGATAGTTTGCGACGCGCTTAAATAGGCCAGAAAGCCGCCAAACACACAGCCCATGGCCAGCGTCGGGCCAATCACTGGCTTATGAGTAACGATAAACAACGATGAGCGGAAAAACTGCGCCCACGAAAACGGTTTGCGATGACTGGCCGGTAAGGTTTCAGGTTGCCGGATCCAAAACCAGGCGCCGGTGAACACAGCCACCAACAGAAACAGGGTAAAAATATGCAACCAGGAGGCAATATTCAGCACCCACTGACCCACCATTGGCGCCAGCATAGGTACCAGAATGAACACCATCATAATAAACGACATAACCCGCGCCATCGCTTCACCAGCAAACTGATCGCGGATAACAGCGGTAGACGCAATGCGCGGCCCGGACACGCCAAACGCCTGAATAACCCGGCCTATCAGCATGGTTTGCATATCATTAGCTAACATACACACCACGGTACCTACGGCAAAGATCCCCAGCCCCAGCATAATCGCCTCGCGGCGGCCACGGGTATCACAGTAGGGCCCAAAGAACAGCTGGCCTATCGCCATGCCGCCAAAAAACAACGAGACAATTAAGTGGCTCTCGTGGATATCCCTCGCCCCCATCGCCGTGCCGATAGCATCCAGCGCAGGCAGCATGGCATCAATACTCAGCGCCACCAACGACGTCATTAACGCCATCAGAGCAATAAACTCCGGCAAGCCGAGAGCGGGTTTCACATGAGTACTTTTCTGCGTCATAACAAAAGGATATTCCGGTTAAAAGGTATTACAGGCCGGACAAGCCAGCCTCAAAGAAGAAAACGAATTTAGCCGGTGATTATACCGGAAGATTGTGACAACTGCGCTCGGATAAGGGTGAATTAACGGTAATATGCCGTAGAAAATTTAGCCGGGTCGCTGGCAAGGGCAATAAAGCGCCTGAGGTTTTATTGATTAGCACACCGGATAGCGCAAAAACGGCTATCCGGCATAACGTAGTCATCTGGTATCTGATAAACCAGAATCGACGAGAGAAAAAGTCTGTTTAGCAGTCTTTATCTTCCAGGTCCATTTTCTCTTTTGCATCTTCGCAGGCATCTTCGAGTGCATTACCTGCATCGTCAGCCATTTCTTCAGCCTTGTCGGCGGCATCTTCTGCCATGTCTTTCGCTTTATCAGCAGCTTCAGAGGCGGCATCCTTAGCATCATCCATTGCCTGGCTGGCAGCATTTTTAAAGTCACTCAAAGAGTCTTCAGCCTGTTCTTTCTTTTCTTCGCTACAAGCGGTTAATACCAGCGAAAATAAGCCAATAAAAACCAGAGTCAGAATATGTTTAGTTTTTTTCATGTTGTGCGCCCTTTTTTTAATGATGTCTGAACAATAATGCTTTAACGACTTTGCTTAAAAATACCACATATATCCCGGCAATCATGATGAATTTACCCAGGCGATTCATCAGGCGCGATGCGCCCTGAAATTTGATAACCGTTGCCAGTAGGGTGAGTCCCAATAAAATAAAAATAATCATGAGCCATTCCTTTTTAAATACTGCACCGCTTCAGCGGCTTAACAACACTGTATAGCGAATACCTTGCCAGTTTTTAAATGGCTATATTTAACAATAAGTTAGTATTTAAGGAATAAGAGCAAAGAGGGTTAGCCTGGTAAAAGTGTCTGCTCAAACAGACACCTTTACACAGTTTTCAGAGCCTAGAGAATCAGGCCTTTTGTTGGTCGGGATGCAGAGATTTGCCCAGAATATGGTTGTCCCGGTCGATAACGGTTGAGGCTCTCCCCACTATCAGCGGATCCGGCGCTTTGGCAATACGGCGGTCTTTATTAGGATACGGCATGCTATGCAGGAAATACTGCATACAATTGAGCCTGGCGCGCTTTTTATCGTCCGACTTAATCACCATCCAGGGCGCGTCATTGGTATCGGTGTAGAAGAACATCGCTTCTTTTGCCTCGGTGTAGTCATCCCATTTCTGTTGCGCCAGTTTATCAATGGGGCTTAACTTCCATTGCTTGAGTGGATCGGTTTCCCGTTTCTGGAAGCGGCGGGTTTGCTCTTCCTGAGTAACCGAAAACCAGAACTTGAAAACCCGGATACCGCTGTTTACCAGCATGCGTTCCAGCTCCGGGGTCTGGCGCATAAACTCGAGGTACTCATTGGGCTCACAAAAACCCATCACCCGCTCAACGCCGGCGCGGTTGTACCAGGAGCGGTCGAATAAGACTATTTCGCCTGCGGTTGGCAGGTGCTTAATGTAGCGCTGAAAATACCATTGGCCTTTTTCTTCTTCCGACGGTTTCTCCAGTGCCACCACTCTGGCACCACGAGGATTCAGGTGTTCCATAAAGCGCTTGATGGTGCCGCCTTTACCTGCCGCATCGCGCCCTTCAAACAACATGACCACCCGCTCGCCGCTCTCTTTAACCCATTTCTGGACCTTGAGCAGCTCCACTTGCAGCTGATGCTTATGCTGTTCGTAAAACTGACGCGTTACTTTGCGCTTGTAAGGGTATTCACCAGAACGGAATGACTCAGCAATATACTGCTCGTCATGGCGCATTTCAGCCAGTGAATGCGGGTGCTCGTGGGCGTCTTCAGGGGTAGGTACAGCAGTAAGTTTTTGGCTATCGGTCACGTTCAATTCTCCTTCGTTACAGAGTTATTGTACGCCGATTAACCATAACAAGGAGGCTAATCCCCGCTTAATCCAGCCTCGCCTGATCTGGATCAACGGGTGAGTTCAGCACCAGTCCGGGCGCTCTCAGAGCAGCTTACCCGGACATGGTATTGCAGTCTTTAGTTAAAGGTATTCGGCGAGGAATTTATCCATTTCTTTGAAGAGCTTAATCCTGTTCGACTGGATTTCCAGGTGATGGTTACCCAGAGGCAATTCAACATAGCGGTATTCCTTGTCCTCATCATCAAGCTCATCGGCCATCAGGCGACTCTGCTCCACGTGAACCACCCGGTCTTCTTCGCCATGCACCAGCAAAATAGGCGTTTTGATATTTTCCACATAGTTAATGGGTGAGCGTCTTTCGCGGTCATCATCGTCTTCACCGATCTGCTTTTTAACTAACTTCGAACCTAAAAAGCCTCGTGCGCGCCGAACGATGCGATCCAAATCACTCACACCGGCAAAGCTCACTGCACATTTATACACCTCAGGGCTTTTTACCGTTGCAGCTAATGCGGCAAACCCGCCGTAGCTGGCGCCTACAATACAAATTTTGTTTTTATCGGCATAACCCTGGTCAATCATCCATTGGGTACCGTCTACCACATCATCCTGCATGGCCATGCCCCAGTTTTGCATTTGTGATTCACTAAACGAATAACCATAGCCGGAAGAACCACGGAAGTTAGGTCGCAAGACCGCGTAGCCACGACTGGTAAAGTAAGCTGTCCAGTAATCAAAACCGCTGTATTCACGAACACCCGGCCCGCCGTGAGGAAAGATTACCGTGGGATATGGCGCTTCGCCGATTTTTGGTAATGTCAGGTAGCCTTCAATCTCCGTTTTATCGCGGGCTGTGAACTTAATCCGCTCGTGATCACTGAGCGCTGCGGTATCAATATCCGGGTATTGAGCAAACAAAAGGTCAATCGTCACCTCTTTGCGATTACCAATGTAGTAGCGGCCAGGTTGCGTATCGCTCTCGGAATAAAGCAGGTAGATTTCTTCGTCCTGGCTAAACGCCCTCAACGAGTTATGACTATCCTTGAATAATTTATCGAGGCCTTTCTGTAGCGGCGCATAACGATCGTTCCAGTAAAAGCGGCCACCTGGCGCCTGGGGATGATAAACACCAATGGCATCATTCGTAGCAGGGGAGTAGATTAGGCCGCCATCCACATCATAGTTCTCATCAGAGAATACCAGCGTTTCTTCGCGTGTGGTTAAATCGAGTTTATACAACGCCTTGTATTCACCGAGGTATTTTTTGACATACAGTATATTGGGATCGGCAGCAAACCCCGATATGTAAACCGGTTTATCGTTTGATACATTGTAGGCATACAGCTCTTCGTAGTTATCGTCTGCATCGCGAAGGAAAATCTCGCGGTCGCCGGTTTCATAATTCAGTGAAATACCAATTCGCACATTACCCTGACGGTCGGTTACCCAGTCGCGAATACGTTTCTTGCCTTTAATGAGTCGGCTAATTTTACGGTTCTTTAGATTGACTTTAAAAACCGATTTCTCAAACGGTCGAGAGATATCGATAGCCATCAGGATGTGGTCCGGGTCATCAGGCAGATAATCGATGACATCATCCTGAAACTGTGGCACATAACCCACATCGTTCTGATAACGTTGGATATGCCGCCAGTCGATAACCATTTCAGGGTCGCCCCCTTGCTGGTTGTATTTCATCAGGTACAAGCGGGTGCGGAAAAACTTCTGGCCTGCCCGGCTCACCTCGTACCGTGCACTGACCAACAGGTCTTCATTATTTGCCCAGCGATACCAGTTAATTTTGACTTTCTTATTGTCAGCTTTAAGCAGATAAAAAGCATCGCCGGTTGAGAGGTCCAGCGTCATCAATACGGCCAAATCGTCTTCGGCAGCGTTTCGTTCCATAGCGAAACGTTTTCCGTCTGGTGACATCGATACGCCGTAAAACTGCGGCAGACGGCTAAAAACTTCGACAGGTTGCGGTTCTGCCGCCTGAGCAGCAGGCAGCATTACGATCCAACTGAACAGCAGCACTGCCAGTGGTTTTATCAGGCAAGACATCCAACGTTCCTTGTTTTTTATAATAAAATTTTGCCCTTAATATAAACGAAAGACGATACCTGTCGCAACAAACGGGAAATTAGCTAAAAACGCTGTAGTAGCGCCCATGAAGCAGGTACACTTTTGGCGTGGATTCTGCTTTAGGAGTTCACCCCTTTTGTTTGCAATGTAGTGCAAGGAGCACACAGTCCGTTAATGTCTGTTGGTATCTTTTTCTCTTTTCGTCGTGCCTGGCTGGCGCTGACCTCGCTGTTGCTCTTCACCTGCTATCCTGCGTGGGCTCTGGACTATGAGCTAAAAGGCGTGGAGCGCAGTGAGCTGGAAGACAACATAGAACTGCACCTGGCGCAGGTGAAACTGGCCAACAACACGCTTGATGAACCCACCGAAGAACGCATCATCCGCTCTGTAAAAACTGCCCTGCAACCTTTCGGTTTTTACAATAGCGAAGTCGCGCTTTTTTTCGAAGATGACGAGCTCGTTATAGATGTCAGCCTTGGCGAACCATTGCGGGTGAGCAATGTTACCCGCGAAATCATTGGTGACGGGCGCAATGATGATGCTTTTCGGCAACGGTACAATGCCTTCCCGCTCAAACAGGGCGACGTGTTACATCAACCCACCTACGAAAAGTTTAAGTCAGAGATGTTTAACTATGCGTTGTCGCATGGCTATTTTGATTTTTACTGGCAGGCTACCCGGCTCGACCTGGTGCGGGAAGAAAACGAAGCCAATATTCTGCTGATTGCGCAAAGTGGTCGTCAGTATGAATTTGGCGAAGTGGAACTAGTGGGTGACGACCGGGCTGAAGCCATTATTGGCCGCCTGAGGAATTTCACTGCCGGTGAGAAGTACAGCTCCGCCAAACTGACCGAATTTAACCGCCGCCTTAATGAAACCGGTTATTTTGCCCGCGCCATTGCCCGCCCTATAGTTAGCCGGGCAGACGGGGCCCGGGTGCCCATTGAAGTGACTCTGACCCACCTGCCGCGGGATATTTTTAATGTCGGTGGCGGCGCCAACTCTGATAAAGGCCCCCGGGTACGTGCCCGCTGGGAGCGTCCATGGGTTAATACCCGCGGGCACTCAGTAACCGGCCAGGTATTTTTCTCAAAGCTGGAACAGGCGGCGAGCCTCGATTACCGTATTCCACTGGAAGACGTTAATAACGACTACGCCAGTATTCAAACCAGTTATGAGTTTGAAGACAACTCCATCAGCGATACCAAAAGTGAAACCCTGAGTATCTCTGGCCATCGTTTCTGGAAAGAGGCGGATTCGCCCTGGCAACGCAGCGTGTCGTTAACCTTTGAACGGGAAATGTTTACTCAGGGTATAAGCGATCCGCAAACCATTAATCTGCTGATGCCGGGTTATTCCGTGGGTTATACCAAATCCGATCAGGAACTGACCATCAGCCAGGGGCAGCAATATATTGTGGCAGTGCAGGGCGGGCATGAAAGTGCAGGCAGTGATATCTCACTGTTTAAAATTACCGCCAACGCCAAGGTAATTACCACTATCAATGATACCCACCGAATTTATCTGCGCGCCGACGCCGGTGCCATTCGTACCGATGACTTTGACCGGGTGCCGTCTTCACTGCGTTTCTTTACCGGTGGCGATCAAAGTATCCGGGGTTTCCGTTATCAGGAAATCTCGCCTCAGGTGCTCGATGAAGAGGGCAATTCAGTGCTTACCGGCGGCCGCTATCTGGCAACAGCCAGCGTTGAGTATGCTTATCCGGTAGCCGATAACTGGCGGGCAGCGGTATTTGCCGATGTGGGTACCGCCACCAATGACTTCTCTGATGGTTTGTCCCGGGGTCTGGGCATTGGTGCCCACTGGCTAACCCTGATTGGCCCGGTACGATTTTATATTGCCCAGGGTAAAAATGATTTCGAGACACAATGGCGCTTCCACTTTTCGCTGGGGCCTGAGCTATGAGTATTAACCGTCTGGCGAAGGGCTTTTTAGTACTGCTACTCACTCTACTGCTTATTGTAGCAGTTGTACTGTCGCCGCTGGGCGCACCGCTGACTAGATACGCCGCTAACAAATATGTGCCAGGTCTGGCGGTTGATTCGGTCTCAGGAAGCCCGTTAAGTGAGCTGACACTGGAGAAAGTCAGCTGGCAGAATGAACAGTGGCAGGTGAAGGTAAGCAAAGTCACTCTGGCCCACGAGTGGACCTGCCTGCTAAACAGCAAGGCCTGTATTACCTTGCTACAGGTTAGCTCACCACATATAAAACAACTGGCTAGCGCAGAAAGCACCGAGGAGGAACCCTCTGAACCCAATGGCGAAATTACTCTGCCGCTCGCTATAGCGCTGGATGAACTGAAAATCAATGACGCGCGCTTTGAGAGCCCGGCAATTACCGTGCAGGCCGACCAGTTAAGCAGCTCTGCTCAGTGGACAGACACACTAAAAATCAATCACCTGACACTCAACGGCCTCACGCTGATGTTGCCTGAGAGCGAGCCGCAGCCACCGGCGCCAGTAGCAATCACTTATCAGGCGCCGGCCTTGCCCGAAGTGCACATTCCATTGCGCCTGCAGGCCGATGACGTGCAGATTTCAAACATCCGGGTTATGCAGGGTGAACAGGAAGTTGCAGCATTGGATGTTGCCTTGCAACAAACCCAAATACAGGATAGCCGGATAGCCTTACAGGCACTGAGTGTGACCATGGAGCAGATTAATGCGAGCCTCGACGGTGAAGTTACCCTGAGCGGTCAGTACCCGCTCAACTTAACTCTCGTTGCAGACCTTCCGGTTGAACAGACTACGCAGCACGCAGAGCTTATCGCCGAAGGCGATCTGAGCGACCTTGCGCTCAATATCAATAGCAGCGGACTGGTTAGTGCAGAAGTCACCGGCAAAGCCAATCTGCTGAGTGACAGCCTGCCGGTATCATTACATAGCCGATGGCCTGCTCAGGCGCTTGATCCGCTGGCTGATATTAAACTCGATAGTGGCGTTTTGTCGGTGCAGGGCCAGATGGGAGAATACGCCATACAACTGGACGGTGGTGCCGCCATCCCCGATGTTTCACCGGTAAAAGTAAGCCTGACTGCCCTGTTAAGCAAACGTTCGCTGGCCGTTTCAGCCCTTAACAGTGAGTTGCTTGAGGGCGAAGTCACCAACAGTGGCGTACTGTATTTTAGCGATTCACTGAGCTGGGAAGGCATATCGCGCCTAACCCGGGTTGATTTGCAAGGCTTCTCTGAATTCGCCCCAACCAACGTTAACGGGGTGGTAAAAGCGCAGGTGAGCCTGAGTGATAAAGGCCCTAACGTACTGGTATCAGATATTCGCTTAAACGGAGAACACCTTGAGGAGATGTTTACCCTTACCGGCGATGCGGTGTATTCGGCAAACAGTGACATTATGGTGGCCAACCTCAACGGCGCATTGGCGGAGAACCATTTTTCCGCCGTCGGGCAGGTGTTTAATCAACAATATCTGGATGCTCTGGTCGCCATCGACTTGCAGCGGCTGGCGGCCCTGTATCCCGATGTATCGGGCCAACTGGCTGGCTCAGTGGCGATAAAAGGGCCCTGGGACGCGCCGGTGATCGACTCAAAGCTATTACTGACCGATATTCTTGCCAGTCCTCGTCTGAGTCAGGCAGCCGCCAATCAGGGCCCGCTGAATGGCGAAATCACCATTACCGGCTCACTGGCCGAGCATGCTCTTAATGCCAATCTGCAATTGCCTGAACACACCACCACCTTGAATCTGGACGGTCAATGGCAAAATCAGCAATGGCAGGGGCAGTTATCAGACACGCAACTGGCATTGCTCAATACGGTCTGGGAATTACAATCGGATGTCGCACTACGTTATGAAGCCAGCCCACAGCATTTCACCGTAAGTCAGCATTGCTGGGAAGCCAGAGAGAAAGGCAACCTGTGTATTAATGCGGTGGATTATACACCAGCGCAGGTCAACTGGGATGTTCAGGCCAATGCGTTGCCTATCGGGCTGTGGATTGATGAGCTAATGCCTGATTTACTGGTTAAGCGCAACAAGGCAACGCTTAACATCACAACCCAGGGCAACTTCAACCCTGCCAGTGAAAAAGTCGCCGGCCAGTTACAGATATCCGTTAGCCCGGACCAATGGCAGCTGGCCGGTAATGAGCCTGTCACCATTGATCTTGATGAGGTGAGCTTTGACGGCCAGTTTGATGAGCAGCAGGTGGCCCTGACCGGCAAGATTACCAGCCCGCAAATTGGCACCATTACTTCGCAGGCCACGGTGCTGCCTTTTACCGAACAACCTTCCATCGAAGCACGGATTACCATTTCCGACTGGCAGCTCGCACCATTTAAGCCTCTGATTGCGCGCATGAATGAACTCAACGGCAATATTAACGGTGAGCTTAAGCTGGACGGGCCGTTAAGCCTGCCCCAGGTGAATGGTCAGTTAACCCTGAAACAGGGTGAGATAAACAGTGAAGACCTGCCGGTAGCGGTGAGTCAGTGGCAGCAAACCATTAACCTCAATGGTGCCAGTGCCGACTTTGAAGGGGAGTTTCTGCTTGGTGACGGCCCGGGTACCCTGAACGGTTCGGTAGACTGGCAGGACAGCCTGCTGGTCGATCTGGCTGTAAAAGGCGATGCCTTTACCGTGAATTACGACGACAGCCGGGTTAAAGTCTCGCCGGACCTACAGATTAACCTGAGCCCACAAAATGTGGATATTTCAGGAGACATTGATATTCCCTATGCCCGGGTGAAAATTAACGAACTCCCGCCCAGCGCGGTATCGCCATCCCGGGATGTTCACTTGCGTGGTGAGCCGCCAAGCGAAGCACTGGTAGATAATATTAATGCCAACATCATGGTCACCATCGATGAAGAAGAGCGCGAGGAAGTGCGACTCGATGCCTTTGGCTTAAAGGCGACACTCAGTGGCGGCGTGAATGTGCAAACCCAGCCGGCGCTTACCGGTTATGGAGACCTGCGTATACTTAACGGCCGGTATGCCGCCTACGGCCAGAACCTGATTATCCGCACCGGTGAAGTCCAGTTTAACGGCCCATTAGACCAGCCTATTCTGTTAGTTGAAGCCATCCGGGATCCCGATCTCACCGAAGATGATGTGATCGCCGGTGTCCGGGTAGAAGGCCCGGCCACTCAACCCAGCGTGTCGTTATTTTCTGAGCCGGGTATGGATCAGGCCCGAAACCTGGCGTACCTGTTAAACGGCAGCGGCGGGCTCGGCGGCGGCCAGATGGATGAAAACTCCTACGCTGCCATGCTGATAGGTTTTGGTTTATCCAGTTCTGAATCACTCACCAGTAATGTGGGTAACGCACTGGGCATTGAGGATTTATCGCTCAGTACCACTGGCCAGGGCAGTGATACCAAGGTGGCTATTTCTGGCAAGATCGCCTCAAACCTTACCGTTCGCTACGGCGTGGGGATGTTTTCTGATGAAGACAGTGGTGGCCAGGAGGTCGCACTGCGCTATCAAATCCTGTCTAACCTGTATCTGGAGATAGTGCGCAGCCTGTATACCACTGTTGATCTTTACTACCAGTTCACGCTGGGGGATAACAAGCCCAAAGACACCGCTGAAAAAGACAACAAAGACTAGTCGGCGGATGACACACTCAGGCCCAGATCGGTGATCCGGCCGTTGTTAAGGCTGTAAATCCAGCTATGAATAGTTAAGATCTGATTACGCGCCAGGGCATCTTTTACGATGGTGGTGCGTTTCACATTCTCGGTTTGGGCCAGCACATTCAGCTCACACAAGCGTGCAGAACGCTCATTCTCTGGCAACGCCTGCACTTCGTTGTAGTGTTGCTGATAAATATCCTTAATATGGCCCAGCCAGTTATCAATCAGGCCAAACTGCTTGTCACTCATGGCCGCTTCCACACCACCACAACCATAATGCCCGCAAACAATAATATGCTTAACTTTTAACACGTCCACCGCGTATTGCAGCACCGATAAACAGTTAAAGTCGGTGTGGATGACCATATTGGCCACATTGCGATGCACAAAAATATCGCCAGGCAGCAAATCGACAATCTGATTAGCCGGTACCCGGCTGTCTGAGCAGCCTATCCAAAGATAATCAGGCGCCTGCTGCTTAGACAGCGTATCGAAAAAAGTGGGGTCGGCCTGATGAGTTCGGGCAGCCCAGTGGGCGTTGTTATCGAGTAATTTTTTAATATCATCCATGCAGCCGGTGGCCTGTTTAAACGGGAAAAGAGCGGGCAGTGTAGGCCTGCACGCCTAAGGGAACAAGTCGTTTTGCTCCTGACTGACCAGTCGCGCATATTCCTGTTTAAATTTCTGCTCCCGCTTGTAAGCCCAGTAGCCAAACCCTGCCATCAGCACACTGATAATAATAAAGGTGGCCACACCGCCTTTATCCACAAAGGATTTCCAACTGAGATCACCAACCACGGCAGCAATTCCCCAGATAACCAATAAGATTAATTCACTGCTCCAGGCAGAATGCAGGGTGATCCGCGCAATTCTCTGATTACTGAGATACTGCTTTTTTAATGTTTCGCGGTAATGACTGGTATCTTCAAAAGACGCCAGCACCGCATGCCGACGCAACCAGATAACAAAGCCAGTAAATACGCCGCCACATACCATAACGCCGCACAATACCAGGGCCATATATAACGGTAGCTTTTCCCAGCTATAAATAAGCATCCCAAGGCCAATTAAAAAGCCCGTGAAATCTGAAACAATGTACCAGCGCTGGAAGCGTTGCTGGTGCTTTAGACGCCGGGTCACATCGCTCAAATCGATTTCACTCACCGGCTGCTGTTGCCAGAGTGCGGTTAAGTCCTGCTCTGGTTTTTCGTTATTCATGGTTCATCCTCTGCTGCAGCGTGGTTTTCGCCCGCTGCAGTAATACACCAACATGATTCTTAGTTAAGCCACACACTTCGGCAATTTCTTGATAGCTGAGGCCTTCCAGGGTGAGTGTCATTACCTGACGCATGGTAACCGGCAGGGTACGAATGGCTTCCAACAGGGAGGTCACCTGCCGACTTCGAGCCGCCACATAATCAGGTTCTTCATCAATCGCCCCTGCTGTAGCAACGATATCGTCGTCATCCGGCTGACTCACATCGCGATTTTTAACTTCTTTACTCACATGTGTTACTGCCCGGTTATGGGCAATTTTCAGGATGTAGGTTTTCAGACTGGCGTCGCCGTTAAAGCGTTCTAACCCTTGCCATACCGCCAGCGCTATTTCCTGCAAGAGCTCCTGACGCACCGACTCATTGGCCTCGTAGCTCGACGCTACGCGACTCAATAGGGCCTGATGTTCAGCGAGTATTTGCTTAAAGTCCTTGTGCACAAAAATCCTGGTATGAAAGGTTAAATGACTTTGCTTACTTCCCTTAGTCTGCCTTAGGCAAAAAAAATAACACTGTTGTGTAATTTTTTTTAATGGCTGATGACTATACCGGTAACAACACCATTTGGTTAGTACCTACAGAGGAAATCACCATGACACATACAGAGATAATTTTATTGGTAACAGCCATGCTTGGCCTGGGTTTATTTTGTCATTACCTGGATGCCAGATATCAATGGCAGCTAAGCGCCTGGTTTTACGGCAAGCCGGTAAATCCGTTTAAGAAAGCGCAGCAGGCAAACTCGCAAACCACCGCCCAAAAAGACGCTGAAATTGCGGCCTTAAAAGAGCGTATCGCAGTGCTGGAGAAAATCGTTACCGAACCGGCTTATGAGCTTAATCAGGAATTGAGCAAGTTATGCCGGTAAAAAAGAGCCGTCACCCCGGCCCTATTTAATCTCATCATCCCAGCCCAATTTAACCTCGTCATCCCGGCCAAATTTAACCTCGTCATCCCGGCCTTCGAGCCGGGATCTCCTTAGCCGCCTGACTACCTGAAACAACCTTATTGAGTGAGCAACACTGCTCAGGAGATCCCGGATAGTTTCTACGAAACTTCCGGGAAGACAGTAAGGGGGAAATTCCTATAGGGCACTCACCTTTCTGTCATACCGGCCGACTTTATTTCAGTAGACCCGGCCGACTCGAATCTGGTAACCCCGATCCAATTTAACTTCGTCATCCCGGCCAAATTTAACCCCGTCATTCCGGCCCCCGAGCCGGGATCTCCGTAACAACCTGACGACCTGAAACAACCTTATTGAGTGAGCAACACTGCTCAGGAGATCCCGGATAGTTTCTACCAAACTTCCGGGAAGACGGTAAGGTGGAAATTCCCATAGGGCACTCACCTCTCTTTCATACCGGCCCACTTTATTGAAGACGGGGCTCAGATACCGGATAGGAGCATTCGCACCTTCCGGTATGGCAGGGTTCTTATACTGGATAGATATATTCGCACTTTCCGGTATAACGGGATGTAGTTTAATACTTTACCAAGGTTTGATAAGCGTTTAGCAACCCTCGATAAACCCTTGCAGGCGCTCAGCAGCAATTTGTAACAAACGCTGGCGAGCCTCTTTAGCAGACCAGGCAGAATGGGGCGTGATCAGCAGGTTCGGCAAACCAAGCTGTAACAAGGGATGGTCGGCCGGAGGTGGCTCCACCGACAAAGTATCGAGCGCGGCGCCGGCAATCTGTCCGGTTTTAAGGGCTGTCACCAGCGCCTTTTCGTCAATAAGACCACCACGGGCAGTATTGATAAGTAGCGCGGATGATTTCATCAGAGCCAACCGTTCAGCGTTGATCAGCTTGTCGGTTTGGGCGCTTAACTGGCAATGCAAACTCACTACGTCCGCTTCCGGGAGTAAATCATCCAGCGCTCTGCGCTCTGCAGAGACAGTTCCCGGCCTTGCGGCTACCGAGACTTTCATCCCAAACGCGCGGGCCAGTTCTGCAAAGCGTTGCCCAAGCGTCCCATAGCCTACAATAATCAGATGTTTACCGGCCAGTTCCATTACCGGATTATCCAGCAAACAGAAGAACGGTGAGCGCGACCAGTCTCCCTGTTTAACCTGTTGCATGGTAGGCGCAAACGAGGTGGCCAGATTCAGCAACAGCATCATGGCGTGCTGCGCAACCGAATCGGTGCCGTAGCCGTCGACATTGTTAACCGTAATACCGTGTTGCTGGCAGTATTCGGTATCCACATTATTGGTGCCTGTAGCGAGCACCCCCACATAACGCAGTTTTTCGGCCTGACCTAATGCATCTGCATTGAGAACGACTTTATTCACCAGCACGATTTCGGCATCGCGAATACGCTCGATAACCTGTTCGGGATTGGTGGTCGGGTAACGGGTAAGAGTTACGGGTAATGATTCAAATTCGCTGAGGGTAAGATCGGTTCCCAGTGAATCTCCGTCGAGTACAACCGCCCGCATTATAACGACTCGATAATGCGTTCCAGAGCCGACTTGGTTCGCGCCGGAACAGGCACAACACGGCCGGTTGTACGGTCGACAAAGACATGCACAAACTGACCATGGGCCACCCTACGCTCATTGGTACCGGCGTAAATAGACACCCCGTAGGTTACCGAGCTACGGCCGATTTTAGCCACCCGCACACCTACATCCACGTCTTCCGGATAGGCAACCTGAGAAATAAACTGACACTGTGAACTCACCACGTGAGCCACTACCGGACTGGTACGAAAATCCATCCCCGCTTCATCACATAAAAAGCGGTTTACTGCGGTATCAAAAAAGCTGTAGAACACCACGTTATTCACATTGCCGTAGATATCATTATCCTGCCAACGGGTTGGCAATGTAACCTGGTAAGGGTAATCGCTGAGGGACGGGGTAATATCCGTCATAATACTCTTTCATCCTTTATTGACTGACTGGCAACGAAGACACAACGTCTGCCGCGAAAAATATAACACTACGCCATTTATGGTTGAGATTAAACCACGTTTACGCCCGGGTTTGCCCTTGTCCGAGTACCACAAACTTTTCGGTGGTAAGCGATTCAGCGCCCATGGGTCCATAGGCATGTAATTTACTGGTCGAGATGCCAATTTCAGCCCCCAGTCCCAGTTCACCGCCATCAGAAAAACGCGAGGACGCGTTAACCATCACTACGGCAGAATTAATATCCCGGATAAACGCGTTGGCCGTGGTGTAGTTTTGCGTGGCAATCACTTCAGTATGACCGGAGCCGTACTCGGTAATATGAGCAACGGCGTCTTCGTAACTATCTACTACCCGCACGGCAATTTCCATGGCCAGGTATTCAGCCTGCCAGTCGGCATGGGTCGCCGAAATCGCCTCGGCAAAATGGCCAATCGACGAGTCGCAGGCGTGGATCATGGTGTTGTGTTGCTTGAGCATGGCTGCTGCCCGGGGCAAAAACGTATCGGCCACCGCGCGATGCACTAAACAGGTTTCCAGCGCGTTACACACGCCGGTACGCTGGGTTTTACCGTTTTCCAGCAGCCCCAGGGCCTGCTCTAAGTCGGCGTCTTTGTCGACATACAAATGGCAAACCCCTTTGTAGTGCTGTATCACCGGTATCTGGCTGCGCTCGCTAACGTATTCAATTAAGCCTTCACCACCGCGGGGAATGATCAGATCGACATACTCTTTTAAGGTCATGAGTTTATTCATGATCTCACGATTCGGGTCGGGGATCACCGTAACTGCCGCCGTATCAATATCAAATTCGCGCAGCACATGGTGAATACAGGCTGCCAGCGCCAGGTTAGAGTGCAGCGCTTCCTTTCCGCCGCGCAGGATCACCGCATTGCCCGCCTTGAAGCACAACGCCGCGGCATCGATGGTAACATTGGGCCGTGATTCATAAATCATCGCAATGACGCCCAGCGGGATGCGCATTTTGCCCACCTGAATACCACTGGCCATGGTTTTAAGCGCTTTGATTTCGCCCACCGGATCGGTTTGATTGGCAATAGAGGCTACCGCACTGGCAATGCCCATCACCCGCTCTTCGGTAAGGGTTAAGCGGTCAACCATAGCGGCATCCAGCCCTACTGTTTTAGCATGTTCCAGGTCGAGTTGGTTGGCGCTTAAGATATTACTCACCTGACTCACCAGATGCTTACTGATGGCCATTAAAACAGCGCGTTTTTGCTCGCCACTTAAACGAGCAACCTGTCTGGCGGCCACTTTTGCTTCACTGGCGGCTTTGCGAATTGAAAAACTCATACCGACTCCCTTTGCTTAACGGATCAGTTAATTGTAGCAGTGCTGGGGCGCAGTCATTAGCGGTACGCCGCACAATGTCTCAGGGCTGGAATAGCACTAAATCATCCCGATGGACAATCACTTCGCCACTGTCATAGCCCAGGATAGTATTGATCTGTGCGCTCTTAGCGCCTTTGATTTGTCGCAATTCCTGCGCGCCATACAGCGCAATACCTTTAGCAAGCACCTGTTTTCCGCAGTGAATTTCGATAGCATCGCCAGGACTAAAGTGACCACTTACTTCCACCACACCCGATGGCAGTAATGATGCACCTTTATCAACCAGGGCTTTTTTGGCGCCTTCATCTACCTCAATGCGTCCACGGGTTTTTAACGTGTGTTCGAGCCATAAACGGCGAGCGGTTTTCTGCGACTGCTGCGCTTTAAACAGCGTGCCCGGTAGTTGCCCTTCGTGCAAGGCATCAAAAACCGTTCCATTGCGGCCGTTAACAATCAGTGTCTGAATACCACTGCGGGTGCACTTGTCAGCGGCTTCTATTTTGGTTCGCATCCCGCCAGTTCCCACAGACGTACCAGCGCCGCCGGCAATGGCATAAATATCCGGGGTAATGTTTTCCACTTCAGGAATTAGCGTCGCGTCGGGGTTTTTACGCGGGTCTGCGCTGTACAGGCCATCAATATCGGAGCATATGATCAGCGTATCGGCGCCGGCCACCAGTGCGGTGTAGGCTGCCAGATTATCGTTATCACCCACTTTCAGTTCATTGACTGCCACGGTGTCGTTTTCATTAACGATGGGCAACGCCTGATGGTTGAGTAATTCACGAATGGTGTTTTTGATATTTACATAGCGCGTACGGTCGTGCAGATCGTCATAGGTCAGTAGCACCTGGGCACAGGGAAAATCAAAAAAACGCTGCCAGTTGGCCATCATATCAATCTGGCCTATGGCCGCCATGGCCTGCTTTTCAGCGATGGATGCCACGTGATTGACCGGAATTTTGGCTCTTCCGGCGGCAACACTGCCTGAAGACACCAAAATCACTTCTTTACCCGCCTCACGGCTGGCATTGATAAATCGCGCTATGGGAAGTAAGTACCGGCCACTGCATCGCTGTCCGTCTGGCGCAATCAGAGCGCTTCCTATCTTGATAACAGCGCGTTGCCAGGAAAATGTACTCATCAGGAGAAATCGATAGATAAACGGGGTGTTAAGAATATTACAACGCGCCCACAAAACAAACAAAAAACCATGAATATCTTGCCCTGTGAAGCTGTGTTTGCGTTCAGTTTTTGGCTATTTACGGTCAATCGCTGGCAAATTTCACCGTATTAGAATTAAACTATGTGTCTTCTAATAAATACAGGTGACGATGCGTTAAGGAATTCCTTCTCGTCAATCTGAGCCATTTTCCACTTAACGACGAAGGAATACCTATGAGTAAGCGTATGCCGAAGTTAGTTTGGTTGATGCCAGTGCTGTCGATTATGTCAGCTACGCCAGCTTTTGCTGATGGTGCAATCAAGCAAACCAAAGGTGATTTTGAGGATAAGTTCCGCCAGCTGGAAGAAGTGTTACCCACGCCAAACGTTTATCGTAACGCCGCCGGTGAACCAGGCCACCAGTACTGGCAACAGCAAGTTGACTACGATATTGATGTGACGCTGGACGAAGAAAAGCGTCGCATTGATGCCAGCGAAGAAATTGTTTATCACAACAATGCGCCGGATACGCTGAAATACCTGTGGATCCAGCTGGACCAGAATAAATTCCGTGACGACTCCATGTCGGCACTAACCACTACCTTTGGTGGTATTGGTAACCGTGGCCCAGCAACTTCTGCCGCTTCTGGCAGTTCGCCAGCCAAATTATCCATGGGCGCCATTCGTCGCCAGCAGTTTGTTGACGACAACGAACTGGGCTACCAAATCAAGAAAGTCACCGACGGTCGTGGTAAGCCACTGCACTACGTGATTGTTGGTACGCTGATGCGTGTTGACCTGGCCGAGCCATTAAAGCCGGGTAAGAAAACCGAACTGAACATCGACTTTGGCTACAACATTGTTGAAGAAGATGCAGTATCAGCCCGTTCTGGTTACGAGCATTTCCCGGATGACGAACGTGAAGGCGGCAACGATATTTTCCTGCTGGCTCAGTGGTTCCCGCGTCTGGCGGCTTACACCGATTACGAAGCCTGGACCAACAAAGAATTTATCGGTCGCGGTGAATTTACCCTGGAGTTCGGTGATTACGAAGTCTCCATGACCGTACCGGCTGACCATATCGTGTCTTCAACCGGTGTGCTGCAAAACCCCAGAGACGTGCTGACCAGTGAACAGCGCGAGCGCCTGGAAGAAGCCGAAGATGCTGACCGTCCGGTCTTCATCGTTACACCGGAAGAAGCGCTGGAAAACGAAAAAGAAGGCACCAGCGATACCAAGACCTGGCACTTCAAAGCCGACAACGTTCGTGACTTTGCCTGGGCCTCTTCACGTAAGTTTATGTGGGATGCCAAAGGCGTTAAGCAGGGCGGTCCGCAGAAGCACGTAATGGCGATGTCATTCTGGCCGAAAGAAGGTGGCGATCTGTGGAAGAAATATTCTACTGAGTCTATCGTGCACACGCTGGAAGTGTACAACCGCTTTACCTTTAACTACCCGTACCCAACAGCGCAGTCGGTAAATGGTCCGGTGGGCGGCATGGAATACCCCATGATCACTTTTAACGGCCCGCGTACTGAATTACAGGACGATGGCTCTCGCACTTACTCACTGGCTGAGAAGCGCTTCCTGATCGGCGTGGTTATTCACGAGGTGGGTCACACTTACTTCCCAATGATCGTAAACTCTGACGAACGTCAGTGGACCTGGATGGACGAAGGCTTAAACAGCTTCCTCGACGGCGTTGCTGGTCGCGAATGGGATCCAGACATTCCATGGGGTGTTGAGCCGCGTGACGTGACAGGTTACATGAAGTCACAAACTCAGGTACCCATCATGACTCAGTCTGATTCGGTACTGCGTTTAGGCCCGAATGCTTACACCAAGCCAGCGGTTGCCCTGAACATTCTGCGCGAAACTATCCTGGGTCGTGAGCTGTTTGACTTTGCCTTTAAAGAATACGCCCAGCGCTGGATGTTTAAGCGTCCTACGCCATCTGATTTCTTCCGCACCATGGAAGAAGCATCAGGCGTTGATCTTGATTGGTTCTGGCGTGGCTGGTTCTACACTACTGATCACGTGGATATCTCACTGGACAAAGTGTACAAGCTGCGTCTGGATACTGAAGATCCGGATATCGATTATGCCCGTGAGCGTCAGTTCGAAAAAGACAAGCCAATGTCGCTGACCGTTGAACGTAATAAAGAAGAAGGTCGTAAACTGTGGGTAGAACGCTTCCCTGATATCACCGACTTCTACGACGAAAACGATCAGTTTACGGTAACTAACAAAGAGCGTAACAAGTACCAGAGCTGGCTGAAAAAGCTTGAGCCGTGGGAACGTAAAGCCTTTGAACGTGCCATTGAAGAAGACAAAAACTACTACGTGATGGAATTTTCCAACGTGGGCGGTCTGGTAATGCCAATTATTCTGGAAATGACCTTTGCCGACGGTACCAAGGAAATGATGCGTATTCCGGCTGAAATCTGGCGTCGTACCCCTAAGGCTGTTAGCAAACTGGTGGTGACCGACAAAGATAAAGAGCTGGTAAGCGTAACCGTTGACCCACGCTGGGAAACGGCTGACGTTGATGTGGAAAACAACCACTACCCACGTCAAATCATTCCTTCACGGATCGAAGCGTACAAGTCTAAGCGCTCAACAACTGGTGCTCGTCGCGATATCATGCAGGATATCAAAACTGAGCTGAAAACCGACGAAGACGAAGACGGCGAGAAGAAAGAAGGTGATGACAACTAAACTCAATCGAGTAAAAAGTGTCATGCAGGCAGGGCTTTATGCCCTGCTGTTCTTTATGGCCTGTGGTCAGGCTGTGGCACATCAGCAAAAAATCGCCATCACAACGGTGTTATTTAATCCGCGCACTGAGAACATCGAAATCATGCACCGGTTTAACCTGCATGATGCAGAGCACGCCGTTAAAGCGCTGTTCAGGAAAACTGCCGATATTCTGGATGACAAGGAAACGCAAACCCAGTTTGCCCGTTATGTCTCGAATCGCTTTGTGCTGTTTAATGCTCAGAATGACTCACTGCCGCTTAACCTGGTCGGTTTTGAGGTAGAAGGCAAGCATTTCTGGGTATATCAGGAAACTGCCCAACCACCTGCACTGGAAGGCCTGCAAATTCGCCACGATGCGTTGCGGGACTTATGGCCGGAGCAAGTGAATACTATTAATGTGGAAGGCAATGGCGATTTAAAAACACTGACCTTTACCGACAGTGTTGAATTACTGGAAGTCCACTTTTAATAACTCCAGGTACCGCAACAACCCTTGCGGTACTGTTTATTCAGACCAAGGTCGCATTTGACCTGACCTGCGTAAATGGTCATGATGCTCAAAACAATGACAGGGCAATCTGAATGACCGACACCAACCAAACCGATACTCCCCAGACTAAAAAGAAAAACATCATTTTTGTTTTCCTGTCTGGTGCCATGGCACTCACTATTATTGTCATGATGTTCTTACCAGACAGTGGCATGGGCACAGGCTTAATGGCGATTTACGGCAGCATGTTATGGTGTGGTATTTTCGGTGCCTCGCTGGCCCGCTATCTGGATAAAAACGGCTGGTTCGGTTTTGGCTTTGGTAGCGCCGCCGGCATGCTGATCCAGTTTATCTCGCAATTCGTTTAAGGGTGTATGAGCCAGCCCCCGAAAAATAAACCCGTTCCCAGCTCACGCATAGCCAGGCTTTCGCGGATCGGTACGCTGGCCACCAAAATTGCCGGTAGCGTTATTTCTAACGGCACCACCAAGCTGCTTTCAGGCCAACGGCCGGTCTTATCAGACCTGGTTCTTACGCCTAAAAATATTCAGCGCATTACCGACCAGCTGGCCTCTTTGCGGGGGGCCGCTATGAAATTAGGCCAGCTCATCTCCATGGACAGCGGCGAGCTGCTGCCGCCGGAGCTCAGCGCCATTTTAGCCCGCCTGCGGGAAGACGCCGACCCGATGCCTAAAGAGCAACTGCAACAGGTGCTCGACGAAGCGTGGGGCACAGGCTGGTTCGACACATTGCTGTATTTTTCCTATGCGCCCATTGCCGCGGCGTCGATCGGCCAGGTGCATAAGGTGATTACCCTGCAAGGTGAAACGCTGGCAGTCAAAGTACAGTACCCGGGCATTGGTAACAGTATCGACAGCGACGTAGATAACGTAGCCAGTATTATTAAACTTTCCGGCCTGCTGCCCGGCTCCTTTGAAATCAGGCCACTGCTGGCCGAAGCCAAACTGCAACTGCATGATGAAGCTAACTATGTTCGCGAAGCGGAAATGATGACCCGCTACCAACAGGCAGCCGCAGACTTTGAGAGTTTTGTGGTACCCGAGGTTTATGCAGCACTCAGTACACCCAATGTACTGGCGATGACACATATTATCAGTATCCCCATTGAAGCACTCAGTGAACAACCACAGACAGTGCGTAATCACCTGATGACGGAGCTGTTCAGGCTGTTCTTTGATGAAGTATTTGCCTTCCGGCTTATCCAGAGCGATCCGAACATGGCAAACTATCGCTACATGCCCGACTCGCAGCAAATTGCCTTGTTAGATTTTGGCGCCTGCCGGCAAATACCAGCGGCTATATCTAACGGCTATTTACAGCTACTGCGCTGTATGGCCGAAGAGGATATGCCTGGTGTGGCCGAAGCCGCCTTGGATATTGGCTTAATGCAAGCGTCTCACACTGAAGAGCAACAGGCCAGCGTGCTGGCCATGGGCCGTCTGGCATGCGAGGCATTATATTGTGACGGGGCTTATGATTTTGGCAACAGCGACCTGTTGGGGCGTTTACAATCTGCTGGCATGGCGCTTAGCTTTGAGCAGGACTTCTGGCATGTACCGCCCATAGACGCGGTGTTTATCCATCGCAAACTTGGCGGCCTGTATTTACTGGCTAAACGCCTGAATACGCAGGTAGATTTGCGCGAGGCCGCCGCGAATTGGCTTTAATAAGGTAAATCCATACTAAAGGGCAGTGCCATGGAGTGCTTGGCTTTTGGCGGGTTGCCGATCATTTCATCATACGGCGTATCGTGGGTCATAAATGAGTGGCCCACCTCACAATGGGCGAAAAACTCACGAATATGGCCGGCACTGTAAAACCGCATGGGCTGGTCTTTATCACTAAACACCAGGCCGGTATTGCCATCGATGGTTAGCTGGACCAGATAGACATTCATTTCGTACGACTGAACTTCCAGGTTATCGATTTCCAGCGGGCCTTTTTCAATATCGCTACTCATAAACTTGTGCATAAACACTCCGAAATCAGTAATTCGTCATTTAGTACGCACAAAAGTAAAGAAAGGATGAAGTAAACCAATTTACCCCCAATGCATCTATAAAATCGTACCTGTTAACGGTTTACTCTTGCTGCCAAGTCCTGTATTCAATAAAGATAAGTGCAGCAAGTGAGTTTTCATAATCGAAAAGATTTGCAAAAGTGCATTGATTTTCAGCGGATTGTCATTAACTCTGATAGTATGGAATTCCGCAGCCAATGATCAAGGTAGACAAATATGAGCGAAAATACTGAGCAACGATCCTGGTTACCTTATGCCATTGTGGTGGGTGTAATCGTAGTTGTGTTGCTGGTGGTGCTGATGTGGCCATCGAGCGAGCCAGAGCCGCAACCAGTTGTTGAGCCAGAAACGCCAGCAGTTGCCCAACCTGAACCTATTGAGCCTGAGCCAGCCGATACCTTTGAAGCGACGCCTCCGCCAGAACCGGTAGAAATCGATCCGGATCAGGAAGTTGAGCCCATGCCTGAACCTGCGCCAGAGCCCGAGCCGCTGGACGTTAGCGACACCGCTATTAAAGCCGCTCTTGAAACTATTGCTACATCACCAACGCTTAGCCGCTTGCTGGTTAACGATGGGTTATTACAGCGCTTTGTTGTAACGGCGACTAACCTGGCTGATGATGAAACTGCTCCTAACCACCGTTTACTCACACCACCGGATCAGGATTTCCGGGTGTATACCCAGGCTGACCGCGAGTGGATTGATTCTGCCAGTTACAAGCGTTACACCCCTTATGTAGACGTACTGGAGTCGATGAGCAACGAAGACCTGATTGCCCTGTACGAGACCTACCAGGACGAGATTCAGACCAAGTATGCTGAAATTGGCGACCCGGATCAGCCTTTCACCGAAGTACTGATTGAAGCCATTGACACGCTGCTGGATACACCAGAAGTGAAAATGCCAGTGGAAGTGTACACCGATTCAGTTATGTACAAATATGCTGACGAACGTCTGGAAGGGTTATCCGACCCGCAGAAACAACTCCTGCGCACTGGTCCCGATAACATGCGCCGTATAAAAGCGAAGCTACGTGAGCTTAAAGACAGTCTGATGGCCCAGTAAGCCCGCATTGCAAAATGGTATTAAAGAAAGCCACCTGACGGTGGCTTTTTTATTGGCTGTTATTTATCAGCACTTAGTCGTTCGCTTCCAGCGTAACTTTTACACCGCCGGTCAGTTTCGCCAGCAGGTTATAGATAAACGCCATAATCAGCGTAAAAACGTAAGTTAAAACAAAATAAAAGACCGGCATTACGAATGTCATTGCGCCGGTGAACATAAACGGCATGGCATTTTGTTCAGGCATATTCGGTACCATTGAGGTCATCAAAAACGTAAACGGCAGCATAAAAATCAGTGACAAAATGGCAAACACCAGTGCCAGGTGAATAGCCAGTGAATGCGCCGATATTTTCTTTAATCTTTGTTGCATGGCGGGAGTTCCTTTTATTTATTGGTGGTTTCCTGTAGCTCTTCCACGAGCACTGAGGCTGGCAGTCAGTGTGCAGGGTATTTTGTAAAAGTGCCAGTCATGACATAAAGTGAAGTGACTTCACAACAACAAGAGCAACGAGTAATGAAGAGTACGATCAAATCCATCCTGCTGGCGGCAGCCCTGTTCCCTGTGAGTTACCTGCAGGCCGCCACGGTGATCCACGCGGGCAACGCCTTTACCGGCACCGACGACAAACTAACCGGCCCGGTATCGCTGATCATTGAGAACGATACCATCAGTGAGATCCGCAAAGGTCATATTAAGGTGGCCAAAGACGACACGCTTATCGATCTTTCTGATTCCGTAGTAATGCCAGGTTTAATGGACATGCATGTTCATCTAAGCTCCCAGCAAAGTGGCACCTCGTCGTACCTGAAGCGGTTTACCCTCAACGAAGCCGATTACGCCCTGGCGGCGGCCCATTACGCCAATAAAACCCTGATGGCGGGCTTTACTACCGTGCGCAATTTGGGCGACAGCTATAACGAAACGGTATCACTGCGTAACGCGATTAATCAGGGCATGGCAACCGGCCCGCGTATTTACACTGCGGCCAAATCACTGGCTACCACCGGCGGTCACGCCGATCCCAGCAATGGCATGGCTAAACGAATTCGTCCGGATACCGGCCCGGCAGCGGGCGTTATTAATGGTGTGGCCGAAGCTCGCCAGGCCGTTCGTCAGCGTTATCAGGATGGTGCCGACGCGATTAAAATTACCGCCACAGGCGGCGTGTTAAGCGTTGCTAAAAGCGGTCAGAATCCCCAGTTTATGAACGATGAACTCGAAGCAGTGGTCGCTACCGCAAAAGACTACGGTATGACGATTGCGGTTCACGCCCATGGTAAAGAAGGCATGATCCGAGCAATCAAAGCCGGCGTCACCTCCATTGAGCATGGTACCTATATGGACGAAGAAGTGATGACCCTGATGAAAAAGCACGGCACCTATTATGTGCCAACCATTCTGGCCGGTGAGTTTGTGGCCGAAAAAGCTAAGATTGACGGCTACTTCCCGGACATCGTTCGCCCTAAAGCTGCGGCCATCGGCCCGCTGATTCAGGCCACATTTGGCAAGGCTTATAAGAACGGCGTAAACATAGCCTTTGGTACCGACAGCGGCGTTTCAGCCCATGGTGATAATGGTCAGGAATTTGGTTTGATGGTAGAAGCTGGCATGCCTCCTGCAAAAGCTATACAAGCCGCCACGATAAACGCAGCCACCATGCTCGGCATTGACGATAAGCTAGGCACCCTGGAGGCCGGTAAATTCGCGGATATCGTGGCGGTTAAGGGCAATCCGCTGAATGATATTACGACACTGGAAAACGTGCAGTTTGTAATGAAAGGCGGAAAAATTTACAAACAATAGGGGCGTTTTCCCTTGGTGAAAGAGAAACTTAAACGTAAGACCAAGGCACTCGTGGACTCTCAGCATATGCTGCGCGGGATCACGATTGCCTCCTTTCTGGAATCCACCATTGTCCCCATCCCACTGGAAGCGGTACTTATTCCGTTAATGCAGGCCAAACGGGAAAAACTCTGGCTGATTGCCTTAATGGCCACCGTTGGCTGTATTATCGGCGCGCTGTTTGGCTATGCCATTGGCTATTTCCTTTTTGATGCCGTGGGCCAGGACCTGATTAGCTGGTTTGGCTCAGAACAACAGTTTGAGCGCGTAACACAAAAAATGGAGGCCCAGGGCTTCTGGTTTGTGCTAACCCTGGGCATTGTGCCGGTGCCATTTCAGATAGCAATGCTCGCCGCTGGCGCCACCAAATACTCTATCTGGCTGTTTTTACTTGCGACTGTTATCGCCCGCTCGCTAAGGTACTTTGGCCTGGCGCTGATAGTTAAAGTTTTCGGTAATAAAGCGGAACGCTTTATTCGTCGCTACAAAACCAAAGCCATGATCGGCATTACCGTTGTGGCGGCCGGACTGTGGCTGATACTCAGCTAGGAACAAGCTCAAAAACCACTATTGATAATAATTCTCATTTAGATTAACTTAGTAATGACTCTCATGCATTGCTGGATTTAAGGAGATAGTGGTTATGCGCAACTCATTACTTTGCCCGGTTTATCGAAAATGGTTACAACTGCATCCGGAGCAGGCCCGGTTCGAACGACAAAAGCTTAAACTTGAGGCGCTGCAGCTCCGGCGTGAAGGCGAGTTATCACGGGCTAGAAAGCTTTACACTCAGGTATGGGAAATTGCACAGTCCATATTATTTGCGCTGCGCCGCCCAGACAGCACATCGCAAATTTACCATCAGGATCTGGTGAGTTTCGTGGCGGCAGCGATGGCGGTAAATCATTGCAGTAAAGCGCAGCCTGAGTTCAGCCAGGATGTGCTCAATGACACTCAGCAACAGCTCACAGCCCTGATGCCGTTGTATGCTTCGGAGCCACAACTACTGTCGACCATCCACCAGTTAAAGGAATGGTTACGTCACGATGATGTTATGCAGTTTTCAACCCACCTGCATTGATCAGGAAGGAGGAGCCAATGAAAACATTTCAGCCACAGCCGGAGTTCGTTAATGTGCAGTTGAGGGTATCAGTACTCAAGCAGTTACTGCAGGGTCAGAAGATTCATTTGAGTGATATTCACAGCACGTCACTGGAACACAAGCACTGCCTGCAACAGCTGGTGTTACAGGCAGCGTCAGAAGGCTAAAGGCCTTTTTTCAATAAGTAGCGATAGGGAAGTTGTTCGGTATCAGCCGCTATCAGGGTGTGCTGCATAAAACGGCAAAAGCTGGGAATGTCTCTGACCGTTGCCGGATCGTCGGCAGTAATACACAGCGTCTGCCCATCTTCGAGCTTACGCATTTGCAAACGCACCATCATTACCGGCTCCGGGCAACGCAGGCCCAGCGCATCCAGTTGGTGATCGGCGTCCTGCCAGTTAACCGCTGGCTCAGATGCCATAGTTTTCCCGATAGGCTTCGATAGCGGTGATCGCCTCATCGTATCCGCCGGCAGACTTGAGGTAGGTCACCACGTCATTTAATGAAACAATAGACACCACTTTGGTGCTGTAATCACGCTCGACTTCCTGGATTGCCGAAAGCTCACCGGTACCACGCTCCTGACGGTCCAGTGCAATCAGCACACCGGCAAGCGAAGCATTATTGGCTTCTATCAGGGTCATGGATTCACGGATCGCGGTGCCAGCAGTAATTACGTCATCCACCAGCATTACTTTGCCTTCCAGCGGGCTGCCCACCAGATTGCCGCCTTCGCCATGGGCTTTGGCTTCTTTACGGTTAAAGCAATACGGCACATCCATATCATGATGGTCGGCCAGTGCCACCGCGGTAGTGGTAGCAATGGGGATCCCTTTGTAGGCAGGACCAAACAATACATCAAAGTCGATGCCCGCATCGGTTAATGCATCGGCATAATAACGACCCAGTTTGGCTAAATCGCCACCGCGATTAAACAGCCCCGCATTAAAGAAATACGGGCTTTTACGGCCAGACTTTAAGGTAAATTCACCAAATTTCAGAACGCCACGGGCAATCGCGAACTCAATAAACGCCTGTTGGAATGCTTTCATGGGATCTCCGAAACTTAATTTAATGCCGCTTTCTGAATATCAAATAATTCACGCAGACCGTGCTTGGCAATGTCGAGCAGTTCGTGCATTTCGTCAAAAGAGAAGGGTTCGCCTTCAGCCGTGCCCTGCACTTCAATTAATTTACCGGTTTCGGTCATTACCACGTTCATATCGGTTTCAGCAGCAGAATCTTCGATGTACTCCAGGTCGGCGATAGGTGTACCCTCGTAAATGCCTACCGACAGCGCGGCAATCATGTGCTTGAGCGGGTTGGCTTTGATAATGCCTTTATTACGCATGTAGGTAAGCGCATCGATTAGCGCCACACATGCACCGGTGATAGAGGCTGTGCGGGTACCACCATCGGCCTGAATTACATCGCAATCAAAGGTAATGGTATTTTCGCCCAATAATTTAAGATCCACCGCAGCACGCAAAGAACGGGCAATCAGACGCTGAATTTCCAGGGTACGACCGCCTTGCTTGCCGCGCGCCGCTTCACGCTGTGAGCGGGTGTGGGTAGAACGTGGCAACATGCTGTACTCAGCCGTGATCCAGCCTTTGCCCTGACCTTTCATAAAACGCGGTACGCCTTCCTCAACCGTGGCATTACACAAGACTTTGGTGTTACCAAATTCCACCAGCACAGAACCTTCTGCATGGCAGGTAAAGTTACGGGTAATGGTAACGGGGCGGATTTGGCTGGCAGTTCGGCCACTTGGGCGCATGGTAATCTCCTGAAATTGGGTACTCGGCTAATTTAACGGCGCTAGTATAGCGTACTTAATGGCATAAGTTGAACGTTGAATCATTCCGGGCTTAGCGATGTTCCATGTGAAACCCGACTGTGGCAACAAAGCAAAGGCATAGGGTTCGGATGCGGACTGTAGTACAATAGGTTACAACACAAGCAATATGCCGACGGACAATACAATGATTTACAGCATGACGGCTTTCGCACGCAGCGAAGTAAAAAAAGACTGGGGAACCGCAGTATGGGAAATTCGCTCAGTTAACCAACGCTACCTGGAAACCTATTTTCGTTTACCGGAACAGTTTCGTAGCTTAGAGCCGCTGCTACGCGACCGTTTCAGAAAGCGTTTGCAACGAGGCAAAGTAGAGTGCGCCTTACGCTTTACCGCCAACGATGCAGCCGTCACTAAGTTAACCTTAAATGAAGAGCTGGCCAAACAGGTATTACACGCTGCCGACTGGGTACAGTCACACGGTCAGTCAACCGGCGTTAACCCACTCGACGTGCTGCGCTGGCCGGGTGTCATCGCAGCCGAAGAGGCCGATACAGACACCATTCAGGCCGACTTACTGACCGGCCTTGATAAAGCCATGGATGACTTTATTACAGCCCGGGGCGATGAAGGCGAAAACCTCAAATCGCTGATTGAGCAGCGCCTCGATGCCATTGAAGTAGAAGCAAAGAAAGTTGCCGAGCGTATGCCGGAAATCCTTAACTGGCAGCGTGAACGCATTCTGACCCGCTTTGAAGAAGCCAAGCTGGAACTGGACGCCGCGCGAATTGAGCAGGAGATGATCCTGTTAGCACAAAAAGTAGATGTAGCTGAAGAGCTCGATCGCCTCAATTCTCACGTAGGTGAAACCCGCAAGATCCTCAACAAAGGCGGTGCCTGTGGGCGTCGACTGGATTTCATGATGCAGGAATTTAACCGCGAATCGAACACGCTGGGCTCAAAGTCCATTAACACCGAGATCACCCAGTCTGCGGTAGAGCTTAAAGTGCTTATCGAACAGATGCGCGAGCAAATTCAAAATATTGAATAGCATTTTATTTTTATCAATAGCTTCATACAAGCCGCTTAATTAAGCGGCTTTTTTATTGTTAGACCAACAAAAGATCACCATTACTGGTGAACATATATACTTTCCATATACCAAAACAAATATATTCACCGTTATTGGTGATTATATTTGAAATTTCTTATAACTACTATATAATCACCAGTTATGGTGAACAATAGTCAGTAGTCTTAACCTCATGGCCAAGAAAGTAACCGCTTCAGACATGCCAAGTACCGACTTTATCGATAGCGCAGAGATACTTGGGCAACTAATCAAAGCCAAGCGCACAGAACTAGGTATGAAACTGGCCGACTGCGCAGCGCTATGCGGGATCGGCATTAATACCTTGTCACGTATTGAAAACGGTAATGCAAATTGTACCTTAGCTGCGGTTTTTTCTGTTCTTAATGGACTGGGTATTAAACTGACATCGAAAGCGCTAACGCCGGCAGCGCACTCCTCATCAGACGAGGAATGGATTTAACCAATGGCGAACCCCCATGCATATCAACTGAATGTAAATTACGGAGATGATGTTATCGGCACATTGGCTCTGGATAGCACCACAAATCTCTTAAGACTAAGCTATTCACCGCAATGGCAACAACATGGATTTGCCATTTCACCACATTTGCCGCTTAACAACCGACATACGCCAGACGTTGCCTACAACTACCTTGATAACGCTTTACCAGAGGGAGAAGCACGCAAACTACTGGCTGAAAACTTGGGTGTTTCAGAAAAAAGCGTGTATTCGCAAGTCCGTGCAATTGGCAACGATTTAGCCGGAGCAGTGACCTTTAAACCGGCACAAGAAAGTCAGGTAGATAGGTCACAGCCCGTCTTTAGAGCGCTTGAAGATGCAGAACTCATTGAAAGGCTGGATAGTAAGGAAGAGTTCGGCCTGCTGACATGGGATGACAAGCCACGGCTCAGCGTGGCGGGTGTGCAAGACAAACTAAATGTTTTTATTGATGCAGCCGGGCAAATTGGTTTTGGCGACGGCTCTCTGTGTTCAACCCATATCCTGAAGTTTGAAAAGAAAAACTGCCCCAATCTGGTATTAAATGAATTCTTCTGTATGAGGCTTTCCGATGCTATTGGCTTGCCCACTGCCGATGTGACATTTAGACGTTTTGGCCCTCATCCGGCACTTATCGTCAAACGATTTGACCGCAAATATATGAGTGACAATAACAAAGTGTTGAGGCGTCACGTGATAGATGGTTGCCAGGCCCTCAACCTGTCAAGAGATCACAAGTACGAACGCAATCTTGGTGATGGGCGAGATGTTCAGCATATTCGGGATGGGGCCAGTTTAGAGAAACTGTTTGAATTTTGTCAGGGAATGTCTTCACCCGTTGAAAGCACACAATGGCTGATCCAGTGGCAATTATTCAATCTAATGATCAGCAATTACGACAGTCATGGCAAAAATGTCTCGTTGTATTTCGATAAACATAATGCACGATTTACGCCTGCTTATGATTTAGTTAATATCGCCCTGTTCCCACAGTTTAAGCATGTCCTGGCAATGGCGATGGGCGATGAGTTTGAGCCAAAGAACATTCACGCCTATCAACTAGCTGACTTTGCTGAAACCTGTAATATCGACAAAAAGCTACTGTCGAGACTATTGGTTGGACTCGCAGATAGAGTACTGAACCAACTTTCTGGTCGTATTTTTATCAATGAGCTAAAAGAACAACCGTATGTCACGGTCGAGGATATTCCGTATTTTGAGGCATTGCGTGACAACATTGTCGCCAGAACAGGATATTTAAAAGCACAGGCGGCAGACATTCCTGCTATCAAGGTATAAATCTGAGATAAGCGCTTTAGCTTGTCAACGCTTATCAATAAACGGTCCTTTTAAGGGAGCTAAATAAATGTGTGTTTACGCAAAGGGTTGCACATTACTTTGCATTTTATTTTCCGTACTAAAATGATTGTCGAGTGAATGCGGAAACCGGTGATCACACTGTAGAAGGTGGATATCCGGGTGGCGCACAAAATCTCATTTAATTATATGAAATTTATATACTTTTCAAAAACTTTATCAAGTTAGCCCCAGAATATCGAATAAGCTCCGCTCAGTTGTCCACAAAAAAGCCCCTGATGGGGCTTTTTTATTAGCATTTGCGGTTCTCTATCTTGTCGATTAGAAGTAATCGAAAGAGAAACGAACCCCCATTGTGCGTGGACGGTTAGTGACCACCTTAGGTGTGAACTGCTGGGTATCGATGTTCAGGATAGCGGATTCATCGAACAGGTTGTCGATAAACAGCTCTACTTTCCAGCTATCATCAGACATGCCCACAGACACGTTACTGATCACGTAGCTTTCCTGTACATAACGACCACCGCGGAACGCGTTGCCGTCACCATCGGTGAAAGTAGCACCTTCGTATACGGCCGCTTCGTCTTCAATCTTAAGGCCAGAGCCCATACCGTAGATGTGACGGGTCGCATCTTCCATTACATACGCATCCATTACCATTCCGGCTAAACGGTCGCCGGTATAAGCAACAGAGGCATTCACAAAGCCTTGTTGACCGCCATCAAGCTCAAAGTAGTAACGCGCATTGATGTTACCAGAGAAGCTTGCCGTGTAAGGCAGTTCGCTACCTACACCAGCGGCAATGCCTTCCAGCTCAGGGTTAACGCGAGTCAGCTCAGTATCAATCATGCTGAATGCAGCATTGACCACTAAGTCATCGGTGGCCAACCACGTAATGTCAGCATCCAAACCTTTAATCTCAGCATCACCTACGTTGTCGGTGAATACAAGGAAGCTGATGTTCGTCGGGTCGAAACGTGAAGTTTGTAATTCGCCAATTTCAGAGTAGTAAGCCGTGGCGTTGATGCGCACGATACCGTCTAAGAAATCACCTTTCATACCCACTTCGTAGTTATCCAAGGTATCGGTAGTGGAGTACACCGGAATACGGAAGCCTTCGAACGCACCAGACTGATTGTTCGACAGACCACCACCTACACGGTTGGTGACCGGCGGACGGAAACCTTCTGAGTAGTTAGTGAATAACAGCACGTCATCACTTACTTTCCAGTCGAGGCCAAACTTAAAGATGGTGTC
>Ga0213831_1000369_pt1 | contig 35098 bp, 25 predicted proteins | sample SWATP12_FD_163421 | JGI IMG/M metagenome (GOLD analysis project Ga0213831, IMG submission 163421) | Coastal seawater microbial communities from Marineland, Florida, United States - SWA TP1 #2 | ecosystem: Environmental > Aquatic > Marine > Coastal | place: USA: Florida | collected 2016-08-06 | reverse complement strand
GAGCGCATAACCAAGAATAAATAACACAACCAAAAATAGACAACTAAGTAGTAACATTTTCTATTCCTTAAAAAATTTCTACTGATTATAAGCAGTTGCAACACTATGCCAGACCAGACATGATGCATAAGCATGCTTACAAATACTTCTGAATGACCCTAAATACCTTTTTAGGCGCATTCGATTTCCCAACTTTTGGAAAAATTGCGCTAAAAAATATAGTCGTTTACGGTCCTCAGATCCAGTAAAAAAAAGGGCTCAGACGGCCTTTTTTAAAAACTCAAATGCAATCAACTGATTAGCAAATTAAGCAGTAAAATCTGTAAAAAATAGTACGTCGCGGGTGTGACAGCTTAATGAAATTATAGCCCAAAAAAACCAATTCTGTTGCGCAGTTCACACGAACACTGGTAACTTACTGTTAGCTAAACAATAAAGGAATTTTAGTATGTTCACTCAAGAAGACATCGATATGTACATCAACACTTACGCCATTCCATGGGGTATTAATATTGTGATGGCAATCGTTATATTTATCGTTGGTCGGATCATTGTAGGCTTGTTGCTGTCGATATTCCGTCGAGTGATGGCAAAATCGAAATACGATGAAATGCTAATCAATTTTGTGGAATCAATATTGTCTGCCATCCTGATGCTGTTTGTGATTGTTGCATCATTGGATCAACTGCAAGTTGACACCACTTCTTTGGTTGCAATTGTCGGTGCCGCGGGTTTAGCTATTGGCTTATCCTTGCAGGATTCTTTGAAAAACTTTGCTGCCGGTGTCATGTTATTGGTCTTCAAACCATTTTCGAAAGGTAATTTTGTTGAAGCTGCCGGTACGTCGGGGATTGTCCAGAATATTGGTATCTTCACTACCACCATGACGTCGCTGGATAATAAAGAAATTATCATCCCGAATGGTAAGATTTACAGCGATAACATTGTGAATTACTCCGCCAAGGAAACCCGCCGTTGCGATATGACCTTCGGTATTGGTTATGATGATGATCTTCTTAAAGCTAAGAACATTTTGCGCGAACTGGTCGATGCTGAAGAACGTATTTTAAAAGAGCCGGAATGTCTGATAGGTGTGGCTGAGTTAGGTGATAGTTCGGTTAATTTCACGGTTCGCCCATGGGTTAAAGCGTCGGATAATCTGGCGGTGAGATTAGATTTTACCGAGGCTGTAAAACTGCGTTTTGATGCCGAAGGGATCAGTATTCCTTATCCTCAAATGGATGTGCATTTCTTCAAAGAAGCGGATAATACCGAGAAGAAAGAAAGCGCTGAATAAACCGGTTAAAGGCACAAAAAAAACGGCTTTCAGAGCCGTTTTTTTTCGTCCGTAATTTACTGGCTGCAACTGGCTTTTGTGGGACTGGTCTGATAGTCGGCCATTGCCGCATCCATATTGGCCTGCAGATTTTTAATCCGGCTGTCAGGAGCCGGGTGGGTTGACAGCAACTCCATTGGACGCTCGCCGCCACTGGCCGCTTCCATATTACGCCACAAGTCAACAGACTGACGGGGATCAAACCCGGCCTTGGCCATGAGTTGCAAACCAATCAGATCGGCTTCTGACTCGTGAGTGCGGCTAAACGGCAGTTGCACACCTAACTGTAAACCGAGTCCCAGTGCACCCATAATTTCGGTGTTGTAAGGTACCTGATTGGCTGCCAGTACCTGGTTGGCAACCTGCGAACCGGTTTGAATCAGGGTCGTCTGCGACATCCGCTCGTTACCATGCTGAGCAATAACGTGGCCAATTTCATGACCGATGACAGCAGCCAATTGATGCTGATTAGTGGCCACTTTTAGCAAGCCGGTATAAACGCCAATTTTACCGCCGGGCAGTGCAAAGGCGTTAACTTGATCGTCATTGAACACTACGACTTCCCAGTCGCCGGAATAAACGCCTGACGGTACGTAGGGTAACAACGTGTCGGCAACACACTGAACATACTGATTCTGAGCAGGCTGTTTGGAAACAGGGGTTTCGCTTTTCATGCCGTCAAAGGCCTGAGCACCCATGGCATTGAGCTGATCGCTGCCAAATAACAGGATCTGGTTGCGGCCGGTGGGTGAGGTTGCGCACCCAACAAGGGTGCTGGCAGTCATTGCCATTGCCAGTACATAAGCGGATAACTTCATCAATTTGATTCCTTTTTCAATCTGCCAGCCGTGTTACGACTCGGGATTTCACATTTCTGTCACTCAAGGGACATGAAACTGTCACTCGGCTTTTCTACGCTTGGACGTTTAAGCAGGATTAACACGCTGAAATAGTTAAGTTTCGATCAGTGAGTGTCTTTGCTAAGCATACTTCAATTAACTATAAGAAAGGAAATGCAATGAAAGCGTCAATGTTCAAAACGAGTTTACTTGCGCTAACTGTCGCGGGTTTGTTAACAGGCTGTAGCCTGGATGGTGATGACGGTGCTGATGGTGTTGATGGGGCACAAGGACCTCAGGGGGAAACCGGAACGGCCGGAGCCGATGGTCAAGATGCGACCCGTGGTATTGAGCTGGCCGTTATTGGCCGCGCATCACTGGAAGCCGAAGGCGCTGCTGAAATTGTTCAGTACGATGTGGCAAGTGGCATGGTTTATGTTACTAACAGTGATTCAAATACGGTTGCGCTGGTCGATATCAGTGACTTGTCTGACGCACCGCTGGACAGCCCGATTACCGATTTAAATCTGACCGTAGGTTCAGAAGTTACGTTGCCTACCGAAGTAGACGGCGTTTCTTTGGACGGATTAACCAGTATTGCATTATCCGGTGATTTACTGGCTGTTGCCGTTCCGGCAGATGCCAAGGCTGATAACGGGTTTGTGCTGTTCTACACCGGCGTATCCACGTCTGCGCCAACCTTATTAAAAGCCGTTGAAGTGGGCAATCTGCCGGATATGGTTACGTTTACGCCGGATGGCAGCAAAGTACTGGTGGCCAATGAAGGCGAACCCAGCGGCGATTACACTGTTGACCCGGAAGGTTCGGTTGCCGTAATTGATGTCGTAGATGGTGTACCAGCAGATACGGCAACACTGTTAGACTTTGCAGCTTACAACACACAAAAAGCTGAATTGATGGCCATGGGGATGCATTTCCCTAACCCGGCCGGACGTACAATCAATGGCGTGACCATTACCACTTCGGTTGCCCAGGATTTAGAGCCTGAATACATCACGGCCAGCAATGAGATGGCATACGTTACCTTGCAAGAAAACAATGGTGTGGCGGTTATTGACCTGAACACGATGACAATGGACGTAGTGGGTCTGGGGTTCAAAAACTGGGCCGGGCTGAACATCGACGTGCAGGAAGACGGTGAAGTAGGCTTCGGTCAGTACGAAGGATTGTACGGTGTGTATATGCCCGACACGATCGCCATGTTTAGCTGGAAAGGCGCGGATTTTCTGTTAACTGCTAACGAAGGTGATGCGCGGGAATACTTTATTTCTGAAGACATGAGTGAGACGGATTGTACTGCTGCTGGGGGCCAGGATTGGGATGATATGGAATGTCTGGCATTTACCGAAGAAGTGAAAATTAAAGATCTTGATGCTGAGCCCGGCTCGGCGCTTGAAACGCTGCAGATGAATGGTGAAGCCGACGATCTGCGGGTGACCAATGCCTTAGGCGATGCTGATGGCAATGGACTGTACGATGCCGCTTATAGTTATGGCGCGCGGTCATTCACCATCTGGGATCAAAATGGTTTAGTTGTATTTGATTCCGGTGATGACTTTGAACGCATCACGGCATCACTATACGGTAGTGCCTTTAATAATGGGGATGATGAAAACGAAGGTGATTCACGTTCTGAAAACAAGGGGCCTGAGCCTGAAGCACTGACTGTAGGTCAGGTAGGTGAGCGTACTTACGCATTTATCGGTCTGGAGCGAATGGGCGGCATCTTTGTTTATGATATTACCAATCCTTACGACGCGTCATTCGTTGAATACATCAATAACCGTGATGTAACCGAAGGCTTGGAAGTGGGCGATGCGATTGGTGATTTGGCACCAGAAAGCTTACTGTTTGTAGCGGCAGATGAAAGCCCAACCGGTGGCCCCGCTCTGATTGTAGGTAATGAAGTGAGCGGTACGGTGGCGGTATATTCAATTACCGAAAAATAACGATAACGATCTTTATAGTAAAAAGCCCGGCACTGCCGGGCTTTTTTGTGTCTGACAGTTTAACCACGCCGTTTGCTGCTATACGTGGCATTAGCCAATCATTTTCATTTGTTCTTTAGTCTAACTTTACTTGCTCCGCAATTCCGCAAATCACTGATCTTAATTCTATTTTCTTTTTATCACCTGAACCGCGTTCAGACTGTTTAAAAAATAGCCTTGCCATCCTTTCGGTTGGGTATTAATATCCACCTTGTCGCAAATGTCATCAAATGTACAAAAGCAACAAAATATATAAAAGTTTAATTTTTTTGAAGCAGCAAAGTAAAAATAATTAAACTATCTGGAAAGAAGAACAAACCGCATCGGTCACTGGTTTTAGCGGTTGGCAGGCATAAACGAGGTAGTTATGGCAGAGTTAGTCAGTTCGTTAAAGCATCCACTCAGCTTCAGGGGCGGCTGGTTTTGGTTATCATTTCTTGTACTTTTTATTTCATGGGGTGCTGCTTATACACAACAAACCGCATTGTCTCTGACTATTTTGTCGGTAGCAGTCATGGCTTCTGTGGCCAGAACTGCACGCGATCAGGAAGTGCTTAAAGCTACCGAATTATCTCTGGCGGCAGAGCGCAAGCCCACCGAACCTCCCACTCAGGTACCGGAGCGTATGCAACGTATAAACCGTTCTCTCAGCGAATTACTGACTGAATGCGAGGTCAATATTGATCGGGTTAAGTCAACCCAGGATGATGCTGTCGAAACACTCTCTTGCGCTTTTGCCTCGCTGCGCTCGCTGGTGGAAGAGCAAAATACACTGACCTATGCCTTGCTCAAATCCGATGCCGAAAGCGACGAAGTATACGCGGTCCAGTTACAACAATTTGTTGAAGAGACCGATCAAACACTAATGTCTTTTATTGATACCAGCGAGCAAATTAGCCAGTCCACCCAATCGCTTATGACCCAGGTTAATACCATCTGCGAAGCCATGCCTACCGTGCAAAAAGCGCTGAGCGATATTGATGCGATTTCTTCACAAACGAATTTGCTGGCCCTGAATGCGGCCATTGAGGCTGCCCGGGCAGGCGAAGCTGGTCGGGGGTTTGCGGTGGTTGCCGACGAGGTGCGTAAGTTGTCTACCCGTTCTACTGAATTCAGCGGGGTAATTACCCAGCAGATGACCATGATTGGCGATCTGATCGTCAGTCTCGAAAAAGAAGCGCGTTTCGTGGCGGATATGGATGTTAGCAATGTGATTTGCAAAAAGGATCATATCAGGGAGCAACTACTGAGTATCGCCGAGAAAGCCCGCAATGATATGTCTGTTACCGAACAGCTTGAGAGCCTTAACGGACAGTTTGCCGCCACTATCGGTGATGCTATTCGGGGTATGCAGTTTGGCGATATTAACGGCCAGAACCTTACTCACACCGGGGGCATCATCTCCATGGTCAGAGACCAGCTTGAAACCCATGATATGGCGCACATCGAAGCGCAAATAGAAGATTACCAGGGGCAGTTAGTAGCCCGGGGACAGTTAGACCATAACCCCGTATCAGCGTCGTCTATGGACGCTGGTGACGTGGAATTATTTTAACTAAGTCGTGTTAAACAGAGGACATCCCATGAGCAAAAATATCCTTGTTGTTGATGATTCAGTTTCTATTCGTCAGATGGTGGAAGCCACATTAAAGGCGGCACAGTTTAACGTGACACTGGCTGAGGATGGTCAGGATGCACTGGATAAATGTAGCCGCGGCCAGTTCGATTTTGTTCTGACCGATCAGAATATGCCACGAATGGATGGCTTGTCTTTAATCAAAGCACTGCGTGGTAAAGCGCAGTTCAGTAAAACGCCTATCGTCGTACTGACAACTGAGTCCAGTGATGACATGAAGCAAAAAGGCAAAGCGGCCGGTGCCACCGGCTGGATGGTAAAGCCGTTTTCGCCGGATGTATTGCTTAACGTACTCAAACGAGTTTTAGGTTAATTCGGCCAGGCGGAAGCGGAGGTAAGTATGTCTATAGATGTCGAACAGTTTCATGGTGTGTTCTTCGATGAGAGTGAAGAGCATCTGCAGGCAATGGAAGACTTGCTGATGACCATTGACGTGGATGCGCCGGACATTGAAGAGCTCAACAGCATTTTCAGAGCGGCTCATTCAATTAAAGGCGGTAGCGGCATTTTTGGCTTTGATCGCTTAACCGGCCTTACCCACATTATGGAAACCCTGTTGGACAAGGCGCGTAATCAATCCATTGAGCTGGATACGGCCATTGTCGACCTGTTTCTGGAAACCGTGGATATTCTTAAAGCCACATTAACCGCTTACCGTGAACAACAGCCGCTGCCGGAAGCCGAGATCGCTGCAGGTATTGCGCAACTCGAAGCTACTCTTAGCGCCTTTGATAATGCGCCGAAGGCAGACAGCGTTCAAAACCAGGATGCTATCGAGGAAGATGACGGTTTCGGATTCTTTGATGATTTGCCAGAGCCGGACAGCACCAGCGAGACCGTTGAGGCGTCAGCAGATACCGATGATTTATTTGGTGATCTCGCCTTTGGCGCTGAAGCGCAAAGTGCCGAGCGAGCCGCACCACAGGCTACCACCGAGGAAGAGGATGGCTTTGGCTTTTTCGATGACATTGTAACGCCTGACGTTAACAACTCACCTCAAAGCGATGAAGCTTTTGGCTTCTTTGAAGAGCTGCCTGAGCCGCCAAAAACACCGGTGGCCAGTGTAACCCCTATACAAACTGCGGCGAAAAAGCCCGCCACAACCAACAATAGCAGCGCCGCGAGAGAGTCCGGTTCCATTCGTGTTGATACCGCTAAAATTGACGGCATGGTCAATCTGGTCGGCGAGTTAGTGATCACGCAGTCAATGCTATCCATGATTGGTCGCGACATTGAAGGTCAGTCCGGCGAAATGCTGCAAGCCGCCATCGACGAGTTACAGCGCAATACCCGGGAAATCCAGGAATCCGTGATGTCGATGCGTATGCTGCCAGTCAACATGACTTTTAACCGGTTCCCGCGCGTGGTACGTGATTTATCCCAAAAGCTTGGTAAACAGGTGAAACTGGTTATCGAAGGCGGCGCCACAGAAATCGATAAAAGCCTGATTGAGAAGCTGGTTGACCCGCTTACGCATCTGGTTCGCAACAGTATTGACCACGGTATTGAGTCACCGCAAACCCGCGCCGAGGCGGGTAAGCCAGAGTCAGGAACCGTTATCCTAAGCGCGCAGCAAAAAGGCAGCAGCATCATCATTAGCATCAGTGATGACGGAGCGGGCCTGAATCGTGAACGCATAATGGATAAAGCGGTTCAAAACGGCCTGCCAGTGTCGCTGGATATGCCAGACAGTGATGTCTGGCAACTCATATTTCAGCCCGGGTTTTCCACGGCAGCCGAAGTGACCGACGTGTCCGGTCGCGGTGTAGGCATGGATGTGGTACGTCGCAATATCGAATCTATCGGCGGGCGCATTGAAATCGAGTCAAATCTGGGTAAAGGCTCATCGTTCAGTATTCACCTGCCACTTACCCTGGCGATTGTGGACGGCATGTGTGTCACCGTGGGTGAGCAAATCTTTGTGATGCCGCTACTTAACATTATTGAGTCTTTCCAACCTAAGCCAGAGCAAATTCAGACCATTGGTAACGACAACGTGTTGTGGATCCGGGATGAGTACTGGCCACTGGTGCCACTGCATCAGATGATGCAGGTCGACGACGCCATTGCCGAACCTACCGAGAGCATCATCGTGTTGCTGGAAAGCGGCAAAAACCGCTTTGGCGTGCAGGTGGATGCACTGATGGGGCAGCAACAGGTTGTTATTAAAAGTCTCGAAAAACATTACAAAAAGGTCGCTGGCGTCGCCGGTGCAACCATTATGGGTGATGGCAAAGTCGCGTTGATTATCGACGTGGACTCCATGGCCCAGTCCTGCCAGTTAACTATTAAACATGAGGTGTGTGCATGAGCGATTCAACCTTACAGCAATCACCCGTGGCATCTAACGAAAAGGAATTTTTAAGCTTTGTGCTGGGCAAGGAGCATTACGCCCTGGATATCACCACGGTTAAAGAAATCCGCGGGTACGAGGCTGCGACCAAAATCGCCAATGCTCCGGCCTTTATTAAAGGGGTGTTGAATCTGCGCGGCGATATTGTGCCGATTGTGGATTTACGCCTCAAATTCAACGTGGGTGAAGCCACATATAACGAGTTTACGATTGTGATCATGCTGCATGTTCACGAGCGAATTGTCGGGGTTGTGGTAGATGGTGTGTCTGACGTGGTGCGACTCACCGATGAACAAATTTTACCGCCTCCTGAGTTTGGTGTGGCGTTCGACAGCCAGTATTTGCATGGCTTGTCAGAAGTCGATGACACGATGGTCATTCTGGTCAATATCGAAAAACTGATCACCAGTGATGCACTGGCCCTGGTGGATAGCAATCCAAATATGTCCCTGGCCGGTTGATTGAAGCGATTACTGGCAAGGTTTGAATTTACAGAATATTGCGTGAGGGCACAGGTAACGCCGGCACGCAGCAAGATAAAATGGTGGAGTAAATCATGGGTGTATTAAATATTTTCAATCAGGAAGCCCTGAAAAAAGCACAGCAACAAGCATTAGTTCAGAACAGAGCGCTGGATGCCAGCTCATCTTGTCTGATGGTACTCAATCACGACGGTATTATCACTTATACCAACCCAGCGCTGCGCAATCTGTTCAGATTACGACAGACTGAACTGCAGGCTAACAGTGGCCAGTGGCAGGCAGAAATGCTTACCGGTCAGCATTGCAGCGTAATCAAATCAGATTTAAGCAGCCGTTTGCAAAACGCCGGTCAGAAGCAGTCTGTTACCATCGGTGAATGTACGCTAGAAATCAATGTCACCGCAGTACAAGGGCTGCATGGCCAGATTGAAAGCTATGTGCTGGAGTGGTTTGACGAGCAGGAACACCAACTGGCTTTTGGGAAGATCGCCGCCATGGAGCGTTCGCAGGCGGTGATCGAGTTTAAATCAGACGGCACTATTGAACATGCTAATGACTTATTCCTGAACGCAATGGGCTATCGCCTGGATGAGATAAAAGGGCAGCATCACAGCATGTTTGTAGACCCGGCCTATGCACGCAGTGGCGATTACAAAGCATTCTGGCAAACCTTGCGCAGCGGCGATTTTCACAGTGGTGAATACTGCCGTTTCGACAAACAGGGTAACGCCATATGGATTCAGGCCAGTTATAACCCGGTGCTGGATAAAGACGGCAAGGTCGTCAAAATCATCAAGTTTGCGACGGATATTACCGCCGAGAAAATGCGCAACGCGGATTTCAGCGCTCAGCTCGATGCTATCAGCAAATCCCAGGCGGTTATCGAATTTGATTTAGAGGGCACCATTTTAACCGCTAACGATAACTTTCTGGCCACCGTTGGATACAGTCTTGAAGAAATCAAAGGTCAGCACCACAGCAAGTTTGTTAGCAGCGCTTATGCTGCCAGCCCGGAATACGCCAGCTTCTGGCAGAAATTAAAAGCCGGTCAGTACTTTTCCGGGGAGTTTCAGCGTTTCGGCAAAGATGGCCGGGAAATCTGGATCCAGGCAAGCTATAACCCGATTATGGACTTATCGGGCAAGCCGGTTAAGGTGGTGAAATATGCGTCCGACATCACTGAAGCTAAACTGCGCAATGCTGATTTTGCCGGCCAGTTGGAAGCCATTGGTAAATCACAGGCCACCATCGAATTCACGCCCGACGGCACCATTTTAACGGCTAACGAGAACTTCCTGAATACCGTTGGTTACACGCTGGAAGAAATCAGAGGCCAGCATCATCGGTTGTTTGTAGAGACCAAAGAGCAAAACAGCTCAGCGTATAAGTCGTTCTGGAATGATTTGAAAAACGGTAAGTTTGCCTCAGGCGAATTTAAACGAATCGGCAAAAACGATGAGGAAATCTGGATCCAGGCGTCTTATAACCCCATTTTTGATATGAACGGTAAGGTATTTAAAGTGGTGAAATTCGCCACCAATATCACCGCCGAAAAACAGAAAAACGCCTATTTTGAGGGGCAACTGGACGCGATTGGTAAATCACAAGCGGTAATTGAGTTTGATCTGGATGGCAATATCCTCAATGCCAATGAAAATTTCTGTGATGCACTGGGTTACAGTCTTGAAGAGATCAAAGGTAAGCATCACAGTTTGTTTGTTGAGAAAGACTATAAAAACAGTGCTGAATATGCCGCGTTCTGGGACAAACTGAACAAAGGCATTTACGCTTCCGGTGAGTTTAAACGCATTGCCAAAGGCGGCCGCGAAATCTTTATTCAGGCTACTTACAACCCGATTCTGGATCAGAACGGCAAGCCCTTCCGTGTCGTCAAGTTTGCCAACGATGTGACGGCCCGCACTAAAGCAGTAAACGAAATTAAGCACATCATGAATTCGTTGTCGAAGGGCGATCTTAACTGCAGCATCGAGCAGGAGTTTGAGGGTGACTTTAAAGAACTGGGCATAGCAACGGACCAGTTCATCAAAGATATGCGCACCACCATTATGGACATCAAAAATGTGATGACGCAACTGGCGGCCGGGGATTTAACCTGCAGCATTGAGCACGAATTTGAAGGTGATTTCCAGGTGCTCGGCGAAGCTATCAACCAGTTTATCTTTAATATGCGCTCAACCATCGGTGAAATTAATACTGCAGTAGAGACCATTAACACCGCGTCATCCGAAATTGCTTCTGGTAACGCCGATCTGTCGTCACGCACAGAGCAACAGGCCTCCAGCCTGGAAGAAACATCTTCGAGCATGGAAGAGTTAAATGGCACGGTAAAACTGAATGCCGAAAATGCCGAGCAGGCCAATGGCCTCGCAGCGCAGGCGTGTGAAGTGGCGGCCCAGGGCGGCGACATGATCCGTCAGGTGGTTAGCACCATGTCGTCAATCAATGAGTCGGCTCAGGAAATTTCCGACATTATTGGCGTGATTGACGGGATTGCCTTCCAGACTAATATTCTGGCACTAAACGCCGCCGTTGAGGCAGCACGCGCTGGTGAACAAGGCCGTGGCTTTGCGGTAGTGGCCAGTGAAGTACGCACGCTGGCGCAGCGCTCTGCTGAGGCAGCCAAGGATATCAAAGAGTTAATTTCTGACTCGGTCAATAAGATATCGACTGGAAACGACCTGGTTAACCGCTCCGGCGAAACCATGAACGATGTGGTGAACTCCATTAAACGGGTAAACGACATTATGTCTGAAATCGCTGCCGCGTCGGTTCAGCAAGCTTCGGGGATTGACGAAGTGAGCAGAGCCGTGGTGCAGATGGATGAAATGACCCAGCAGAATGCCGCCCTGGTTGAAGAGGCCGCCGCAGCTGCTGATAGCCTGCGCCAACAGGCCAGCCAGTTATCTGACCGGGTATCAAGTTTTAAACTGGATACTTCACCGGTGATGCCAGTGGGCATTGCTGCACCTGCACCAGCCAGAGCGCTGAATGTGCCACCAGCTGCTGCAAAGCTCAACGGTAGTGCCATGAATGGCAGCAAAATGGCGGCTCCGGCGATGTTAAAGCCTGCAGTATCGGCAGATGACGAGTGGGAGTCGTTCTAAAGATGGGCGCGGTAGCTATTCAGCACGAGCGGGAGTTTGTGTTCCAGCGCGCGGATTTTGACAAAGTCCGCGCCAGCCTGATGCAAAAAGCGGGGATCAGGCTGACCGACGCTAAGGATGGCCTGGTGTACAGCCGGCTGGCCAGGCGCATTCGAGCGCTGGGGCTCTCCAGTTTTGCTGAGTATCTTGATTATGTGGACAGCAGTAAAACCGAGCAGGAACAATTTGTTAATGCGCTGACCACGAACCTGACCTCGTTTTTTCGTGAATCCCATCACTTTGATGCTTTGGCGAATTACCTGCATGACCACCCGCAAACCACCACTATCTGGTGCGCGGCCAGCAGTACGGGCGAAGAGCCATACTCTATCGCCATGGTCGTTGCTGAAGCATTTGGTTCGTTTAAAACACCGGTAAAAATCATCGCCTCGGATATTGATAGCAATGTACTGGCTACAGCGCGAAAGGGCATTTACCCCATGCGCAATATCGAACAAATACCGCCACAGCGGCGTAAGGTGTTTTTCCAACGGGGCCGGGGTACCCAGTCTGACAAAGTACGGGTGGTGAAAGAACTGCGCGACATGGTGGAATTCAGGCAAATTAACCTGCAGCAGGCTGACTGGGGCTTCAACCATGAAGTCGATATTATTTTTTGCCGCAATGTGATGATTTATTTTAATAAAGAAACTCAACTCAAGGTGCTTAACCGGATGGTACGGTTACTCAAACCTGGCGGCCTTTATGTGGCAGGTCATTCGGAGAACTTTAATCATCAGACTCATTTGGTAAGGCCTATTGGTAAAACGCTGTATCAGCCTGTGAAAGCCGCCAATGGCCAGTAACGCCGAACGCTTTACCGAGACACCGACACCGTATTTCGACCCGTATTTTCAGCGTGCTGCAGTGAAATTATTACCCGGTCAGTATTATGTCACTTCCGGAGAAACCATGATTGTCACAACCCTGGGATCCTGTGTGGCGGCCTGTGTACGTGACAAAGTCAGTGGCATTGGCGGCATGAATCACTTTATGTTGCCAGCGGTACTCAGGCCGGATCAACAAACCGCTAAAACATTCACGAAGTACGGGGTGTTCGCGATGCAAAAGCTATTGGAGACACTCACCCGAATGGGCGCTAAACCCGCTAATCTTGAAGCTAAGGTATTCGGCGGCGGACACGTGATGGAAGGCTTTGCTAGCTGTGATGTGGGCGCGCAGAATGCCAGATTTATTGAGCAGTTTATGGCGACCAACCAGATCCCCATTGTGTCGCGTGATTTGTATCAGGACTATGCCAGGAAGGTATATTTTTTACCCCAAACCGGTGAAGTACAAATGAGACGAATTCGCCGGATGAATAACACCACCATCATTGAACGGGAAAAAGCGCATCGTATTAGCTTATCCCGCCGGGTGGTGGGCTAGTTAATCTGAGGTTGTTATGACAATAAAAGTATTAGTCGTTGATGATTCGGCCTTAATTCGCCAGTTACTGGCGCAAATCATTGATTCCGCGCCCGGCTTGCAATTGGTTGGGGCAGCCCCCGACGCTTATGTAGCCAAGAAAATGGTAATGGAGCACACTCCGGACGTAATTACCCTGGACATCGAAATGCCCAAAGTGAACGGTCTGCGGTTTCTTGAGGTACTGATGCAGGCCCGGCCCACTCCGGTATTAATGATTTCAACCTTAACCCAGGACGGGGCTGAAGCGACCATGCGTTCACTGGAACTTGGCGCCATCGATTTTATTCCAAAACCCAAGCTGGGCGTTGCTCAGGGCATCCAGGACTACAGTGATATGATCATCGATAAAATACAAACCGTTGCCCGGGCACGAGTACGCAAACCCCGCCAACAGCCGGTCATGTCGACCGCCAGAGTGCAGTTTTCAGGCACCGAAAAAATACTCGCAATTGGCGCTTCCACCGGCGGTACGGAAGCAATTAAGCAGGTGTTAAGCGGTTTGCCGGGCAATGCACCGGCAACCGTAATCACCCAGCATATGCCCCCTGGGTATACGACCACTTTTGCCAGACGGTTGGATGCAGCCAGTGCCATGCAAGTACGTGAAGCCAGGGGTGGCGAGCGTTTATTGCCTGGTTGTGCTTATTTAGCCCCTGGCGATAAGCATATGATCGTTGAACGCAGCGGAGCCGATTACCGCATCCGTCTTGATGACGGGATGCGGGTAACCGGGCATAAACCGTCGGTAGATAAACTGTTTGAATCGCTGGTCAGCGCCGCCGGCAGCAACGTGGTAGCGACGCTGTTAACCGGCATGGGCAAAGACGGTGCTGCGGGTATGCTGAAGCTGAAGCAGGCTGGCGCATCGACTTTTTGCCAGGACAAAGACTCCTGCGTAGTGTTCGGTATGCCTAAGGCGGCCATTGACATGGGGGCGGCAGATCATGTGGTGAGTCTGGACAAGATGGCTGGCAAATTGATCGATGAGTTTGTGCGGATTGGCGCCGGCTCGCGCCTGTAAAGCATTGGGCCGTTGCAGTGCTGGTCAATGACATTTGCGTGACAAAAGGGTAAGCTTAGTAAAACTCATTGGACCTGTTTGACTGCCCGTTGCCGGGGCTGACAGGCCATTTGCTAAAGAGAACCGATAACATGAACGCAAATGTCGTATTAAGTGGTGTGGGCCTGTGGACGCCGCCCTATAAAATTACTAATCAGGAATTGGTTGAAAGCTATAACGCCTGGGCTGAGGCCTACAATCAGCAACATCAGGCGCAGATTGAAGCCGGCGAACTGACCGCTAAACCGTTTTCCAGTGCCGAGTTTATTGAAAAAGCTTCCGGTATCAAAAGCCGTTATATCTATCGTAAAGAAGGCGCGCTGGACATTGAGCGGATGCGTCCGGAGATCCCGGAGCGGGGTGAAGGCGAGCTGTCTAACCAGGCTGAGATTGCCATTGAGGCGGCCAGACTGGCCATGGCCGATGCCAATAAAACCGCTGCTGAAATTGATGCCGTGATCGTTTCCTGTGCTTACACACAACGTTCCTACCCGGCGATTGCCATCGAAGTGCAAAACGAACTGGGTATTGATGGTTTTGGTTTTGATATGCTGGTGGCCTGTTCGGCGGCGACCTTTGGCATGCACCGGGCATGGGAAATGATAGCGTCGGGCAATGCTAAATGTGTGCTGGTAATTAATCCGGAGCTGGTGTCACCTCAGGTTAACTATACCGATCGTGACAGCCATTTTATTTTTGGGGATGTGGCCACGGCAACCATCCTGGAAACCGCCGAGACGGTCAACACTGATACCGCCTTTGATATTCTCAGCACCAAAGCGAAAACCGTGTATTCCAATAATATCCGCTCGAATTTTGGCTATATGAGCCGGGCCAATGATGTGGATCCCTTTGGTCCGGATAAGCTCTTTCATCAGGCTGGTCGTCGGGTCTTCAAAGAAGTCTGCCCCATGGCGGCGGAGCACATTGCCAGCCACCTGAGCCAGCATGAGCTAACGCCGGACAATGTTAATCGCTGGTGGTTACACCAGGCGAACATCAACATGAATACGTTGATTTGTAAAAAACTGCTGGGCCGGGATGCCAACAGTGAAGAAGCCCCGATTGTTCTGGATGAGTATGCCAATACCGCTTCGGCGGGCTCGATTATCGCTTTCGCCCTGCATCATCAGGATCTTGCCAGTCAGGACGTTGGTGTTATTTGTTCCTTCGGCGCCGGTTATTCCATTGGTAGTCTGGTTGTCCGCAAAAGGTAGCTGGAAGCTACAGGCAGATTGTGATAGAAAATAACCAATAAATAGAGGGGGTTAATCTTTCCCCTCTGTGGCAGTATCGATGAATACTGCGGCCCACCACAACTGCGCCGGTGTAACAGTAGGACAACAAATGATTGCAGATATCGGCTACGGCCTGAATAGTATTGGTTACCTGGTATTGTTGTTACTGCTGTTTACGGTGCGTAAACCGGGGCTGGCGAAATACATGCTTAGCCTCGCCACACTGGTTACGCTGCTTTGGTCGCTAAGCTTTGTGTCGCTGTTAAGCGGTCCGCTAAGTGTTTTTCACCTGCTGCAGGCTGATACGATCAAACAGGGCATCTGGCTGTTGTTTATTGCCAGCTGTCTCAAAAATGACTTTGCCAATATCTGGCAGGTATTGCGTCAGCCGGCCACCTTATTTGCCTTGTTGGTGCCGGCCATTGCCCTGGTAAGCCCCTGGTTTATTCAGGTTGATATCACCTGGCATTTCCTGATGCAAACCCTGATAGCACTGGAAGTGCTTATTCTGCTGGAAGTGCTTTACCGTCAGGTAGGGCAGGATCAATGGGCGTATAAGCCTCTCGCGTTGTATTTGGGCGCGACCAATCTGTTTGAGTTTGTCTTTTATGCAAACTCTACCATGATCGCCAATGTGGAGCCCGGGTTTATTGCCGCCCGCGGGTATATCTACCTGCTGATGTTACCGTTTCTGGTAATTGCTACACGACGGATAAAGCACTGGGGCGTGAATATTTTTATCTCCCGGGATGTAGTACTGCACAGCTCACTGCTGCTGGTGGCCGGTGTGTATCTCTTTATCATGGCAGCCATGGGCTACATTATCAGCTACCTGGGCTGGAGTTGGGGTTACACAGTGCAAATTATACTGATCGCACTGTCGCTGGTTATGCTCGCTACGCTGTTTTTATCCAATACCTTTCGCACCCGCATTAAAGTATTTATTACCAAACACTTCTTTGCTAATCAGTTTGACTATCGTGAAGAGTGGGTCAAACTGACCAATGTATTGTCGCAAAACGATCAGTCTTTACCCAGTGTATACCAGGTAGCACTGGAAGGCGTGATGGGGGCGATCAACTACGACAGTGGTGCACTCATCAAAAAGCAGGGGCCGGGCTTTCACGTGGTGAGCAGCCATCATTTTATGCCGTTATCCGAGGTCGAAGGGACACTGAAGCCATTATGGGATTACTGCGAAAAAACCGGCTGGCTAATCGACCTCGATGAGTATCGTACCAAGCCTTACGTGTATGAGGGGCTCAACCTGTCTAATGACACGGTCGAAACGACCCGTTTACAGCTGGTTATTCCGTTTATTCGCGAAGGCAATATGTGGGGACTGGCCTTGCTGTGCGCGGTGGATCGGCCAAAAGTGTCACTCAACTGGGAGGTGCGTGACTATTTAAATGCCGTAACTAACCAAATTGCTAATTTTATTTACCTGCATGAAGCGGCACAATCACTGGCAGAGAATGCACAATTCGCGGCTTTTAATCGCATGGCGGCCTTTGTTTTGCACGATCTCAAGAATGTACTGGCACAGATTGACTTAATCCTGTGTAATGCAGAGCAGCACAAAGGTAACCCTGAATTTATTGAAGATACCTTCGAAACCCTGCATCATACCAAAGCACGGATGGACCGAATGCTACGCCAGCTAACTGAAAAGCAGGTAGAAGAAAGAGGTGCCGACGCTACGCATACCTTATCGGTGCTGATTAAGCAGGTCATAGATAAGCGTTGTCAGTCCTTATTACCGCTGCCGCAGGTAGTGATTAAAGAAGAAACCGACGTTGTGGTAGATCAGGATAAGTTTGCCAATGTGATGTATCATCTCATAAGCAATGCTCAGCAGGCCTGTGCCGATGACGGTGAAATTGAAGTCATGCTGGTACTGGACCCAGAGCGGCAACACCAACTCGTGTTTATTGAGGATAATGGCACGGGGATGGATGAAGAATTTATCAAGCATCGCCTGTTCAAACCTTTCGATACCACTAAAGGTAACGCGGGGATGGGCATCGGGGCATATGATGCAAAAACCTATATGGAATCGATAGGCGGATATTTACAGGTACAAAGCCAGCCAAACATTGGCACTTGCTTTACGCTGGGCTTTCCCATTCAGTAAAACGTCAATATCGAGCAGAATGAAAACGGAAACAGAGTATGAGTGACACCATCCTGGTAGTTGATGACGATTTAGGTATTCAAAAGCAGTTAAAATGGAGTTTAACCGACTTTAACGTGGTTTTCGCCGACGATCGTTCCTCTGCAATTGCGCAGTTACGTCGGTTCGAACCCAAAGTGGTGACTCTTGATTTAGGCTTACCGCCTGATCCGGCCAACGCCTCAGAAGGCCTGAAAACCCTGGAAGAAATTCTGGCTTTGGCGCCCAATACCAAAGTCATAGTGGTAACCGGTAATAATGATAAAGAAAACGCGCTGAAAGCCATCGACTTTGGTGCCTATGATTTTTATCAGAAACCCATCGATTCCGACACCATAAAACTGCTCATTAATCGTGCGCTGAACCTGGCTAAGCTGGAAGATGAAAACCGGATCCTGGCTAAGACAAGACCAGCCATGGGGCGGATTATCGGCAACAGTGACGCTATCCAGACCGTGATGCGCAAAGCTGAAAAGATAGCCGGTACCGACATCAGCACCTTATTACTGGGCGAAAGTGGTACCGGTAAAGAAGTCTTTGCCCGCACCATTCACGAGCACAGCCCCCGCAAAGACCAGCCTTTTGTGGCCATTAACTGTGCCTCAATCCCGGAAAACCTGCTTGAGAGTGAGTTATTCGGTTACGAAAAAGGGGCCTTCACCGGCGCGAATAAAACCACCGTAGGTAAAATCGAAACGGCACAAGGGGGCACACTGTTTCTCGATGAAATTGGTGATATGCCCATTGGTTTACAGGCTAAGATGTTGCGTTTCCTGCAGGAACGGGTGATTGAGCGGGTTGGCGGCAGAAATGAAATTCCGGTGGATATTCGGGTGATTTGTGCCACTCACAGAGATATTCAGACCATGGTGGGGGAAGAAACCTTCCGTGAGGATTTATTCTATCGTATCGGCGAAATCCCGATTAATATTCCGCCGCTGCGGGAACGTGAGCAGGATATTGTATTACTGGCGCGCACTTTTCTGAATCAATACCGCGAAGAATTTAATGCCAAAGCCAAGAGCTTCAGTGATGGCGCGATAAGAGCCATGCTGGCCCATCGCTGGCCGGGCAACATTCGCGAACTGCAGAACAAACTCAAATCTGCTGTCATCATGGCAGAAGGCACGGTTATTCAGGCCGACGATCTGGGTCTGCTCGAGCCTTCGGAAGATTTTGAAAGCGAAATCCTTAACCTGCGCGAAGTGCGTGAACAGGCTGAAAGTAAAGCGATCCGTAAGGCTTATCAGCGAGCCGACAAGAACATGTCTAAAACGGCGGAGTTACTGGGTGTTACCAGACCAACGCTATATTCATTAATCGATAAGTACCATCTGGAAGATTTGAAAACCGGTGTGTAAGACCTGTAGCGCCGGTTGATTTGCGGCGCTGATTAACGGCTTTGTTCAGCCCAGCTAATGGCTGATAAATGGTTAAGAGAGGTTTGTACCCGGGTCGGCGGTAAATCAAATTTTTCTTCCAACCGGGATGTTGGCCGGTCAGCGGCCTCTGATTTCTCGCCGGTTAAACCTATCCAGCAGTCCTTTCCGGACCGCTTTGCCGCATACAGGCATTCATCCAGTAAACCAAAGTAACTGTCCCAGTCGAGGCGTGCAGGTTCGCTGGGGTATAGTGGCAGCACACAAAAACCAATGGAACAGGTAATGTGAAGGCTATGCTGTTGGCTAACCTGAAAGTCGTGATCGTGGATCCCCTGGCGTAGCCTTTCTGCCAGGGCAACCGCCTCAAGTCGATTGGTATTGCGGCACACCGCCAGAAATTCTTCACCTCCCCAACGGATAAGCATGTCTGAAGGCCTGAACACTGAGCGCATCACTTTCGCTAAATCGGTTAAAATACGGTCGCCCGCCATATGACCGTAGGTGTCATTAATGTGTTTAAAATTATCAATATCGAGCAGAAAACAAAGCATGTCTGAGGGGCTGTTGGTAAGCGTGCCTTCCCTGGATAACAGATAGGCCTGCTGGGCGCGATTGATTTCCTGTGGTAACTGATTATTCAGGTACTGACGGTTATACAAACCGGTGAGAGGATCCATGAGGCTGGCCCGCTCCAGCGCAATGTAGGCATTTTCCAACTCGGCATTTTTTGATTCCAGTTCCTGGGTGCGCCGGCGTACTTCACGCTTTAGAAAGCGCGAACGCTGACTATGGTTAAACCGGCTCCAGATCAGGAACACCAGTAAGGTGACAGCAAATAACGACGCGTACAGCATCCGCACTTCCAGCTCCTGCTGTTCAGCCTTGGCCAGCTGAATGGCCTGGTTTTTATTCAGCAGTTCCAGCGATTGGGCCTGACGCTCTACATCCAGCTGCGATTGCAGATATAGCAGCGCCAGCGCACGACGTTGCTCAAGACTTTGCTTTTCCAGCTGTTGCTGGCGCTTGAGGGCGTTAAGCGCTGCGGAAAAATCCCCGCTTTGTTCATACATCTGCATTTTTACTGCTTCAAACCGCGCCTGAGTGAGTAATTCACCCCTCTCTATAGCTTGTTGCAACCCCTGGTCAATGTGGTCAGTTAATGCCTGTTGATCTTTGCCGAGGTAAGCCTGAGCCAGGGTTAAGTGAAGCTCGGTCAACAGGGTAGTGCAGTTATTTTCGGTCGCTTGTTGAAGTTTTGACTCGAGCAGTTGGATGCCGGCTTCCGGTTGACCCTGGCTAAGCAGTATATTACCCAGACTGGAGTCTATTTTAGCAACATCGCATTGTGCTTCTAGCTGGCTGAACTGGTCTTTGCTCTGTTCCAGATGGCGCCGGGCATTATCATAATGCCCCATTTGGATATTGACCTGACCAAGGTGATAATCTAGCTCCGCTTGCAGGGTTTTTATTTGTAGGGTATCAATCAGTACAGCGGCATCCTGCAGGTACAGCATGGCTTCATCGTTTTTATCAATTTCACTGTATACCCGGGCAATTTGCATCAGAGTGGACGCGGTTGCCTGGTTGTTGTTTTCCTGCCGGAGTAACGGTAATGCTCGCTCTAACTGACTTAGAGCACTCTCAAACTGGCCTAACTGACGCAAGGAAATACCAACTTCCAGCTGTTGCAAGGCAATACCGTCGTACCGGCCCTGCTGATGATAAATATCTTTGGCGAGATTAAAGTAACCCAGAGCAGACTGATAGAGACCCATCACCCGATAGGTTCTGCCAATATCTGTATACAAATCGGCCATCCCAAGAGGTTCCCTGGCACTTTTAAAAAAGTCCAGCGCACTCTGAAACTGCCTTAGCGCCAGCGGATAATTGTTTTTGATAAGTGATATCTGCCCCAAAACATGGGAGCCGGTCGCCACTGCGCGCTGGTTCTGTTCTGCCTGAGATAGCACTAACTGGTTGCGGATTTGCCGTTCGGCTTGTTGAATGTTGCCCTGATTCACCAATTGTTCTACGTTGAATTCACTGGCATAGAACGCGTGTCCATTGATTGATACGTGGCGCACTGAATGCGCTAATCCGGGTACAGAGCAGCACAGCAAAGACAGCAACAGGCCAACACGGTTTAACATCATTACTTTCTACACCGCCCTGTGACGTAAGACGCGCGACTCCATTACTGCGCTGTCATGTCGTATTTATACTTAAGTTTACTCTTTTATTATGGTGTTATTTTGAGGTTCGTTTAAAAAATAATCAATAGTGCAAGCCAGTTTTCTTCCACTCAATCAAAATTGAGACTGGCGTAGCGCTGGATCCAGAGCCTGATCAGTTTAGATTTCGCTATACCGCTTTGCTCTGACAGTTGCTGAAGCTGGTCTATACATTCCTGCGTCAGCGTAAAAGTTGCTCTGCGCATTGGCTCGTGGTGCGAGTCGTTAGCCTGCCGCTCTGTTACAGCGGCAAGGGGCACTACCACACCACTTGCATAATGCAGTGCGTCCTGAATAAATTCCTCTGCACTGACATTTTTAGTTGTAGTTCGACTAGCTTGCGGCGTAGAGCGAGACAGGTTTATCAGACTCATGTTGTTCCCCTTTACGTCGGGCCAGTAACTCTTCAATGATACTGCGAATTTCCACGGCAGCTTTACCATCGGCTTCACTTTCCAGCACCGAACGCCCGGACTCCTCAGAGTCGTCATACATGTTGCGACTAAAGGTGACAGAATTTAACACTGGCACTTCAAAGGAGCGACATACTTCTTTAGCTTCCAGAATCCTTGAGGCCAACGACGGCAAGGAAGGACACTGGGTAATAACAAACGCAGCGTTCATGCGCGGATTTACCATCTTACAGGTCGACAAAATGTCTTCCATGTGCGGCACCGTTTTCAGGTCGCGGCGCTTCGGGCGCAGTGGAATCAAAATATGGTCGGCAACCGCCATAGACGATCGCAGCGCCAGGTTATCCTGACCACCACAGTCGATAACCACATAGTCGTAGCGCTCTTTAAGGCTTAACAGCTCATTGCGGATCTTGCCATAAAGCTGGATACAGTTGATGGAAGGCAGCTCTTCATTGCTGCTTCGCTCCTGTGCCCAGTCTGACGTGGTTCGCTGAGGGTCACAATCCACCATCAGCACACTGGCTTTCTTCTCACAGCGTAAATATACGGCGATGTTCTGTGCAAGACAGCTTTTGCCGCTACCACCTTTTTCGCCACCAACTAAAATCATCATTGTTCAATCCTCATTAAGTAATCGCAATTACGTAATAAAAAAGTGAACTGACTGTCAGTGTCGCTGGCCTGCCGGGGGAAGCAAGCCACGCCACTTCACAGTGTTCGGTAACCCCGCTATCTTATCTTTCGACGTAGACCGGAGGTTTTGCGTCACACCCTTTCGAAGTGTTTTGCCTTTTTCATGTACTGCGGGAATGCTCTCATAGCACCCGTTAATTCCTGTACAAATAATAGATTATCGGGATGTCGGCATCCATTCACGGCGGGCATTGAAATTTATATTAAGGGATTAATGTGTATACCCTAGCCGACAAAAACACCTGCAATTTACGTTTAAGGAGGTGATCTTTAATCGTTAAATTTAATTAGGGTGATTGGTATTTACCGCTGGTTCTCTGCACGGTTAGCGTTATACTTATCGAAACTGTTAAGGAGATTGTAATGACACACCCCATTGATAAACCTTCTTATGAAGGAAAAAAAGTACCTGATGTGACCTTTGCCATTCGGGAAGGTGAGCAGTGGATTAATCGTACTACCGACGATATTTTCGCCGGCAAAACCGTTGTGGTTTTCTCCCTGCCAGGTGCTTTTACGCCAACCTGTTCGTCAACTCACTTGCCACGTTATAACGAGCTGGCCGACACATTCAAAGATCATGGTGTGGATGAAATCGTTTGTGTTTCAGTGAATGACACCTTTGTAATGAACGCCTGGGCAGCGGATCAGGAATCAGATAATGTGTCGCTGGTACCAGACGGTAACGGAGAATTTACCGACGGCATGGGCATGCTGGTGGATAAAGCCGATTTAGGTTTTGGCAAGCGTAGCTGGCGTTACTCGATGCTGGTAAAAGACGGCGTTGTAGAAAAAATGTTTATTGAGCCTAATAAACCAGGCGACCCGTTTGAGGTGTCAGACGCAGATACCATGCTGTCCTACATTGCGCCTAATGCGGTAAAACTGGAGCCGGTTTCAATTATTACCAAACCAGGCTGCCCGTACTGTGCCAAAGCCAAAGCACTGTTGCAGCACAAAGGTTTTAAATACGAAGAAATCGTCATGGGCCAGGGCGCTACGCTGACGACATTAAAAGCCATCAGCGGTCGCGACACTGTGCCACAGGTATTTATTGGTGGTAAGCATATTGGCGGCAGCGACGATCTGGAAGCTTATTTCGCCGAATAGCGCCGTATTGAACCGATAAAAAACTCGCCGATTGGCGAGTTTTTTGTTGCTGAATTTGATTACAGCTGCGGGGCATCGAAGTCTTCTGGCTCGTCGGTATAAATACATACGTTCCAGTCCTCTGCCAGGCCGTCTTCGGCCTGACAATAAGTAGCAAAGAAATCACTGATTTCCTGCCGCTGACAGTGAGCTTCAAAGCTGGCCATATCGGCCCAGATTTCATTAAACGCAATGGGAAAGCTTTTGCCTTCCGCGAACGGGCTGGTGATATGGCGGGTAACGATATACTGAATACAGCCATCTTCTCTCACCGTGTTGGGCTCGAGGCTCTGGAGTACTTTGAACAGCGCTTTTTCTTTGCCGGGTTTGGGTAAAAACTGGGCGCTACAATAGACTTTCTTTGACATGAGTAATCCTTAACAGGCGTGGACTTTGTTTTTTTAATAGTTTCAGTATGGCGATTCTGCTCACGAAGTCAAAAGCTTACCTGCAATCTGTTTTAACTGGCCTTTTATCGTTATTCCCCTCGTTATCGTCAATGGTTTTTGCCATAGTAGAAAAACACAACAATTCAGGGGCAAACACTTTGAAACCTTCTTTTCTGACAACACTGACCTGCGCTACCAGTTTGTTGTTCTCGCTAACAACCAGTGCTGCGCTATCCGGCGATGAACAGCAGATGGCCGATTATATTGATGACCGCAAAGCGGCGGCGATGAGCCTGCTGGAAAAAAGTGTCAATATCAACAGCGGCACCATGAACTTTTCCGGCGTCAGAAAGGTGGCAGACCAGTTGATGCCGGAATTTGAGGCGCTGGGGTTCGACGTTTGGTTTGAGGATGGGGCGGCTTTCAACCGGGCCGGGCATCTGATTGCCAGAATTGAAGGAGGCAAGGGCCCCAAAATGCTGCTGATTGGCCACCTGGATACGGTGTTTGAACCTGGCAGTCCGTTTCAGACTTTTACCCGGGTGGACGACAAGCATATTAAAGGGCCGGGCGTTGCCGATATGAAAGGCGGCAATATTATTATGCTCGAAGCGCTCAGGGCGCTGCATGCGGCCGGTAAGTTATCGTCGATGAATATTATGGTGGTAATGACCGGCGATGAGGAACTCAGTGGCCGGCCGTTAGCCTTGTCTAAGAAAGCCTTAATCGACGGCGCCAAATGGGCCGATATTTCACTGGGCTTTGAAAATGGTGACGGTAATCCGGCCACCGCTAATGTTTCACGGCGTGGGTCGGTAGACTGGGTGTTAACGGTTAAAGGTACGCCGGCGCATTCTTCCCAGGTATTTAAACCCACCGTGGGCGCTGGCGCGATTTATGAAGCATCGCGTATCTTAATCAGCTTTTACGATAAGCTTCGAAGTGAACAGTTACTTACATTCAATCCCGGTAGAATTATGGGTGGGACGGATGTTTCGCACGATGAACTCAACAACAGTGGTAGCACCTTTGGCAAAAACAATGTGGTTGCCGAACATGCCATTGTTACCGGCGATATCCGCGCTGTTTCGCAGGAGCAGTTAGTCCGGGTTCAGCACAAAATGACGGCTATTGTGCAGCAGAATCTGCCTCAAACCAGTGCCGTCATCGAATTTGGTGAGGGCTACCCTCCTTTATCGCCAAAGCCGGGAAATCATGAGTTGCTGGGTATTTACAGCAAAGTCAGTCAGGATTTGGGGCAGGGCAGCGTAACCGCAGTCAATCCGCTCAATGCCGGCGCCGCGGATGTTTCCTTTACCTCGGAGTATGTGGAAATGGCCCTGGATGGTTTGGGTATGAGCGGTTCAGGCGGTCACACCGTAAATGAAACGGCGCTGGTCAGTGCCTTGCCTGCCCAGGCCAAACGCGCGGCTATTTTGATGTCACGTCTGAGCGAACGGTAACCCGCTATTGTTTTCCCGCCAACGATTGCAATTCACAGGCAAGGCCGCCATAGTAGGCGCCCTTGCTGCTTTTAATGGAGTCAACCAGTGAAGTCGTTGTTACATCTGGTCTGTCTGACCACTACATTGTGTTTTTCTGCGCTGGCGACAGGGCAGTCTCAGTTTGCACTGAATCAGTCGTTTGCCGCCTTATACGAGCAGGAGCTCGGTAGTACGCAAAAGTGTCTGAGTTCGTCGGCTAATCGTTATGCAGTGTGTTCACCGGCGCTGAGAGGCGATGGTAATGCACCATTTATTTTGTTTCAGCAAGCAGACAGCCCCATTGTGGTGCTCACCCACGGGTTGAGTGACTCCCCTTTTTTCGTCTCAGCGATTGCCGATGAGCTCTATGATTCCGGATATACCGTTATCGCCCCGCTATTACCGGGCCATGGTCTGAAAGACGCTGATGCCGCTATGGAAGATGAGCAACTGGCCGAACGCTGGCAGGCGCATCTGGCCGAAGTGGTGGAGCTGGCGTTGCAGTCTACCGATAAAGTGGTGTTAGGCGGCTTTTCTACCGGGGGGGCGTTGTCGATGGATTACTATCTGTCTAATCCCGATAATGTGCAGGGCATTCTGTTATTTTCTGGCGCGCTGGCGCTGAATGGTAATGTTGAATCATTGTCGAAACTGTGGGGCATAAAGACACTGGCCAGGTTACTCGATGGTGATTATCAGACCAGCGGACCCAATCCACAAAAATACCCCAAAGTAGCCAGCTTCGCTGGTCTTGAGTTAATGGAGCTTATTCGCAGTATCCGCGAACGCCTTGAGGAAGGCGCTCGGGTGGCGGTACCAGTTTTCGTGGCACACTCTCAGGCCGACCAGACCACGCCCATCGAAGGCGTACAAAACCTGCTGACGTATGTGGATGCGGATAACACCTTTTATGTCATCGACGAAGAGTATCAGTTATGCCATGCCGATCTGGTGGTTAACCGTCTGCTGCTGGAGAAAATGGACTTTGATAAAAGTCGTGCCGATTTAAGCGAAACCTGCGCAATCCCTCAGGTTAACCCGCAGTTTTTTCCTATGGCGAGAGCCCTGCGCGGATTTGTAGAGTTTGCCCTGCCGCAATGACAGGGCTTAATCCACACTAAGTTATTTACCCTGGCAGGGCTAGCGCAGTTTCGCCCGCTGGATAAGGAAAAAGCCCGCCGGAACTACCAGTAAAGACAGCACCAGCGCACTGGCCATGCCGCCCACCATAGGCGCTGCAATCCGGCTCATTACCTCTGAGCCGGTGCCGGTGCCACCAATCACCGGCAATAAACCTATCATTACCGTTAGTACTGTCATCAATACCGGACGCACGCGTTTAAGCGCGCCTTCCTCAACGGTCTCACGCAGGCTGGCACTGATATCCACGTTAGCCGATGGGCGTATATCAGCGCAGGTGCTGTTAAGGTAAATCACCATGATGACACCTATTTCAACGGCTACCCCGGCCAGTGCAATAAAGCCCACGCCAACCGCAACAGAAAGGTGGTAATCCAGCGCATAGAGCAACCAGATCCCGCCGATCAGTGCCATGGGCAGAGTACCGAGTACCAGTACCACATCGCTCAGACGGCGAAAACTCATAAACAGTAAGATCACTATCACTGCCAGCGTCATCGGCACAACAAAGGTTAGCTTTTGCATGGCCCGTTCAAGGTATTCATACTGACCAGCCCACTGTAACGTGTAGCCAGCGGGAAGGTTTAGCTCTTTGTCCAGAACGCCTTTAGCCTGTTTAACGTAGCTTTCAATATCAATACCGGATACATCAATAAACGCATAGCCTGTGAGCCGGGCATTTTCGCTCTTCAGGGCAGGCGGGCCCTCGGCAATGCGTATATGGGTGATATCTCCCAGCGTGATGCGCTCTCCGCCAGGAGTGAGCACAGGTAAGCCTGCCAGCGCTTCCGGACTGTTCCGGTATTGCTGGGGGTAACGCAAATTAACCGAATAGCGGGCAATATCCTCCACCGTTGTGGTAATGGTTTTACCGCCCACGGCCGTGCTGATGAGTTGCTGCACCTGGGCTATTGTCAGTCCATACCGGCTGATAGCAAGACGGTCGATATCAATATCAATATACCGGGCGCCGGCAACCCGCTCGGCGTACACCGATTCGGTGCCCTCAAGGTCGCTCAGCAATTTTTCAATATCGGTGCCAATGGCTTCGATTTGCTTAACATCCGGGCCAGAGATTTTAATGCCCAGCGGCGTTTTAATACCGGTAGCCAGCATGTCAATGCGGGTTTGGATCGGCATCACCCAGGCGTTAGTCAGGCCGGGGAAAGCAACAATGCTGTTGAGCTCATCGCGTAAATCCTGACTGGTCAGTCCCTCGCGCCACTGCGATTTGGGTTTAAGCTGAATAAAGGTTTCAATCATCGTCAGCGGTGCAGGGTCAGTAGCGGTCTCAGCCCGGCCGACTTTACCCAATACGGTTTTAACCTCCGGCAGGGTGCGGATCAGTTTGTCGGTTTGTTGCAAAATTTCCCTGGCCTCAGCAATGGATACGCCGGCATAGGTGGTGGGCATATACATCAGGTCGCCTTCGTCGAGCGGCGGCATAAATTCGCTGCCTAGCTTCGACAACGGGTAGTAACCAGCAAGCGTGATCAGAATCGCCATTAGTAAAGTGATTTTAGGGAAGCGCAGTACGACTCTCAGTGCTGGCTTGTAGGCTGCCTGGGCAATGCGATTAACCGGGTTTCGTTCCTCTGGCGCAATGTTACCGCGGATCAGGTAACCCATAAGTACCGGGATCAGCGTAATGGCCAGGCCTGCCGCCGCGGCCATAGCAAAGGTTTTGGTGTAAGCCAGGGGCGCAAACATTCGCCCTTCCTGAGCTTCCAGAATAAATACCGGCAAGAAGCTCACTGTGATAATCAGCAAACTAAAAAACAGTGCCGGGCCCACTTCGGTGGCGGCTTTACTCACCAACTCCCAGCGATTAGCGTCTGGCGGCGCTTTTTCCAGATGTTTGTGAAAATTTTCAATCATCACTATGGCGCCATCGGTCATTGCGCCAATGGCAATGGCAATACCGCCCAGCGACATAATGTTGGCATTGATACCCTGCCAGTGCATCAGCAAAAAAGCGCCCAGTATGCCCAGCGGCAGTGTCACCAGAGCCACCAGCGCGCTGCGTAAATGCAGTAAAAACAGGCCGCAGATAAGCGCCACTATCAGTAGTTCTTCGAGCAGTTTATCCCACAGGTTATCGATGGCACTGGCAATCAGGTTGGATCGGTCATAAACCGTAGTGATCTCTACACCCTCGGGCAGGCCGGCCTGCAAGTCCTGCAGTTTTGCCTTAACCCCATCAATCGTTTGCTGAGCGTTTTCGTTATAGCGCATAACAATAATGCCACCCACAGTTTCGCCCTCGCCATTCAGTTCGGCGATGCCGCGCCGCGGCGCCGGGCCTTCTCTGACTTCGGCCACATCGGCCAGTGTTACCGGTGTGCCGGAGGTTGATACGGCCAGGGTGATTTGCCTCATATCGTCCAGAGTTTCAATATAGCCACTGACCGTGACCATATATTCTGCTTCGGCCATCTCAATCACCGAGGCGCCTACCTCCTGGTTGTTCTGACTCACGGCCTGTTCCAGTTGGGCCATCGTCAGGTTATAGGCGTCCAGTTTGTAAGGGTCGGCGACGATCTGATACTGCTTTTTCATACCACCTACCGTGGCGACTTCCGAGACACCGGGCACCGATTGCAGGGCAAACTTCAGGTACCAGTCCTGCAGGCTGGTGAGTTCATCGATATCATGCTGTCCGCTCGGATCGCTTAACGCGTACATATACACCCAGCCCACGCCGGTCGCATCCGGGCCGAGCCTGGGCTTTGCCGAGGCCGGCAGGGTAGGCGCTACCTGCGAAAGGTACTCCAGTACCCGGGAGCGGGCCCAGTACATGTCGGTGTTATCATCAAACAGGATGTACACATAGGAGTCGCCGAAAAAAGAGAATCCGCGAACCGTATGCGCGCCGGGTACCGACAACATGGCTGAAGTGAGCGGATAGGTTACCTGCTGCTCTACCACTGAGGGCGCTTGCCCCGGGTAGTTGGTTTGAATGATCACCTGCACATCAGATAAATCCGGAATGGCATCCACCGGGGTTTGTTTCACCGACCAGATGCCTGCTGCGGTAAGCATCAGTGCGGCAAGCAAGACCAGTACACGATTGTTAAGCGACCAGTTAATGATGACTGCTATCATGGCTGGCTCCTGCTAGTGACCGGCATGGTCCATGTCATACGACATGGCCATGGCAGGTTCAATTTCGGTGATAACAAACTCACCGTCTCTGATTTCAAACGTAAAGCGGATAACCTGCTCTGGCTGCCAGTCAGAGCAGGTAATATGGCTGCTGAGGGTAAAGTCCATGGTGGCAGGCCCGCGGCCCCATTTTTCGATGGCGCCACGGGAAATATTGATGGTGTGGTTTTGTTCATCAATACTGTTAATCGTGCCATCAACGGTTGCCGAGGGAACACTCGATTCAATGCTGCCGGTATCAATGGCAATAATCTCTACCATGCCATCGGTATTACGATTCAGCTCGGCAGCAAGGCGAATCCCGCTGTTGAGCTCTGCCTGGCTGACCTGTTCACCAATGGCGAAGTCCATGGTCATAGCAGGCCAGTCCCAGGCTGCCACCGGCCCGTGGCTGGCGGTCACGGTGCCTGCCTCGCCATCAATAGCATCGATAGTTAACGTTACCCACTGGGTGTCGTTACCCAGGCTATCGACCTGACCTGATATCCTCGATAGGTCGGCGTCTACGGCACTTTCTGAATCAATCAGGAATAAACCGTTCATTACCACTTCATCTCCTTCTTCAAGGCCTGCTGTGATTTCGGCATAGTCTGCAGTGATGCGACCCACCGCCACGGCTGTTGAGCGGAATTCACTGTTACCCAGTGCCAGCACCACACGGTCGTTGGCGGCCGTTCTTATCAGTGCTGAGCGCGGAATACTCAGGCTTTCGCTGCGCGGTGTATCAAGTGATACGGTGGCAAACATATTGGGTTTTAACCGGCCGTCCGGGTTATCCAGCACCAGGCGCACTTTCAGTGTGCGGGTCTGGCTGTCGAGCTCCGGGTAAATAAAGTCTACGCGGGCAGAAAACGTCTCTCCCGGCAATGCCGGTAACGTTAGGTTCAGATCTTGCTCGGTACTGAGAATGTCGGCATAGCGCTGGGGAATGCTGGCGGTGATCCACACTGTCTTCAGACTGGCAATAGCTAGCATGGTGGTGCCCGGCGTAACATAAAAACCAGGTCGGATATTAAGGTTAGTGACGTAGCCGTCCTGTGGCACCTCAAAGGCGATTTGCTGTTGTACGTTTCCGGTTTTATCCAGATTCTGAATAACTTTTGGCGGTAATTGCAGGGCAGTCAGTCTGTCTCTGGCTGCGTTGATCAGCGAGCGATTATTGCGACTGCGGGCCAGCAAGTATTCCTCCTGAGCATTCACCAGCTCAGGTGAATACAGGGTGTATAAGGTGTCGCCCTTGTTGACAGGCTGACCATCAGTGGTGACGGTAAGGCGTTCTACCCAACCACTCACCCGCGGATGGACGTGAATGATTCTGTCTTCGGCGACTTCTACAATGCCGCTGGCAGAAATCGTTTCAGATAAAGAGCGAGTGCGGGCTTTCGCGGTGGTGACCCCCAGGCTCTGAACAATTTGTGGGGAAATACTCACGGTACCAGGACTGGCACTTTCTTCACCGGTATATACCGGAACCAAATCCATGCCCATAGGGGATTTTCCCGGTTTGTCACGTCGATAGCTGCTGTCCATCGGCGCTACCCAGTAAAGAATCTCCGGTTCGTCACTGGTGGCCGCCATGCTAGCAGAGTCTGGAACTGAAGCGGGTAACAATGCATAGCCAATACCTACCCCGGCCACCAGGGTAATAACAGGAACAATAAAACGGTTCATAGTGAACTCCCTGAAAGCTCTGAGGTGGTTGGGTTTAGAAAATAGTCGAGTCGGGTCATCAGCGCGGCCATGTCACCCTGCAGATTGAGTAATTTCATCTGGTCATCAATCAGCGCCAGGTGGCTCTGCATCACATCAGAAAAGTTGCCACTGGCGGTGGTGTAAGCGTTTAGCGCGGCTTCGTAATGCTGTTGACGCAGCGGTAATAAGGTTTGTTCATAGCGATTAATACGCGAGTGCAAAGCAGGGTAACGGGCATAGAGCTGATTCACCTCACTGAGCTGTTGTTGGATCACCAGGCGTTTTTCGGTTTCCAGACTCTCTGTTTCGGCCACGGTGGCAGCCAGAGCGGCTTGTTTTACCTTGCGGGAAAAGAGCGGTACATCAACGCTCATCCCTACCGACACAAAGTCAGCCCGGGAAGTGTTGTTAGTCGCATCCTGGCGATAGGCATAGCTGGCATTAAACTCCCACTGCGGGTCGAAACTGGTTGCTACCTGTTGCTGTTTTATTTTCTGTACATTAATCACGGTATTGCGACTGATAACCAGCGGGTGTTGCTGTAAACGTGCCAGTAGTGCCGAAGTTTCGACAGGTAAAAGTGATTGCCCGATAAGGCTGGTTAACCAACGCTGATCGGCCTCATTCGGGGTGATGTTGGTTAGTGTGGCCTGTTGCATTGGGGTAAGCCAGTTAGATAAACCGGCAATGGCGGTTTGCTGGGATGAAGTCAGCGACTCCAGACGGTCTTCCAATGCGGTATGCAGCACTTCCATGCTCAGCACATCATACTGACTGGCACCTGAAGAGCTGGCGTAGTTATTTTCAACGGCAGTGGTTAACTGGTCCAGCAGTTGTAACTGTTCTCTAACCAGTTCTTTGCTGTTGTGCAGAATAATAATATCAATCCACGCCAGTGTGATTGCCCGGGTAACGTCAGCTTTTCGCAGGTCGCGCCTGGCCGGGTGTTCGGCGGCTTTGGCTGCCAGTGCGTCCCGTTGCAGGGCGACAGAGTCGCCACGGGGCAACATTTGGCTCACCCCCATTTTGAGCTGAGTCATGGCCTGTTCGTTGAGCGCGAATCCGTCGGTGGGGACATTGAGCATACCTACCGAGACCCGAGGGTCGGGCATGGATTGCACCGCATTGCCCTGATTTGTCAGAGCATGCTCGCTCTGGTGGCTCTGGGCCAGGGCATAATCCTCACTTAATGCTTGCGACAGTAACTGTGGTAACTGTGGCGGTTGGACTTGCTGCGCTGTAGCTACACACTGCCAGCAACTAAGTAAAATGCCTGCTGACACGACATATAAAGAAGGAAGTTTCATACTTGCCTCAATGGTTAACCTTAAAAAGCGGGTACAGACACCCGATCACAATGTCTCAGACATTGCACTGATAAGAGGTGTGGTTAACTCAGGCGTATAGGTGGGCGAAACAGCGAGGTTGGGAATCCGGAAAACGCTACTACTGGCTTACCGACGATTTGGCTGGCAGCGGTTTTGATAATAAATGGGGCAGATATTCCGGCCAGATAACTGACTAAATGGGAACTGGCATGCTCGCACTGGCAGCCATTTTTAGCGCAGGGCGAAGCTTGCTGGGCACAGTTATGCCCGGTATCGTTCTGGCAACAATCTGCTGTTGAAGAGGCGTTTGCCTGTGCAGCGTGCGCAGCATGAACCATTTCATTGCCCGATTGATGCATCATGCAATCAGTGTTTTCTGACTGCATGCTATGCGCTACCTGTGTTTCTGCCATACGCAAGCCTTCCGCCTGACCTGAGGTCGGCAGAATGATCAGCATGCTTAGCAGAAAGTAACAAAGTAGTCGTTGCACTGAATGATCCGGTAACTGTACTGGTTTGAGTATACGATATTCATATCAGACAGGGAAATACTGATTTGGCTTTCACCGGGTAAACCTATTTGCTGCTGATTTAACCCGGTGCAATAGCGGTATGTGCCGGGCTAATGCGCGCTAGCGTAGGCTTCCACCTCAGTCCATACCCGTAGCAGGTTTTCACCTAACAGCTTGGCAATGTCGGTTTCAGAGTAGCCGCGGTCTATCAAGCCCTGTACCAGTGACGGGTAAGACGACACATCTTTCAGACCAATCGGCAGTGAGTCACCAACGCCGTCGTAGTCAGAACCAATGCCCACATGGTCAATGCCAATAAGGCCTACTACGTGATCAATGTGGTCGAGCACGTCGGCTAATGTGGAGTAGGGATAAGGATTTTCCTTGCTGTAATTATCAGCAAAATTGGCTACCTGTTCACTGTCCGCGCCAAACTCTTTGATTAGGGCATTGCGTTGTTTAGTGCGATTATCACTCCACATGCGCGCTTCCTTGGTTACAAAACCGGAGCCAAAGTTAATCATTACCACACCGCCGTTCTCGCCCAGTTTGACCAGCATATCGTCGGTCATATTACGTTCAAAGCCCGGTGTGAAGGTACGTAATGAGGAGTGCGAGGCAATTACCGGTGCCTTGCTGATTTCGATAGCCTGGTAAAAGGCGTCATCTGATACGTGGGAGATATCCACCATCACGCCGATGTTATTCATTTCAGTGACCAGTTCTTTACCAAACGGGCTCAGGCCGTGCCACTTGCGACGGATGTCGTAGGACGAGTCGCTGATATGGTTAGCCCTGGAGTGTGCCAGCGTGATATAGCGGATGCCGCGCTGATGGAAGATTTCGAGGTTTTTCAGGTCGCCCTGAATTGGCGAGCCATTCTCCATACCCATAGGCAGGGAAATTAACCCTTTAGCAAATTGTTCGCGCACGTCTTGTGGGCTCATGGCAATGGCAAACTTATCCGGGGCACGTGCTGTGATGGCCTCAACGTTGTCGATGAGCATATGGGCAAGCTGAGTGGATTCATCTGAGTCGTCGAGACTGGCGGGCACGTAAATCGACATAAATGGCGCATTCAGGCCGCCGCTAACGGCACGCGGATAATCGAAATCGCCGCCTTCGGTGGCTTTGGTGACATCCACCCATTTGTTATGTACACGGTACGGTACATCAATGTGGCCATCCACAATAATATAACGTTGAGCAATATCCTGCGCCGTGGATAAGCCTTTGGGCGGTTGACCGGGGGCAGACGTCGACTGGCAGCCGGTTAATAGTGCGAGTGCAGTAACAGTACCCAGCAAGAAAGCGTGCTTCATGGTGTAAATCCCTGTAAGTGACGTTTGATGGTATTTTTTTATAAACCTACCATGATTTTTCGATTTACTCACCTGGTGGTTTATTCATAAAGGTGTTTGTTTGCTTTAATATTTTATTCATCTTGCGTGGTTACCCTCTTATCGGTCTTACTGTTGGGTGGCTGGACGCGCAAGTTCAAATACGCCATACTGCCCGGCGGTTGTCTGGCATCTGAGAAGCAACAGGTGGCGGGAAGTGTGGCCTGCACAGGATGGACTACCTGTGATGATCCACTCATAAAACCGGCGCCATATCGGGTATCGTAAATAAAATACCAACTTGTTGGTACGCGCCCCTTGAATAATGTCGCCAGACCCTCATTAACTAAAAAATAACAGGTGTTGGTGTCTGATACGGATACCAGACCACACATTACAATTGAATCGAGAAAGTACTTATGGCAATGAATTTCGTACCGCTGGATAAAAATACAC
>Ga0213831_1000360_pt1 | contig 36002 bp, 33 predicted proteins | sample SWATP12_FD_163421 | JGI IMG/M metagenome (GOLD analysis project Ga0213831, IMG submission 163421) | Coastal seawater microbial communities from Marineland, Florida, United States - SWA TP1 #2 | ecosystem: Environmental > Aquatic > Marine > Coastal | place: USA: Florida | collected 2016-08-06 | reverse complement strand
TAAATGTCATGCTAGCGCCCTTCAATTCTACAATGTGCGAGTGAATACTCAACATTTGATTGAAGCGAGCAGGCGCATTATTGTGCATTTCAACGTGTTTGACGACAAAGGCAATGTTTTGTTCCAGCAATTCGTCCTGTTCGAAGCCCAAATCTCTCAACCACTCGGTTCTGGCCCGCTCCGCAAACTTTAAATAATTAGCGTAATACACTATGCCACCGGCGTCGGTATCTTCGTAGTAGACCCGTATACTGAGTGTGTGCACCTTGAAATCTCTGTTATTTAAGATGCTGCACATGGTAGGTAAAAGGCGGTTTGCTGTCTATAGCGCCTGAGAACTACGACCAAATAAATGTATCGCAAGATGAATTGCATTAGCTACCAGAAATCTACCGCAAAAGCTTAATATTAATAGGCTAAGGATAAAAACCCTCACCGTTAACATCCCATTTACAGATTAGTTTTTCTAATCTTAAAACTAAAATATTCTCAATTGTGAGCAACCAAATTATGTCTATAATACGCCTCATCAAGTCGACAGATGAATGAGTTCTCTATTTATTGCCTGTTAGACATGAGTTCCCTGGATTTTTTCCTTCAACACTTGTTGTTCTCACCCCGCTTCTCTGAAGCGGGTTTTTTTTTGCCTGTTTTTCGGGGGATTTTATTTTTCGCACAAACACAGTAAACCACAATACAGCACTCTGTATCGTCATAATGTCACTCGGGATATTAGCGGATTAGTCTTTTTTACAGGAAGAAATACCGAATGGCAGGTATAACGGGCAAAAATTAATAATGCCTGTGAGCAGGATAATGGCGCCAACCGCACCCCACCAGGACTGGTAATACACGCCAGCCGAAACGATGAGTAGCCCACACACCACCCTCAATACTTTATCTATGCCACCAACGTTTGCGTTCATTTGCTATCCTCCACTGATACGATAATGTCATCGCTATAGTAGATACGCTGGCAAGTTGAATATTGATTAAAATCAGACCCTGGTCTTGTAGGGCAGCTATTAGCTGCCCACCTGAAATCCCAGATGCAGATAAGCGCGTTGGGTGGCTATGCGTCCGCGCGGGGTGCGCTGCAGGAAGCCCTGCTGAATAAGGAAGGGCTCAATAACATCTTCAATGGTTTCTTTTTCTTCGCCAATGGCCGCAGCGAGGTTTTCCAGGCCCACCGGACCGCCATCAAATTTTTCGATGATGGCATTTAGCAGCTTGCGGTCCATGTAGTCGAAACCTTCTTTATCCACATCGAGCATATCCAGTGCAGCGGCCGCTACCCCACCATTTACCGTCCCATCCGATTTAATCTCGGCGTAATCCCGCACCCGGCGTAATAGCCGATTGGCAATACGCGGTGTACCACGAGACCGCTTAGCCACTTCAAACGCACCGCTCTCGTCCATTTCCAGTTGCATGTAATGCGCGCTGCGAGCAACGATGTCGGTGAGATCTTTTACCGAATAAAATTCCAGACGCTGAACAATGCCAAACCGGTCTCTGAGCGGTGAAGTTAATGAGCCAGCCCTGGTGGTCGCGCCCACCAGGGTAAAGGGCGGTAAATCCAGTTTAATAGAACGCGCTGCCGGCCCTTCGCCAATCATAATGTCTAACTGATAGTCTTCCATGGCCGGATAAAGTATTTCTTCCACCACCGGGCTTAAACGGTGAATTTCGTCAATGAACAGCACATCGTTGCGTTCCAGGTTGGTCAGCAGTGCCGCCAAATCCCCGGCCTTCTCGAGTACCGGTCCGGAGGTCGTTTTTATATTTACGCCCATCTCATTGGCCACAATGTTGGCCAGAGTGGTTTTTCCCAATCCCGGCGGGCCGAAAATCAGCAAATGATCGAGCGCGTCTTCACGACGACGGGCAGCTTCAATGAAGATTTCCATCTGATCGCAGACATGTTGCTGCCCGGTATAATCCTGCAACAGCTTAGGCCGAATCGCCCGGTCAATCACGGCATCTTCGTCGCTTTCACTGGCAGATATTAAACGGTCTGCTTCAATCATTTACTGTTCTCTCTATCACTGCTGATACTTATTGCTGAATTAACTGCGCTACTGACTGGTGATTACAGCGCGGCTTTTAACGCCTGGCGGATCAGGGCTTCGCTATCCATACCGTCCTGATACACCGCATTCACCATTTTGCTGGCCTGCGGCGGTTTATAACCTAACGCTACCAATGCGCTCATGGCTTCTTCTTTTACATCGCTGAGTGCCACAATAGCGTTTTCGCCACCATTGTCGATACCGCCAGCCTCCAGCAGTTCACTGCCGGATGTTTCTAAATTCTGGGTAAACTTCGCCAGCCGGTCGCGTAACTCTACCACTAATCGTTCCGCGGTTTTCTTACCGATACCAGGCAGCTTGGTCAGCGAGGTTACGTCTTCGTGCTGAACCACCTGTAAAAACTGCTTGGCAGACATTCCGGATAAGATGGCTAATCCCAGTTTCGGCCCCACGCCATTAGCCTTAATAAGCTCACGAAACAGGCCACGTTCCAGTTTATCGGCAAAGCCAAATAGCAGCTGAGCATCTTCACGCACCACAAAATGCGTATATAAGGTGCAGGTTTCTCCCACTGCGGGTAGCTGATAAAAACTGGTCATGGGGAGCTGCAGCTCATAACCCACACCGCCTGCATCTACCAATACATCAGGTGGCGCTTTTTCCAGTAGCTGGCCGTGAATACGTCCAATCATGTTATTCTTTTACTCCGTTTTGCTATGCCTGCTGTGAGGCGTTTACCGCAACCGGCCGCGTACAGTTTTACGCGCCTGCCCGGCTAACTTCACCAGGTTTTGCTCACTGTGGGCATGACATAATGCCACAGCCAGCGCATCGGCCGCATCGGCCTGCGGTGTGCCGGATAATCCTAACAGGTGTTTCACCATGTGCTGCACCTGGGTTTTATCTGCGCCACCGGTGCCTACCACAGCTTGCTTTATTTGCCGGGCGGAATACTCTGACACACTTAAACTGGCCTGCGTTGCGGCAATCATCGCCGCTCCCCTGGCATGGCCCAGCTTTAAGGCTGAGTCCGGGTTACGGGCCAGAAACACCTGCTCAATGGCCAGGCAATCCGGCTGAAACTGCTCGATTAACTCACTCACACCAATAAAAATTTTGTCCAGACGGGGCGCCAATGGTTTATCGGTTAAACGAATACAACCGCTGGCCACATAATGTAATTTGCCCTGATGCCGACGAATTAAACCATAGCCGGTGACGCGAGAACCTGGATCTATACCCAGTATTACCATTATTTTGACTCAGGTACAAATGCCAGAATGGCAGCTTGATTAGAAGGTGACCAAACACGCTCTGCGGCAACGGATTTTTCTACCCATTCGTAAGCGGAATGTTCGGTTAAAATGATAGGTGCCTGACTGCTGATTTGTACTACGAACACGTATTCTGTGTTCACAAAGGCATCAGGGGGATAGCGGTAGCGCCACTCGGGGCGGATCTCATACTGATTAATGTGCTGGCAATCAATAATGTCGCCTGACTCGGGAGACAAACTAACGCCAGTTTCCTCAGCGACTTCCCGATAGGCTGTCGCGAGCGGCAGTTCGCCTTCTTCGATGGTGCCGGTCACCGACTGCCAGAAATCAGCATCATCATTGCGCTGCATAATAAGTACCTGATTGTGCTCATTGTAGAGCACAACCAGGACCGACTCGGGACGCTTATAAGCCATTATTCGGCGTCTTTCTTCACTGTTGCGATGGCCAAATCTGCCAGTTGCTGCGGATTAGCCGGGCTCGGCGCATCGGTCAGCGGACAAGCGGCAGTGGTCGTTTTCGGGAACGCCATCACATCACGGATAGACGTAGCACCTGTCATCAGCATCACCAGGCGATCCAGACCAAAAGCCAGACCAGCGTGCGGTGGTGCACCGTAACGCAGCGCCTCAAGCAGGAAGCCAAATTTCAGCTCAGCTTCTTCTTTCTCAATACCCAGAATGCTGAACACTGCCGATTGCATGGTCTGGTCGTGGATACGAACCGAACCACCGCCTAATTCAACACCATTTAACACCATGTCATAGGCATCAGATAAAGCGGTTGCAGGCGCCTCGGCCAGTTGCTCCGGCGTTAAGTTGCGTGGTGCAGTAAACGGATGGTGCAGCGCATGTAACTGACCATCGGCTTCTTCGAACATTGGGAAGTCAACCACCCATAGCGGACGCCACTCACCTTCCAGCAACTCAAAGTCTTCACCCAGCTTCAGGCGCAGTGCCCCCATAGCTTCGGTAACAACCGTTGCATTATCAGCGCCAAATAACAGAATATCGCCATCTTCAGCACCGGTGCGGGCTAGAATTTCACTAACGATTTCAGCGTTAAGGAATTTAAGGATTGGCGACTGTAAACCATCCAGGCCGTTAGCTTTTTCGTTAACTTTAACCCAGGCCAGACCTTTCGCGCCGTAAATGCCAACAAACTTGGTGTACTCATCAATTTGCTTACGCGACAGCGATGCACCACCCGGTACACGGATAGCAGCAACGCGTCCTTTCGGATCGTTGGCCGGGCCACTGAACACTTTAAAGTCAACATTGGCCAGCAAGTCCGCCACATCAGTCAGTTCCAGCGGATTACGTAAGTCTGGCTTGTCACTACCGTAGCGCTTCATCGCTTCGGCGTAGGTCATTTGCGGGAAGTCGCCTAAGTCCACATCAAGCATTTGCTTAAACAAATCACGGATCAGACCTTCGGTAATGGCCATTACGCCATCGGCATCTAAAAAGGTGGTTTCGATATCGATTTGGGTAAATTCCGGCTGGCGATCGGCACGTAAGTCTTCGTCACGGAAACACTTCACGATTTGGTAGTAGCGGTCCATGCCCGACATCATCAGCAATTGCTTAAACAATTGTGGCGACTGCGGCAGAGCAAAGAATTCACCTTTGTGGGTACGGCTCGGCACCAGATAATCGCGAGCCCCTTCCGGCGTAGCTTTGGTCAGGATTGGGGTTTCGATATCCAGAAAACCCTCGCCTTCCAGATAACGGCGCACCGCTGCGGTAACCTTGGCGCGAAACTGCAGTTTATTGCTCATTACCGGGCGACGCAGATCCAGATAGCGGTAGCGTAAACGCTGCTCTTCAGAATTTTCCTGATTCCAGTCCAGTGGCAACACGGCCGACTTATTAAAGATTTCCAGGCCCGTGCCCAGAATTTCCACTTCACCGGTGGTCATTTGCTTATTGACCTGCCCTTCAGGACGAGCGCGCACTGTACCGGTTAACTTGATACAGAATTCGGCACGCAGTGTATTGGCCAGCGCCTGCACTTCAGGTAAATCAGGGTCAAAAACAACCTGCACTAACCCTTCACGGTCACGCAGATCGATAAAAATCAGGCCACCCAAATCGCGGCGTTTGTTTACCCAGCCACACAGTGTGACTTCTTGTCCAATATAAGATGCGTTAATTTTCCCACAGTAATCTGTGCGCATGGTCTTCGACCCCTAATTACTTTGTTAGCTATTTTGTGGTTGCGTGAAGGTGCTGGCTATACCGACCTGAATCTACCGATAATCACCTGATTATTCCTTTACCTGCTTTACCGGCATGAGGATAATGACCGCCAACGCGTCTGTTATGTTTTAAATTTAAGGCCGCATAGTATAAACAAATGCTACCCAAAGCCCAATGACAAATATCCACTCAACCAGCACATTAGGCCCTGTTTTTATCGGTCTTCCCCAATGGCAGCACAGCAGTTGGCCAAAACGCTGGTTTGCTAACCGATCGGGCACTCAACTGGCCGATTACGCCAGGCAACTAAACAGTGTTGAGGGAAACACCACATTTTATCACCTGCCCTCGTCTCAGACTGTGGATAACTGGGCAGCGGCAACACCAGCAGATTTTCGTTTCACGTTTAAATTTCATAGTGACATCAGTCACAAAAGCAGCTTACAGCATTGTGACAAGCTGGTAACGGAGCAACTTAACCTGCTGGCCCGCTTAGAGCATCGATTGGGCCAGGTGATGCTGCAGTTACCCGCCGGATTTGGCCCCGCTCAACTACCGGTACTGGAAGCATTCCTTAAGCGTTTATCACCGGCTTTCAGTTATGCGGTGGAAGTCCGTCATCAGGCATTTTTTGCCAAGGGAGAGGAAGAGAAAGCCCTCAACAGGTTGCTTATGACGCAAGGTGTTAACCGCGTGATAATGGATACCCGGGCTTTGTTTACCGGGCCATCGGATAGTGCGCTGACCGCCGAAGTGCGCACCAAGAAACCACGGGTGCCAGTGAATGTTATTGCCACTTCAGATCAGCCGGTAATGCGCTTTGTGGGTAACAATAACGACCAGGATAACGCGGCCTGTTTGCAACCCTGGATAGATAAATGTCAGCAATGGCGGAAACAGGGTAAAGCCTGCTATTTATTCTTTCATCGTCCCGACAACCAGGACGCGCCCTGGTTAGCGCAGCAGTTTATTGCTGCCTATAATCAGCGTTTTCCGGATTCTGCTTTACCAGAGCTTAACTTTGCTCCCAGCCAGGACGACCTGCAAAGCCAGCTCTTCTGAAAGCCTGATACTGTTTAAGTACGCGAGCGCGAACTGCGCCGGCGACGGGAAGATTGTTTCTGGTTTTTGAGGCGAATATAGAAGTAGCTTAATACGGCGATAATGCTCATTAGTAAGCCAACAATAACAATTAACAGGTTATTAAAAGTGGCTTCTTTGCCTACCGCTTCTTTTTCACTTTCCAGCGTCTGATTAAGCGACAGAATTTCTCGCTGAGTGCTGCGCTGCATGGCTGCGAAATCCTGTGAAATCTGATCCATTGTGAGGCTTAATACCCGGTTTCGCTCTGCGTCCATCCAGGCAATCAGCTCTTCATAGGCTGACGTAATACCTGCAATATTATTATTCGCTGCGGCAAGACCAACCTGATTAAGTAAATGTTGGCGGGTAGTCAGATAAGTCAATAAAACGTCTTCCTCATTGCCCATCGTCACCGACGCCTGTAGCGCCTTTGCGGCAGACAGTTCTCCGGATTCAATCAGATAGGTAATTTTATTCAGGGTATATAACTTTGGCGCTGCCAGTTGCGGGTGTTCATCCAGCCAGTCTTCGATTTTACGGTTCCAGCGTTCTACCAAATCCATGTTCTGTTGCTGTACATTAACGTGCATAAGCCAGTTGCCAGCAATAAACTGCCCTTTAATACTGCCACTTTCCGCACTTTCTTCCAGCAGCGTAAGAGCAACCGCTTCCATGTCTTGCCACTGATTATCTGCTGCCATAATGGCCAGTAACTTATCGTGCAGCGCTATGCCGGCTTCGCCGCCAACATCTTTTGAAAAGTCGACTAACTGACTCACTTTTTCCAGTGCCCGGTCAAACCACTGCATGGCAACCAGTAACTCTATTTGCTGATTCACCACTTCACGCCAGCTGACATAATTACTCTGTGCCCAGTACGCTTCCTGAGCCTGATTAAAGTATTCCAACGCCGACATAACGTTGCCGGTCTGAATATCTGCCAGACCAATATCAAACAATATTTGTGCTTTATCTTCATCGGATAAACGACGGGATAGCAGGCCAAGCAACTGTTGTTTGCTCGACTCTACGTCATCGGGGGAAGCGATGGCCTGATAGCGGAGTTTGGCCCGCAAAGTAAAAGCCTGAGAACGATAATCCTGACGTCGCACAGCTGTGGTAAGCACTTCATCGGCCATGCTGCGAACGGGTTCGAAGTTTTCCTGTTGTGCCGTGATGAGTAACTTGTAAGCCAGAATGGCATTTTCTGCAGCATCGGCATGCAATGCATTAGCGCTGGCGAGTAACTCATTAACCTGGTCGATTTGTAGATTGGCGGGCGTATTTTTTGCGCGAATGATGTCATTTAACCGGGTGACAATCTGCGATTCTTTCATTGCCTGTGCCTGAGCGGGCTGCCCACAAAACATAACAATAAAGCTTGCTACAATAATCCAGATGTTAATACGTGCTTCCATCACTACCGGTCAAAAGTAAACTGTCGTCCAATATCGACACACTATCCCATGACTGGCTGTTTTTGCCAACCTAAAAATGGGTGCTGTTTACGATTTATTAACTATCGATGGAAGGCCCGGATACCCGGAGGAAGTTGTCCTCCGGCGTTACCAGATAAAATCAGCTTAGCGGAAGTCGCCAGCGTCGAGGTTATGTTTTTTCATCAATTTGTGCATGTCGGTGCGGTTACGCCCGGCCAGCTCTGCTGCACGGGTGACATTACCGTCGGTCATTTTAAGCAGTTTAAACAGATATTTCTGTTCAAAGGCATCGCGGGCTTCGGTCAGGGTTGGCCAGCTCTGACGAGTGGCAGACAGGGCCTGCTCAACCAGATGTAACGGCACCACAGGCGTTTGCGTGAGGGCGACACACTGTTCCACCACGTTTACCAGCTGGCGCACATTGCCCGGCCAGTCACTTTTTACCAGTAACTGCATGGCATCTTCCGAAAACTGAGTTACCTTTACACCGTGGCGCTCAGCACTCTGTTTTAGCAGGCTGCGGGCCAGCAGCGGAATATCTTCACTGCGTTGTTTAAGGGCGGGTAATTTAAGGTTAACCACATTCAGACGATAGAACAGATCTTCCCGAAAACTGCCCTCTTCCATTTCTTTGTGTAAATCTTTGTGCGTAGCAGAAATCACCCGGACATCGATATCCACCGACTTACTGCTGCCCACCGGTCGGATCTGACGTTCTTGTAGTGCACGGAGTAACTTGACCTGCAGAGTCATGGGCATATCGCCAATTTCGTCGAGGAACAAGGTGCCGCCGTGAGCTTCTCTGAACAGGCCCTGGTTAGCGGTAACGGCGCCGGTAAAAGCCCCTTTTACGTGACCGAATAATTCTGACTCCAGCAGGTTCTCCGGCAACGCGCCGCAGTTAATAGCGACAAACGGGTAATCTGCACGATCGCTGGCACGATGTATGGCATTTGCCAGCAACTCTTTACCCGTGCCGCTGGCACCGGTAACCAGCACACTGACTTCCCGCTTGGCGATACGGTATGCCTGATCGAGCACATGTAACATTTCGGGTGAACGGGTAATAATTTCCTTACACCACTCGCCCGGCTCAGCCGCTTTTGAATGTTGCAGCGCCTTACCCAGCAACTCCCGTAGTTTATCGTGATCTACCGGCTTGGTTAAGAAGCCAAACACGCCGCGCTGGGTTGCTTCAACCGCGTCTGAGATGGTGCCGTGGGCAGTCATCAGGATCACCGGTATATCAGAGCGGATGGCCATAATTTCTTCAAACAGGCTGAGGCCGTCCAGTCCAGGCATTCGCAGGTCACTTAGCACCAAATCAAAGGTGCCGGTGTTGATTTTTTTGAGGGCTGCCTGGCCATCTTCAACTGCGGTTACCTGAAACCCTTCGCTTTGCAGACGAATGGTCATTAAGCGTAACAGGCTTTGATCGTCATCGACCAAAAGAATATGCGATGGCTGCTCTGCGTTATCACTCACTGCTGTGTCTCCTCTTCCTGACTCATCAGGTTTGATTCGATATTGAGTAATGCCTCAAGCTGGGCTTTTAACTCATTAATTTGGTTTTCCTGGGCCTCAATGGTTTTATCCTGGCCGTTATTCATTTTGCTGAGCAGTGTTACTGCCGACTCAAACTCCAGCATATGTTCACTCGGCTTATGAATAATCGCTTTCATGCGCTGCTGATTCGCTGGCGATAATGCCGGCAGCAGTTGTTCAAACCAGTGCTGAGCGCGCAATCTGGCTTTGTAGGGAGTATTAACCGGCTGCGACAAAATCACTTTTTGCAACAACATGTCGGGGGCATCCCCAAGCTGCTCAATCAGTGATTCCCGCTTTGGCCAGGTCATCTGGTCGACCTGCGCCCAGTAATCAAGCCAGAAGCCTAAATCACAGCGGGCCGGATCCAATTGCATGTCTGACTGAAACACACAATCGTCCTCACTCGCCTCCAGCGCCGGTTGATAGTTGTCAGGCTGAGTCTGGGGTTCCTTTTCCGGTGTTAACGTACAACCGGTTAAAATAAGAGCTGCGCTCAGGGCAGCAAAGTGCTTCATTGTTATTGGTCTTCCTGCTGAGGGATTACAACCCGAAAACAAACCTCGGCGTAATCTACGTCAATCACATTTACTTCTCCGTGCATGATCCTGGCACAATCCGCTACAATGGATAAGCCCAGTCCGGTGCCGATCACATTATCGTTTCGGGCACCATCGCCGCGCACAAAGGGTTCAAATAAATTACTAATTTTTTCCGGCGGAATTTTGCTACCGTGGTTAGCAACGTCTATCAGCGCGGTATCATTTTCAACAGCCACCCGGATATAAATGGTTTTGTCTAAGGCGCCGTGTGCCACCGCATTAGACAACAAATTATCGAATATACGGCGCAATAGTTCAGCATCAGCGCTGATGCTGCTGGCTTCAATATTCACCGCTAATTTATGGTTCTGCAAGGCCAGCTGATAATCTTCGATACACTGGCTAACCATTTGTTCCACATCCACCCGGGTAAAACTGGCCTGAGCCTGTTGTAACAGCAGGTTGTAATCCAGTAGTTTTTCAATCAACGTGTTTAACCGTGACGTACTGCTGGCCAGCAAACTCATGACTTCTTGCTGGGGTTCGGATAATGCTCCTACCGTACCATCGGTAAGTAATGCACACCCTTCCTTTATACTCGCTAACGGGGTTTTTAATTCGTGAGCGGCGTGTCTTAGCAGCGCAGTGCGAATATGCTCCAATTGCGCCAGCCGCTCGCCCAGCCAGTGAAGATCTTTCTCTACACCGACCAGTTCTTTGGGTGCCCGGGTCGACAGCGGCGGCAATCGGCCTTGTTGTCTGGCAAGCATGCGGATGATTAATTTTAACTTACGCACCGGGTTGATAACCAACTGGCTGCCTAACAAAATCAGCGCCAGCGATACCGATACTAACAATGCGCTCAGCCAGGACTGCTTAGCCTGCATGTCTGCCACGTCCTGGCGCTGTACCGTTAAGCGCGCCTCAATGGCATCATCCACACTTTCGTGAACATCCACCAGCGCTGTGCGCAAACGTCCCAGCCCGGGCGTTAAATCGGCTTCGCTGGTAAAGGCTGAAAAAGATTTAAGTTCGGCCAAAACAGTATTTACCGATTCACAGCCATCTACGCTGACTTTAGCATCACACAGTGCCGCATAGCGTTCATCAAAACGCATTAACGCATTTTGCACCAACCGTTCCGCGACGTCGTTTTTAAGTACCTGATACTGGCGCAAAGCACGCTCAAGCACCACGCTGGCACTTTCGAGTTGTTGCACTTTAGAGACGATACCCGCTATTTGCTGGGTTTCATCAATGGTCATCCGACTAACTCTGGTTAAGTCAGTATGACTTTGCCACAACAAAGCGGCCAACGGGATGAGGGCAACCAAAAAGCTGCCGATAATGAGCTGACGTAACGACCCTAAACGCAAGAGCGAACCACTATCTATTAAACGTGACGCAAGCATCGCATAGCGTTGAGAGTTCGACAACGTGTTAACGCCTATTTGGCAAATTCACCGGACTAAATGGCTGCAAAACGCTGATTTACACTGACAGCGACAGTACTTCACGGCCATAATCTGAACTGATTAATTCGGCTTCACTGATTTTGCCATCTTCGTTGATATCGATGTCACCAAACTCGCGCAACAAATCGGTGTTTTTTACTGCTTCACGCAGGGTAATAAATCCATCATCGTCAGAGTCCATTTTTTCCATGAATTCCTGACTGGTTGGAATCGCTGCTGCTGAAAAGGTTGTTACCGCTGCTAAGGCCAGAATAATAGTACGCATGGCTGTCTCCGCTTATTGTCTTTATTCGGTTATGTCTCCTTAATAGAGCAGAACTCGTACCAAAACATCATTTTCTTTATTTTTCATACATTTAAATATATCCGCCAGATATTTCGGCGTTCTGACAACACTTATTTGTTGCTATTAAGCAACAGTTCTTTGCAAGAAAGGCCCGCTCGTTAGCAGCGTTTTTGTAATACCGGTAAAGCCACCAAGCTGCTATCAATGCTCGCAGCCCCGCAGATGCAGCAAATAAAGCAGCGTGTAAACTTGTGAAAACCCAAGGCTTGGATTACTTTTAATGCATCAGTATGTTTGGTAAATGATGATGTGGTTTAAAAAGCATTTATCTCCTGTTGTCTGCCTGCTTAGCACCTTTTTTATGCTTGTCCCGGCTGCAAGCCAGGCGGATGTGGAGCTGGCCTCCGGGTTTAAGGTGTCCGGTTTCGGCCGTGTTATTGGCGGCTATCTGGATACCGGCGATGCCGCTTATCTTGATTACACCGATGAGTTCAAGTTTGACAGTCAGTCTCTGGCAGCATTGCAGCTCGATTGGCAGGCAACTGATAAACTCAGCGTCACCTCGCAATTACTGGCTCACATTAACTCAGATCGGGAGTCTGGTTTAGAGTGGTTATACCTGACCTATCAACTCAATGACAACTGGCAGTTTCGTGCCGGAAAACAACGTACGCCTTTTTTCCACTATTCCGACGTGCTTAATGTTGGTTTTGCTTATCATTGGATAAACCCGCCTCAGCAACTTTACAACGGTGTACTGTTCCCTACCTATGAAGGGGTGAATGTTAATTATCGGTTTGGTAACGAAGACATACAGGCATCCATTGAAGCCTATTGGGGCAGTTATAACGATGAATACGAAATTGCCGATGTACAGGTAAAACCCGATGTAACGAATCTGCATGGTTTTATTGGTCGGATAAGTCGTCAGAATCTGCAGTTTACGCTGGCTTTCCATCGTGGCGATATCGATGTGACCCTGCAGGAGCTGGATGATTTCCGCTCAATTCTGCAGTCTGCTGGTTATAGTGTGTCGGCAGACTCCCTGTCACCGAAAGGCAAAGTAGAAGTGTTAACTGCTGGTCTGTCATATCATAGCTTTGATTATTTTGCAGAAGCTGAGGTGATGAAACTCATAGGCGAGCCATCGGCATTTCCGGCTATGCTCAGCGCTTACCTGACAACCGGCATCTACAGTCCGCCTATGACTTACCATGTTACTCTGGCGACATCGTCAGCTTCGTATCCTGAACCTACAAATGAGATCCCGCTTGGACTCTCGCCAGAGTTAGACGTTTTATCTACCGCTTACGAATCGATTTTTGACCAGTTTAACCGTGACTCACTGAACAGTATTGCCATTGGCATGCGCTACGATTTTAACGCCCACTTCGCTATCAAAGGCGATGTATCCTTCTTGCGCGGACAAGGCCAGCAGAGAGCCTTTTTTGAAGTAAAAAATGCTGACTTCGACAATTCTGCCACGCTATATCAGGTGGCTTTGGAGTGGGTGTTCTGATGAAACGTCTATTCCTTTTAACTTGTCTGTTAGTCAATTGCTTAGCGGCTCATGCTAAAAGCAGTGATCATGTGGTCGTTATAACGCGTCAGGACTCATCCATTAATGCCATCAGTAAATCTCAACTGAGAAACCTGTTTATGGGTAATCTGGCATTGCCTGACGTAACACCCATTGCACTGTCGCCGGGAGAAGTGGCCCGCTCGATTTTTAACATCAGGGTCATCGGACTCACCGAGTCACGGATCCAGGCATACTGGGCGCAAATGCGCTTCAGCGGTCGGCAACAACGGCCAGAGACCGCAGACAGCATTGATGAGCTGATCTTAATGATAGAGTCTTCAAAAAACACCATAGGGTATCTGCCGGAAGGCACGCCATTACCTGAAGATATTAAGATAATTTATCGCAGTTCTGCGCAGTAACTATCCAGCCTGACGCTGATAGTCCGGTTGGTTTTTAATGTCGGCTAATGGCCGGGGTTTACTGAACAGATATCCCTGTAGCGTGTCGCAGCCTAACGCCTTAAGGTATTCCCACTGCGAAATCGTTTCCACACCTTCAGCGCAAATCTTCAGTGACAGCCGCCGCGCCAGATCGATAATCGAGATCGTCACCAACCGGCTGCGTTCAGAGGTATCCAGCTCCATCACAAACTGACGGTCAATTTTGAGGGTATCTATCGTAATCCGGGTCAGATAGCTAAGCGACGAGTAGCCGGTGCCAAAGTCATCCAATGCGATGGTACAACCGAGGTTGTGCAAGCGCTTAAATAAGGATTCGCTGGTTTCAAAGTTGTCGAGGTAGGCAGACTCAGTTACCTCAAACTCCACATTCTCCGGATTGACGGAGTGAGCCTGAAACGCATTATATATCCAGTCAAATAACTCGCTATGACGCAAGTCATGCACCGATAAATTGATTGCCAGGCGTATTTTAGGTGTGTAGATACTCATCAGCTCGGCCAGTTCCTTACTGGCCTGATTAAGTACCCACTGGGTAATGGAAGTAATTTTACCCGCCTGTTCAGCGACCAGGATAAACTCAGAGGGCATGACCGGACCTAACTCAGGATGGTGCCAGCGAATTAGCGCCTCCAGCGAATCAATCTCGCCATTCAGGTTAATTTTAGGCTGATAATGTAAGCTGAACTGGTTTTCTTCTATCGCCGCTTCTATGCTGTTGGCGATGAGGATCTTGCGCTTATGAGATTCCGACATCTCAGGGTCGAATATTGTATAAACACCCCGCCCCCGCGCTTTTGAACGATACATGGCAAGGTCGGCATTACTCACCAGTTGACTGAGGTCGTAACCGGCTTCGCGAGCTTTCGCCACGCCAATACTCACGCCAACTCTCAGCGACAGGCCTTTTAGTTTGAAAGGCTCTGCAAATGCCGACAATACCCGTTCCGATACGGTGGCCATATTCAGTTCAGTAACATCGCGGTCCGGGATGATTAAAAACTCGTCACCGCCCAGCCGGGCGAGAATATCACCATCACGCAGAATAGCTTTCACCCTTTCAGCCACTTCGATCAGGATCATATCGCCGGTTTCATGACCTAAAGAGTCGTTGATACCTTTGAAGCCGTCAAGGTCGAAAAACATCAGGATCAGGTCGCTGTCTGCACGCTTTGCCCGCGACAGTTCAATTCGAATCGTATCCATTACAAACTGCCGGTTAGGTAAACCGGTCAGGCTGTCAAAGTTGGCCAGCCGGGTCATGGTGACCTGCTGCTCCATCAATGTTTGAGTTTGCTGCTGGTTAATTGATAGTTCATCTTCAATGGTCGCCATCAGGCGGTTGATGTGTTCGCCAAGACGCTTGATTTCTGAGGTACCCTGCACATCATGACGGGAGGTGTAATCCTTGGAGTCGATGACCATCTGGGTAAAACGGGATAACAGCTCCAACGGCTTAAAGGAGCGCCGAAGCATTATTAAAGAAAGAAAAATAGTCGCAGTCAGAAGCAGTACCACCCACGGTGTTGTTCTGAAAATTAATGAGCGGCGGCTTTCTGCCAGGCTGGTGTTCAGATCATTTACGATCAACAGATAGCCAATCGGGAAAGCCTGTTCACCGATTCGTTCAAGGCTAATCAGTTTGCCCTGTTCAATGTTAATTCCCAGTTCATACACTGACGGATCTATCGGCGGGTCCTGTAAGCCCTGCTCAGTTCGGCGTGCGCCGCGCCCTACGTAATGCTCAACCTGGTTATACTCGTTGTCATAAATAGAGGCGTTGATCACATTATTGTACGGCTCCAGCCTCAACAACACGATACTCAACGCAAAACTATCCCGCTCTGTCTGTTCCATGTAGGGCACCAGATCGTTAGCCATATTGCGGGTTAGCGCGAACAGGTTGTTCTTCTGCGATTCGAGAAACAGTTCTTCATGTTCAGCAACAGCGAGCCAAAGCACCCATGTTGAAGATGTCATCACAACGATGCTCAATATCACGGCCATCGCCGTTCGGATACTACTGAACATTATAAAGGTTATCTCATCATCTTATTTCGTGGTCTGCGCTTCCAGCTTTGCCTTAATGAAACGGCTATGAGGAATATAAAGCAGGTCGGCAATCTTACGTATTATATGTTCTTCATCCGGGCTCAGCGTTGCATCTGCGAAAGCAATCTGCCATAACCCTCTCATCACCCGCTCCTTGTGTTCAGCACTCATTCCTTCATTTAATGCTTTGGTAAACTGTACTAAATCTACGGCTTCTTCTGAACGCTTTTCACCCACACTGACAATATTTGTTATCTCTTCTTCAGTCAGATCAAAGTTTTCGCGAATTAGTTGTTTAAGTGTAGCCAATTCACGTTCATCGGACAGGCTATCTGCTCTGACCACCTCACTCAATAACGCCGCAGTAGCGATCTCCACCTGATGAGGGCTCTGGCTGACTTCTGGTGAATCTTTAAACAGATTCAGAATGGATTTCAACATGCTTTACTCCGCTTTGCTATTGTCCATTAGTTCATTAATTTGACCGCGAACTGAGCCAGGAAATCTTTCGTTAATCCTGCGTTTTGTAGCACTGAACCTAACTGGGGATATCGGCATCATCAATAATGGGAGCAATGGGTAGTATTACTTTGATTTGCTTGCCAGAACCGGATATTTGCAAGGACTGACATAATTCTTTTATCAGCACGAAACCGCGGCCAAAGGTTTCATCTTCGCAATTTTTAAGCGATGCCGCGTCAAAACCAGGGCCACTATCCTGCATACTAATTTCCAACACGTTTTCTGGCATCAGCCGCTCCACGGTAATCCAGATATCGCCCTGCTCCAACTGCTCAATTTTTTCCCTGCGCTGTTCATAATATTCAATGAACCCTTCCGGTTCGGCTTTCAGGTCTGATGACAAGCCCAGAATGCCATGTTCTATGGCATTGTTGGTAAGCTCGGTGATAACAGTAAACAGCTCAGAACGTATCGCGGCCAGACCCGGAATACTGTTTACGATAGCAACGACCTGGTCGATCACCTGCGCGTCTTTAATGTGTTGCGCGGTTAAATGAAATGACAGATTAAACGGAATCGGCTCAGCCAGCAGCTCCGGGAGCTTAAACTGAAATGGCCTGCTCTTGAACAAGACAATGGTAATATCATCTTCAGCCGCAGCTCCGGCACGATAGAGCTCTGCCTTATCGACCAATAACTGAGCATTTACCTGGTTGTTGCGGGTAAACCACTGTTCCACCCCTTCTTCGCCAAGCATCCCTAACTCTTTATGATGACTTTCCATCAGGCCATCAGTGTACAGTAGTAAGGTATCGCCCCACTCGGTTTCAAAATTCTGGGTCTGGTTGTCAAACTCGTGATCTTCGAGAATGCCCAGCGGCATATGCTGTGGATCGATTAGCAGTCGAATCTCCTGCTCTGATGTTTTCACTGCCAGCCTGGGCAGGCCACCGCTCCACAGCGTAAAATTTTTGCCGTTAGCATGAATCTCGAGGATGCTGGCCACGCAAAACATATCAGCAGGTAATAAGTTAACCAGCAAGCGATTAAGCCTTGAGGCCATCTCGCCCACAGCCAGGCCTTTTAATGTCATGGCCGTAAACAGTTGGGCAACCGGTATAGCGCCAATCGCCGAAGCCAGACCATGACCGGTAAAATCGCCGATAAACAAATAAACCCCGCCGGAGGGGCTTTGCTCACATAAAAACAGATCGCCGTTGAATTGTGCTTCAGGCTGGGTATAAAAATCGAAATAATCCGTGGTTATTGGATTGCGACCAATGGCATTATCAAAAATATGCTCAACAATATGGTGATTTCTTTCCACTTCCAGTTGGAAATACGTGAGCGACTGGTTTTTATCCTGAATTTCCAGACTCAGCTGCCGGGTTCGCTCATGGGCTTTTACCTTGGCATGCAGGATGATTTTTTCAAAGGGTTTGGAAATAAAGTCATCGCCGCCGCTTTCCAGGCATTTTACCAGGCTTTGTTCGTCATCCAGACTGGTGATAAACAAGATGGGTAAATAACAATCCGGTGACGAGGCTTTGATTTGCGGGGCTGCTTCTATGCCTGACATCCCAGGCATGATCACATCGAGCAAGACAATATCCGGCTTATGCTGCCGGGCTACTTCAACCGCTTCCAGGCCATTGCCTGCTTCGATAAAATCACTGTAGCCCGCTTCAATGAGTATTTCCCGCAGCATAATGCGGTTGATTTCTTCATCGTCAACTATCAGGATTTTTATCATGCAGAGACCACTACCCGCTTCTATTGAATATCAAACTTTTTATTAAATCGCGAAATTTGCAGGATCCGCGCTATTTGTGGTCGGGTATTCAGGATACGGTAGGTTAGCTGGCGCTCTGCCAGTACTTTTTGCATATTCAGCAACATGCCCAGAGCCGAACTATCCATATACTGTGTGGCTGATAAATCAATGTCGATTTGGTTTACCCGGGGATCGAGATCTTCGTAGGTATTACGAAACTCGGTTACCAACGAGAAGTCAAACCGCTCACCAATTTTAATGTTGAAGGTCGAATCATTGACAACTTCAGCTTTTATACTCATTTGTGCTCCCACTCACAACTGGCGTTTGCTACTATTAATACTAGCAACGCGTTAATTTATCCACTGCAGAATAAGTTGTTATAACCACTTCGGCTTATTTGATTGTAGTCCAGTTTTAAAGAGTTACAGCAAAGTATGCAAAATTCGAGACTCGTTTACAGCACTGATGGCGGTAAAGTCGATCAGTCCCGGCAAGCAGCGGACACCCGCTCGGTTAATAAAGATGGAATCGCCCGTATTCAGCGCGAAACCAAAGGTCGCAAAGGTAAAGGGGTATCTATCATTACCGGGCTCGACCAAAATGCTGATGAATTAAAAGCGCTGTGCACTGTATTAAAGAAAAAATGTGGCTGTGGTGGCGCGGTTAAGGCCGGCACCATTGAGCTGCAAACTGACGCCAGGGATAAAATTCAGCAATTACTTGAACAGCAGGGTATCAAATCCAAAGTGGCAGGTGGTTAGTACTAATCCAAACGTCAATATAATAACAACCAGAATACACAACGAAGAGAATTTGAATGGAAAAGTTATCAATCTCAGACCTGAATATCGTGTTGGTAGAGCCTTCCGATACACAGCGTAAGATTATTTCCGGCATGCTCACAAAAGAAAATGTGAAGCAAATCGACACCGCAGCTAACATTGCTGAGGCCAGAAAACTGGTTGAGCTGCACGGTGCCGACCTGATTGTCAGCGCCATGTATTTTGAAGACGGCACGGCGCTGGATTTACTCAAATTTACCAAAGAACATGCTTCTTATAAGCATATTCCTTTTATGCTGGTGTCCAGTGAATCCCGTACCAGCAAGCTTGAAGAATTTAAACAAGCCGGTGTGGCGGCTATCCTGCCGAAACCGTTTGAAACCATCCATTTGCACCGGGCGCTGAATGCCAGCCTGGATTTGCTCAACACCGACGAACTCGAACTCGACCTGTTTGACATCCATGAAGTACGCGTACTGCTGGTAGATGACAGTAAGCTGGCCAGAAATCATATTCGCCGGGTATTAGAGGGCATGGGGCTGCAAAAAATTAAAGAGGCAGAAAATGGCGCCATGGCGTTAACGCTGATTAAAGACGAACCCTTTGATTTGGTGGTTACCGACTACAACATGCCAGAGATGGACGGCCGGGAACTATCCGAGTTCATTCGCTTTAATCCGGAAACGTCGCATATCCCGATCATTATGGTGACCTCCGAAGCCGCTAACAGTGTTCACATGGCCAATATCCAGCAAACCGGTGTCAACGCTTTGTGTGACAAGCCCTTTGAACCGGCGGAAGTGAGAACCATGTTGGCGGCGCTGCTGAGTGACTAAGCCTGTCAAGAAATACCCATGAATAATATTACCTCACGCGTAAAAATGGGTTGACAGTCAGCCAGTGGCGAAATAAAGTACCGGTATGAAATTATGTAATCCAAACATCATCGCTCGCTTCTTCGTGTTTATCACCTTCATCTGAGGGAGGATACGTAGCGCGTGCGAACAAACCTCCCTACGGGAGGTTTTTTTTTGCCTGAAGTGTTAAGAGAGAATTTATGTCTGCCCCTGAATTAGATCAAATTAGAGAGCGTATTACAGCGCTGGATACCGAGCTACTCAGCTTGCTATCTGAACGTCGTGGCCTGACCAACCAGGTTGCTGAAACCAAAATCAAACACCATATTCCGGTGCGCGACCAGGCTCGCGAAGAGCAATTGCTGATTCGGCTGATTAAAGAAGGTCAGCAAAAAGGACTGGATGCCCACTACATCACGCAAATTTTTCATGTGATCATTGAAGACTCGGTATTAAACCAGCAGGCGATGCTGGCCGAGCGAGCCAACCCCGGCAGCGCCCTGCCTCTTAACCGTGTAGCGTTTTTAGGTGATCGCGGCTCATACAGCTACCTGGCCACCCAGAAGTACTTTTCCCGTCGCCCTGGCGACTTGTTAGAGCTGGGCTGCCAGAGCTTCCGCGAAGTGGTTGGTAAAGTAGAAAATAATGAAGCTGATTACGCCGTGCTGCCGGTAGAAAACACTACCTCAGGCAGCATTAACGAGGTTTATGACCAGCTGCAGAATACTGAATTAAGCATCATTGGCGAACTGACTCACGCTATCAAGCATTCCCTGCTGGTAGCGAAAGAAACCACGCTGGCCAATATCAAAACGCTCTATGCACACCCTCAGGTGTTCACTCAGTGCAGCCACTTCTTGGCCGAACTGGGTAACGTTGAAGTAAAAACCATGGATGCCACCTCTTCGGCCATGCTAAAGGTGAGTGAACTGAACCGTGACGATGTGGCGGCTATCGGCAGCGAAGCCGGCGGTAATCTGTATGGCCTGTTTGCCATCAAGTCTAACCTGGCTAACCAGAAAGAAAACCACAGCCGCTTCATCGTAGTGGCCAAACAGCCGGTAGTGGTACCGTTACAGGTACCGGCTAAAACCACATTTGTTATGTCGACCGTGCAAAAACCGGGCGCTCTGGTTGAGGCCTTGATGGTGCTTAAAGAAAACAACATCAACATGACTAAACTGGAATCCCGTCCGATCCCGGGTAACCCGTGGGAAGAGTTATTTTATATTGATGTGGAAGGTAACACTCAGGATGGGCCGGTGCAGAGTGCGTTGATTGAGCTCAAGCGCATCACCCGTTACCTGAAGGTGCTGGGTTGCTACCCCAGTGAAGAAATTAACCCCACTAAGGTTGCGGCATCAAAGGCGCTAACCGCAGGCTAATTAGCTTAAACAAAGAGGCACTCTGCTATGGCAGAGTGCCTGATACTTCTTATACTTTAAAGCGCGAAACCATGGTTCGGGTGTGACTGGCAATACTGGCCAGCTCCAGTGACGCGCTGCTTATTTGCGCTGCCCCTGAACGTACTTCCGTAGACAAAGCATTGACCTTGCTGACACTGCCCAGCACCATACGCGAGGTTTCATCCTGTTCATGCGTTGCCTGTGCCACCAGATCTGCCATTTCCTGTACCTGATCAATCGTTGCGCTTAACTCCTTCATAGCTTTGGTTACCAGTTCCACAAGGTGGATACCACCGCTGGCTGCCGCTTCGGCTTTTTCCATGGCCTCAACGGATTTTACCGACGAGTGATTCATTTTCTCTACCAGGCGACCAATTTCTACGGTACTTTCTTGAGAACGGTTAGCCAGCGCGCGAACTTCGTCAGCGACCACAGAAAAGCCTCGACCGGCTTCGCCTGCTCTTGCCGCTTCGATAGCAGCGTTAAGTGCCAGCAAGTTTGTCTGGTCGGCAATGCTGGTGATCACGTTGAGCAAATCGGTGATCTGGCCCACTTCATCTTTCAACGAGCTGATGACATGGGAGGAGTCTTTAATAAGCTTAACCAGCAGCTGAATATTATCCGCCACATAATCGGCGCGCTCCTGGTTTTCGGTCAGGCTGGATGTGGCCTCAACACCATGATCACGACTCTTGGCTGTGGACCTGGCTACCTCGGCCACCGAGCTGGATAATTGCGTAATGGCTTCATCCACCAGCTCGGTTTGTTGCACCTGGTCTACGGCATTCTGTTCTGACTGCTGGGTCACGGCACTTAGCTCTTCGGCGGCTGAAGCCAAAGAATCCGCATCATCTTTCACCTGGGCAACAATAGTGCGAATTTGACCAATAAAATGGTTAAATGGCTCTATAATCCGGTTAATTTCGGGGATATTCGACTTTTCCAATACGATGGTTAAATCCCCTTCTCCAGACGCTAATGCCTCACAGGCATCACCCACCTCGTTGAGCGGTTTAACCAAACGCCCGGCCAGCCAGATGGCAAGGATTGCGGCCACGCCGGCAATCATTATCACCGCGAATACGGTGCCGCTAATCAATTTATTTCGCAGCAACACGGCTGGTTCCAGCGCCTCTTCAACGTCTATTTCTGCCAGTAAGGCATAATCATGCTCGCCAATAGTTATTGGCGAGTAATAAGAGAAGACTTCCACTCCGCGATAATCAGTGATCTTTGCAAAACCAGACTGTCCGGCCAATGCTTTACTAACCGCTGATGTGTTAACCGGCTGGATACCCACGGTGGTTTCAGATTGCTTTACCTGTTGCGCTACATTTGGCAGGCTGGTTTGTAACGCAGCAAAATAGCCCTCAGGATCTTCCAGAAAGAAGCGGCTCTCCGTTACCAGCGTATTTTGCCTCGCCACGATGTAGGTTTCACCTGAAGCTCCGAGTCCAGCGTTCTGCCACTCCTCACCATGAGTCATAATGTGGCTGATGACATCCAGCGGAATCTGATAAATCAGCACAGCGATGGTATTGCCGCTGGCATCAACCACAGGTGATGAAACAAAACCCGCCATGGCGTTGTAAGAAGGCAGGTAATTATCGAGGCTACTGTGTTTTACACTGTCGGCAGTGCCAGCCTGCAAGGCCTTGCGAAAGGCATCACCAATCCCTGTATTGGCGTAGGGGCCGGTTTTTACGCTGGTTGCAAAATCCAGCTCCTTATATACCGAATAAACAATATTGCCGGTCTGCGCATCAGCGATAAAGATATCGTAATAACCAAACTCTTTTAAAAAGGTTCTGAAATAATCATGATACTGGTCGTGCAGCTCCGCATAATCAGTTCCATTCGCCAGGCTGCGCAAGCTGTCTTTCTCACCGATAGGGAAAGAAGATCCAGCTATAAAATCGTATTGAAGTGATTTACTGTTAGCTGAAAGTGTATCGACTAACGACAGTGGCCTGGAGAGAGCCTGATTGTTTCGCTTTTCATAAAGACTGGCAAAATCTTCACTGTAGTAAGCATTAAGTGAATTCTGTTGGGCGCCACTTAACGGGCCGCGCTGCGCGGTGTACTGGTTATAGGCACTGATAAAGGCACTCGCGGCCTGCTCTACCTGTGACTCAGACGACATAATGCGGATCTGACTATCGACGGTGTCAATATAACGCCTTATGGCATCGCCGGTCTGGCGGTTTTCAATACTGAGCTTTTCCTCAGCAACCTGGGTTAATGCCTGTTGAGACTCGCTGACCCCTAATTGGAGCGCGACAACAGCCATAATTAAAATACCAACAACTACCAAAGGAATAAGAGTCAGTAATAAGCGTAATTTTAAACTCATGGCGAAAACATCCACTAATATAATATTGCAGAGCTTGGTTATCTTTCGCCGGCGAGGATATTACGCTGTTTAGAATCAGGTTCTCAGCATTTGGTCATCATCAGCTTTAAGCAAAAGGCGTTTACTATCTATCAGGCAAGTTTTTGCATAATCACCAAACCAGTCGCCAATTTCGTTGAACTGGCGAATAAATTCGGCTTTGTCTCCTTTGTCCAAAATGGACAGTGCTTCACCAAAACGTTGATGGAAGCGTTTTAATAGTAAAAAGTTTTCTGGATTATTAAAAATAATATCGGCATAAAGTTGCCCGGATTGAGCAAAAAGTCGTCCAACCATCGCTAATTCCAGCCTGTAGATCGGTGAGCTGAGCTGTGTTAGCAGATCAAGATTGGGGTTTTCACCGGCTAAATGGGCGCCGTAAACAAAGGTATTGAAATGGCGCATAACCTGAATAAACGCCATGGCTTTGTCATGTTCCTGCGCGGTGACTTCAAACAGCGTTGCACCCCAGGTTTGCATTTGCCCCAGAAGCCAGCTGTAATGCGAGGCGCCGCGTCCGTGACACACCACCACAACCTGTTTAATCATGCCAGGCGCATCCGGCCCGAACATTGGGTGCAGTCCGACCACGGGCCCCTTGTGGGCTTGCATCATGGCATCCAGCGGCTTATGTTTGATACTGGTAATATCAGCCAGAATACAGTCTTCAGGCAGGCTATTAAGTTTGGCTACTACGTCGACAGTAAGGTTGATGGGCACCGACACCAGTACCAGGCTGGCTTCTGCAAACAGATTGTCTGCCCGACTCCAGTCGTCTTTTTCGAGAATTTCTACGTTGTAACCACTGCGCTCGAACAAACCGACAAACACTTTGCCCAGTGCGCCAGCCCCGCCGATCACTACAACCCGCTTTATACCCGGGTTAATGCACCGGTAGCGATTGTTCTGAGTATGGTAGGATTCGCGCATAATACGGCGCATGAGATCTTCAATTAACGACCCGGAAACACCCCGCTCGGCGGCCTGCTCCTGGCGTTTTTCGAGCATTTGCGCTTCCCGTTCCGGCACATAAATGGGCATGCCGGTTTTGGCTTTGACTTCACCTACTTTACTGGTGAGTTCGGCGCGCTTTGCAAGAATGTCGATGAGCTGGGTATCCAGCTCATCAATGCCATGACGTAATTCACTCAGCTGCTGAGCAAACTGTTCGTGGTCGTTCTGTGACATAGATTAGGCTAATTCCGTACGCTTGTTTTGACGCAATGGTAGCACAGTAATCAGTTTGTCACGCATTTGATCCAGCAGGCTTTCTGTGGTTTCCCAGTCAATACAGCCATCAGTAATCGACACCCCATATTCGAGGTCTTTAAAATCGACGCCGTCAGACTTCTGATTACCTTCTTTCAGGTGACTTTCCAGCATGATACCGATAATCGACTGGTTGCCCTCAAGGATTTGATTGACCACATTCTTAGCCACCAGCGGTTGACGACGATAATCCTTGTTAGAGTTGGCGTGTGAACAATCCACTACCAGCCCGGCAGTAAGGCCGGCTTTATCCATCCATTCTTCGCATTCAGAAACACAAACCGAATCATAGTTTGGTTGCTTACCACCACGCAGAATAATATGGCCGTCGGGGTTACCGGCAGTTTCGATAATACTCACCTGCCCTTGTTTGTTAATCCCCATAAAGCGGTGAGACGACGCCGCTGAGCGTAACGCGTTAACCGCAATATCCAGACTGCCGTCAGTGCCGTTTTTAAAGCCAACCGGCATTGACAGGCCACTGGCCATTTCGCGGTGCGTTTGTGACTCTGAGGTACGCGCACCGATAGCGCTCCAGCTGAATAGCTCCGCCAGATACTGTGGACTGATTGGATCCAGCGCTTCAGTAGCAACAGGCAATTCAAGCTCGGCCAGCCAAATCAGTAATTCGCGGGCTTTGCGTAATCCGGTTTCAATATCAAAGGTATCGTTGATATGCGGGTCGTTAATTAACCCTTTCCAGCCCGTGGTGGTTCTCGGTTTTTCGAAATACACCCGCATTACGATATATAGGGTGTCTTTGTAGCATTCGTGCAGCTCTTTCAGGCGCAGAGCATAATCTTTAGCTGCTTCAATGTCGTGAATCGAGCAGGGTCCGCACACTACCAGTAAGCGATGATCACGACGGTGGATAATGTCAGAAATGATCTGACGGGATTGTCGGATAACCTCCAGTCCTCTTTCTGAGGCCGGAAGTTCTGCCGCCAGCGCGTCTGGCGTTACCAGTACCTTTTCTGCGCTAACGTGAATATTGTTAATAGTGTCCTTAATCATAGGGTCGCTCTTATTTGGTGAAAAGTCTTTTCAATGCCGCTTCAACAAGGCCTCAGCCTTGTTCTTAATTAAAGCAGAGCCGGGCAAAAAATACAGATGTACAATTATATTTACAATGAAATATTACTACATTGTTTTCAGGCGTTGACTTTTTACCAAGATTCTATAAGCGAAGCAAGTGAAAGTTCCAAATTTATACTTATTTGTAACGAACTGTTACCAGAGCTCATGTGGCGTATTTATTGGGTTGTATGACAACGCAGACACCACTAAAGTAGCATGCCGATGTCTGAGAATCTTATCTACGACACAATAAAAATGAGCGAAGACAGATGATTACACTCAAGGATATTCGTAAGAGTTTTACCAATGGTGAGGAAACCATCGTAGCACTCAACGATGTGTCTTTATCCATACAGGAAAATGAATTTGTAGCTTTTATGGGCAGTTCAGGTTCCGGCAAATCAACCATGATGAATATTCTTGGTTGTCTCGATACGCCCGACAGCGGCGAATATTTGTTAAACGGTAATGCCGTAAACCAGTTAACCGATGAAGCTTTATCGAAAATTCGCAACGAGCATATCGGTTTTATTTTTCAGACTTTTCACCTGCTACCTAAACTGGATGCCATTGGTAACGTCAAACTCCCTCTGCGCTACAGTGATGTGTCGGATGAGGAAGCTAAGCAACGTGCCCAGGCGCTGCTGGAAAAAGTCGGCCTTGGCCACCGTATGCACCACCGGCCTTTTGAAATGTCTGGCGGACAACGACAGCGAGTTGCCATTGCCCGGGCGTTAATTAACCGCCCCACCATGATCCTGGCGGATGAACCCACCGGTAACCTCGACAGTAAAACGTCCGACGATATCATGGCCTTGCTCACGGAGTTACACCAGCAAGGACAAACCATCGTCATGGTAACCCATGAAGAAAACATCGCCGATTACGCGCAGAAAGTGATTACCATGAAAGACGGCCAAATCATCAGCGAGAAAACCAACTCATGAGACAATCAATTATTTACTTATTGATATGCAGCCTCAACATGGCGGCTTGGGGCGCCCGGGCAGAGAACACCTCCAGCCAGCTGATTGTGACCGGCAAGGTCACCTCATCCAATGTGCAGGTTGTGACCGCGCCGCGCACCGACCGCTGGAATATTCAGATCCAGTGGATGGTTGATGAAGGCAGCATTGTTGAACCAGGCGATACCATTGCCCTATTCGACTCCGGCAGCGTAGATGCACAGCTTGAGCAAAATGAAGACTCGCTGAATACTCAGACCCTGGAAATGGAAAGTAAGCGGGTTGAGCTGGATCAGGCTGTGGCCGATGCGCGTAGTGCATTAAAAATTGCCGATCTGGAAGTCGAAAAAGCCCGCATTGAGGCCGAAATTGAAAGTAAAGACGTTAGCGAGTACGACAAGGGCCAGTACAAACTTGCTCTGGAGCGTGCATTGGTAGAACAATTTAAAGCCCAACAGGCATTGGAACAAAAGCTAATAGAGCAGGAAAACACCCTGCAGAAGCAACAAATTGAAATCACCAAGCTGGAAGAAAACATCAATTACCAGCGCTATCAGTTAACCCGGTTAAAAGTAGAGTCGACTATAAACGGCGTGGTCAGCCATATGTACCACCCTTGGACCAACGAGAAAATTACCGCCGGCACCACCTTGCAGGCGGCCATGAAAGTCATGGAAGTACAGGATATTGATGGCTTTAAAGTGGATGCCTGGGTACACGAAATAGATGCCGACCGCGTGGATGTAGGCCAGCAGGCGCTGGTCTCTCTGGATGCCTATCCCGGCGAAAGTTATGCCGCCACCGTTACCAGCGAAGTCTCTCAGCCTGAGAAGAAAGCTGGCTGGGGCGACAGCGCTTATTACCAGATTGAGCTGTCGTTTACCGATATACCCGACAAAAAATTACTGCCGGGAATGAGTGTCCGGGTGGTTATCCCCGCGTCACAGGAGTTAAGTCATGCACGTTAAATATTCTGTTTTGCTGGGTGTCGCATTACTGCTTGGCGCGTGCAGCAACGAGCAGGCGGTTGAAGCATTATCCGAGAAGACACTAAGCGCCCCGCTTACCGCATCCGGGGAAATTGTTTCTTTGGATAGTGCCAGTGTGTCGCCGCCTTCTATTCGTGGCATGTGGCAAATGAAAGTGCAGTTTTTGGTACCGGAAAACACCAATGTTAAAGAAGGCGATATGCTGCTCAAATTTGATGGACAGCAATTGCAAACCAAGCTGATCGAGCAACAAAGTGAGTTGGATGCCGAGAAAAAGAACTTTGAGAAAGAGTTGCTGGAAAACGAAGCCCGCGCCGAGGAGTTAAAACTGGCCCTGGCCGAAGCGCAGATGAATTATGAAAAAGAAAAGCGCCTCGCAGAAATTGTTGATATTTCGACTAAGCGGGTCGAAAAAGAAAAGCAGCAAAAAGAGTTTGAGATAGCCAAAGCTAAGCTGAACCAGGCCACTCAACAGGCCAAACAGTTTGCCGAAACCCGCGAACTCAATGAGCAACTGGCCCAAAGCAAAATTAACCGGTTGCAATCTAAGTTAGGGCAAACACAGCGAGACATTGCCAAGCTCACGGTTAAGTCGCCCAAGCCGGGCCTGATAATGTACAAAGCCGCACCGGATGGCGAAAAGGTTGCGGTAGGCGATTCCGTCTTTATGGGCCGGACGATTCTGACCATTCCATCACTGGATAAGCTGGCAGTTAAAGCCCAGTTTGATGAGGCAGACACCGCCAAGCTCAGTATCGGTTCAAAAGTGAAAGTGACGCTGGACGCTTACCCTGAAGTCCCTTACGCCGGCAAAATAGTCTCCCTTGGTGAAGCCTATAAAGAAAAATCCTCCACCAACCTGAGTATTGTATTTGATGTACAAATTGAACTGGAAAAAATTGACCCGGCACGGATGCGCCCGGGCATGAAAGCAAATATCGAAGTTCAGGAGGATAACTTATCATGACGCCTAAGTGGTTTACCTGCCTTGCGGCAGCCATACTGTTAAGCGGTTGCGGCGAAACAGAACAAACAACCCCTACCTATCAGGTTGAACGTCAGCCCTTCGAACTTATGGTACCGGTAAAGGGTGAGCTGGAAGCCGCCAATGCAACGGCCATTGGCGCGTCGAGCCGGCGCCCAATGACCATAGCGTGGCTGGAAAAAGAGTACACCAACGTTAAAAAAGGCCAGTTAATTGCCCGCTTTGATGCTGAGCAGCTTAACCTCGACATGCGCAAAGAAATGCTGGCTATGATGCTCCTTGAAGAAGACATGAAGCTTAATCGCTCTACCCTGACTCAGGAAGAACTCGACGTTGAAATGGATAAGGCCCTGGTGGTTAAAGAGTTTGCCTTTGCAGACGAATTTACCATCGATGATTTGCGGGTATATTCGCGCATCGAAATTATCGAAAACATGCAAAACAAAGAATACCTGGGCGCTAAAGACAACTACCTGGACTGGAAAAAAGAAAGCGTGGTTGAGCAAAACTCCAGCGCCATAGACGTATTAAGCATTCGCAAAAAAGGCAGTGAGCAGAAGTACAATCAGATTAAGTCGGCCATTGAGACGCTCGAGATTCATGCGCCATACGACGGCCTGCTGGTATACGAGTCTAACTGGCGTGGCGAGAAGCCATCGGTGGGCGAAACCGTGTTTCCAGGGCGGCCTATCGCTAAACTCCCTGACCTGTCGAAAATGCAGGCCAAGGGCTATGTGCTGGATAAACAGGCCATCGGCCTGGCTCCCGGCCAGCCGGTTACCATTTCTCTGGAAGCTTACCCTAGCAAGGTCTTCACCGGCACGTTAAAACAGGTTTCCGGCTTCTCCCGAACCATTTCCCGAAACGATCCCACCAAGTACTTTGAGGTGACGATTGATATTGACGATCAGGACTCGCCTATTCTCTCTCCGGGGCGCAAATTAAATGCCCGGATTGAGGTATCCAAAGGCGAAAGCAAGCTGATGGTGCCGATTCAGGCCATCTACAACGAACAAGGAGTCAACTACGTGTTCCGTAAAGATGGCGCTGGCTTCAGCCGCCAGCAAATCGAAATTGGCCAGAAAAACCTGCACTTTGTGGAAGTCACCAACGGCCTCAGTGAAGGCGATAGTATTGCCCTGTCGTACCGGGAGCTTATTTAATGTTAAATCAACTTTCGATAACTAAAACCCGGTTGCTGGTGAGCGATGCCTTACATGAATTATTGGCGCAAAAGCTTCGCACATTTTTAACTCTGCTGGGCATGATCTTTGGCGTTGGCGCAGTAATCGCTATGCTCAACATTGGTAAAGGTGCCGAGCAGGAAGCGCTTAAAATGATTGGCTCCATGGGGCTTCAAAACCTGATTGTCGAATCAAAAAGCTATACCGCCGAAGAGTTAAAAGATATCAGGGAAGAGTCGCTCGGCCTGAACCTGGCTGATGTGGAAGCCGCTATGGCGACCCTGCCCTTTATTACTCACTACAGTGGTGAAAAACAAATTAAGCTCTTTGCCCTTTATAGCGATTATGCCAAAGCCGATGCATCCGCCGTGGGCGTTACCAGTAGCTACTTTGACCTTGCCAGCATGAGCGCTGCCCAGGGCCGGTTACTCAGCGATGATGATGAGTTACATGTATCACAGGTTGCGGTACTCGGCGCCGATGTAGCCAACACCCTGTTCCCCGACAAAGACCCATTGGGCCAGTTCCTTAAAATCAACCATGTGTGGTTTGAAGTAGTTGGGGTTATTGCTGCGCCGGAATTTAATAAAGAAGCCTTTCAGGGCGTTAAAATCAACGGCGACAGAAACCGCGTGTTTATACCGTTATCCACCAGCCAGAAAAAGCTCAACATGGAACCTCTCGCCAGCGAACTGGATGTGGTGAAGTTTGAAGTAGAAGAAGATTACTCTACTGTACTGGCGGCGAAAGCCGTTACCCAGTTGCTTGCTCAACGCCACGGCGGCATTGACGACTACAGCCTGATCATTCCGGTGGAATTGCTGGCACAACAAGAAAACACCCAACGCATTTTCAACATTGTTATGGCGTGTGTGGCCGGTATCTCATTATTGGTTGGTGGCATCGGTATTATGAACATCATGCTCGCAAACGTATTGGAGCGTACTAAAGAAATTGGCTTACTGCGTGCAGTAGGCGCCACTCAGCAGGATATTAAATTGCAGTTTATTGCCGAGAGTTTTGTGATTTCAGTGATCGGCGGCCTGTTGGGTATTTTCTTTGGCCTGGTGTTATCGGAGATTATTGGTTTCTACTCAGACTGGGCGGTAAGCTGGTCGCTGACAGCGATAGTGTTATCGGTATCGATTTGTTTGTTGGTAGGTGTTGGCTTTGGCGTATTCCCGGCCATAAAAGCCTCAAAACTAAACCCAATAGACGCCCTCCATTCAGATTAAAAATAAGCAGAGCTTATTTTTATCCCGGAAACACCGTAAGGGGTTATCCGGGATCCCCTCTTCTATTTGCCGGTTTTATCCCGGAAACGCCGCAAGGTGTTATCCGGGATCGCCTCTTCTATTTGCCGGTTTTATCCCGGAAACGCCGCAAGGTGTTATCCGGGGTCGCCTCTTCTATTTGCCGGTTTTATCCCGGAAACGCCGTAAGGTGTTATCCGGGATCGCCTCTTCTATTTGCCGGTTTTATCCCGGAAACGCCGCAAGGTGTTATCCGGGATCGCCCTTAGCGATGTTATTTGGGTCAATAACACACCGTCATGCCGGAAGCGGCATTAGCCGCTATCCGGTATCTCCTGAAAAGTTTTACTCACACACTAATACCGCTACCTTTATACGAGATCCCGGCTCAGCGACCGGGATGACTGTATAATTCAGGCGGTATGACAGTGATGTTTGAAAACTGCAGTGCGATGTTAAACCATCGGCTTTTTACCCGTTCGGTTATTGCGAACTATTGGCCGACAAAAAGTTTCAGGTAATCCGTAGGCTCGTCACGGACGACGAACCAGGGCTGCGTGGGCAGGACGCCCGCTCAGCGCGTTAGGATTGCCCTTTTTGTTTGCCAATAGGCTTTTTCGCAATTTAGAACTGCGGGGGTCAAGGGGCTCACCCGCTCAGCGGTCGCACTACGCCCCTTGTTGCTTTCGGCAACCCGACAAAAAGTGGAGACTACCTTAGAGCTTCAAATGAAAATTTAACCGCGTCAGCCTTATAAGAAGATCCCGGCTCGGCGGCCGGGATGACTGTATAATTCAGTCGAGATGACTTATTGAGGCAATCCCTGAGGGCAATCCCTAAGGGCAATCCCTAAGGGCAATCCCTGAGGGCAATCCCTGAGGGCGATCCCTGAGGGCGATCCCTGAGGGCAATCCCTGAGGGAAATCCTGGCTTACAGGCCTGATGGATTAAACTCATAACTGCCTACATCCCAACTCGACCAGATACCGATATCGTAGCCATAATAAAGGTCGACTGAGATAGCATCTTTGTCCATGGCATCAGGATAATTCTCTAATACTTTTTTAGCTAACTCCCTGGCATATTCCATCTCATTCACGCGATTGGAATCGATATATACCGTCAGATCTACGCTTTTCTGCGCAGTATTGCCCTGGTCCGCGGGTTCGGCGTAATAGCTGGTTGAACTAGCCATGATCCCTACGGTGTTAACACCTGGCTCCTGCAGTAGTACGGCGCGCGTTGCTAGCATCTGTTCAAACTCGCCTGAGGAGAAAATTATGTAAATAAACCTGGGGCTGATAAAACCAATTATGAACAACAGTGCAACGATTACCAGATGTGGCTTCCACACCTCTCTGACTTCCTCCTGTTGTGCACCTGCATACACCACATAGGTACCAACAACCAGGTCATGCAGGGACTGTCGTGTTCGCCGGTTAAATAAATACAAATACAGTATCGAGAAGGAACCGCCTATAAGTAGTGCCCCTATGGGATACAGGAGCCAGAAATCAGACCCGTCTTGCGGTAGAAAATCAACTTGTAAAGCAATAGGGATACCGTACACACAATATCTCAGCAGTGAACGACCTAGCGAGATAACCTGGTTATTACCGTCGACAACCCGAATTCCCAGAAGCCTTTTACCCAACGTCTGGCCATCAGCGTAGCGGCTGTTCATCACGCCGAAATAACCAAGTGAGATAAAGAAGCCTATGAATACCGACCAACCACCCATTTGTATAAACACAGGCTCCAGCACCAACCCCAGCGCAAATCCCCCCAGCGCCAATAATATTGAGTCGACAATCAGTGCGACTATTCGCCGCCAGAATCCGGATATCCAGGGTAAATCAGGTTGCTGAGTCATTTTCCATTCCTTATGTGCTTTAACTGACTTGTTAAGTGTGATTGATGCGAGCCTTCGGTTAAAGACGAGAAAGAAAATCAGTTCATCATGAACTGATGCCCGAGAAGCTACTGCCGGTTATATTATTTATCGTTTTACCATACCAATATAGCAAGCATAATCAGAATGTTAAGCAAAAAACCATCGGTAAAACACCTTGTTACAAAGGGTACTGGTAATCCATCACAACTGGCCTTAGGCTATGCTTACTCAACTCACTACACAGACTCGCGGTAATGCAACGTAAAACCGTTAATGCCCTACGGATACTGGTACTGGTTATCGTAATATCCAGCATCATGGTATTTGCACCAGTTAATGCCCTTTTTATTTATCTGGCGCCCCAGTCAAAAGATATACAGACTGAACTCAACCGGGCCGTAAATAATGGTATTGCGGGCATGATTGTTTATGTGGATGAAGGCAATGGCCTACCCGCAGAGAGCTACGCAGCAGGCCTGCATAACCAACAAAGCAGGCAGCCTGCACACACTGATGCACTGTTTAAAATTGCCAGTATCAGTAAACTTTATGTAGCGGCGGCAGTGACCCGCCTCGCCACGCATGGTCAGTTAGATCTCGATACTCCCTTGCTTGAATATTTACCCCAACAAGCGAGTCAAATAACCAATGCTGAAAAAATTACCTTACGCATGCTGGTACAGCATCGAAGTGGTATTGCCAATTACACCGATGATCCAGCGTTTAACTGGTTTGCACCGTTTGATGAAGCCAGTGTTACCGCACAAAGCCTGGCTTTGATTTATAATAAGCCAGCCTTATTTGAGCCGGGAGCAGAATACGCCTACTCCAACACTAACTATCTGTTGCTTGGCCGGATAATAGATAAAACGCTGGGTTACAGTTACCGTGATTATATCCAGAAAGAATTTCTTCAGCCGCAGGGCCTGCACCATACTTTTGGGGTTTTAACCGAACCGCTACACCCCTCACTAATGAGTGGCTATGTGTCAGGTTACGACGATGACCTCAAACATCTTGCTTTTATGAGCCCTGCCGGCGCAATGGTAGCCACCGCTGAAGACGTGGCTCTTTTTCTCAGAGCACTCAATGATGGCTCATTACTTACTCAAGAAGAACAAGCGTTATACGACAGCCTGTATTTTAATAGTCATGATGGCTGGTTACCGGGCTATTTAAGCTTTGCCCGTTACGATGTACCCAGCGATACCGTGGTAGTGATATTTGCCAGCACCAGTGGCGATGAACCCTGGCTGATTTGTGATATTGTGCACACACGAATTCTTGCTGTGCTTAAAGCAAGAAAACAACAATAATGATCTGTTTTTGCCGCTGACTGCTATCAATTGAAAACAGATAATACCGTTGTGGTTAAAAAACGGGGAGCCTATGATTAACCTGAAAAACAATAAGATCGTGCTGTCTGTCGTCGCAATTCTGGTCGCCATTGCCTTATGGTTTGCCTTTTTCAGCAGGGTTACGCCGCCGGACTTCTCGCAGTATCAGGCTGGCCCTGAACGTAAAACTGCCTTTTTCAGCTATTTTGAGCCCCTTGTAGCTGATGTAAACCAGGAAATACTGGCCGACAGGGCTGAAGTGAAAGAAGTCTGTACAGCGGATGCCGAGAACAACGCGGCCCTTTCTGATCTGGCAGTTAAATACCGGGTAGATAAAACGGATGTCGAGAAGGAGTCATTGTGCACAGTCTTACTGCGTAGAGTTGATATTGTACCCGCTTCGCTGGCGCTGGCTCAGGCCGCTAACGAAAGTGCCTGGGGCACCTCAAGGTTTGCTCAGATGGGCAATAACTTTTTTGGCCAGTGGTGTTTTGTAAAGGGCTGCGGCATTGTGCCTAACGATCGCGGTCAGGACCAGGTGCATGAAGTAGCGGATTTCCGCTCACCCCGCGACTCTGTGGCCAGCTATATGATGAACCTCAACAGTCATGATGCTTACCGATCGTTGAGAAACATCCGCCAGTCACTCAGAAAAAAGGATGCCGATATTACCGGCATTGAATTAAGTCACGGCTTAAACAGTTATTCAGAGCGCGGCGAAGAGTACGGCAAAGAGCTAAGAGCCATGATTAATTTTAATAAACTTACGCAGTACGACTAACTGCTCGGACAGCTAATTACCGGGTAACCACTTTGCCCGCTTCAATAACCGCACCTGCCGGGATAACTGCGCCCGGCAGGACCGTACAACCTTCACACAGTAGCACATTATCGCCAATTTTAACGGGGCAGGCTTGTTGCCAGCCGGCTTTGCGTTTTGCCGCTTCCAGCGGGTGCGTGAGCGACGTAATCACAACGCCGTCCTCAATTTTAACGTTTGCGCCAAATGACACGGGTGCCGCATCCAGGATCACTACCCTGTTGCCCATAGTAACTGGCTTATCAGCATAAATATTAATCCCGAAATCACAGGCAAAGTCACTGCCTGTAACGGTATTTTTAGCGTGGGGTAAAAGCTGACTGATAAGCGCCTGGCGCTTGGCCACTTCGCTCACCGGGAATTGATTAAGTTCTCTGCTTAAACGCTTAGCCAGCTCGCGTGCCTGCACTAATTGTGGGTGGTGGGTCTGATACCACTTGCCGCTATATATTTGCTGCCAGATAGCATCCTGTTGCTGGGTCATAATTAGAACGGTTAAATGAATGTTCACCGATGGTAAGCCACAAAAAAGCCCGCAACAAGTGCGGGCTTTCGAAGTTAACAGTAACGCAAGGATTAGTAATCTTAGTTAAGCTTCTCTTTGATACGTGCAGACTTACCTGAACGCTCACGCAGA